>OLSP01000563.1_pt1 | contig 37338 bp, 27 predicted proteins | sample 1672941 | NCBI WGS metagenome assembly OLSP01 (sample SAMEA3136739, study PRJEB25190) | human gut metagenome | reverse complement strand
GTGGAATCACAGAGCCTACACCTACATTCTCAGCTTGCTTCGGACAGGCATTCCTTGAACTGCATCCGACAAAATACGCTGAAGAGCTGGTTAAGAAAATGGAGAAGAGCGGAGCAAAAGCATACCTGGTTAATACAGGATGGAATGGAACAGGAAAACGTATCTCCATCAAAGATACTCGTGGTATTATCGATGCAATCCTCAGCGGCGCTATCTTAACAGCACCGACTAAGAAGATTCCATTCTTTAACTTTGAGGTTCCTACAGAGCTTACAGGCGTTGACACAGGTATCCTTGATCCTCGTGACACATACGCTGATGCTTCTGAGTGGGAAGTTAAAGCAAAAGATCTTGCAGATCGTTTCGTTAAGAACTTCAAGAAATATGAAGGAAATGCAGCTGGTAAAGCACTTGTTGCAGCTGGTCCTCAGGCATAATCATTTAAGATTATTTAAGGGTCTGCCGTATTTACGGCAGGCCCTTTGTTGTTTATACTGGCAATATTTATAAAATGTTTTCTATGAATAAAGAAAACAACCATCACAGCTTGTTGCTATTCACTGTTAACGACCCGCGAGGCGTTTTTTGGGTGAACAAAGTTTAAAGCAAATACGAGAATTACAGCGCGAAATCATGTGAACATGATTTCTGTGCATCGCGAAGCGTGCTGCTGTGAAGGTCGTGAACAGTAATAACAGCTTTTATTGCAAGGGGAAATTGTCGATAGAAAATCCTTTACAAACACATTCATATCTTATATACTATCCATACAGCAACTCAAATGGAAGCCTTATCTATTTCTAAATATCTGCTTCCATCTTTTATTTCAAATACGGATCATTTGCAGTGCACAGCAAGGTCAGTATTCGTTAGGGCATTTCGCCCGTTTTTATCAAGAAAGGAATTATATATGAGCAGAGAGTATGAGGTATTTGTGGAGAGTCTGCGCCAATCTCTAATGGAACGGCTTGGACTTAATGAGAAACAGATTTACTTTGAAGAACGGGACGAAAATGGCATGACACCAAACGGCGACCGGCTGTTTGTAGAGTGCAATGCGTCTTCAGTGGGAAAAGAAGTCTGCGGAATTCACACGGAAGAGCTTTTTGAGGATTATGAGGATGGTGTTTCACTGGAACAGATTGCAAAAACAGTGGAAAGTGAAATACGTAAATTAAAAACAGCTGGATTTTTTGAGAAAACCAAAAATCTGAATAACTACGAAAAGGTGAAAAATGATCTTTTTATCCGGGCACTTAATGTAGAACGCCATGAACGGGAACTGTCGAAGGCAGTATACCGTGTAGTGGGCGATATTGCACTTGTGCTATACATGCAGGTGGGAAATTTGGATGGCCGGATCAGCAGCATGAAAATACGCACGGATAACATAAAAGAATGGGGAAAGGATGAAAAGACAGTTTTTGACGCAGCTCTTCTAAATACGTATTTTATTTCGCCGCCCAGAATTTTTTATTGGGAAAAACTGGTCTACAATCCAGATTATGATGGAGAATGCTTCATGGATCTGAACCATGAATTCTATCTGACAAGGGACAGCATCGGAAGCTGTCTGAGCACTGCCAGAAGGACAAACGGAGCCGTTGCAATATTCTTGCCAGGCGTGGCCAAAAGGCTTGCAGATCTGATGGATGCAGATTTCTATATGGTTTTTACGAGCATTCATGAGGTGATGATCCACAACGCTGATCATTCCTATCCGGAGGATCTTGAAAATGTTTTGAGAGAAACTTTGCGGGAGGCAACTCCGGAAGAAGATTTTCTCACGGACAAAATATACAGATATTGTAGAGAGACCGGAGATTTTCTGATGTATAAAGGCACCGTATTTATTGATTTAAACAAGTTGAAATCTGACAGTGAAGAGAACGGATAAACAGATAGAAACAAGTGTAGTTACGTCATTTTCGGACTTTTTGTACAATGGGTGTTTTCGGCAGAAATTTTGATTGCAAAAAAGAACTGCAGTCAGATTGTAAACCAATCTGCTGCAGTTTCTAAAAACCAAATTATGAATTTCTATCCGAGAATTGCAGAATCGTTGGAGAACTCTTCTCCGCTGGCTTCCTCAAATTTATCAAGAAGCTGTTTTACGGTAAGCTTTTTCTTTTCTTCTCCTTGGATATCAAGAATGATTTTTCCATTCATCATCATGATCAGGCGGTTGCCGTGAGCAATAGCGTCCTTCATGTTATGCGTAATCATCAGTGTAGTAAGGTGATCGCGGTTGACAATCCTGTCTGTGATATCCAGCACCTTGGCAGCTGTTTTGGGGTCAAGGGCTGCGGTATGCTCATCAAGAAGGAGAAGCTTTGGCTTCTGAAGGGTTGCCATGAGAAGCGTAAGTGCCTGTCTCTGACCTCCGGAAAGAAGACCTACCTTAGAGGTAAGACGATCTTCAAGACCAAGATTCAGAATCTTCAGAAGCTCTTTGTACTCTTCTCGTTCGGCTTTTGTAATACCAGAACGAAGAAATCTTGTTTTTCCGCGGCGTTTTGCAAGAGCAAGGTTTTCTTCAATACCCATGGTAGCAGCAGTTCCGGTCATGGGATCCTGAAATACACGTCCCAGATAAGCTGCTCGCTTGTATTCGGAAAGTTTGGTGACATCTGTTCCGTCAATGATGATCTGTCCCTCGTCTACTGGCCATACACCGGCAACTGCGTTCAGCATTGTGGATTTTCCGGCACCGTTGCCGCCGATGACAGTAACAAAGTCGCCTTCATTTAATTTCAGGGAAAGTCCGTTCAGAGCCACCTTTTCGTTGATGGTTCCTGGATTAAAGGTTTTATATATGTTTTTGATCTCAAGCATTGTTCTTACCTCCGCGTTTTGCTGGTTGTGCGAAATATTTACCCTTCCAGTAAGGCACTGCCAGGAAGACAGCAACTACAAGTGCAGACAGCATTTTCAGAAGGTCAGTGTCGATACCCATCCAGATAACAGTCTGGAGAACCAGATAGTAGAGAATGGAACCAAATGCTACGGCCAGAAGACGGAGCGCGAAATTGCGGAAAATACGGCTGAAAATCGCTTCGCCGATAATAACAGCAGCAAGTCCGATTACGATAGCACCACGTCCCATATTGACGTCTGCAAATCCCTGATACTGTGCAAGCAAGGCGCTGGAAAGAGCAACAAGTCCGTTGGAAATCATAAGTCCAAGTACTTTGCAAAAATCAGTGTTGATACCCTGTGCACGGGACATGTTTGGATTGCATCCGGTAGCACGGAGGGAACATCCAAGCTCTGTTCCGAAAAACCAGTAAAGAACTGCGATGATCACAACAATAAATAAAGCGACGATAAGAATTGTGTTCTGAGTGATCGGTACATTTTTTATACGGCGTAAGGAAATCAGGATCGGGTATTTATCAACGTTGATAGCCTGGTTTGCTTTTCCCATGATTTTCAGGTTAACAGAGTACAGGGAAAGCTGTGTCAGGATTCCGGCAAGGATGGCCGGGATTCCCATAAAGGTATGGAAAATACCGGTAACAAGACCAGCTGTCATACCAGCCAAAGTGGCAACTAAAAGAGATACCCATACGTTATGTCCGCTGGTCATCATCATGACGCAGACAGCACCTCCGGTACACATGGTACCGTCTACGGTCAGATCGGCGATGTCAAGGACACGGAATGTAAGATATACGCCAATAGCCATAATACCCCAGATCAGACCCTGGGCAGCGGCACCCGGAAGTGCCATGATTAAGTTTGCAATTTGCATGTCTTTATCCTCCTGCATGCGTGATTTGTTTGCTGGAGCGTGTTTGAAAAAACATTTTCGCAATTTGTACGCCCCACTGTGCGGTATATTTTGCCTGAATTCGGTTGTCGTAGCCCGTTACGACGACCTCACCCGGACAAAATCTCCCACAAATTGTGACACACATCTTGCAGAAAGCCTTTTACAAATACACTCTGGTGTTCACTGTGTGAACATCAACATTTGTTTTGTGGACAAATGTTTGAAAAAGACAGTTACTGGAATCTTTATAGTGTTTTGTATGTGGAGTAACTGGCTTTTTGTTATTTGCGTAAACAGAAATATTCATTTTGGAAGAAATGCTATTTTATGCATAATTATGCATAAAATATACTTAAAAATACATTCCTTCAGAAACGACACAAACAGCGAGAGAGGCTTCCCTTCCCGCTGTCTGTGTTGATTACTGTCAGAGTCTTTTGACAAGCTCTAAAAGCAACTGAATGTCTAAATTAACTGTCAAACAAATATGAAAATTTTTATTGTGCATTACTGCATATGTTATAAACCAGTAATTATTCTGCGTCAGCACCGATTGCAACATAGTCATCCGGAACTTCAATTCCCAGCTCAGCACAGATGTCTGCATTGTATTCTTTTGTGAAGTTTGGTGCATATTCGATTGGCATTGTGGAGATATCTTCACCATCTTTCAGAATTTTAACTGCCATTTCACCAGTTGCTTTTCCAAGATCATAGTAGCTGATGGAAAGTGTAGCAACACCGCATCCGGAGCAGATTCCTTCTTCACCTGCGATTACCGGAACCTTTGCCGGAAGGCAGATGTTGTTGATCAGCTCGGTGTTGGAAGCTGCTGTGTTGTCTGTTGGAACATAGATGACATCGCTGTCTGCAACTGCGTTTGTTACAACAGAGGAGATATCGTTGGAATCAGAGAATGCGTAGTATTCGCAGGTGTATCCAAGATCCTCAAGTGCAGCCTTAACAGTGTCTACCTGGTACTGGGAGTTCGGCTCAGCGGAGCAGTAGAGAAGTCCTACGTTCTTTGCATCTGGGAAGAGCTCGTTAAGCATTGCTGCCTGATCCTCAAGTGGAGCAAGGTCTGATGTACCGGAAATATTTCCGCCTACAGTGCCGTCGAAATCAGTAAGATCAAGAGCTACGCCATACTCTGTTACTGCGGTGCCAAGGATCGGGATATCGCTTGTTCCTGCTGCTGCAGCCTGAAGAGAAGCAGTAGCGTTTGCAAGGATCAGGTCTACATTGCTGGATACGAAGTTGTTGATGATGGTGCTGCAGGTAGCGGAATCGCCCTGTGCATTCTGCTCATCAAATGTAACGTTCTCCTCGCCGAGACCTTCTTTGACTGCATCCTTGAAGCCTTCAGTTGCGGCGTCAAGTGCTTCATGCTGAACCAGCTGGCAGATACCGATATTGTATGTCTGCTGCTCTTCAGCGTGTACGGTTACTGTACCTGCAAGACCTGCTACCATAGCTCCGGTCATAATTACGGATAAAACCTTTCTTTTCATAATTTGTTTCCTCCTTAAAAACATTTTCGTAGTTTAAAGTACTGTCTGCACAAAATAATACCGCTTTAAAGCGTAAAAGTCAAGTAGCTTTTGGCAGCTTTTTACATATTCTAATAGAGAAAGAGTGTAAGGAAGGTCATTTTGACATGCCATATTCCATTATGATAGATGCCGGGCACGGCGGATCGGATCCGGGAGCTGTATATAAAGGCCGCAGGGAAAAGGATGACAATCTCACCCTTGCCATGGCTGTTGGGAAAATTCTTTCCGAAAATGGGATAAAGGTGTTGTATACCAGAACTACGGATGATTACATTTCCCCCTTTGAGAGGGCAAGACTTGCCAATGAGGCGAAGGTGGATTATTTCATTTCCTTTCATCGGAACAGCAGCCCGGAGGTGAATCAGTACAATGGAGTGGAGGTGCTGGTTTACGACAAATCCGGAGTGAAATATGAGATGGCACAGAATATTGTAGGTGCCCTTGGAGAACTGGGCTTTCGGGAAATCGGGGTTCAGGCAAGACCGGGGCTTGTAGTGCTGCGAAAAACCAAGATGCCGGCTCTTCTGATTGAAACCGGGTTTATCAATTCTGATGAGGACAATCAGCTTTATGATGAGAAGCAGGAGGAGATTGCCCAGGCGATTGCCGGCGCCATTCTTGGAACTTTGGATCAGCAGCAGGGAGAGGAGCCTTTGTATTACCGGGTGCAGACCGGTATTTTCCGCAAACGGGAAAACGCGGACCGCATGCTGTATATGCTGCAGGAAAAAGGATATCCAGCGTATATTCTGCAGGATGGGGAATTCTATAAAGTGCAGGTCGGGGCTTTCGTGCAGTTGGACAATGCGATCCGCATGGAACAGCAGCTGCGGGATGATGGCTACAGCACCCTGATCGTGACAAAATAAGACGGGAGAGATTTCCTGGGTGGAAAAATAGCTGGAAAAACATTATAATGCAGATAACAACATGCACAGGCTTTTAAATTAGGAATGGATGCATGATCAGATATGTCTGTTTCGTTGGTAAAAGCTGGCAGGAGCTATGAAAGGAACAAAAGAATGGATTACAGTGAATTTCTAAGAACAGCAGAGGATTTTGTATTTGCAGAGGATCAGCCTGAGAAGGCGGATATTATTTTTGTGCCGGGAAACGGGTTTCCCCAGATGGCTGAGCGTGCGGCGCAGTTATATAAAGAAGGCTATGCTCCTTATATTCTGCCCAGCGGAAGATACAGCATTACCCTGGGGAAATTTGTGGGAGTGCAGTCTCACCAGGAAATTTATGACGGAGAATATGAGACGGAATGGGAATTCTTAAAGAGCGTTCTTATGAAGAACGGTGTTCCGGAAGAGGCAATCCTGCGGGAAGACCAGGCAACCTTTACCTATGAAAATGCCATTTATTCCAGACAGGTGACAGACAGGGCGGGAATTCAGGTGAATAAGGCAATTTTGTGCTGCAAGACCTATCATGCCAGACGCTCTCTGATGTATTATCAGATCCTGTACCCGGAGGCGAAGATTCTGGTCTGCCCGGCCTGCCCGGATGGAATCACCAGGGAAAACTGGCGGGAAACGGAAGTCGGGGTGGAAGCCGTCACTGGAGAAATTGACCGGATCGTGAAACAGTTCTGCCTGATGCTGGGAGATAAGGGGCGTTAAAATGTGATTTCGAAAACAAAAATCCGAATCCCCATTTTAATCGAAAGGGGTTCGGATTTTTTGCATTTTAAATATATAATTGTGGATCGTGTATCGGGATATGATCAGTCTTCTTGGTTCTCATCGGTCTTTTTGCGTTCCGGCAGCCAGATATGAACCAGCTCAATGCGGTTCTTGTCGAGGGCTTCTACAACCAGCCGCATACCGTCTTCCAGAGTGACGGATTCGCCTTCACGGGGCAGGCAGTCCAGCTGCTCGATAATGTAGCCGCCGACGGAATCATAGTCTTCCGATTCCAGTTTGGTTCCAAGGGCTTCGTTCAGGTCGCTTAACTTGGCAGAACCAAGCACCTGATATTCTCTTCCAGGCTGGATTTCACAGATCGGCTCTTCTTCATCCTCGTCATACTCATCCCGGATCTCCCCAACAATTTCTTCCAGCAGGTCCTCCAATGTGACCAGTCCGGCTGTGGAACCATATTCATCCAGTACAATGGCAAGGTTCACGGAAGCCTTGCGCATCTCCATCATCAGATCTGTGGTATGCTTATATTCATAGGTAAAATAAGGCTCACGGAGAATTTTCCGGATGGAAAACTGCTCATTCTCCGGGTAGAGAAGCAGATCCTTGATGTTGATAATCCCGATTACATTGTCTGTATTGTCCTCATAAACCGGGAAACGGGTGTGCATGTCTTCCTTGAAAATATCCATCAGCTCCTGGTAAGTGGAGTTTACCTCAATAAAGGTCATGTCAATTCTGGGAATCATCACATCCTTGGCGGCAGAGTCACCGAAATCAAACACATTGTAGATCATCTGCTTTTCTTCCCGCTCGATCACGCCGTTTTCCTGGCCTACATTTACCATGGAACGAAGCTCGTGCTCGGTGATGGTGTCCCTCTTGGCATTGGGATCAACACGGAGAACAAAAAGAATGCCGTTGGCTAATTTCCCTACAATGTAGATGACAGGGGTGAGCACCACCATCAGTGCATAAATCGGTCTTGCATAGGTAAGTGCCAGGTCATCGGCTTTAAGGGTGGCAATGGTCTTGGGGGTGATCTCGCCGAAAAGCAGCACTAGCAGAGTCATAACACCTGTGGCGACACCGATGTACATGCTTCCGAACACCTTCATAGTAAAGGTAGTGGCAAGGGAAGATGCCGCAATGTTTACAATATTGTTACCAATTAATATGGTGCTGAGCATCTTGTTGGAGTTGGAAATAACCTTCTCTAACGTAATGGCCCGCTTGTTCCCCTGCTCTGCAAGGGAATGGATCCGAATGCGGTTGGCAGCTGTCATAGACGTCTCCGCAGAGGAAAAGAAGGCGGACAGCAACACCAGAATCAGTATGGTGACCGCCTGTATAGGGACACTTGAATCCAAACTATATTCACTCCTTTTTGATAATTATAATAAGAAAAATATACATGATTCAGTGGGAAAAAGCAAGGAAAAAATGTTGGCAATAAATGACTTTAGGAAAACATCCGGACTGGAAGACAAACGAAAAAGCCAGCTTTAACAAAATGTAAAAGTATATGTAAAAAAGTAGAATTTAGGGGTGTCGAAAAAACGGGAACTGTGTTATAATTCGATTTGGTAGAAAATAAAATAAAATGTTACAAAACATTTACAAAAGAGTAAAGATTTGATATAGTATAAATATGGGCGCAAAAAAACATAAATGTTCTGCCGGATCAGGCAGAAACACACCGTTCCATTGATGATAAATATAATTTTATATATACATACAACAGAGGTGCCAGGATGAAGAAGAAAAAAAACGTTATGTACAGAAAAAGTGTATCACTACTTGCAGCAGCTGCCATGACAGCAGTGCTGATGACAGGACAGGTTTATCCGGTCCTTGCAGAAATTGGAAATATTGAAGCGAATCTTGAGACATCCAGTCTTATTCCAGATAATGTAACCATTGACCAGCCGGCAGCCCTTTCTCAGGTGGCACTGCCAAAGAGCGACTACGGAACTCTTTCCTGGGCGGATGGAACCTTCGTACCGGATAAGAGAGTGCAGGCCTGCGAAGTAATCTTTAAGCCGGCTGAGAATGTAGATCTTTCTTATCTTCCGGGATGGGATGCCCAGAAGAAGGTTGTCAAAGGCACCGTCAATGTTGTGGTAAGCAGTCTGGAGGATACCGCTGATGATACTCAGGCTTCATCAGACACGGCAGAGACTCCGTCTGCCGGGGAATCCCAGGAGAATGGTTCTTCTGATACCCAGGCTCCGGCAGAAAATGCAGGAGAAACCCAGAACCCGGAGGAAGCAGCCCCTGCGGAAACACCGACAGAGACTCCAGCAGAGACTCCGTCCCAGGAGCCAGCGGCAGAGAACCCGGATGTTCCGGCAGCTTCCGACAGTACAGAGGATACCGGGAACTCCGACAAAGCTGACCAGCCGGAGAACGCTGATACCGCAGAGAAGGCAGGAAATACCGCAGACGATCTTTTAAAGGATGCGCCTGTTACAGAAGCTCCGTCCGCTGCAGATGCAATCCTGCCAGATGAGACAGAAGCTGACAATGCACTGACAGCTGCTTCCGGTGAAGAGACCAAAGAGGACACCTCCGCTAAGATTACAGAAGCAGCTGAAGAAGACAGCACACCGGATCAGGCCGAAGAACCTGCAGCTTCCGAGGTGCCGGCAGAGGATACCGCCCAGAATGAAAGCGCAGGCGGAATGCTGAACGATAAATTCGGAGACCTTATGCCAGGAGCAACTGTGCTGGATGAAGTGGAGCCATCTGAGAATACGGACGAAGCTACAGAGGAAGATACTTCTTCCGATGAGAAAAATATTTTTGACAATCCGGCAGATTTCACTGTTTCTGACACGAGACCGAATACCGCAGAGGACGATCTGACAGAGGAAGAGCAGGCTGCAAGAGCCGCAGAGAACCATACCTGCGAGGGCATTACCGTATCTGGCATTGACCTTCCGTGGTATGTACAGTTCCAGGTGGAAAGCGGCGAGAGCTACGAATTCAAGAACGAAGAGAAAGCCAATATTTTCCAGTCCTATGAGTTTAAATTATGGGATCTGAAGAACAATACCGAGTACGAGATTCCGGATGGCCAGTATGTAAGTGTTACCATTCCGGTAAAAGAGGGCTATGAGTATTCCATCGAGCATCTGCTTGCCAACGGTGCAACAGAGACAATCGTTCCAAGCGTGAATGGAAGCACAATGGTATTCAGTACCCATTCCTTCAGCCCATTTGGAATTGCAGGCTTCCGCCCGATCATCGGAGATGAGATCGCCAACGGCGCTTATGGAGATAACGGAACTCCGACTCCCACACCTACCGTGACTATCAGCGGAACACCGACACCATCCCCATCCGTTACCGGAACCGCAGGTGCAGGAACTGGTGGAACAAGCGGAACGACTGGTACAAACGGAACCACAGGAACCGGCACTGATGGAACAGCCGGAACCGGAACAGACAGCAGCAATGGCGGTTCAGCATCCAGTACAATTGGCACAGCTGATAATTCCGGAAATACCAGCACATCTGGAAACACAGGAAATACTTCCGGTGCAAACAGCACTTCCGGAAATAGTGGAAACAGCAGCACAGGAACTGGCGGAACCTCTTCTGCAAACGGAAGCAGTTCCAGCAATGGAAACAGCCAGTCCTCCGACAGCACTGCAAACAATAACGGACAGAGCCAGACATCCAACGCAGTTAAAACCGGTGATGAGACTACAGTCCTTCCATTTGTCCTTCTGCTGATGACAGCAGCTGGAATGGTGGCAGCCGTATTTGGCATCCGCAGAAAAGAAAATGAATAAAAAGAAAATGAATAAGCTTACAGGCGAATAACCACAGCAGCCCTCCCATATATTCCATATAGGAGGGCTGTTTTTATGAAAGTAAGAGCGATTTTGAGATCACTGCTTTTTTCTTATGCAGTAACAGGAATTTTCCTGCTGCTTCTGGCGTTTCTTCTGTTTCAGTTTGACTTGGGGGAAAAGCCGGTATCCGCCGGGATTGTGGCGGTGTATATCCTGTCCTGTCTGCTTGGAGGCTTTATGGCAGGCAAAATCATAAGAAAGGACAAATATCTCTGGGGAATCCTGGTAGGAGTCTTTTATTACCTTCTTCTGATTACGGTCTCCTTTGCGGTAAAAGGCAAATGGGATATGAGCCTGATGCACGCTGTGACCACATTTTTCATGTGTCTTGGGGGCGGCGCACTGGGAGGAATGCTTTCGTGAAAAAAATACTTTAAAAATAAAAAAAGATATGATATACTAGGCGAAGATAATATACATAAGGAGGCTATATCATGCAGCATATCAAAACATTAAATACAAAGAATCTGCAGAACACTGTAAAGAAGGGCGGATGCGGCGAGTGCCAGACATCATGTCAGTCCGCATGCAAGACATCCTGTACAGTAGGAAACCAGAGCTGCGAGAACAAATAAGTAGGAGACATTTCTATTTAAAGCAGCTGGAAACGTATGTAAGCAGCGGTGTAACAGCCGCTGCTTATTCATGCAATAGGAAAAATGAAAGGATATAATAACATGAGTCTGATTCACCGTTATCAGAACAATGGCTATAACATTGTGCTGGACATTAACAGCGGATGTATCCATGTTGTGGACGAGGTCACCTATGAAGTGCTTCCTTATATGGAAGAAGGCCTTGACGCAGCAGCCATTGTAGGAAAACTGGGAAATCAGTTTTCAGAGGAAGATATTAGGACATCAGTGGCAGAATGTGAGAAGCTGAGGGAAGAAGGCATGCTTTTCACAAAGGATGTATACGAGAATGCCATTGATGCATTTACAAAGAACCGTCAGACAGTGGTGAAAGCCCTCTGCCTGCACATTGCACATGACTGTAATCTTGCCTGCCGTTACTGCTTCGCAGAAGAAGGGGAATATCACGGAAGACGTGCCCTTATGTCTTTTGAGGTGGGCAAGAAGGCATTGGATTTCCTTATCGCCAATTCGGGCTCCAGGCACAATCTGGAGGTTGACTTTTTCGGCGGCGAGCCGCTTATGAACTGGCAGGTTGTAAAAGATCTGGTAGCATATGGCCGCGAGCAGGAGAAAATCCATAATAAGAAATTCCGCTTTACCCTTACCACCAACGGTGTCTTGCTCAACGATGAGGTAATGGAATTCTGTAACAAAGAAATGGGAAATGTGGTCCTCAGTGTTGACGGCCGCAAGGAGGTTCATGATTTCATGCGCCCGTTCCGCAAAGGTGCCGGCAGCTATGATCTTATTATGCCTAAGTTCCAGAAGTTTGCAGAATCCAGAAATCAGGACAAGTATTATGTAAGAGGAACCTTTACTCATCATAATCTTGATTTCTCCAAGGATGTGCTTCATCTTGCAGATCTTGGCTTCAAGCAGATTTCTGTGGAACCGGTGGTAGCTGATCCGGCAGAGGAATACGCACTTCGTGAGGAGGACCTGCCGAAGATCATGGAAGAATACGATCTCCTTGCCAAAGAGATGATCAAACGCGAGAAGGAAGGCAAAGGCTTTAACTTCTTCCACTTTATGATTGATCTTACCGGTGGTCCATGTGTATATAAGAGACTTTCCGGATGCGGAAGCGGTACAGAGTATCTTGCCGTAACTCCGTGGGGAGATTTTTATCCTTGCCACCAGTTTGTTGGTGAAGAAGAATATCTGATGGGAAATGTAGACGATGGACTTGTAAGAACAGACATCCAGAAGGAATTTGGCGGATGTAATGTTTATACCAAGCCAGCCTGCAAGGAATGCTTTGCGAGATTCTACTGCAGCGGCGGGTGTGCAGCCAACGGATATCATGCTCATCAGGATATCAGAAGTAATTATGAAATCGGATGTGAACTCCAGAGGAAGCGTGTGGAGTGCGCCATCATGATAAAAGCCGCACTGGCAGAAGACTGATAGCTCTTCGCCAGCTGCGAAGATTTCTGTCAGCCCTGCTTTTGCGAAAAACCAAAAAGAAGGGACAGAACAATGAAAAAATCAAGAGGAATCTTAGTCCTGATTCTGACTGCCATCATCACAGTGTTCTTCTGCTTTACGGCTGCAGTAGGTATCGGTCCTACAGGAACCGGAGCTGCAAGGAACATTAAGACCGGACTTGATCTGGCTGGTGGTGTGAGCATTACCTATCAGGCAAAAGACAGCGACCCAAGCAGTGAGGACATGAAGGATACTGTCTACAAGCTGCAGAAACGTGTTGAACAGTACAGCACAGAAGCACAGGTGTACCAGGAAGGCTCCGACCGTATCAATGTTGAAATTCCGGGTGTAACAGATGCAAATGCCATTCTGGAAGAACTTGGCCAGCCAGGCTCCCTTTGCTTTATCACACAGCAGGATGAGGACGGAAACGCAAACTTCCAGACTGATGCTAACAGCGAGACCGGATACTCCCTGGCAAGAAGCCTGGATGAAATCCGTGAGGCAGGCTGTGTAGTACTGGAAGGTACTGACGTGGCAGATGCTACAGGCGGTGCGATTCAGCAGCAGAACTCCAGCAGCAGGGAATATGTAGTTGACCTGACTCTTACAGATGAAGGAAAGACCAAATTTGCAGAAGCTACCAAGAACAACGTAGGCAAACAGATCGCCATCATTTATGATAACGGCGTATTAAGCGCTCCAAGGGTAAATGAAGCCATCACAGGCGGTAAGGCACAGATCAGCGGTATGGAAAGCGTTGAGAGAGCGCAGGAGCTTGCTTCCTATATTCGTATCGGTTCTCTTAGCCTTGAGCTTACAGAGCTTCGTTCCAGTGTTGTAGCAGCACAGCTTGGTGAGGAAGCAATTTCCACCAGCCTTATCGCAGGTCTGATCGGTCTGATCATCGTCATTTTGTTCATGATCATTGCTTACCGTGTACCTGGTGCGGTTGCAGGCTTATCCCTGATTTTCTATACAGCAACTATTCTGCTTACCTTAAATGCATTTGACATTACCCTTACGCTTCCGGGTATTGCAGGTATCATCCTGGGCATTGGTATGGCAGTAGATGCCAACGTTATTATTTATGCACGTATCCGTGAGGAAATCGGCGCAGGCTCTACCGTGCGCGCTGCAATCAAAGCCGGATTCTCCAAAGCATTTTCTGCAATCTTTGACGGAAACATCACAACTCTGATCGCAGCATTCGTGCTGATGTGGCTGGGTACCGGTTCTGTTAAGGGTTTTGCTTACACACTGGCACTTGGTATTGTGGTTTCCATGTTCACAGCACTGGTATTCTCCAGACTTGTGATTAATGCATTATATGCAGTCGGAGTACGTGATGAGAAATTTTACGGAAAGACAGAAGAGAAGAAGGTTATCAACTTTGTTGGAAAGAGAAAATTCTGCTTCACTCTTTCTATTATCCTGATTCTTGCAGGACCGGCAGTCATGCTGATCCACAGTACAACAGGCGGAAAAGCCCTGAACTACAGCCTTGAGTTTTCAGGCGGTACTTCTACCAATGTTACCTTTAATGAGGATCTGGACATTAAGACCATTGATTCTGAGGTTACACCTGTTGTAGAAGAAGTAACAGGAGATAAGAATGTACAGCCTACCAAGGTTGTAGGAACCAATCAGGTTATTATCAAGACCCGCGCATTGACTCTGGACGAGCGTGAAGCTCTGAACAAGGCACTTGTGGATAAGTTTGATGTAGATGAGTCTCTAATTCAGGCAGAGAGCATTTCCGCTACTGTCAGCAATGAGATGAGAAGAGATGCAGTAGTTGCCGTTATCGTTGCTACTATCTTCATGCTTCTTTACATCTGGTTCCGTTTCAAGGATATCCGCTTTGCGGGCAGTGCAGTACTTGCACTCCTCCATGACGTTCTGGTTGTCCTTACCTTCTATGCGATTTCCAGAATTTCCGTAGGAAATACCTTTATCGCTTGTATGCTGACCATCGTTGGTTATTCTATCAATGCTACAATCGTTATCTTTGACCGTATCCGTGAGAACCTTCACGGAAGCAGACGTCTGGATGAGATTGAGGAAGTGGTCAACAGAAGTATTACACAGACACTTACCAGAAGTATTTATACTTCCCTTACTACCTTTATCATGGTAGCAGTTCTTTATATCATGGGTGTTTCTTCTATCCGTGAGTTTGCTGCACCATTGATGGTTGGTATTATCTGCGGTGCATATTCTTCTGTATGTATTACAGGTGCACTGTGGCTGGTAATGAAAAAGAAAATCGGCGCAGGACAGGATACTGTGAAAGCTGCAGCGGCTGCAGCACCTGCTAAGAAGACAGCACAGAGTGCAAATACACAGAGTGCTCCGGCTTCCAACGCACAGGCTCAGCCGAAGAAGAAAAACCGCAAGAGAGTTCAGGAGCGTCTTGCAGCACAGGAAGCTGCAAAGAATGCCGAGAACAGTTCTTCCGAAGAAAATAAATAAAAGAGATGTTAAGCCGGGACAGGCGTGAAAACCTGTCCCGGCTTGCTTTTTATCCGGATTCATATTAAAATTGCGTAAGACCATATGATACGAGGAGAAAAAGAATGGAAAAATGGGTAGTAACCGCGAAAAAGGCTGATTTCCAGGGAATTGGCAGGAAATATGGGATTGATCCGGTAATTGCAAGGATCATCCGCAACAGAGACATAACAGGTGATGAGGCTATAGAAGAATATCTGAATGGAACCCTGGCAGATATCCCCTCCTGGAAACTTCTGAAGGACATTGACAAGGCCGTGGAAATCATTTCCGGGAAAATAGATGCAGGAACCAAAATGCGGATTATCGGGGATTACGATATTGACGGAGTGACAGCTACCTACATTCTTTTGAAAGGCTTTAAGCGCCTTGGAGCAAATGTGGACACTTACATTCCAGATCGTGTGGCAGACGGCTATGGAATTCACGACCATCTGATCAAAAAAGCTATGGAGGACGGCATCGACACCATTGTGACTTGTGACAATGGCATTTCCGCATCAAGCCAGATCACCTATGCAAAAGAACTGGGGATGACTGTGGTGGTGACCGACCACCACGAGGTGCCTTTTACTGATACCGAAGAAGGAAGAACTTACATCCTTCCCCCGGCGGACGCCATCATCAATCCCAAGCAGGCAGACTGTACATACCCCAACAAAAATATCTGCGGGGCTGTGGTAGCCATGAAGCTGGTTTTTGCCCTTTATGAGAAATACAGGCTTCCGGAAGAAGAAAAAGAAGATTTCCTGGAGCCTGCGGCAATCGCTACAGTGGGGGATATTATGGACCTTCAGGGAGAAAACCGTATTCTGGTAAAGGAGGGACTTGCCCGTCTGCCTTTTACCAAAAACAAAGGCCTGAAAGCGCTGATCCGGGCCATCGGCCTGGAAGACCAGAAAATCACCTCTTACGACATTGGATTCCGTCTTGGCCCCTGCATCAATGCCAGCGGCAGACTGGATACCGCAATGCGCTCCCTGGCACTTTTACAGTCGGAGGATGAGGAAGAGGCTGCAAAGCTTGCGGGAGATCTGAAAGCCCTGAACGACAGCCGCAAGGCCCTGACGGAAAAAGGAACGGAGAAAGCCTACAAGCTGATCGAGAGCAGCAACCTGAAAAACGACCGGGTAATGGTAGTATTTTTGCCGGAATGTCACGAAAGCCTTGCCGGAATTATAGCTGGAAGAATCCGGGAAAAGTACCATAAGCCCACCTTTGTCCTTACAAGAGGGGAAAAGTCCTTAAAAGGCAGTGGCAGATCCACGGAAAACTATTCCATGTACGAGGAACTGGTGAAATGTGACAGCCTTCTGGTACAGTATGGCGGCCATCCTATGGCAGCAGGCCTTTCCATTGAGGAAGAGAATGTGGAAAAATTCCGCCAGACCTTGAATGACAACTGCACCCTGACAGAAGAGGACATGATTCCCAAAATCGTAATCGATGTGCCTATGCCTATTTCCTATATTAACGAAGAACTGGTAGAGCAGCTCTCCATTCTGGAACCTTTTGGCAAGGGAAACACCAAGCCTCTTTTTGCCCAGAAAAATCTTCGTGTTTTAAAAGTGGGAATATATGGAAAGACTCAGAATACAGTGAAGCTGCAGCTGAGGGACCCGTCCGGTGCTGTGATGGACGGCCTTTACTGGGGCGAGGCGAAGGAATTCGCGGATTTTGCCAGGTCTCATGAGACCATTTCCGTGACCTATTACCCAAGGATCAATTCCTATATGGGAAGAGAATCTCTGCAAATTGTTATACAAAATTACTGCTGATCAGTGAATAATCATGTAAAACCACGAAAAATGCGGTATTTGCAGGGAGCGTGTCGGTTTGACATTGATTCTGTATGTAAAAAGTGGTATACTGAAAAATAATTATGATGCCGGGGTGGCTGCTGCTTTCCCCACATCCCTATATCTGAGGAGGCTCTTTATGAAAAAAATAGAGGAATATGTAAGAAGCATACCGGATTTTCCGGAACCGGGAATTATTTTCAGAGATGTGACAAGCATCCTTCAGGATGCAGACGGACTGAAGCTTGCAATTGATTCCATGCAGGACTGCCTGAAGGACGTTGACGTAGATGTGATCGTAGGTACCGAATCCCGCGGATTTATTTTTGGAATGCCTATCGCATACAATCTTCACAAACCATTTGTTCCAGTCCGCAAGAAAGGCAAGCTTCCATGCGAGACCATTTCCGCAAGCTACGATCTGGAATACGGCAAGGCAGAGATCGAAATCCACAAGGATGCCATCAAGCCAGGCCAGAAGGTTGTAATTATCGACGACCTGATCGCTACAGGCGGTACTGTTGAGGCTGCTGCCAAGCTGATCGAGCAGCTTGGAGGAGAGGTTGTGAAAATCGTGTTCCTGATGGAGCTTGCAGGCCTTGAGGGACGTAAGAAACTGGAGAAATATGATGTGGCTTCCGTAATCCGCTACGAAGGCAAATAAATGGATGAGTCTGTTTCGCCAGATGCCTGTCATGGATCATGAGGGCAAATGCTGACGCAGATAGTATAGAAACAGGCAGGTGTAAATTATGGCTGATGTTATTACAGAAAGGGGCGGGACACCTGAAATGTCCAAGGAGGATATGGAGAAGCTGGATTCTGTGAAGAAGGCAGATGCAGCTGTGAAATCCATGCACGACTTTACAAGCCCTGAAGTATTATATAATGAGCTGATCGCCAGCATTAAGAAATATCATCCTTCTACAGATATTACGCTGATCCAGAAGGCATATGAGACTGCGCGGGAGGCCCACAAGGACCAGAAAAGAAAGTCCGGGGAGCCTTATATCATTCATCCGTTATGCGTAGCAATTATTCTGGCAGATCTGGAACTGGATAAGGAGACCATCGTTGCAGGACTTCTCCATGACGCTGTGGAGGATACCTGGATGACCTGCGAGGAGATCACCAAGGAATTCGGGCCTGAGGTGGCTCTTCTGGTTGATGGCGTGACCAAGATCGGACAGCTGTCCTACTCCACAGATAAGGTGGAGATGCAGGCAGAGAGCCTTCGCAAGATGTTTCTTGCCATGGCCAAGGATATCCGTGTGATCCTGATCAAGCTTGCAGACCGTCTTCATAACATGCGTACCCTTCAGTATATGACTCCTGCGAAGCAGAAGGAGAAGGCAAGGGAGACCATGGACATCTATGCGCCCATTGCCCAGCGTCTTGGTATTTCCAAGATCAAGGTAGAGCTGGATGACCTTTCCCTGAAATACCTGAAGCCGGATGTGTACTACGATCTGGTTGAGAAGGTAGCCCTTCGCAAGAGCGTCCGAGAGGAATTTGTGGGCAATATTGTGAAGACTGTGAAGCAGCATATGGTGGAAGCAGGCATCAAAGCACAGGTAGACGGACGTGTGAAGCATTTCTTCAGCATCTACAAGAAGATGGTGAACCAGAACAAGACTATTGACCAGATCTACGATCTGTTTGCAGTGCGTATTCTGGTGGATACCGTGAAGGACTGTTATGCGGCTCTTGGCGTGATCCATGAGATGTATAAGCCCATTCCGGGACGCTTCAAGGATTACATTGCAATGCCTAAGCCAAACATGTACCAGTCCCTGCATACCACTTTGATCGGACCAAACGGACAGCCTTTTGAGATCCAGATCCGAACCTTTGAGATGCATAAGACTGCGGAATATGGTATTGCTGCACACTGGAAATATAAAGAAGCATCTGACGGCAAGACCTCTTCCGGCAACCGTGAGGAAGAGAAATTAAACTGGCTGCGCCAGATCCTGGAGTGGCAGAGGGACATGTCCGACAATAAAGAGTTCATGAGCCTTCTTAAGAATGACCTGGATCTGTTTGCGGACAGTGTATACTGCTTTACCCCGCAGGGAGATGTAAAGACCCTTCCCAACGGTTCTACCCCTATTGACTTTGCGTACAGCGTACATAGTGCTGTAGGAAACAAGATGGTAGGCGCCCGTGTAAACGGCAAGCTGGTTCCCATTGAGTACCGGATCCAGAATGGTGACCGTATTGAGATCATCACTTCCCAGAACTCCCAGGGACCAAGCCGTGACTGGCTGAAGGTGGTAAAGAGTACCCAGGCGAAGAACAAGATCAATCAGTGGTTTAAGAAAGAGCTGAAGGAAGATAATATTCTGAAAGGCAAGGAAATGCTGGCTCAGTATGCCAAGAGCAAGGGCTTTAAATTTGCCAACTATGCCAAGCCTCAGTATATGGATGCGGTTCTTCACAAGTATGGCTTCCGTGATTGGGATTCCGTGCTGGCGGCCATTGGACATGGCGGCCTGAAGGAAGGCCAGGTATTTAATAAGCTGGTAGAGGCTTATGACAAGGAGAATAAGAAGAACCTTACAGATGAGGAAGTTCTGGAGGCAGCAGCTGCAGAGAATCAGGATAAGAAGCATCACATTAAGAGCAAGAGCGGCATTGTAGTGCGTGGAATCCATGATGTGGCAGTGCGTTTTTCCAAGTGCTGCAACCCGATCCCTGGAGACGAGATCGTGGGTTATGTCACAAGAGGCCGCGGGGTTACCATTCACAGAACAGACTGCGTCAATGTGATGAATATGTCTGAGATGGACAGAAGCCGTCTTCTGGAGGCAGAGTGGCAGCAGCCGGAGACCAAGCAGGATGAGCATTACATGGCAGAGATCAATGTGTATGCCAACAACCGTACCGGTCTTCTGGTGGATATCTCCAAGATCTTTACCGAGCGCAAGATCGATATCCGCAATATCAACTGCCGCACCAGTAAGCAGGAGAAGGCGACGATTTCCGTAAGCTTTAACGTCAGCTGCAAGGAGGAACTGAACTCTCTCATTGAGAAGATCCGCCAGCTGGAGAGCGTTTTAGATGTGGAGAGAACTACAGGCTGATGCCGTGAAAGGATAGAATATGGGCAAACTTGAATTACAGCAGTGCGTTCTTGGCCCTGTATATACCAATTGCTATATTGCAAAAAATAAAGAGACAGGTGAAGCGCTGATTATCGATCCGGCAGATTCACCTTCCAAGATAGAATTAAAAGTGAACGCTATGGGCGCAAGGCCTGTGGCAGTGCTTCTCACACACGGTCATTTCGATCATATTATGGGCGTGGAGGCAGTGCGGGAAAAGTATCAGATTCCTGTTTATGCCTGTCGTCAGGAAGAGGAAATGCTCCGGGAGCCTTCTGTGAATATGACAGACCAGATGGGGAAATCCTGCTCCATCCGCCCGGATGTATTTCTGGATGACCTGCAGGTATTTGAAGCGGCGGGATTTTCCATCCAGATGATCCATACGCCGGGACATACCAAGGGAAGCTGCTGCTATTATCTGAAAGAGGAAGGCGTTCTGTTCAGCGGAGATACTCTGTTCTGCGGCTCTGTAGGCAGGACAGATTTTCCGGGAGGAAGTGCCAGCCAGATCCGGGACAGCCTGCACAGACTGTTGGCCGCTCTGCCGGATGACACCAGTGTGTATCCGGGACATGATACTTCCACAACAATCGGCTACGAAAAGAGGTACAATCCATTTGTGTAAAATAGGAATCCTGCTGCTTGACAGGGATTTCGAGCATGATGTATATGAATTAATAAAAGCGTTTTATCCGGAAGGAGATATCCACAGCCTCTACGAAAAGGACGAAGAGGAGTACGATATCTTCTTTACTGTGGAGAGGGATGAGAAGGATTTCATCATCCGTTATGAGACAAAGGACAAAAAAGGTGCAGCGCGGGCGGCTGTGATCACAGGTGCAGATTTAAAGGAAGAAAGCAGTGAGGCCAAGAAGCCAGAGGACGGCGCACAGGAAAGTCCCAAAATCATGGATGCCCATGAGCTTCGCAAAGCCAACAAGGACGGCCTGAAATATGTTCTCTACAATGTGCTGGTGAAGCTTACCGGAAGAACCCTTCCATGGGGCAACCTTACCGGAATCCGCCCGGCCAAGCTTGCCATGGGGATGATCGAGAGCGGCATGAAGAATACTGAGATTGCTCAGGTAATGCGGGATCACTATCTGGTCAGTGCCAAGAAAACAGCGCTTGCCATCACCATAGCAAACCGGGAGCGGGCACTTCTCCAGGATATTGATTATGAGCACGGCTACAGCCTTTATGTAGGCATTCCCTTTTGCCCCAGTATCTGTCTGTACTGTTCCTTCAGTTCCTACCCGCTGAAGATCTGGCACAAGCGTGTGGATGAGTATCTGGATGCCCTGTGTCTTGAGATTCGGGAAACTGCTAAGATGATGAAGAACTACAAACTGGACACCATCTACATTGGCGGCGGTACGCCTACCACCCTGGAGCCGGATCAGCTAAGGCGGCTTCTGGATCAGCTGGGAGAATCCTTCGGATTTGACGGGCTGGTGGAGTTTACCATCGAGGCAGGCAGACCAGACAGCATTACAAGAGAGAAGCTGGAAGCCATCCGGGAATATCCTGTGACCAGAATTTCCGTGAACCCTCAGACTATGAACCAGAAAACTCTGGAAATCATCGGCAGACGCCATACAGTGGCGCAGACCATTGAGGCATTTCAGCTTGCCAGAGAATTAGATTATAACAATATTAACATGGATCTTATTGTGGGACTGCCTGGAGAGGATATTTCCATGGTCAGAAACACATTGGATAAGATCAAGGAACTTTCCCCGGACAGCCTGACCGTCCATTCCCTGGCTGTGAAGCGTGCAGCCCGCCTGAATATGTTCCGTGACAAATATCAGGAAATGACCTTTGAGAACAATCAGGAGATCATGGATCTGACCCAGCAGACAGCTTATTCCATGGAAATGGGCCCCTACTATCTGTACCGTCAGAAGAACATGAAGGGAAATTTTGAAAATGTAGGCTATGCAAAGGTTGACAAAGCCGGGATTTACAATATACTGATTATGGAAGAAAAACAGCCCATCATCGCTCTTGGAGCAGGCGGTTCTTCCAAGCTGGTGTTTGACCATGGAAAACGGATCGAGCGCGTGGAGAATGTAAAGGATGTAACCAGCTACATTGCCCGCATCGATGAGATGATCGAAAGAAAGCGTACAGGAATCGGAACCTGGTTATAGAGGGGAGGGAAAATTCTTGGAAGAGCTTTCGAAAACCCAGTCAGAAGGAACGGACAGACTTCTGGAATTTGACCTGTCTGCAGAGCTGAAGCATGGAATTGCAGTAAGCAATCTGGTCTATGCCCTTGCCACGGAGCTTGGCCTTCCCCATGAGCAGTGCTATGACCTTGCCATAGCCGGAATGCTTCACGACATTGGAAAGCTGAAGCTGAGAAGCTACATCAACGGACAGGAGAAGAACCCTCTTGTGATTGAGGAACTGAAATATGTCCGTATGCATTCCACTCTTGGCTACGAGGAACTAAAGGGCCAGGGCTATTCAGATTTTGTTCTTGAGAGTATTCTCTATCATCATGAAAATTACGATGGAAGCGGTTACCCGTCCAATCTGGCAGGGGAAGAGATTCCCATCGGCGCCAGGATCCTGCGGGTATGCGACGTGTTCTGTGCCCTGAGCCAGGACCGCTCCTACCGCAAGGCCTTTGACCGGCGCACCGTGATGGAACTGATGATAGATGAAATAAAAAACTTTGATTTGGAAGTATTTCTTGCATTTCAAAGAGTAGTACATACCAGGAAAACTGGTTGATGAAGGAGGAAACATGGCATTAAAGAAGAAGCCGGTTACCGGCATGAAAGATATTTTACCAAAGGAGATGGAAATCCGTAACTATGTTACCGGACTGATCCGCGAGACATACGGCTCCTTTGGATTTACTTCAATCGAGACTCCGAGCGTGGAGCACATTGAGAACCTTTGCAGCAAGCAGGGCGGAGACAATGAGAAGCTGATCTTCAAAATCCTCAAAAGAGGCGAGAAGCTGAAGCTTGACCAGGCAAAAGAGGAGGCAGATCTTGTAGATTCCGGTCTTCGCTATGACCTGACAGTACCCCTTTCCAGATATTACTCCAACAACGCCAATGAGCTGCCGGGACCGTTTAAGGCACTGCAGATGGGCTATGTATGGAGAGCTGACCGTCCTCAGAGAGGCCGTTTCCGTCAGTTTATGCAGTGTGACATTGATATTTTGGGTGAGCCCACTTATATGGCTGAGATCGAGCTGGTGCTTGCAACCACCACCCTTCTTGGCAAGCTTGACTTTCACAACTTTACCATCCGCATCAATGACCGCCGTATCCTGAAGGCTATGGCTGAGTACAGCGGATTCCCGAAGGAAAGCTTTGACACTGTATTTATCATCCTTGACAAGATGGACAAGATCGGTCTTGAGGGTGTAGCCAAAGAGCTTGAGGAAGAGGGCTTTGCAAAAGAGAGCATTGACACTTACCTTGCGATGTTCAAGGAGATCAGCTCTGACATCCAGGGTGTAAGATACTGCAAGGAGAAGCTCTCTGGTGTGCTGGATGAGCAGATCGCAGAAGATCTTGAGACCATTATTTCCACAGTAGAAGCTGTGAAAACTGCTGATTTCAAGATGGCATTTGATCCGACTCTGGTACGAGGCATGTCCTACTACACAGGTCCGATCTTCGAGATTTCTATGGATGAGTTCGGCGGCAGCGTTGGCGGCGGTGGACGTTATGATGAGATGATCGGTAAATTTACCGGAAACAATACAAGCGCATGCGGTTTCTCCATCGGATTTGAGCGTATTGTTATGCTCCTTCTGGAGAGAGGCTACCAGATCCCCACAGCGAAGACCAAGAAGGCATATCTCATTGAGAAAAATATGCCGGCTGACAAGCTGATCGAGATTTTCCGCCAGGCGGAAGAGGAGAGAAAGCCTGGAATCCAGGTTAACATCTCCATTATGAAAAAGAACAAGAAATTCCAGAAAGACCAGATGGCTGCAGAAGGCTATACAGAATTTGTGGAATTCTTCAAGAGATAAAGGAGGCAGCAAAATGGCTGAGAGTATGCAGGGACTGCACAGAACCTGCCGATGTGCAGAAGTGACCACACAGATGGTTGGCAGTGAAGTAACCCTTATGGGATGGGTTCAGAAGGCTAGAGATAAAGGAGGAATCATTTTCGTAGACTTACGTGACCGCAGCGGTATCATGCAGCTGATCTTCGAGAATGGCTCCATTGATGAGGAAGGCTTTGCAAAAGCCGGCAAGCTCAGAAGCGAGTTTGTAATCGCAGTAACCGGTACTGTTGAGAAACGTGGCGGTGCTGTCAATGAGAACCTTGCAACAGGTGAGATCGAAGTAAGAGCAAAATCCCTTCGTGTTCTTTCCGAGGCAGAGGTTCCTCCGTTCCCGGTTGAGGAGAACAGCAAAACAAAAGAGGACGTTCGTCTGAAATACCGTTATCTTGACTTAAGACGTCCGGACCTTCAGAAAAACCTGATCTTGAAAAGCCGCGTAATGCAGCTTACCAGATCCTTCTTTACAAACGAGGGATTCCTGGAAATCGAGACTCCTATGCTTGGCAAGAGTACTCCAGAGGGAGCAAGAGATTACCTGGTACCGTCCCGTGTACATCCAGGCTGCTTCTATGGTCTTCCGCAGTCACCGCAGCTGTACAAACAGCTTCTGATGTGCTCCGGATATGACAGATACATCCAGATCGCAAGATGCTTCCGTGACGAGGACCTTCGTGCTGACCGTCAGCCGGAGTTCACACAGATCGATATGGAGCTTTCCTTCGTTGATGTTGATGATGTAATCGATGTAAACGAGAGATACCTTTCTTATCTGTTCAAAGAAGTTCTTGGCATCGATGTGAAGCTTCCAATCCAGAGAATCACCTGGCAGGAAGCTATGGACCGTTTCGGCTCCGACAAGCCGGATATGCGATTTGGCATGGAGCTTCATGATGTAAGCGGCATTGTGAAGAACTGTGGCTTCTCCGTATTTACAAGTGCCCTTGAGAACGGCGGAAGCGTTCGCGGTATCAACGCTGAGGGACAGGGAAGCATGCCTCGTAAGAAGATCGACAAGCTTGTAGAATTTGCAAAAGGCTACGGCGCAAAGGGTCTTGCATACATTGCAATCGCAGAAGACGGCACAAGAAAATCCTCCTTTGCCAAATTCATGACAGATGAGGAGATGGACGCACTGGTAGCTGCTATGGATGGTAAGGCAGGAGATCTGCTTCTGTTCGCAGCAGACAAGAAGAAATTGGTTTATGATGTTCTTGGCGCACTTCGTCTGGAGCTTGCAAAACAGATGGATCTTCTGGACAAGAACGAGTACCGTTTCGTATGGGTAACTGAGTTCCCGCTGCTTGAGTGGAGCGAGGAGGAGAACCGTTTCACAGCTATGCATCATCCATTTACCATGCCGATGGACGAGGATATCCCGCTTCTTGACACAGATCCGGGCGCAGTTCGTGCCAAGGCTTATGATATCGTACTGAACGGTAATGAGATCGGTGGAGGAAGCGTTCGTATCCATCAGGATGATATTCAGGAGAGAATGTTCAAGGAACTTGGATTTACACCGGAAGCTGCCCATGAGCAGTTCGGATTCCTTCTGGATGCATTCAAATACGGAGTTCCGCCTCACGCTGGACTGGCTTATGGCCTTGACCGTTTGGTTATGCTGATCGCCAAGGTTGACAGCATCCGTGATGTAATCGCATTCCCGAAGGTGAAAGATGCATCCTGTCTGATGACTCAGGCTCCCCAGCGCGTAAGCGAGGCACAGCTGAATGAGCTTGGACTGGAAGTGGAAAAAGAAGAGACAGAAGAATAAAAAAGACAGCAGAAATGTTATGATTGTTATAAAAAAATCCCGCTTTGACTGAATCGCCAGAGCGGGATTTTTTATGTGATCAGGAATCTTCTTCACTGTCTTCTACAGGGCTGGAGCTTAAGGTTCCGAACAGTGCCTGTCCGAATACAGAGCCTGCGTCCTCAAGCTTCCAGGAAGCTCCGTCGTTGATCAGGGTAAAGGTTGTGGTCACTGTTTTTTCTTCTTTGTTCTCCTTGATGGAGTCGATCAGAAGCTGGTAGGATTTGTCATAGCGCTTCTGGGCACCGTCGATGACCGCATCCGTAGAGGAAAGGTAATCATCTAACTGAGACTGATAGCTGTTTAAAATCGCCTCGCTGTCAAAGGTGGTGATATCCGCCTTTACAGAAGCGTGGTAGCCGGAAACAGAGGTTTCCCCGATGCTGTAGTTAAAAATGTTATGAACCTGTTCCACCAGGGCATTTGCAAGGCTGATCTTGTTGGGATCCTCTGTGCTTACAATAGAGTCGGCATTCAGGTAATTGGCCAGTTCCTCAGTGGACATATTTTTCAGCGTGTCCAGATACACAAGAAGGGTATCCTCAGGTGAGAGAATATCGGGATCCGACAGATAGTTCATAAGACCGCCTACCAGATCATTTTCCAGTGTGGTGGTACGCTTGATCTCCCATATGGTTTCCTCATTTTTTTCGGAGGCGGTAAGGGTGATGCTGCAGTTGCGTTCTACGGTCTGGTATTTGTTGGAGCTAAGAAGCTGGTTCAGAAGCATGTACCGGTCTTCCAGGGTGACGGTCTGGTCATCCTCTGTATCATCTGAAGCAGCCAGCGCAATTTCATGCTTCAGCAGCGCCTTGGAAAAATTCTCGGCAAGTGCCCGGGCATCCAAGGTAAACAGACGAAGGCTTACTTTGGCAATTGCTTTGTCCCGGTTCACGGAGGTATCCAGAATCTTGTAATCGAAATCCTGGAAAAACAGGGAGAAAACTTCCTCAACATCTGAGGACATTGCGGCGTCTTCCAGGTCGCCGGGGAAAATTTCCTGGTAGGAAATGTATTTCTGTGTGGTGTCGGAATCCAGATGCTTCAGAAGATCCAGTTCCCGCTTTACTACTTCGTCAATCTTTTTTTCTTCTTTACCTGTACAGCCGCAAAAAAGAACTGCACACAGAAGCAAAAGAGGAAGCAGAAATTTGACTGACTTCATACAGTTTTTTCCTTTCATTATAAGTAGGTGCATTATACCATTTTTCGGTATAAAAGTCAAAAATCCCTAAAACATATACGATATTTCTAAAAAAAGAGTGAAAAAATTGTGAAAATTGCATTGAAAAAGACCCTTGTTTGCCAGGAAAGCTTTTCTTTTGGGAAAGAATCTGTTATGATTAGTTAGGTAAATGCAGATGACAGGAGAATGTACCTATCTGTTATAATGCAAATGATATAAAGAATAATTCCAGTGTAACTGTGAAGGTACTGAACAGTTACATTCCAGTTATCGTACGGGAGGTAACTATGAAGAAAAAATTTTTTGTCATCGGAGGAATTATTATACTGGCTGGAGCGGCAGGCGCTGGCGGCTGGTATTATTATAAAGAGAATTATGCGAACTCATCCGCCGCATCCGGGCAGGTGGCTTATGTGACTAAGATCAGCACATTGCTTGGAGAGGATTCCGGTGTGGTGAATCGGTTTGCCGGAGTGGTAGAGCCTCAGGATACTGTGAAGGTAAATATTGAGAACGGCAGAACCGTTACCGAGGTAAAGGTGAAAACCGGTGACGAGGTCAAGAAAGGCCAGCTGCTTTTTGAATACGATTTAAGCAGCATCCAGGACAGCTTAAAGGAAGCACAGCTTGCACTTGACCGTCTGAAGAATGAGGCGCTCAGTTTGAATGAGCAGATTGCCACCCTTGAGAAAGAGAAGAAGAAAGCCAACAAGAGCAGCCAGCTTTCCTACACCATTGAGATTGAGACCAATAAGATGAATCTCAAGAAGAATGAATATGACCAGATCAGCAAGCAGGCAGAAATTGACAATCTGCAGGCAGCCACCACCAATACAGAGGTGCGCAGCGAGATCGATGGCGTCATCCAGAAAATTGATACCAGCAAGCTTGGCAGCTCAGATGGAGATACTCTTGACAACAGCATGGGCTCTGATTCCGGAAGCTCTGATTCCGATAATTCATTTATTACCATTTTGAGCACAGGTGCTTACAGAATCAAGGGATTGGTTAATGAGCAGAACCGTAATTCCGTTGTTCCGGGATCCGCTGTGATCGTGCGCTCCAGAGTAGACGAGAATCAGATCTGGCGCGGCACTATGGGAGCTGTAGATGAGCAGAGTGCATCCAGCAGCAACAATAGCAACAGCTATATGTGGGGAGGTTCCAGCGGCGATGACACCACAAGCTCCAGCAGCTATCCATTCTATGTAACTCTGGATTCCTCTGACGGGCTTATGCTTGGACAGCATGTATACATAGAGATGGACGAGGGCCAGGAAGACAAGAAGACCGGCGTCTGGATCGGAGATTATTACATTGTAGATGCAGACACAGAGAACCCTTATGTATGGGCTGTGGATTCCAAGGGACGGCTGGAGAAGCGTTCCGTAATCCTTGGACAGCATGATGATGAGCTTTCCGAATATGAGATTGCAGACGGTCTGACTGAGGATGACAGCATTGCATTCCCGTCAGACAGCCTTGAGGAAGGCATGAGCACCAAGGACATGGCGGATATGACAGATGAGGATTACGCCAATATGCTGGATATGGAGAGCAGTGCAGACGGAGATCTTTCTGATGAAATGTACTCTGATGAATCATACTCCGATGGAGATACCATGGAGTCAATGGACGGAGAGGCTTCCGCTGATTTCATAGAAGGCGGTACAGATGACAGCATGGATGCCGCCATAGAGGATTCTTCTATGGATGGGGACTATACAGAAGAGGATATGGAAGGCTTCACGGATGAGAACATGGATGAACCACAGCAGTACGGTTCTGATGATATGGAGGCAGCAGGATGATTCTTGAACTGAAGGGAATTTATAAGGATTACCAGCAGGGAAAAATGACCGTTCCTGTTCTTAAGGATGTGAATTTTTCCATGGAGGAGGGGGAATATGTGGCAATTATGGGTCCCTCCGGTTCTGGCAAATCCACATTGATGAATATTATCGGCTGTCTGGATCAGGCAACCAAGGGAACCTTTTTCCTGGATGGAGAAGACATCAGCAAATGCTCTGAGAATGAGATGTCAGATATCCGTCTGAACAAGATCGGATTTGTATTTCAGAGCTTTCATCTTCTTCCAAGGCAGTCTGCCATTTCCAATGTGGAAATGCCGTTGAACTATGCACATGTGCCAAAGAAGGAGAGAAGGGAGCGGGCATTTGCAGCCCTTGACAGAGTGGGGCTTGCAGACCGTGTGGATTTCAGGCCGAATCAGCTGTCAGGAGGTCAGATGCAGCGAGTTGCCATTGCCAGGGCCATTGTGAACAACCCCAAGCTTCTGCTTGCAGATGAGCCGACGGGTGCTCTTGACAGTAAGTCCGGCAAGCAGGTGATGGAGCTGTTCCAGAAGCTGAATGACGAGGGCGTTTCGGTTCTGATGATCACACATGATCCGGAAATCGCAGCCCATGCCAAGCGGGTGGTTATGATCCGTGACGGTGAGCTGCAGGAAAAGAGGTGATCCCATGGGCAAAGTAAAAAAAGTAATCATAGGCGTGGTTGTCACAGCTCTTGTGGGAACCGGCATCGGCGGCGGACTTCTGTATGTGCGCAAGGGGAGCCAGAAGGAGGTTCTGGTAGCCAGCGTCAGTGATCTGGCAGGAGAGAACTATGGTTCCGATAACACGTTAAGCGGAAATGTTTACGCCAATGCTACCCAGAGGATTTCTGTGGATAAGGATATGATCATCCAGGATATTTATGTAAGCAAGGGAGACGAGGTGAAGCCGGGAGATAAGCTGATTTCCTTTGATATGACCCTTGTGGATATGGAGCTGAATATTGCCAAATTGAAGCTTCAGAAGCAGCAGCAGGATCTTGCAACAGCAAAGAAGCGTCTTACAAGCCTGCAGAATGGTGGTCCGATCCTGGATTCCGATGCCAATTCTGCGGACAGCCTGATAGATTCCGGTTCTGATTCGGGCTCTGGCTCCGATTCCGGAACTGGTTCTGGAAGTGATGGTGCAGATGACATGGCATCTGTCAATGTAACCGCATCTGATCATTATCTGGCAGTCGCCATGCAGCCTCTTTTGCTGGCTGCTGTTGCAGATGGCTTCGGGGACGGACAGGAAAGTGCTGAAGCTGCAGCTGAGGTGACAGATGCAGGAAGCGAAGATTTGGGAATGGCAGATTCCGATATGGCAGATGGCAGCGAAGACCTTGGTGAGGATCTAGGTGGGGATTCCACCTCTGCATCTGACTACTATGGAAAAACAGAGGATGACAGCGGATTCAGCAGCGATGCGTCTGCATCCGACCAGAATGGTTTTATTTCAGATGGAAATAACGTAGATCCTACTCAGGATGGAGACAATTCCCTGAATAAAAATGAAGGGTTTGTGGATGGAGACGAACCGTTCTATCAGACACTGGATTATGATACAGAACCCTTTATGGGAGAGGGAACCGAAGAGAATCCGTATCTGTATCTGTGTTCCAGCGCTAAGGGCAAGGTAACCGTGACAGGAGCCTTCCTCAATAAGATGGCAGGCTACAATGCAGACGGAACCATGCTCATTCATCCAGGCGGATACTGGTATCTTCTTGAGTTCCATCAGAACGATACCATTGCGGATTATGAGAACAGAAAGCAGTCCTGCACAGGCTATTACCTGATCGAGGGAAGCCTGCTTTCCAATCCGGTAGACCGTTTCGTGGAACTGGATTTCACACTGGAGGATGCCCTTCATTATGACAACGGCAGCAGTGATGATCCGGAAATCCCGGACAACGGCGGCGGTGATAATACTGGAGGAGATACTTCCACCCTGACCCGTGCGGAAGCGATCCGGATTCAGAAGAACAGGATTTCCAGCCTGGAGCTGGACGTTCAGGAGAGCGAGATCAGCATCAGCAAGCTTGAGAAGAAAGCAAGCAGACAGCTGATCACAAGTAAGCTTGACGGTATTGTGACTACAGTTGGAGATGCTGCCACAGGCACCAACTCGGAATCTGATTCTTTCCTGGCAGTAAAGAGCAAGGACGGCTATTATGTACAGGGAACTGTCAGTGAGCTTATGCTGGATCAGGTTCAGGAAGGCACTATGATCAGCTGCAGCTCCTACGGGGAATTTGGATATGCCATGTTTGAGGCGGAAGTGGTTCAGGTGTCTGACTATGCAGTGTCCGGAGATAACTATTATTATTACGGGGACACCAACCCCAATGTATCTTCCTATATCTTTACAGCCAAGATTACAGACGATACGGCGCAGGTAAGCGCAGGGGACTGGGTTGACATCCAGCTTGAGAAGCAGGAACAGGCTTCAGAGGGAATTGTGCTTTCCAAGGCCTTTGTCCGTACTGAGGACGGAGTCAGCTATGTATATAAGGACGTAAATGGCGTCCTCAAGAAACAGATCGTCAAGGTGACGCAGAATGTAAACGGCGGCATGTATGTGCTGATTAACGGCGGATTATCCATGGAAGACAAGATTGCTTTCCCATATTCCAAAACGGCACAGGAAGGCGTGAAGACAAAAGAAGGCTCTCTGGATACGTTTATGGGATATGATTCCACCTCGTATTCAGGCATCGGTTAAGGAGGGATTTCATGTTTGAAAATATACGTCTGGCATTCCAGGGAATCTGGTCACACAAGATGAGATCTTTCCTTACAATGCTGGGTATTATCATCGGTATTGCATCCATTATTGCAATTGTGTCCACCATCAAGGGAACCAGTGAGCAGATCAAGGAGGATCTGATCGGTTCCGGCAACAATACGGTGAATATCACCCTTTCCCAGGGCGACAGTGCCTACAGTGCGGACTATTACAGCGACAGCTCTGTCGTTACCCCGCTTCTCAGCCAGGAGCTGAAGAACGAGGTTCTGAAAGCTGACCATGTTGTGAATGCAACCTTTTTCTACAGCAGAACAGATTACAACAGCAATGTTTACTATGAAAACAGCAGCTTTTCCGGCGGAAAGGTGTATGGCGTAGACAAGAATTATCTGGATACCTGCGGCTATCAGGTGCGCTCGGGAAGAGGCTTTGTACAGCAGGATTACGATGATTTCCGCAAGGTTGCGCTGGTGGACAGCTATGCGGCAGATACCATCTTTCCAGGAGAGAATCCGGTGGGAAAAATTATCGAGATCGGCTCTGAGCCCTTTACCGTTGTAGGGGTTATACGGCAGGCTTCCGACAGTCTTCCCAATATGGATTCTCCAAATGAATTTTACAATTACTATGAGAGCATTATGGGAACGGTGCTGATTCCAAATAAGTGCTGGGCAATCCCGTACAAATTTGATGAGCCTGAGAATGCCATTATCCGTGTGGACAGCACTGATAATATGAGTGCTGCTGGTTCCGCAGTTGCCAAGATCCTGAACAAATCCATCAGCAGTACAAACACGAACAGCAGCAGTAATCTGAAATACAAAGCGGATGATGTGATGCAGCGTGTACAGGATCTTCAGAAACTGAGTGAGAGCACCAACTCCCAGCTGATCTGGATCGCAAGTATTTCCCTTTTGGTTGGCGGTATCGGTGTTATGAACATTATGCTGGTATCTGTAACCGAGCGTACCAAGGAGATTGGTCTTAAGAAAGCCATTGGGGCAAGGAAGAAGACCATCCTGAACCAGTTCCTTACAGAGGCAGCTGTACTGACCAGTGTAGGCGGTATTATCGGCGTCATCCTTGGAATCGGACTTTCCAAGGTGGTATCCAAGGTGGCGGGCTCGCCTACCGCTATCAGCGTTCCTGCTATTGTAGGTTCTGTAGTGTTCTCTATGCTCATTGGTATTATCTTCGGTCTGCTTCCATCTGTGAAGGCAGCCAACTTAAATCCGATTGACGCGCTGAGAAGTGAATAAAAGATAAAATTGTTTTAAAAGAAGCAGTCAGAAATGTGAATGAGAGGATTCGTGTTCTGGCTGCTTCTTGTTTTGCATCGGAGGTTTTTCATATGCTGCGTTCTGCGGCCTGCTGTCTCGTTAAAGCTTTTGCAGAACAGGAATGGGCCATGTTATAATATTTAGAGATTGAATAGAGATTCCTTTGTTAAAGTGGGAAATATAGAAATCTGTGTGGTGCTTCAAACAAGCTCCAGGTGGATTCTTGACAGAAACCTTAACAATGGAAGGAGACTTTTTAATATGGGAAAATATAAGAAATGGAAGAGGCTTGTATCTGTATCCACAGCCGCGTGCATGGCAATTGCAGCAGCCAGCCTGACAGGATGCAGTGGCGGTGACAGTGGAAGCAGTCAGTCAGGTAATGAAAATGCAGAAAAAAAGGACGCATCTGGCTCCGGGGAGTCAAAGGCAATGGGACGCTATCTGGAAGAAGAACTGGCAGTGCCAAAGGACTGCATGGAAATTTCCAGTCTGCAGATTCTGGAAAACGGAAGCATGGAAATGATCGCACAAAATGGAGATGGCGTGCTGTGCCTGTATAAGTCAGCAGATCAGGGAGCAGACTGGGATGAAGGCGTGACGCTTGCAAGTATTTTCGGACTGGAGAGTTCCAATGGGGAGCTGTTTTATAAAACAGCCCTGGGAAAGGATGGAAGCATTCTGGGCGGCGTATATGTAGAAGCTGAGGATGAAAATGGCCTGGGAACCATGGATTACTATTACTGTCCGGCTGGCGGTGAAGGTAGAAAGCTGGTATTTGAAAATGCAGCAGATGGTTTGGCCTGGGGGATGAAGATCGGTGCAAACGGGAATCTGTTTTTGCAGTTTTCAGGAAACGGAATTCAGGAAATCAATCCAACGGATGGCAGCATCGTTCATGAATATGAAAAAGGAAGTTCTACAGATTATATGGGTGTCACTTCTGAGTATCTGATCATAGTTTCAGCCGGTGAGGTGTATTATTATGATGTGGCCACCGGTAAACCTGCCGAGGGTGGTGATGTTCTTACGGAACAGCTGAAAAAGACGCCCTCCAATCTGGAATTTGGAAATTCATCTGGTACCTCTTTGATGTTTATGGACGGAGATGAGGAAGGAACCGTATTTTATGTGGACAGCACCGGTCTGTATCGGTATGCTTTTGGGGGCAATGTGATCGAACAGGTGATTGATGGAAGTCTGAATACCATTAGCACTGCGAATAAGGCTTTTGAAGATATGGTATTAGGTCCTGACGGAAAAATTTATATAGCAGAAATCGATTACAATTCCAGTACAATGTCTGGAAAGCTGTATTCCTATACTTATTCAGCAGACACTCCAACTGTGCCGGATACAGAGCTTACCATTTATTCTCTGGAAGACAATTCCAGCATTCGTCAGGCTGTGGCCATGTTCCAGAAAAAATATCCGGATATTTATCTGACTCTGGAAACGGGAATGTCCGGGGATGATGGCGTGACCCGTACAGACGCGCTGAAAACCCTGAATACAGAGATTATGGCTGGAAAAGGACCGGATATTCTGATCCTGGATGGAATTTCTTCTGAGACATATGTGGAGCAGGGAATGCTGGAGGATTTAAGCGGTATTTTAAAAGCTGCGGGACTGCTTTCCAATATTGAAGAGGCGTATAAAAGTGAAGATGGAAGCATTTATGAGATGCCTGTGAAATTTGGAGTCCCTATGATCGAAGGAAAGAAAGAGGATGTGGATGCCGTGACGGATCTTACCTCTCTGGCAGATGTGACGGAAAAACATAAAGAGGAATACGGGCTTTCTACAGAAACATTTTATAAGCTTCCTCTTACATATTCCATGTATCCGAAAGCATTTCTGGAAGAACTTGCAGATGACAATTCAGCAGCCTGGGTGAAGGAAAACGGAACCTTGGATGAAGAAAAAGTGAAAGAGTTCCTTGAGCAGGCCGGAAGAATTTATCAGGCTGGAAAGGATGGCATCGAGGAATTAAAAGCTGCTTATCCGCAGGCCTTTGACGAGGGTCAGCAGGCAGAGTATGACAGGTCTTACGGCATCAAAGGGGAGACCATAACGCTGCTAAACGGGATCTGCAGCTTTGCTGTGGGCGGTGTCTATTCTCCTATGGATTTTGCATATGTGACTTCCATGGCAGACACCGATTCTTCCTTGTCCTATGGAATTTGGAATGGACAGGCTGCAAACTGCTTTATCCCGGTGAACAAAATCGGAATCAGCTCCAAGGCCTCCCAGAAGGAGGCAGCAGAGAAATTTGTACAGTATCTGTTTTCAGAAGAGGGACAAACAGTTTCGCAGAAGGACGGATTTCCTGTAGTGGAAAGCGTGTACGATGGAGAGGACTACTGGAATCAGGGCGAAGAAGGAAAGGTTCTTGGCAGCGGCTATAGCGGTCAGGGAGTGGAATATAAGATTGTGGTTCCGTCTGCTGATAAGGTAGACGCACTGAAGCAGCTTGGAAAAACACTGACTACTCCGATCTTGGATAATGCCATTATCACCAGTGCGGTCAGTGAGGCTGGCGTGCGCTATCTGAACGGAGAAATTAATCTGGATGAGGCTGCAAATGCGGTGATCCAGCAGGTGAATCTGTATCTGGCAGAGTAAATTTGATTGTAATTAACAGGAAGGGGTGCTGCAGCTGGGGAGAAAGTACCAGCTGCAGCGCAGTATGGAGAGTATAAATGTTTAAAAAGCTGCACAGGCAAATGACAATATTTTCGGCATTGATCACAAGCGAGATTCTGATTTTGATGGCAATTGCCAGTCTTGTGATTTTTGAGCGGGGACTTACCCGCAACAGCTATGAGAGGTTTTTAAATAATGGAAATTCCTGTGTAGCTTACCTGGAAACCCAGAGCGTGCTTTCCCACAAATGGATCCTGGAAGCCAAGCAGGAATATGGAGTGGAGCTTCGGATCCTGAATAATGGGAAAAGGCTGTTTTTTGACAAGCTGAATGAGGAAAGCAGCTCCAATGCTTCAGGGGAAAATGGCCGGAAAAGCTCTGTGGAAAATATGCTGGCGGAGGCTGCCAGAATCTCCAGGGAGGAGCAAGGGCTGGATGTAGAGTATACGGGAAGCATTTCCCTTCCCAAAGAAGTTTATTTTGAGACAGCAGATTTTTATGCATGTACGGCGCTGATTCCAAAGGGAAGCGGCGTGTTAAGCCTGGTGTTGGTGTATCCCCTTGACGGATTGAAGGGACAGATTTTTCACCAGAGGATTTTGTGGGGAGGATTGCTGCTGATCGCGGTGCTGGCACTGGTTGTGTTTTCCTGGTTTTTTACCGGGAAAATGCTGCGGCCGCTGGAAGAGAACCGGAAAAGGCAGACTCAGTTTATTGCTTCGGCCTCCCATGAGCTGCGGTCACCGCTGGCTGTGATCTTATCAAGCGTTCAGGCCATAGAGGCGGATCCGGGGGAGTGCAGGCGCTTCCTTTCCACTATTAAAAGTGAGGGAACCAGGATGTCCCGGTTGATCGGGGATATGCTGGCGCTGGCAAATGCGGACAATAAGTCCTGGAGTATTATGAAGTCGCCCTGTGAGCTGGATACTTTGCTTTTGGAGACGTATGAGAAGTATGAGCCGTTGCTTCGGGAAAAAGGAATTTCCATGAACGTGGAGCTTCCAGATGAGTCTCTTTCCCCGTGCAGATGCGATGGCGGACGGATCAGTCAGGTTCTGGGAATCCTTCTGGATAATGGTGCCAGCTATGTTCCTGCAGGTGGAAAAATCAGGATCGGTGTGGAAGAAAAGGAAAAATATTTTAGGATTTATGTGGAGGATAATGGACCGGGGATTTCGGATGAGAATAAGGAAGCAGTGTTCCAGAGATTTTACCGGGCAGATTCTTCCAGGAAGGATAAGCAGCATTTTGGACTTGGGCTTTGCATTGCAAAGGAGATCGTGACGCTGCATCATGGAAGCATCCGGATTGAGGATACAAAAGGAGGGGGTACTACTTTTGTGGTTCGGCTGCCGAAGTGACAGAGGCGTTTGTGATTGCGTTTATGCAGGTCTAAAGCTATTTAGTGAATCAAGGCGGACGCGTTCCCCCAGGTGTGCCGGGGCAGCCAATGACG
>OLSP01000552.1_pt1 | contig 37733 bp, 49 predicted proteins | sample 1672941 | NCBI WGS metagenome assembly OLSP01 (sample SAMEA3136739, study PRJEB25190) | human gut metagenome | reverse complement strand
ATATCCTCCGGGCGTCCTTTTTCCCCTCTCCCGCCGCCGCACATTGACATCTTCTGCCACATCTGTTATAGTATCCATCATACACTGCATCGTATGTCTATCATCTCTATCCATCTCTGCGGACTATGAGGACCATTGTTATGCTGAACATCCAACATCTGACCAAGACCTACAGCGGAAAAAAGGCGGTGGACGATCTGTCCCTGCACATCGCCCCCGGCGAAATTTACGGCTTCATCGGCCACAACGGCGCCGGTAAGACCACCACCCTCCGCTGCGTGGTGGGCATCCTGCAATTCGACGCCGGGGAGATCACCATCGGCGGCAGATCCATCCGCACCGACCCCATCGCCTGCAAGCGGGAGCTGGCCTATATCCCCGATAACCCCGACCTGTACGACTACATGACCGGCATCCGGTATCTCAACTTCATCGCTGACATCTTCGACGTCAGCGCCGAGGTGCGCGGGCAGCGCATCCACGACTACGCCGCCCGCTTCGAACTGACGGACGATCTGGCTCAGCCCATCGCCTCCTACTCCCACGGCATGAAGCAGAAGCTGGCCATCATCTCCGCATGGCTCCACCAGCCCCGTCTCAACATCATGGATGAGCCCTTTGTGGGTCTTGACCCCAAGGCCGCCCATCTGCTCAAGGGCATGATGCGGGAGTTCTGCGACGCAGGCGGCGCCATCTTCTTCTCCACCCATGTGCTGGAGGTGGCGGAGAAGCTCTGCGACAAGGTAGCCATCATCCGTGGCGGCAAGCTGATCCGCTCCGGCACCATGGAGGAGGTCAAGGGCGACGACTCTCTGGAGGAGGTCTTTCTGGAGCTGGAGGGCGAGTCATGCTGAAGCTTCTTGTCAAAAAGCAGCTGACGGAGATCTTCCGTGCCTACATCTACGACGCCAAGAAGAACCGGGCCCGCTCCAAGGCGGCCACCGTGGGCTACATCATCTTCTTCGTCCTTCTGATGGTAGGCGTCATCGGCGGTATGTTCACCGCCCTGTCCCTTGCCATGTGCCGGAGTATGGCCGAGGTCGGCATGAGCTGGTTCTATTTCGCCATCATGGGCCTTATGGCCATCCTGCTGGGTGCCTTCGGCAGCGTGTTCACCACCTATTCCAGCCTCTACCTGCCCAAGGACAATGACCAGATGCTCTCCCTCCCCATTCCGGTGAATACCCTCATCGCCGCCCGGCTGCTGGGGGTGTACCTCATGGGCCTCATGTACTCTGGTGTGGTGGTGCTGCCGGCCATCATCGTCTATTGGGCGACGGTGTCCGCCGCCCCGCTGCACCTGCTGGCGGGCGTCCTGTTCCTGCTGCTGATCTCCCTGTTCGTCATGGCCATCTCCTGCCTGCTGGGCTGGGTGGTGGCCAAGGTCAGCCTGAAGCTGAAGAACAAAAGCTTCGTCACCGTGGTGCTGTCGCTGGTGTTCTTCGGCCTGTACTACTACTTCTTCTCCTTCAAGGCCACCTCTCTGCTGACGGAGCTGCTGCAGAACATCGCCCTCTATGGCGACAAGGTCCGCTCCTCCGCCTACCCCGTGTACCTCTTCGGTCAGGCGGGCGCCGGCGATCCCCTGTCCATGCTGCTTCTGACGGCGGCCATCGCCGTGCTGTTCGGCCTGACGTGGCTGCTGCTCTCCCGCAGCTTCCTCTCCATCGCCACGGCCTCCGGCCATGTGGGCCGCAAGGTCTACCGGGCCAAGGCTGTCCGGTACCGGAGCATTTCCTCCGCCCTGCTGGACCGGGAGCTGCGCCGCTTCACCTCCAGCGCCAACTATATGCTCAACTGCGGCTTCGGCACGTTGTTTCTGGTGCTGGCCTCCGGCTTCCTCCTGTGGCAGGGCCGGGATCTGCTGGAGCTGGTGTCGCAGTCCTTCCCTGAAAGATCCGGTGCCATGCCGGTGCTGCTGGCCTTCGTTCTGTGCCTGCTCAGCGCCATGAACGACACCACCGCCCCCTCCGTCTCGCTGGAGGGCAAGCAGCTCTGGCTGGCCCAGTCTCTGCCGGTATCCCCGTGGCAGGTGCTGCGGGCCAAGCTGCGGCTCCAGCTGCTGATTACTATACCGCCTATGCTGCTGTGCCTTGTGTGCCTGCTGGCGGTGTACCCTGGTTCCCCTCTGGAGCTGCTGTTCATCGCCGTCACCGCCCTGTCCTATGCCCTGCTGATGGCTCTGCTGGGCCTGTTCCTGGGCCTGAAAATGCCCAACCTCAGCTGGACCAACGAGGTGGTCCCCATCAAGCAGAGTGCCTGCGTGGCCCTCTCCCTCTTCAGCGGTTGGGCCGTGGCCATGATCCCCGGTGCCCTCTATCTGCTGACAGGCATCGGCAGCTTGAACCCGCTGCTCTATCTCTCCGTCGTCACGGCGCTGCTGCTGATCCTCTCCGCCGTGCTGTCCCTTTGGGTGAAAAAGACCGGCAGCTGCATCTTTGCCGCCCTGTGATCCCCCATACATGAAAAAGAGACGCCGTATGCCACTGGCATACGGCGTCTCTTTTTCATGTGAGCTTCTTTCCCATCTCCAGCCGCACCTCGTGGGCCTCCGGGTCGTGATTGGTGTAGGCGTACAGGTCGAAGCCGATGACCTGAAACCCGCACTTCCGATAAAAGGCAATGGCCCGCTCGTTGCAGGTCTGTGTCTCCAGCACCGCCATCCGCATGGGGGCCGCCTCCTCCAGCATCTTCTCCATCAGAGCGGTGGCCACGCCGCAGCGCCGGTGCTTCTCCTGAAAAATGCACAGATTGCTGATGCGCCATCGGTGGTTCCACGACTCCGGAGAGCCCTCCGCAATGCCCAGCAGCTCCCCATCCTGAAAAGCGCCGTACACCACCGGAGCCTCCAGCCACTCCCCGAACAGGGTGTCGTTGAAGGACCGCTCCTCCACCTTTCCGAAGGAATGGTACTCCATCCGGAATCCCTCCTCCACCGGGACGATATCCCAGCAGCCTCCGGTCTGATACCGTGCCGTGAAGCCATACCCCCGCCACTGAGCGGGCTCCAGCTTCTTGATCTCCATATCGCTCCTCCTTACAGGGCCGTCCCCTTCTTGGGGACATACAGGCGGCTCATGTCCACACCCTCCAGCCTCAGCAGCTGCACCTTGCGCTCCAGTCCCCCGGCATAGCCGGTGAGACTGCCGTCGCTGCCCACCACCCGATGACAGGGGACGATGATGGAGATGGGGTTGTGTCCCACAGCGCCACCCACCGCTTGGGCCGACATCTGCCGCAGGCCCCGCTTCCGGGCCACGGCCTCCGCCAGCGCCCTATAGGTGGTGGTCTCGCCGTAGGGGATCTGTCGCAGCAGCGCCCACACCTCCTGCCGGAAGGGGGAGCCTGCCAGATGAAGCGGCGGCAGGAAGTCCGGCTCCCTGCCCGCAAAATAGATATCCAGCCACCGCTTGGTCTCCTCCAGCACCGGCGTCTCCTGCGGAGCGTCCTCCGGTACGCCCGGGAAATACTTCTCCCCCGCCAACCACAGGCCCGTCAGGCCCTCCTCGTCCGCCGCCAGCAGCAGCTCCCCCACCGGGGAAGCATAGCTCTGCCACGCTGTCATATCACTTCGCCCCTTTCTTTCCCTGCGGCGCATAGTCCCGCAGCTCCGGCACAGCACCTCCGGCCACCGCCCACAAATAGAGACTGGCCACGCTGCCATAGGGGCTGTACCGCCGCCGATACTTCTCAAACAGCTCCCGGCTCACCTGCCGGTGGTGATACACCATCCGCAGTCCCCGCTGGATGGCCAGATCGTCATAGCTGAAAATATCCGGTCTCTGCAGGCAGAACAGCAGGATCATCTCCGCCGTCCACGCCCCCACGCCCTTCAGGGTACACAGCTGCCGGATGGCCTCCGCATCGCTGCTCTCCCGCACCGTTTCCGGGTCGAAGGCTCCGCTCTGAACTCGGAGGGCAAAGTCCGTGATGTAGGCCGCCTTGCGCCCGCTGATGCCCAGCGCCTGCAAGCCCTCCGGTCCCGCCGCCAGTACGCTCCCGGCGTCCACGGTCCCCAGCGCCTCCTGCATCCGCCGCCAGACGGTGGCCTGCGCCTTGGTGGAGATCTGCTGCCCCACGATGTGATGTACCACGGCGGCGAACAGATCCGGGTCCACCTCCCGCCGGATCATCCCCACCCGGTCGATGACCTCCCCCAGCCATTTGTCTCTGCTCCGCAGATACTGAACCTCCGTCTCACCATAGTCGAAATACATCTCTCCGCCCCCTGCCTGCATCCGTCCCTTTCGTCCAGAACATTTGTTTCAAATGTACCATACCCTCTCGCCGCTGTCAACCCCCTCCATTGGATACCCGCCCCGCCGCTGCCAAGCTCCATCGGCCGCCCACTTTTCTGCCGCCAACCCCGCCGTCAGATGCCCCATATCTGCCGCCGTCAAGTCCCCGTCAGCTGCTCACTTCTCTGCGGCCAGATCCGCCGCCAAACGCCCCGTATCCCGACCTCCTTCACCCCAAAGGAGATTTTATTTGCGAATCCCGCCGCTCTATGGTATACTTTTCCCGTTACTCGACAGCCGTCGGGTTCTTTTTTTGCCCGGCGATTCGTCCTCTTTAACCGTTAAACTCCCTTAACCTCCGCCTGCCCCAACGGCACCCGGAGGACGACCCGCGGTAAAAAAGACTCTGCTGTTTTCATTTTAACGCCCCCTCCGCACTTACCTATTTGACAAAAAGCTTCTGCCGTAATACAACCATTCCGTTAACAGTGTCACGTGAGGCAAAGTCCACTCCTCCCATCGGCAGCAAAATACCCCGCCTGACTGGCGGGGTATTTTATTTACCGATCCTTTTTATCGATCCCTTACTTCTTTCTCTCCTCCAGCGAGTGAGCCAGCGTCAACAGGAAGTCGTGATCCGGCCACGGGAGGATGGCCTCCTCGGCCCGGCGGGTACACTCCTCCACGGCCGTGCGGCAGCCCTCCAGCCCCAGCACGTCCACGAAGGTGACCTTCCCCTCCTCTCGATCGGAACCGATGGGCTTGCCGAACACAGCCTCGTCGCCCACCACATCCAGCATATCGTCCCGGATCTGAAAGGCCAAGCCCAACTTGTCGGCAAAGGCGATGGCCTGCTGCCGCATGGCCGCCGGCATCCCCGACGCCACGCAGCCCAATTCCGCCGCCGCCGAGATCATGACCCCGGTTTTCAGCCGATACATCCCCGTCAGCTCCTGTTGGGTGGATACACCGCACAGGGTATCGATCACCTGACCGGCCACCATACCGTCGGCACCGGCGGCGTGGGACAGCACCCGGATGGCCTCCACCCGGCTCTCCGCCGACATACAGGGGGCCTCGGCAATAAGCCGAAAGGCCTCCGGCTGGAGGGCATCCCCCGCCAGCACCGCCAGCGTCTCGCCGTAGGCCTTATGGCAGGTAGGCTTTCCCCGCCGCAGATCGTCGTCATCCATACAGGGCAGGTCGTCGTGAATGAGGGAGTAGGTGTGGACCAGTTCCAGCGCACAGGCATAGGGCAGAGCCAGATGCCAGTCTATCCCACCCAGACGGGCCATCTCCAGCGTCAGCACCGGGCGGATGCGCTTGCCGCCGCCCAGAAGGCTGTACCGCATGGCCTCCTGCAATCTTCCATAGGGCTTGTCTGTGGAGAAAAGTCCCTCCAGATACTGCTCAATGGCCGCCTGATAGGCGGCATATCGGGTGTAAAAATCCATGGTCATTCCTCGCTTGCAAATTCCGTTTCCACCGGAGCGCCGTCGGAGCCCTTCATCAGCCGCACCACCTGCTGCTCCGCCTGATCCAGCTCCGTGCGGCAGGCTGCCGCCAGCCGGGTCCCCTCCTCGAACAGGGACAGGGACTGGCTCAGAGGCACGTCCCCCTTTTCCAGCCGGGTGACGATCTCCTCCAGCCGGGTCATATTCTCTTCAAAGGTCTTGTCTGCCATCACGTTTCCTCCTTTTCCGTTACCGTGCAGCGCAGGCCGCCCTGCGCCAGCCGCAAATGAATGGTATCCCCGGACTGCACCTGCGCCGCCGTCCGCAGCACTGCGCCGTCCTCCGTCCGGGCCATGGCATAGCCCCGGCCCAGCACCTTCAGGGGGCTCAGGGCATCCAGCTTGGCCGCCAGTGCCGCAAAGCGCCGCTGCTCCTCCTGCCACTGGGCATTGGCCACCGTCAGCAACTTCTGCTGCACATAGTCCAGCTGGAGCCGCTTATCCTGCACAAAGGCCAGCGGGTCTGTCAGCACCCGCTTCTCCGCCAGTGCCTTCAGCCGCCGCTCCTGCCGCTCCAGCCCGTTCAGCGTCCCCTGCGCCATACGACTGCGGAAGCTGTCCAGCCGCTGCAGCAGCTCCGCCATGTCCGGCACGGCGATCTCAGCGGCGTTGCTGGGGGTGGAGGCCCGGCGGTCCGCCACGAAGTCGGCAATGGTCACATCCGGCTCATGGCCTACGGCGGAGATCACCGGGATCTCTGAGGCGTAGATGGCCCGTGCCACCCGCTCGTCGTTGAAGGCCCACAGGTCCTCCATGGAGCCGCCGCCCCGGCCGGTGATAAGCACGTCCGCCAGCTTCCAGCGGTTGGCGTAGCGGATGGCCCCTACGATCTCCGGCGGAGCCTCCACGCCCTGTACCCGCACCGGCAGCAGCAGCACCCTGGCAATGGGGTAGCGCCGCCGCAGGATGCGGATCATGTCGTGGATCGCCGCCCCGGCGGAGCTGGTGACGATGGCGATGCGCTGGGGATATCGGGGCAGAGGCTTCTTGTGTCCCTCGTCGAACAGTCCCTCCCGGTACAGCTTGTCCTTCAGCTGTTCAAAGGCCACATACAGATCCCCCACGCCGTCCGGCGACAGCTGGGAGCAGTAGAGCTGATAGGCCCCGTCCCGTGGGAACACGCTGATGCGGCCATAGGCGATGACCTGCATCCCGTTCTCCGGCCGGAACCGCAGCTTCATGGCGCTGCCCTTGAACATGACGCACCGCAGAGCGCCCTCCCCGTCCTTCAGGGTGAAGTAGTGATGCCCGGAGGGGTATATCTTATAGTTGGACAGCTCCCCCCGGATGTAGATGCCGGAGAGCTGAGGGATGCCGTCGATGACGTTTTTGATGAAGCCGTTGACCTCCGATACGGTATAGATCTGGCCTTCCATCGCTTCCTCCTTTCGCAGAATACAGTGCAGGCAGAGCAAGCGCACCTGCTCTGCCTGTGATGTGTCAGTCCTTGACCTCTTCCCGCAGGAAGCTGGCCAGAATGCCGTTGATGAATTTCACCACCTCGGCGGACTCGTACTTGCCGGCGATCTGCACCGCCTCGCTGATGGCCACACCGTGGGGGATATCCGGCATATACAGGATCTCATACATGGCCACCCGCATGACGGCAGAGGCCATCAGAGGGATGCGCTCGAAACGCCAGCCCTGTGCGTACCGGGCGATGTAGTCGTCCAACTCCGCCGCATGGTCCGCCACGCCCGCCATCAGACGGCGGATGTACTGCGCCTGCTTGGCGTTGGGGGCATCAGCGTACAGCCCGCACTCCGGCGCCAGCTCCGCAAAGCACTCCGGCGCCAGCCGCCGGTCCAGAAACTCCCCCACCGGGAGGTCCGTAAAATTCCATTCATACGCCAGATGGGCGGCGATCTCCCGTGCCGTGTTGCGTGTCATACCCGTTTCGTCCTTTTCTCTCGTATCCTATGTCTGCTCAGTCGAAGCTGATGCCGCCCACATGGACGTTGACCGCCTTCACCGGGAAGCCGGTCATGCCCTCCAGCGCCGAATAGACGGCGTTCTGGACCTTCTGAGCCACCTCAGCGATGGCAAAACCGTAGCGGATCATGAGAAACAGGTTCACCACCACGCCGTCCTCGGCCATCTCCACCCGGACGCCCTTGGCGGTCATCTTCTTGCCGCCCACCAGATCCGCCATATTGGCGTTGAGCAGGCCGCCCACACCCTCCGTCTCCAGCGCCACAGAGCTGGAGATGGACGCCACCACATCCTCGGAGATCTGGATGGTACCCATGCTCTCCTGACGGGTGATATACTCTTTATTTTCAGCCATAGCAATCTTACTCCCGTTCTTTTGGTATATTCGAATCACTGGTATTATACCATCGGCAGCGGGAAAATACAACCACTAATTTGCCTCCATGATCTTGATCTGCTCCGGGGTGTAGTCCGTCTCGTTGACCACAATGTCCTTGATGCGAGCCACGTCCGCCGTGTTCAGTCCCGTCTCCGGAGCCGCCACCACCACGCTGACGCTGTCCTCCCCCATGAACACCACGCAGTCGGCGTAGCCCTTGGCCGTCACCAGACTCTCGATCTGGGACTCGGCCACCGTGTACGACGCCAGCACCTGCAAGGTCCGGGATGCCTCGTTGAGAACACTCTCCTCGGCGTTTTCGTCGCTCTCCGCCTCCTGCAGCATATGGATGGCGTTGTCCCGTGCCTGCTTGCGGCTGAGCCGTGCCGTGGCGAAATAATCGTCCTCCGCCGGGGCCGGATCCCCTGCCGTCTCCTCATTGGCGTTGACCAACTCCGACTGGCCCAGCACCTTGTTGTCCTTGACGCTGTCGCTGTACCGCCAGTTCATGTACACCGCACCGCACACCAGCAGCAGTACCGCCGCCGCCACACCTCGCCGTTTCCACACCGTTTTCATGTCCGTCCCTCCTGTTATTGTTCCCATTGCACCACTGTGATCTTCTCCGTGGACAGCCCCGTCAGCGCCGCCACGGCCTCCGTCACCGCCAGACGCACGGCACTGCTGCCGGCCCCCTGACACACCACCACCGCTCCCTGATACACCGGGTAGTCCTGCCGGGTCACCAGCGCCTCCTGCCAGCCGCTGCCCCGGTTCACCGTCACCGGCTGGCTCCGCTGCCGCAGACTGCCCTCCTCCTGCTCCAGATCCATGTCCTGGGCCAGCTGGAGGGTGGGGCCGGTCTTTAAGCTCAGCATCACCTGTACCCGGCCCACGCCGCTCATTCTGCCCAGCAGCTGGGCCATGCGCCGCTCCGTCTCCTCCAGCGAATAGAGCTGGGTATCGTCGCTCGTCTGCCGCTCCTGTCCGCTGCTCTTGCCCGTGGGCAGAAGCAGCAGCAAAAGGCCCGCCAGCAGCACCAGCCCCACGGCCCGGTATTTCCGGAAGATATCCCTCAGCTTTTCCCTGTCCATTCCTCACTCCTCCGGCTGCCAGCTCTGGCGGGAGGCCGGGATGCCCAGCTCCTGCGCCATGTAGTCCGACAGCACCTGATCCCTTTCCACGTCCAGCGACGCCCCATAGGGCAGGGGCAGGCCATCCTCCGTGCGAACCTCCACCTGCACCCGGCAGTCGATGCCCAGCGACGCCGCTTTTTCCGATATATATGCGGCGGTGCGGTCGGCTATGTCCCCGGACAGACTGTCGGCATAGGCCGCCTGATACGCCTCTGTCTGCCGGTCCATCTCCCGCTGATACGTCTCGTACCGCCACGTCAGCTCCTCCCACCGCACCCGCAGCAGTGGCTGCACCACCGCCAGCAGCAGGATCAGTCCTCCCGCCAGTCCGGCGATGCGGCGGATGGTCTCCCCCTTGGGCAGCATCGCCGTCAGCAGGGACACCGCCAGCGCCGCAGCGGTCAGGCCCAGCAGCCACCCTTGAAGCATCTCCATCATGGCGTCACCACCAGAATGGCCGAGGAGATGGAGATGAGCAGCAGCAGGGCGCAGCTGCCGGTCATACCCAGCATCAGGCCGAACACGCCACCCAGCGCATCGATGAGCTTCGCCAGCTCCGGAGCGGCGGTCATCCCCGCCAGAAACGCCGTCAGCTTGTACAAAAGATACTGCACCCCCAGACGTACAAAGGGTCCCAGACACGCCGCCAGCACCCCCAGCAGGCCGAATACGCCGATGGCATTCTTCACCACGCCCGCCCCGGCCAGCACACTGCCCGCCGCATCGGAGAGGATGCGTCCCACCACCGGCATGGCCCCTACGGCGGAGCGGGTCACCTGCACCGTCAGGGCGTCCGCCGAGGTGCTGACGGCCCCGGACAGTGTCAGGTAGCCGGTAAACAGCACCAGTGAGCCCGTCAAAAGCCACGTCACCACCCGGCTGGCCGCCTTGGCGACGGTCCCCAGCCCGTGCCGGGGCAGCATGGCATCCGCCGTGGCCGCCGCCGCCAAAAAGTACGTCATAGGCAGCAGTAGTCCCCGGATGAGGGTAATGAGGGCATCGGCAAAGCACACGGCGATGACCTGTCCCGTTCCGGCGGTAACAGCGCCCCCTCCGGCGGCCACAGCGGCGGCCAGCGTCGGCAGCAGCGCCTTGGAGAACACGTCCAATTCCTCGATGGTCTGGGTCCCCAGCCCCAGCAGGCTCTTCATGCTGCCCAGCGACAGCACCGCAATGGCCGCCGCCCCGGCCATGGGCAAAAAACGGCGCATGGGGCTCTCCGGGGTGCGAAGCACGGCATCCGCCGCCCCGCACAGCAGCACCACCCCTAAGATCAGCACCGCTCCCCGCAGGTTCCCCCGCAGAGCCTCCCCCAGAAGAGTCGTCCCCTGCTCCAGCAGAGCGGCGATGCCGCCGGAGAAGTCCTTTCCCTCCAGCTCCTCCGCCGCCGGGGGAGCGGCGTCCGTCACCTCCTGCGGCAAGTCCGCCGCCCACGCAGGTACCATCGCCAGAAGCAGCAGGCACATCAGCCACACCGCCCTTACAGCAGCGACCGCAGCACCTCCCACGCTGCCTGCATCAGGGGCAGCACCGCCAGCAGCGCCCCCATGGCCCCGGCCATCTCCACCGCCGAGGCCACGGCGCTCTCCCCGGCATCCCGGCACAGATCTGCGCCGATGCGGGTCACCACGGCGATGCCCGCCGTTTTCAGCAGGGGGAGAAACAGCGTGGAGGAGATCTCCACCGCCGCCAGCAGGTCCTCCAGAAAGGCCCATACCTCCCGCACACCACGGACGGCTGCCAGCACCGCCGCCCCGCATACCGCCACGGCCAGCAGCAGCGCCAGCTCCGGCGTGTGCTTTTTCAGCAAAGCGGCCAGCACGGCGCCCAGCAGTCCCAACGCCACGATCTGCCATACAGCCTCCATCTCTTATAACCCAAACAGCGTCTTGACCAGCTGGAACAGGTCGCTGATCTGCTGCACCAGCATCATCAGTACCACCACCAGACCGGCCAGCGTGGTCATCATAGCCTGCTCCTCCCGGCCGCTGCGTACCAACAGCAGGTTCAGCACCGCCACCAGGATCCCCACCGCTGCGATCTTGAAAATCAGGTCCACATCCATTGCTCGTCCTCAAATCAGCAGGATCAGCAGCAGGCCCGCCCCGGAAAACAGCCCCGCAAACCAGAGCTTTTCCCGCTGGCGGCGCTCCTGCTCCAGTCCTCTCCGCAGTTCCGTCAGCTCCCCGGCGGCCCATGTCAGCTCACCCAATATCCTCTGCTCGTCCCCCTCCGGCTCCAGCCGCCGCAGGATACGACCACCCTCCCCGGAGAGAGCCGCAAAGCCCTGCCGCCATGCCGCCGGAAGAGAGATGCCCTCCTCCAGCGCCGCCAGCACCGCTCCATAGTACGGTCCCGCCAATGGGCGCTGCCGCTGAGCCGCCAGCAGCCGCAGCAGCGTCTCCCGCCGGAAGCGAATGGCGGAGGCCATCTGCTCCAGCGACGCCGCCAGCTCCTCCAGCAGCCGCAGCTGCCGCCGCTGGGCCTGTACCAGTCCCAGCCACAGCCACAGGGCGCCTCCCAGCAGCAGAAGGCTCCCCAGCACGTCCCTTACCACAGCTCCTCCACCAGATACTGCCGCTGCCCCTCCTCCCGCCGGATGGTCACCAGCTTTTCAAAGACCTTCTCCTTCAGCAGATGGGAAAACAGCGGCCTTCGCCCCAGCTCCCGCCGGTCAGCAGCATGGATGGTGGCCAGAAACCGCACCCCGCAGTTGGCGGCAGCGGACATGGCCATCAGATCCTCCCGAACAGTGATCTCGTCCACGGCTATGACCTGCGGGTTGGCCGACCGCAGCAGAATGGGGATGCCCAGCGCCTTGGGACAGGCGTCCAGCACATCGGTGTGGCTGCCCAGCGCCATCTGGGGGATACCCTGAAACATGACGGCGATCTCCCCCCGCTCGTCCACCACCGCCACCCGATGGGGCGACACGCCCTCTGCACCGTCGGACAGTCCCCGGATCAGATCCCGCAGCAGGGTGGTCTTGCCCAGTCCCGGTGGGGCCAGAAGAAGGGTGCTGCAAAAGCTGCCCTCCCGGAACAGCTGGGGCAACACCTCCGTCGAAAGCCCCGGCTGCTCCCGTGCGATGCGGATGGTGACGGAGGAGATATCCCGCAGATTGGTGTTGACCCCGTCCCGCAGCACCGCCGTACCGCACACGCCGATGCGGAAGCCGCCCCGTGCCGTGAGATACCCCCGGCTCAGGGTATCCGCCGCCGCATACCGGGAGTAGTCCGTCACCCCGTCGCACAGCTGCTCCAGCTCCGTTTGAGTCACCACCGGGTAGGGCCGCTCCCGTGCCGCCGGCACCTCTCCTCCCCGCAGCAGCAGCGTCAACGTCTGCCCGGCCCGTAGCCGCAGCTCCTCCGCCTCCGCCTGCTGCTCCTCCGGCACCTGACGGCACAGCCGCTGCCATCGCAGCGGCAGCAGAGCCGCCGCCTGCTGATACCGCCGGATGGCGTATGCCTCGTCCACACGCTCCACGCCCTTTCCTCTGTGATGCTCCACTATATGCTCGTCCCGACCCAAGTATGCCGCCCGCCTTATTTGTGCATTTCGTCAATTTATATACCTCTTTTTAGGTTAAAATGACGAAGTTTGTGAAGTTTGCAATCCCTTCTCCACTTGACTTCCGCCGCCCAACAGGCTATAATTTGCCGTCGTAGAAAAAGCGAGAGAAAAGAGCGTAAACTATGGAAAAATCTCAGAATAGAAAACCTTTTCAGGCCCTTCGTGACCTGTTCCACCCGGTGGACCTGACCCACGGCACCTGCTGGCGCACCATTTTGCAGTTCTCCCTGCCGGTGATCCTGTCGTACCTGCTGCAGCAGGTGTATACCATCAGCGACGCCGCCATCGTGGGCCAAACCCTGACGGCGCAGGAGGTGGCCGGCGTCAACGACACCACCTCGTTGGTGTTCATCTTCCTGCAATTCGCCTTCGGTGTCAGCGCCGGGTTCTGCGTCATCACCTCCTGCTGCGTGGGCTGCCGGGATCAGGCCGGTGTGCGCCGCTCCATGGCCGCCCAGCTGGTGCTGTCGGCGGGGCTGACGGTGCTGCTGACAGCTCTGGCGCTGGTGCTGCTGAACCCCATGCTGGCCTGGATCAACGTGACGCCGGAGAACCCGGAGGTATACCGGGCCGCCTACACCTACTGCGGCATCATCTTCGCCGGCATCGGCGCCCAGCTGTTTTATAACTTCATCTGCTCCTTCCTGCGGAGCATGGGCGACTCCGTAACGCCGCTGCTGTTCCTGCTGGGCTCCACGGTGCTGAATGTGGCGCTGGACCTGCTGTTCATTCTGGTGCTGCACTGGGGCGTGGCCGGAGCCGCCGGAGCCACCGTCACCGCCCAGCTCATCAGCACCGTGGCCTGCTTCGCCTATGCCTTTTCCAAGTACCCGGACCTGCGGCTCCACAAGGAGGACTGGCGCATCACTGGACTGGACCTGAAGCGTCATATTGTTCAGGGCGTGCCGCTGGGCCTCCAGTTCTCCGTGCTGGCCATCGGCATCATCGTCATGCAGAGCGTGGTGGTGAAGTTCGATATGATCGACGGCCAGATGGTGTCCCACGCCGCCCAGAACGGCTTCGGCGCCGCCAACAAGCTCAATAGCCTCATCATGACCCCGGTGAACGGCCTTGGCACCGCCATGACCAGCTTCACCGCCCAGAATCTGGGTGCCGGGTACACCCACCGCATCCGCAAGGGCATCCTGCAGGGTCTGGTCATGGCCGCCATCATCGGCGTCTGCTCCGTAGGGCTGGGTCTGCTCCTGACCATCGACGGCGCATATCTCCACATCTTCCTCAGCGCCGATAAGGTCACCGCCGACACCATCCGCTTCGGCAACCACTTCCTGTATGTGGACTTCTCCATGTACCTGCTGCTGTGCTTCCTGTTCGTGATCCGCAACTGCGTGCAGGGCATCCAGCGAGCCCCCTTCGTGCTGTGGGCCGGAGCATCCGAGCTGATCGCCCGTGTGGCCATCTGCCTGACCCTCCCGGCCCTGCTGTCCGGCGGCGTGGTCAGCGCCCAGTCCCCTGAGCTGGCCTTCTACGCCCTGTGCGCCGCCGATCCTCTGGCGTGGCTGGCGGCGGATCTGGCGCTGCTGGTGCCGTTCTTCAAGAATATGATGCACATGAATTACCAATATCTCTATGGCGGCGTGGAGCAGCATTTGTTGGGAAAATGATCCTCATTCCGCCAAAAAAGGGACAGGCGCCGTTTACCGCTTTGTACTGTCTTTGCATTTGCCTCGCTCATGCTCAGTCCTCACGCTTAAATTCCAGCAGATCGCCGGGCTGACAGTCCAAAGCGTGGCAGAGCTTGTTCAGCGTCTCCACCCGCACCGCCTTGGCCTTGCCGGTTTTCAGAATGGAGAGATTGGCCATGGTGATGCCCACCCGCTCCGACAGCTCCGTCAGACTCATTTTCCGCCGGGCCAACATTACGTCAATGTTGAATACGATCATGCTCCGCCCTCCTTAAATGGTCATGTCGTTCTCCTCACGGAGAGCGGCGGCGTCACCGATGAGACGGCTGAGCACATAGCACACGATCCCCACCGCCGCGCAGCAGAAGATGACCATGGGGGTGATGATAATGGTCAGCGGAGCGCTGCCGGCCCCCATAAAGGCCAGCACGAACATCCCCGCCGGAAAGATCAGCGCATCGGCAAAGGCCAGACGGGAGATGCTCCGCATATCCCGTGCATTCCGCCGGGTGAAGGCCCCCTCCGGGGCGCTGATGCTGCCGAAGATACGCCAGCAGGGGAGCATGGCCCCGAAGATGGGCAGGGCGAACAGCCACGCCCAGATGAGGCAGGGCCAGTAGGCCCAGGTGAATTCCGGGTCCGCCTGCTGCACCTCCTGCCCGTAGGAGGGCAGGAACCAGAGGAAAAATATCCCGCACAGCACCGCTGCCGCCAGCAGCACCGCCCGCAGCAGGGTGGTCATGGTTTTGGTATTCATAAGGCTCACTCCTTTCCTTGTTGTGCCTATCATAGCAGCATAATTTCTGTTTGTCAACTATTTTTTATTGTTTTACGATAAATATTTTCTGTTTATCTAATCTGCAAATCAGGGGGTTGCATTTTGGCGCAGGATGTCGTATACTATCCTTTGGAAACAACCGAATAGCTGTCTTCGAGGCGGGGTGTGATTCCCCACCGGCGGTATAGTCCGCAAGCGGCGCAAGCTGCATGAACCGGTGCGATCCCGGTACCGACAGTATAGTCTGGATGAGAGAAGGCGTGTATGGCATTTTCGTGATGCTCTTTTTTGATGCGTACACCTTGGAAGGCAAGCCTTTCCGGGGGTTTACTACATTAAAAGGGAGTATTTTTTTATGACTCAGAAGCAAAAGACCCATCACCTTGCCGTGGCCGCCATGCTGTGCGCCGTGGCCTTCGTCCTCCAGTTCATCGAGTTCTCCATCCCCCTGATCCCCGCCTTCGTGAAGCTGGATCTGTCGGATCTGCCTGCCCTGCTGGGTACCTTCTCGCTGGGACCTGTGTACGGCGTGGTGATCCAGTTGGTGAAGAATCTGCTGCACCTGCCCTTCGGCTCCAGCGCCGGCGTAGGTGAGCTCAGCAACTTCCTGCTGGGCAGCATGTTCGTGCTGGTGGCGGGCCTTGTGTACCGGCGGCATAAGAGCCGCAAATCGGCCCTGTGGGGCTCCCTGCTGGGCGCCGTGCTGATGGCGCTGGTGAGCCTGCCTTCCAACTATTTCGTGGTGTACCCGGCCTACGAGGTCCTCTACGGTCTGCCCATGACGGGCATCGTCGGGATGTATGAGGCCATCATGGGCTCCATCGCCCACGTCCCCACCGGCAATTCCCTCTTCAACTGCCTGCTGGTGTTCAACGTCCCCTTTACCCTGTTCAAGGGCCTGCTGGATGTGGGCATCTGCTTCCTCATCTACAAGCCCCTGTCCCCCCTGCTGCACAAATAACATCCGTAAGCCCGAAACGCAGTCCTCCGTTCTCTCAGGGGACTGCGTTTTTCTCTTGTGCAGCGGCGCAGGCCGTGGTATAATAGAACATATGATTGACTTTGAGGAGGTGTGCCGCCATGGGCGACCGGGTGATTTTGCACTGTGACCTGAACTGCTTTTTTGCCTCGGTGGAGCTGCTGAGCCACCCCGATCTGCGGGACATCCCTACCGCTGTCTGCGGCGACCCCGCCTCCCGCCACGGCATCATTCTGGCCAAGAACGAGCCCGCCAAGCGGCTGGGCATCCAGACGGCGGAGACCATCTGGCAGGCCAAGAAGAAGTGTCCCGGCCTGGTGCTGCTGCCGCCCCACCACGGCCTGTACCGGGAGTACTCCCGGCGGGTCAACACCATCTATGAGCAGTATACCGATCTAGTGGAGCCCTTCGGCATCGACGAGAGCTGGCTGGACATCACCGGCAGTATGCACCTCTTCGGCGGCGACCCCAAGGCCATTGCCGATGCCCTGCGCCGGCGGCTGCGGCAGGATCTGGGGCTGACCATCTCCGTGGGCGTGTCCTTCAACAAGGTGTTCGCCAAGCTTGGCAGCGACTATAAAAAGCCCGACGCCACCACCGTCATCAGCCGGGAAAACTGGCAGGATATCGTCTGGCCCCTGCCGGTGGGGGACCTGCTGTTCGTGGGCCGGGCCGCCGGACGGGTGCTGCACCAATACGGCGTGGAGACCATCGGCCAGCTGGCGGCCTGCTCCCCCCAGATGCTGGAGACGCTGCTGGGAAAGCTGGGTCTCCAACTCCACGAGTACGCCAACGGACTGGACGGCAGTCCCGTCCGCCCGGCGGGCCAGCAGGAGCCGGTGAAGTCCGTGGGAAACGGCACCACCTTCCCCAAAAACCTCACCCGGTGGGAGGAGGTACAGCGTGGTCTGGCGGTGCTGTCCGACAGCGTGGCCATGCGGCTGCGGCAGCAGGGGCTGTACTGCGGCGGCGTGTCCGTGTCCCTGCGGAACGCCCAGTTCCGCACCATGTCCCGGCAAATGCAGCTCCCGGCCCCCACCCACTTGATGAAGGACATCTGGCAGGCGGCCATGGAGCTGACCCGGCGGCTGTGGAAGGCCCCGGAGCCGGTACGGATGCTCACCGTCACCGCCCTGTATATCACCGACAGCGCCGACTCCTTCCAGCAGCTGGATCTGTTGGAGGCCCCGGTGGTCACCCAGCAGCAGGAAAAGCAGGAGAAGCTGGAACGCACCATGGACGCCATCCGTGGAAAATACGGCCGGGGTTCTATCTCCTTCGGCCTGCCGGGAGAGGAGCGGGCCGGCTGGGACGACTGACCCATAGCGCCGCACAGGGGCAGGGCCATCCCCAAGGCTCCCAACTTCCGCCCTCAGAGCCGTTCCCCTGAGGACCATTTCCATCCAGTACAGCGTAAAAGCATGGCTGCATAAAAAGCGCAGCCGCATAAGAATGTGGCCGTATAAATGGCACAAAATCGTACTGCATAAAAAAGAGACGCACCCGCAGGTGCGTCTCTTTTTCACGCCGGGATGCCCCGGCCTTGGATCACAAAATGGCTTACAGCTTCTCCCGAACCTTGGCGGCCTTGCCGAAACGGTCACGCAGATAGTAGAGCTTGGCACGACGGACATAGCCGTGGCGCACAGTCTCCACCTTCACGATAGAGGGAGAGTGAACGGGGAACACCTTCTCCACGCCCACGCCGTAGGAGATACGACGAACGGTGAAGGTCTCCTCGATGCCGCCGTGCTTCTTGGCAATGACGGTACCCTCGAACACCTGAACACGCTCACGGGCACCTTCCTTGACCTTCACGTGGACACGGACAGTATCGCCCACTTCCACCTGAGGCACGTCATTCTGCAGCTGCTTTTCATTCAGTGCTTTGATGAGATCCATGGATTTTTCCTCCTAAATTATAGGCGTTCATGCCGTCATTTCCGTGGCGCCCCACCTTTTTCGGGACACCGGCGACAGAGGACCGCCCTTTTCATGCCATAGTAGAATATCACAGATGTCCGCCAAATGCAAGCATTATTTCCTGTTTTGACAAAAAAAGTATCGAAATAGGCTCCAACAAGCCCATTTTCCCTTGTTCATCCATGTACACCAGCATGATACGGTTGAAAATCACGCATCCTCCTGCAAAAGATCCCGCAGCTCATACAGCCGCAGCCGGGCGGATGCGTCCGTGGGGTCTTGGGCCAGAGGCTCCATCACGGCGATGAGCTCCGGCAGATGGGCCTTGGCTCCATCCGGGTGCAGCAGCAGCCGCCCGTAAACGGCGCTGCATACGGCATCGCTCCCCTGCTCCGGCAAAAGGGCGCAGACCTGCTGGAAGGTTCGGAAAGCAGCCACGCCGCCCCAATCATCGCCGTCATCTCCGCGGGACTGATCGTCCGAAAAGCGGGTACAGGTCTCCGCCGCTCCGGAGCGGGCCAGCGTCACAAGGTCTGAATGGTCCCGCCGTGTTCCTTGCCACAGGAGACAGAACACCATGGTGGTCAACGTCGTCAGGGACAGAAAAACTAAGGGCCGTCGCTTCATCAGGGCATCCGCCTCTGTTTCTCTGTCCCCATTGTGCCAAAAAGTACCGGAGCTGTCCATTAAAACGTCCACTGATGCGTCCGTTATATGTCCGCAATACGTCCATTTTTACGGGCAAAATCACGCCCGGAGGGAAAAAGCATCCCTCCGGGTGGTACAGCTTTTCTACCGGAAAATTTCCCCTGCCTCGTCCAGCAGCTCCCGGCGGCGGACCCGAACAAAGTCCGGGGACAGGTCCGGCCGGTAGCGGGCGATAGCCTTTTCCAGCAGTTGGGGGTTCAGGCCGGGGTTCTGCGCCCGGACCGTTACCGCCGCCCGGAGAAGATTCTCCTCCTCCGCAAAGGCGATGCTCCGGATCATGGGGGCGATATCCACCTCCGCCAGCTGCTTGCGCTTGGTGCGCTTTTCGATCAGCAGCTCCGGGCGGTGAAACAGCTCCGTCAGCGCCTCTGCGGCGCCCTCCGGCACACCGTGGTCGTACTCCAGCTCCATATCCGCCTGCAAATACGTCAGCTCCCGCACCGGGCGCTTGGCCTCGTAGCAATCCAGCACCCGCAGCCCCTCCGGCAGGCCCTCGTTGAGCTTTTCGGCAATGCCGCTGCCGTCGGTATCCTGCGTCACCTCGAAATCCAGCAGCTCGCAGTCGCTGGACTGGGCCACCGGCAGGGGCAGCACAATGGAGATGATGGGATGGGGGTGGAAGCCCTGAGAGTGCTTGATCTCCAGCTCCGTCCGGGGAAAGGCCCGCTGCACCGTCCGCAGCAGATCCAAATGGGAGATATAGGCCGCCGTCCCCTCCTTCACGAATAGAAGCCTCAGCTTAGACATCGCACTTCCCCCCTACCAGTCGATTGGCGCCGCAGCCGTTGCAGTGGGTGCGGCAATCCGGGGTGGTGACCCCGGCAAAGGCACGCTCCCGCTCCCGGCGGAGGTATGCCGTGGTGACGCCGCTGGAGATCATGTCCCAGGGCATCTTTTCATCCAGCGAACGGGTGCGGTTGGCGTAGAAGTGGGGATCCAGCCCGCACTCCTCAAAGGCCTCCAGCCAGCGGTCCAGCGAGAAATACTCCTCCCACGCATCCAGCTTGGAGCCCTTGCGCCACGCTGTCTCCAGCACCTTGCACATCCGGCGGTCGCCACGGGCCAGCACAGCCTCCAGAAAGCTGGTGTCGGAGTCGTGCCAGTTATAGGTGACGGTTTTGGTCTTGATGGCCTCCCGCAGCAAGGCCACCCGCCGCTCATACTCCTCCTTGGAGATCTGCGGCTCCCACTGAAAGGCCGTATGGGGCTTGGGAACGAACCACGATGTGGAGACGGTGATGCGGACGCCCCGGTTTTTATTGCTGGCACTCTCCCGCCATGTATGCATGACACGGGCCGCCAGATCGGCAATGCCCAGCACGTCCTCGTCGGTCTCCGTGGGCAGGCCCAGCATGAAGTACAGCTTCACGGCATTGTAGCCCCCGGCAAAGGCCGTGCGGCAGGACTGAAGCAGATCCTCCTGGGTGACATTTTTATTGATGACATCCCGCAGCCGCTGGGTACCGGCCTCCGGGGCGAAGGTCAGGCCGCTCTTGCGGCCCTTGGCCAGCCGCTCCATCAGGTTCATGGAGAAGTTGTCCGCCCGCAGACTGGGCAGGGACAGATTCACATGGCGCTGCTGACAGAAATCCTCCAGCTGGTCGCACAGCTGGGTCAGGGGCGGGTAGTCGCTGGTGGAGAGGCTGGACAGCGTCACCTCCTGATACCCGGAGCCGTCGCAGCTCTCCACGGCGTACCGGGCGCACAGGGCCTCGCTGCGGTTGCGGACCGGGCGGTACACATACCCCGCCTGACAGAACCGGCAGCCCCGGATGCAGCCCCGGAACAGCTCCAGCATCACCCGATCCTGCACGATCTCCGTGGAGGGGACGATGGTCTGAGTGGGGAAAAAGGACTTGTCCATATCGTGGACGATACGCTTGGTGACCACCGTCGGAGCGCCCTCCAGCGGCGTGATCTCCGCCACGGTGCCGTCGTCATGATACGTCACCTCGTACAGGCTGGGGACGTAGATGCCCGGCAGCTGGGCCGCCGCACGGAGAAACTGCATCTTGCTCCAGCCCTCCCGGCGGGCCTTGCGGTGCAGCTCCACTAACTCCACAGTGATGTCCTCCCCCTCCCCCAGACTCACCAGATCGATGAAGTCGGCAATGGGCTCGGCGTTATACATGGCGGTACCGCCGGCGATGACCAGCGGCGTCAGGCCGGTGCGCTCTGCGCTATGGATGGGGATGCCCGCCAGATCCAGCATATTCAGAATGGCGGGAAAGGCCATCTCATAGCCCACGGAGAAGGCCACGATGTCAAAGTCCGTGATAGGCTCTCCGGACTCCAGAGCAAACAGGGGCATCCCGGCCCGGCGCATCTCCTCTTCCATGTCGCCCCAAGGGGCAAAGACCCGCTGGCACCACACGCCGTCCATGTTGTTCATGACGCCGTAGAGGATCCGCATTCCCAGATTGGACATCCCGATCTCATAGGTGTCCGGGAAGCAGAAGGCAATGCGGGTATCCACCTGCGCCGGGTCCTTCTTCACGGCGTTATATTCCCCACCCACATAGCGGGCAGGCTTCTGCACTCGCGGCAGAATACGTTCCAATCGTTTATCCACGGTATCTCTCCTGTATTCTTTGGTTTAACATCTTATTTTACCCGTTTTATCCCCCTTTGGCAAGCTTTATTTCCCGCAGATTCCATCCGGTCAGCCCCACGGCCCCCACCAGCAAAAAGGGGCTGCCCCCCAGCCGCCAGATGAGCCCTCCTCCCCCCAACAGCAGAGCCAGCGACACCGCAAGGCTCACCGCCGACAGTACCCGCTGGGCGGTATAGGGTTCTGTCAGCCACGCCAGCGCCAGCCACAGGATACGGCCGCCATCCAGCGGCAGGGCAGGCAGCAGATTGAAGGCCCCCAGTACCAGCTGCGCCCCGGCAAAGAGGTACAGCGGCTCCCACCACCGGCCCAGAAGACCCAGTGCCGCCGCCAGCAGCAGATTGCTCACCGGGCCTGCGGCGGCGGCCAGCAGCTCGCCGCCGTAGGAGATGCGGCGGTCATCCACCTGCATCTCGGCGCCGAACACGGTGATATGCAGTCTTTGGATCCGGCCTCCTACCCTTCGCAGCACCAACCAGTGGCCCAGCTCATGGCACACCGCCGCCGACAGGATAGCCCCCAGCAGCAGTGGGGAGGCCAGCCACACGAAGGCCGCCAGCAGCAGCGGCACCCCCGGCGAGATCCGCAGGCGCTCAGCCAATGCCATAGTAGGCGGGATCCAGATAGACGGTGTCCTTCTGGATGGCGAAGTGGAGGTGCGGGCCAGTGGCGTTGCCGGTCTCCCCCACCTCGGCAATGGGATCGCCCAGCGCCACCTGCTGGCCGGAGGAGGCAGTAATGCGGCTGCAATGGGCATACAGGGTGGTAAAGCCCCCGGCGTGGGACACGGTCACATAGTTGCCCAGTTGGCTGCTGTCCCCCACCGCCGTGACGGTGCCGTCAGCGAAGCTGGAGATGACGGTACCGGCGTCGGCGGCGATGTCCGTGCCGTAGTGGAAGGCGTTCTCCCGCCATCCGAAGCCGTCGGTGACGGTCCCCTGCACCGGGGCGGCGTAGGCAAAGCCCAGCACCTGCTGGGTCAGGCACACGTCCTCTGGGGTGTTCTCCGCCGTGTAGGTGGCTGCGGTGGGCTGCGCCTGCCGGGGGCCGAACACCGCCGTGTAGGCGTCGTCCAGTGCTCCGGTCAGAGAGCCGTCAAAGGCGTGACCTACGGCCGAAAAGGCCGCCGTAAAATCTGTGTCGCCGCCCATCAGTATCAAGAGTCTCTGACGGTAAGGCTCCAGCGTGTCCGGGGCCGTCAGCTTTATGGCCACCACCCCCAGCAGCAGCGCTCCGCACACCACCAGTTGCCACAGGCGGCCCACGGCGGGGCGGGGCCTCCGGCCTGCAGTGGGCCTGCGCTGCGGTGTGCGGCGGGCCATCGGGCGGCGCAGAGGCTGCCCGTGTGCCAGTGTGCGGCGGGCGGGCCGGCGGTGCTTTGTCTCGGTCATGCCATCCCCTCCTTTTGCGTTCAGTGTATGCGCCCTTCGGGCAGGGCAGAACCTCCGGGGCGGAGGGAAATTTCCCTCTTGACAGAAACGTTTCTGCACCGTATAATAGTTAGGCTGACGGGGTGTAGCGCAGCTGGTAGCGCGCTTGGTTCGGGACCAAGAGGCCGGGGGTTCAAGTCCCCCCACTCCGACCAGAAAAGAAACACCTTTTGTCTACCGACAAAAGGTGTTTCTTTTCAACGAAATAAATCCCTTCCGGGATTTGTGAAATTCGCTTCGCAAGTGAAATACGCCTGCGGCGTGTGAAATGCGCAGTAGCGCGTGAGGGATTTATTTCATTTCACTTTCCGCGCAAGCGGAAAATTTCACAATGACCGCAGGTCATTATTTCACATCCGAAGGATATTTCACTTCACAATCCGTCTATTCTGCTGTATAATCCAATACGAAAGGCGGTGCTTGCATGTCCGAATCGAAGCTACGGGAACTCTCTACTGATTTCGCAGTCAGAATTATTAAGCTATGCGAAGCAATCAAGGGGCATTTTTCGCTGGTGAACCAATTGGATCGTTCCGCGACTTCTATTGGTGCAAATATTCGGGAAGCCAACTATGCCCACGGCAAACCCGATTTTATTGCAAAACTGCAAATCGCGTTGAAAGAATGTTACGAAACGGAATATTGGTTGGAACTGTTTGTGAAGTCAGATATTCTGAACAGAGAAACTGCTGCCGAATTGTATAATCAATGCGGCACGGTTCGCCGTATTTTGATTGCCTCCATAAATACCGCAAAGGGGAATAAATCATGAATATCACAATTGAAGCTTTGCAAGCGTACTTATCTGACCGCTACGGCGGCTGGGCAAATGAACAAGGTCTGTTCATGAAGCTGGTAGAAGAACTCGGTGAGGTTGCGGAAGTCTTGAACAAACGGGCAGGTAGAAAGTCTTCTGACGAAAGCGATCTTCAGGAGGAACTGGGTACAGAACTGGCAGATATGCTCCATTATATCGTTGCGATCGCGTCAATCAATGAAATCGACTTGAATGAAATTGTCATTCAAAAGGACAGAGCAGCTTCCTTAAAGTACCATCACGAAACCAATTTGGAAACTTTCATGTTGAACCGACAGCGGTAAATAGTGAATTCTTGGTGTACTTTTTATGGTTTTTACCTCGTTATACGCACCGTTTGGTCGCTCTTTCGCAAATAAGGTTGATAGTTTTGATACGAAAGTATTTGAAACTATCAACCTTTTTCTTTTTGCAAAAATACTTGCGGCACAAGGCTTTTCGGCAAAGCGACACTTTGGAATAGTTTCATTGTGTGCTTTATGGATTACACTTTTGGAAACGTCAACGGTACACGCTGACAACAGAATCACATTCCGCTTTAAGGGCGGAACAGACATTGAGGTTGGGGCTGAGTAAGCCCCGCCTTTTTTGTTGGTAGAAATGTCCACATTGTTATGATATACTGTACTAAAGTCCGTTTTATAGGACACCTACCGTGATAGAATGCTATTGTAAACAAGGTTGATTGCAAAAGTGAAGGTAACATTTTAGGGGTAAAAAAGTGGTTATAGGGTGACGTTCACCTCTGCAATAAGCGGTATAATAGTTTCGGTCACATCCTGCGGAAAGCAGGGAAACATGAGTCGAATGACATTGTCGGATCGAATAGAGATCGAAGCAGGGATATATGCGAGAAGAAGCCTGAGCGAAATAGCCGAGCGAATCCACAAAAGCCGACGACACGTGTCGGAAGAATTGCGAAGGAACGCCACAAAGATCCCCGGTGAACATCCATTAGGAAAACGCTGCCGAAACGCCACAGGATGCAGACGAGGCGGTTTGTGCGGGAAGGAAAACTGCCACCAAATGTGCTACACCTGCAAAGACGTGGACTGCCAGACAGTATGTAAGGCATACAATGACGCTCCTTGCAAGGAGTTGCAGAAACCACCCTACGTCTGCAATGTTTGCAGTAGACGCAGAAAATGCAAGGCTGACAGAGCGTACTACACCGCTCAGCAAGCAGATGCTGTGGCAAAGCGACGGTACGCAGAGGCCAGAAACAAGCCACAGATGCAAAAGGAAGCGATGGCAGCTCTGGATGCCCTGGTAACACCGCTCATTAAGAAGGGTCAGCCTCTGACTCACATCTATGCGGAACACGGAGCAGAGCTTCCGGTAAGCCAGCGAACACTGTACAACTACATCGATTCCGGGAGATTGAGTGTTGGAAATCTGGATCTTCGCCGCAAGGTCGGGTATCGTCCCAGAAAAAAGAAGCAGGAGCCAACAGAAGGATTTCTGAACCAGAAGTACCGGCAGGACAGGACTTACGAAGACTTCTTCACCTACATGGCACGGCACCCCAAGGCAACCTATGTGGAAATGGACACAGTAAAGGGCTGCCGGGAACAGGGAAAGCGAATGCTGACCATGCTTTTCGTAGAGCAAAACCTGATGCTGATCTTTCTGATACGGGACGGCAAGGCAGACACCGTAGTGGAACAATTTGACTGGCTGACAGCGGCGCTGGGCTTGGACACCTTCCGGAAGTTGTTTTCGGTAATCTTGACTGACAACGGCTCTGAGTTCAAGCACACCAGAGAAATGGAATTTACTGTGGACGGCCAGCGGCGGACAAGAATCTACTACTGTGACCCACAGGCCTCCTGGCAGAAACCTCATGTAGAGAAGAACCACGAGTACATCCGCTATGTTCTCCCTCGCGGGAAGAGCTTCAGCCCCTACACGCAGGAAGACATCATTCTTTTACTCAACCACATCAACAGCACCAGACGCAGTAAGCTGGGCGGCAAGACGCCGTTTGAGCTTGCGGACGGCGAGGAGTTCCTGAAGCTGAAGGAAGTGATGGGACTCAAGGCAATACCGGCAGATGAGGTGGATCTGACACCTCGACTGCTAAAAAAGAAGTAAGCAACAATAGCAAAGCAGGAAGTGACCGCACATAATCCGCTCTGGCGAGGTGACGTTCACTTCTGCAATGGAGGCCTTCATCTCGTCTGCTTTGCTATGCTTAAATACATGAAATCTGCCGTGAAAAGGGCTTGATCCGATGTCCGATTGGCCCTCAAACGGCTCTGCAATGGACGTTGAGTGCGCAAGGTGATACTTTATATGACCTTCACTTTTGCATTCAACGTTATTTCCACGAATGGAGGTGGAACGATGACTGCTGCATATCTCTCGAAAGTTGGCAACGACCTTGTAAATCGCCTGGGAACACGAGATCCTTTTCGCATTGCACATGAGCTGGGCATTGAAGTCCTTTTCTGCGAAGACTTCGGTCCCCTCAAGGGAATGTATAGAGTAATCAAACGCAATCGCTTTATTTTCATCAATAAGGATTTGAGTCCTCGTATGCAGACGATTGTCTGTGCACACGAAATCGGGCATGATCAGTTGCACCGGAGCATGGCAAAGAATGACGCTATTCAAGAGTTCATGCTGTACGACATGGCAACAAAGCCGGAGTATGAGGCGAACATCGTAGCCGCAGAAATCTTGCTTGATACTGATACCATTCTTGAATACATCTATGAGTACGGCTATACCTCTGAGCAGATTGCGCGAGCTATGTATACAGACATAAACTTAGTCGCTTTGAAGGTGGCACATCTGGCTGAGACCGGATATGACCTTCGCCGGATTGACCATCGGAGCGACTTCCTGAAATAAGGAGGATGCTATGACCAAAACCGAAGTCATGAAGGACTTTATGAAAAAAACAGTGCTGCCGGTTGTCGTGGCACTGCTGCTGTTCTCGATTTTCAGCCGGATTTTCGTTGAGAATGGCACCCCGAATTATTTTCTAATCTGGCTTGCTTGCGGAGTGCCGTTTGGCATTGGCAAGATGTTCACACTGATTCCGATTGGCTTTGGCATCTCCGGTACAGTTGGCGTTGTTGCGCTCAACATTGTTCTCGGAGGATTGATCGGCGGAGTGATCTTGATTTACAGACTTGCAGTGGCAGTTTGGTATCTGCCCCTGACGATATATAGGCTTATTGCCTGAGAAGTGAGGGAAAACAATGAGCAGAAAACTTGTGGCATACTTTTCCGCATCTGGCGTGACAGCCAAAGTAGCTGAAACATTGGCTGAGGCCATCGGTGCGGATATATACGAAATTGAACCGGCAGTACCTTACAGCAAGGCCGATCTTGACTGGACAAATCAGAAATCCCGAAGCAGCGTTGAGATGAGTGATCCGACATCTCGCCCTGCTATCACCGGAAAACGCGACAACATGAATGACTATGACACCGTATTTGTCGGGTTTCCGATTTGGTGGTATGTGGCTCCCCATATCATCAACACCTTTCTTGAGAGCTATGACCTGACCGGAAAGACTATCATCCCGTTTGCTACCTCTGGTGGAAGCGGCATGGGAGAAACCAATGAACGGCTTGCTTCAAGCTGCAAGGGTGCAAAACTGATTGAGGGCAAGGTCTTCAATCACAGCACCACCCATGAAGAGTTGGCAGCATGGGTTGATGGATTACATATTTAAGGAACAAGCAAAATGAAATTTGTTGGAGGAATATAATGAAAAACGCTGCCTTGGTCGTGATCGACCTCCAGAATGACATTACAAAAAATTACAAAGAGATCATTGGGACCACCAACCAAGCGATTGATTGGGCGGTTGCAAACAATATGGATGTTGTCTACATTCAACACAACAATTTATCTGCCGGAACAAGAACATTTAAGCCTGATACTCGCGGCGCGGAGTTAGTTCCTGAGCTGAAAATTGTGTCCGATCACATTTTTACCAAAACAAAGAGCAATGCTTTAACAAGCGAAGAATTTGCAGCCTTTATCCAGAAACGCAACATCACCGAGTTTTTTATCGCCGGTGCAGATGCCACAGCTTGCGTAAAATCCACCTGTTACAACATGTCCAAAGCCGGATATGCCGTTCATGTTTTGTCCGACTGCATCACAAGCTATGACAAAAAGAAACTCCCTGAGATGATGGAATACTATGCAAGCAAGGGCTGCACTGTCGGTGAACTCAGCGAAGTCATGTAAGAATGTCAGACCGATAACATGCAGCTTGTAAATCAGAAAGAATGGTGGTATCATGCCTCTTCAAATCGTCAGAAATGACATCACAAAAATGAAAGTGGACGCAATCGTCAACGCTGCCAACTCATCGCTTTTGGGCGGTGGTGGTGTTGACGGCTGCATCCATCGTGCTGCAGGGCCGGAGCTGCTGGCTGAATGTAAAACGCTGGGCGGATGTGAAACCGGCAGCGCCAAGATTACGAAGGGCTACAAGCTGCCCTGCAAGTATGTGATCCATGCCGTAGGCCCCCGCTGGCGGGATGGCAAGCATGGTGAACAAGATAAGCTCATCTCCTGCTATCGTACCTCCCTTGTGCTGGCAAGGGAAAACAAATGTGAGACAGTTGCATTTCCGCTCATCTCTTCCGGTATCTATGGCTATCCGAAAGACCAGGCACTCAGAATTGCCATTGATACGATCAGCGAGTTTCTGCTTGAAAACGATATGACCGTCTACATCGTCATCTTCGACAGGAAAGCATATCAGATCAGCGGTAAGCTCTATGCGGATATTGCCGAGTACATAGACGATAACTATGTAGACGAGCATTCCGACAACTATTCTGCGCGTCTGCGCCGGTTGAATGCACTTCGGGATATGGAGCCGGTTTGCGAAGCGTCGGTCTGTGAAGAAGCCGACGAAGCGATTGAGCCTATCCTGTCTATGCCAATGGCAGCGCCTAAGAAGACAAAATCTCTGGATGAGGCGCTTGGTCAGATTGATGAGAGCTTTTCCGAGATGCTGCTGCGCAAGATCGACGAGAAAGGTATGACGGACGCACAGTGCTATAAGAAAGCCAACATTGACCGTAAGCTCTTCTCGAAGATTCGCTCAGACAAGCTCTATAAACCGAGTAAGCCTACGGCGATTGCCTTTGCCATTGCTCTTGAGCTGTCACTTGATGAGACAAAGGATATGCTCATGAAGGCGGGCTTTGCGCTGTCTCATTCCAATAAGTTTGACATTATCATTGAGTATTTCATCGAGAATGAAAACTACAATGTCTTTGAAATAAACGAGGCTCTGTTCGCCTTCGATCAGAGTTTGCTCGGTGCGTGAGAGTTCGATAAATAAGAATTTGGCGAGGTATACACCACCTTATGAAGAAAAGTAATTAAAGGAATGATTGTATGGATAGAAATCAATTTAAGCTCATACATAGTGAACTAATTCAACAAGTTCAATGTGTGGAAAGTAATTTGAAGATAATATATGCAGCGATGCACAAAGGAAATTTTAACAATAATTTAAAATCCGTTGAGAAGATGAACTTGGGTAAGATAGCAAGAGAACTTGAAGATCTCGACAATAGTGATGGTATGCCTGAATTTTCTGAAGAAGAATACAACACCATAGATGCAATTAGAGAAATAAGGAATTATTGGTGTCATAAGTGTTATTTAGATTTTGTCTATATCGAAAACGACTATGAGCGTGAGAAAGCGTTTCAAAGAGTTGCAGAAAAACTACATTATGACGAATATAGGACATATGACTTGTTTAAGAAAACCGAAGAAATGCGTTTATTTATTATGAAAAAATACAGATAAGGCAGGTATATTTATGTTTGAAAGCATGAAAGAAAGAAAACGTCAACGACAGGAAGAAAGAGAACAACGAATAAGAGAAGAAAAGAACAGATTGTTATCATTGTCCGAAAAAGAATTGCTAGTTGAAATTCTTTTTGAATTAAAACGTATTGAGAATGGAATTGATGATGTAGAGAGAAGTATCTGCATCTATAGCGATTAACGTATTATTATCAAATAGAAACATTCTTGAACGAGTAAATTGAAATACAACATATTAACAAATTCCAATTTGTCGAACTGATTTAGGAACCGAAAGGAGGCAGCCGGAGCATGAAGGATCGCACATACATCGCAATCGACCTCAAGAGCTTTTATGCTTCGGTTGAGTGTCAGGAGCGCGGACTTGATCCGATGGACACAAACCTCGTCGTTGCGGATGAGAGCCGTACCGACAAAACCATCTGCCTTGCCGTCACTCCCTCCTTAAAGAGCTATGGCATCTCAGGCCGTGGCCGTCTGTTTGAGGTCAAGCAGCGAGTGAAGGAAGCCAATGCCGGACGGCAGCATGACGCACCGGGGCATCGGCTGGAAGGGTCCTCCCACTTTCATTCCGAGCTGCTGGATAATCCGAACCTTGCGATTGATTTCATTATCGCCCCGCCGCGCATGGCTTACTACATGGAGTACAGCACCCGGATTTACAATGTCTATTTGAAGTATGTTGCACCGGAGGACATCATCGTATATTCCATCGACGAGGTGTTCATGGATGTCACTGACTATCTGAACACCTATAAGCTGTCTCCCCACGACTTCGCCATGAAGATCATTCTGGATGTTCTTGAGACAACCGGCATCACCGCAACCGCCGGGATCGGCACGAACCTCTTTCTCTGTAAAGTGGCTATGGATATTGTGGCAAAACACATCCCGGCAGATAAGAACGGGGTACGCATCGCAGAGCTGGACGAAATGGGATTCCGGCGGGAGCTTTGGTCACATCAGCCCCTCACTGACTTCTGGCGGGTGGGGCGCGGCTACGCAAAGAAGCTGGAACAGAACGGGATGTTCACGATGGGCGATGTGGCACGATGCTCTGTTCAAAATGAAGACCTTCTGTACCAGCTCTTCGGAAAGAATGCGGAGCTGCTGATTGACCATGCGTGGGGCTGGGAGCCTTGTACGGTCGAAGCAATTAAAGCATACAGGCCGAGCACAAACAGTCTCGGCTCAGGTCAAGTGCTGCATCAGCCATATACTGCTGAGAAAGCCAAGCTCGTGCTTCGGGAAATGGCCGATTCGCTTGTGATGGACTTGGTGGAAAAAGGCTTGGTCACAGACCAGCTCGTTGTCACCATCGGCTACGACATCGAAAACCTTACTGATCCCGAGCGCCGAAAGAAATATCGCGGCGATATTGTGAAGGATCACTACGGGCGGCAGATACCGAAGCATTCCCACGGCACACAAAACCTTGGGAGGCACACTTCCTCAACAAAGCTCATTCTGGATGCCGCATCAGAGCTGTTTGACCGGATTGCAAATCAGGACCTTCTGATCCGCAGACTGAACATTGTTGCAAATCATGTCATCGACGAAGCCTCAGCCCCAAAGCCGAATGCCGGATTTGAGCAGCTTAATCTTTTCACCGACTACGCAGCCCGTGAAGCCGAACAGAAAAAGGAAGAAGCCGATCTTGAGCGCGAACGCAAGATGCAGCGGGCGGTTTTGACTATCAGGAAGAAGTACGGGAAAAATGCAATTTTGAAAGGAATGAACCTTGAAGAAGGTGCAACTGCAAAGGATCGGAATGAGCAAATCGGAGGACATAAGGCATGACGCTCAAAGAACGAGCAAGGAGATTAAAACAAGATGTTCCTTCCGTTTTCCTTGCATTAAAAGGCCGTGACACTCCGCTACTTGCAAAAATTCTTGCCGGTGTTACAGTTGCCTATGCGCTGTCTCCTATCGACCTGATACCGGACTTCGTACCAGTGCTTGGTTATCTGGATGATGTGCTTTTGCTTCCTGCGCTGATTGCACTGACCGTCAAGCTGATCCCTAAAAAAGTGTGGGTGCGCTGTCAGGCAGAGTCAGAAAATATGTGGAAGGACGGCAAGCCGAAGAAATGGTACTTTGCCATACCGGTTGTTCTGATATGGCTGCTGATTGTTTGGCTGATTATCAAAGCAATCTGGCTGTAAGGCCGGAATACGGAGGAAACCATGACTGACAACTACAATGATATAATCGATCTGCCTCACCATGTCTCTGTTACCCGGCCGCAGATGTCCATGATGGATCGTGCAGCACAGTTTTCCCCCTTCGCCGCTCTCACCGGTTATGATGCCGCCATCAAGGAAACCGCGAGGCTGACCGATCAGAAAATTGAACTTGACGACTACGAGAAGGAAGAAATCAACGGCAAAATCCAGCTCATTGCGGAGCATCTTGGCGAGGACTTTGAAGTTGTGATTACCTACTTTCAGCCGGACGGCAAGAAGGCCGGAGGCGCGTATGTGGATGCGCTGGGTGTCGTAAAGAAAATCGACGAATACGAGAGGATGATCGTTTTCCGGGAAGGCAGAAAAGTCTCGATTGATGACATTCTTGAAATCAAGCTGGCTGAGTAATTGTCGCTTGCCATGCGACCAAACTGAATATCTCTCTCATTGGGGATATTCAAGAGCGTATCAAGCTCATCGACAGCAAAGGTTATGAAAGGGCTCTCCGTCTCTGCGCGAAGAATGGCATAACAGAGCTTTCAAACTATGTTCTGTACAACAGTGAAGATTTCGGAGGAAAAGGGAAAAAATATCACGCTGACACACCGGCTGATCTTTACGACAGAATGAAGATCACGCTTGATTTGCTGGATGAGCTTAATGCAGAGTACGGAAAGGAGCAGCGCATAGCAGCCTTTTCATTTCCTATGAGATACATCCCGCTTTCTGCGCATGAGCGAGGATATGTTGGCTCCCAATGGAATGCAAAATTTCTGAGAGCAGTACAAAGAATGCTTGTTCCGACACAAGGTAAAGGTGTTTGCAGCCGGAGCTTCTTCGAGGCTGACTTTGGGAAAAATGCTGATGATTTTGTGAGATTCCTTAGTATGCCTGAAAAGCTGATTGCAGCCAGAGGTAAAATCAGCACAACATCCAGAGGAAAAGCTTCTGAAACAGAGGAACAGTTTGCTATTCGCAAGGCTGAATGGGAGCGAGATCAAAAGAAAATCCAGATATGGAACTCGTTGTACGCTCAGCTCGGTGATGAACAAGAAGATTTCATAAATCTGATTGGTGACAATCAGTATTTACCAGAAAAAGTGCTGGGAATAGCCTCCACCATCCAGCGGAAACTTTATATCCTATATCTCACTACACCGAGGCTGGTTGCTCTTCTCGGTATGATAGACAAAAATTCCCCGACATACGCTATGGTCAAAGCGTTTATTATCGAAGAGTGTCCGGATTTATACAAGGATATACTCGATATTATTGCCGACAGTGAGGTACAGCAAAACTATATTTTCAAGAACTTTGCAGATTTCTTTGGTAGAGATGGAGTTTCTGATCTGCTAAAGCGCCTCGTTATATCCGATTTCGCCGTAGATAAGCAGTTAAGCAAATGGGATATGATTTCTAAAAAAGAAGGTATCGGCTACATCGACTTTGAGTTGATTCGTGTGTATAGACGCTTTGTTGACTTAGATGTACTATCGGAAGACGAGCATGATATAGCTCAAAAGTGTATTCTTGAAATGGATATGACAGAACTGGCTTCTATTCTTGCTACCCATATCGAGAAGTTTGAATCATTACTTCTTTCTGCGGTTGATACAGAGAAAGGTCAAGCAGTCCTGAAAAAAGTTACAAAGACAATCACAAACAACATCCAGCTCAAGCTGGAGAACTTTTTAGGAGAGAAATAATGAGTAGCATAGTAATAGGAAAACACACATTAGAGTCTCTCACATCGGGGATGTATTCAGACCCTTATGTTGTGTTCAGAGAATACATACAGAATAGTGTAGATTCCATAGATGAAGCAATTCGGGCTGGTGTAATGACTCTAGGCTCAGAACAAATTATAGTAAAATTAGTACCGACAGAGAATCAGATCGTTATTTCTGACAACGGTCTTGGCATTCCGGCATCAGAAGTTGAAAAGGCGCTGATTAGTATTGGTAACTCTAAAAAGTCATCAGAAAGCTCTCGTGGTTTTCGTGGGATTGGTCGATTATCAGCCTTAAGTTATTGCAAACGACTGACCTTTACTACTTCTTATAAGGGTGAAGCCATTGCCACACAGATAATCATTGATGCTTCAAAACTGTCCGAAGTGTTGGCAGACGATTCCCAATCTGATGTAACAGTTATTGATGTGCTTCAAAGCGTGTATACGACATTAACTAAACCTGAGAAGGACGAAGAACATTACTTTTCTGTGCAGTTAGATGGCGTTGACACGAATTCACGCTTGCTTTCTTATGCCGATGTTGAGGATTACTTAACGCAGAATGCACCAGTGCCATATAGCCCAGATTTTGTCTGGGGAAAGGAAATTGTAAAACGCCTTCAAAATGAAGGCTTGACTATTAGCTCCTACAATATTTCCTTAGAGTATGGCACTCGTGTAGCTACCCTATATAAACCATACCGAGATGAGTTCATAGTGGATAAAGGCAAAAATATAACTGATGTAGTTCAAGATATTCAAGTTGTCAAGATCCCAAATGACCGAGAAACATTAACCGCTATTGGATGGTTAGCTAAGACAAGCTACAAAGGTAGTATCTACGAGAAAGCTGTTAAGGGCATACGACTGCGTAAAGGAAACATTCTTATTGGAGATCACCAAACATTGAATGTTGTTTTCAAAGATGCGCGTTTTAATGGATGGTCTATTGGCGAGATCTTTGCTATAGACAAGCTGCTTATCCCTAATGCCCGGAGAGACAATTTTGAAAAAAATCATGCTTATTTCGCTCTTTTTGAGCAGTTGATGACCCTTGCGGCAGGAATTACACGGGATATTAGAACTGCGTCACTAGAGAGAAATTCGCTTCTATCGAATGCAATAAGCCAGCTTAATGAAACAGCACAACAAGCAGTCTCAGCAATAGACCAAGGTGTCTCAGGAGTTCAAAAAGGACTTATAACCAAAAAGCTGAAAGAAGCTCATGCTGCTGTCTCTAATTCAACGATCAACGGCGATTCTGAGCAGTATTATCAGGATATTGCTTTTGCTGAATTGGATATGCTAATTGGCAAACTCAAAGGCACCACAAAATACAAAGCTCTTAATACGATTGCTTCGCTGACAAACACAGAGAAGAAAATATTAGAGCGTGTCATCAATATTGTCGAGACACTTGATATTGATAATTCTGATGCTGTCATCGAAGCTATTTTGAACAACTTCTCCGCTCAATAAAAAAAGTAAAAAACCTCAAACACAACCTTAAATAGGTCGGTTGAGGCTTTTTTACTCAGTCAACAAGCATCGTTTTTGGATTGATAATTGTAACCGGTTTACCTTGTCTCTGGGCGTACTGAACTGTCTTGCCCGTTCCGCTGGATCTGCCGTCCCACACAGCAATGATGAAGTCTGCCTGATCTACCATATAGCGATTTCTCTTGTGCATACAGTCAGCAGTATAGTGATGTTGGATCAATGTCTCCTTGTCACACTTAGCGGCAATATCGAAATAGCGGTCTCTCTGTTCCTCAGTCCACTTCTCAGCCTGATTTTCACAAGGAATAGCACTTTCAAGAGTAATGCCAGGATAGCTTGCCTTCAAACCGAGAACGATTTCTGCGGCGTACATATCGACACCGATTGCCATGCCGGTAATGAAGTGTGTTACTCCCTTATTTTCGATGAGATTGATGATTTCGTTGCGAAGCACTTTCTTGAGGGCAATGCAGCGCTCATCCGCTTCATTAAAGCCAAACGGAAGACTCTGCGGTCTGTGACCGGTAAAAGCACATTTCTTGTTGTTCATACCTTCTATATCTCCGATACTACGTATTTAAGTGCGTCTCTCAATCGCTTATCCATAGTATAGCACAGAAATATGAAGAATAATGTCGAAGCGTGACAGAAAAATAAAAAACTGCGCAAAGCCTTGCGCAGTTTAGGGAAGACGGTTATATCTTGGTCTGTTTTTCCTGCTGGATCATAAGCTCAACCATTTGAAGGATTCGTTTCTGAGCTTCTGGGGATAATGCTTCAAGCTCTTCGGAGAGCTGGTTTGCTTTGTACTTCGTAGAATGAGTGACCACATCGCAGAAGATCGCATCTGCCGGTACTTCGAGAGCGTTCAATAGGGTTATCAGGTTTTCACAGCGAGGAAAGGATGCACCGCGTTCCAAAGTGGAGATATAGTTTGCTGTAAATCCGGTCTTCTCTGCAAATTGTTCTTGCGTCAATCCAAGACGCTCACGGCACTGCTTTATGCGTTTGCCTATTCTTATATCTATCATGACAATTACCATGTCCTTTTCTATATCGTTCATTATAATTATATGGATTAACGACACAGCTATACAGAAACGCTAATACATAGACTATGTATTAGCGTTAGAAATATAACGATTATTCACGAAAAAAACACAAAAAAAAGAGCCTCAGCCGACGCCCCCGAAAGGGCATTGGCTGAGGCTCTTGCTGTAATGAAAATAGTGTCGGTTTTCGACCTATATCCCGTCATCCAGAGATTAAACGGCTCGGACGGGAAAACATACGGGGCTATCTTTTTGCGCCGTTTACAGAGCGAAAAAGCCTTGATTTTCCACCCTTTTCACGACACAAGTAACGCCCTATCTGTCTACTCTGGTGCGCTTGGAGGTGTAGCGAGGACAGCGGACTATAACAGCACGAAAGCTCTGCTTGCAGTCATGCACACAACGGCGGCAGACATCGTTGTACTTTCGTCTCCCGTCTGCATCAAGGAAGAATGCCCATTCGAGTTTCCACTTCTGGCTTCTGCTCATAGGTCATGCTCCGGTTTCCGCTCCTTATGGGGCTTGGGCTTATCCACATGAGGCTCGGACTTCGCAGCCTTGAGCCTGTCCATGATGGAGGACTTTTCGCCCCTTTCAGGGGCTTTGGCCGCTGCTTCCTTCGGACCGTTGTTGATGATCCCATCAATCATGCCATAATCATCCTCGGTAGACATCTCGGCGGCTTTCAGATAGTTCTCCCGTTCCAGCGCGGCCTTCCACTCGACCTTCTCCACACCGAAGATACCACCCTTTGCAGCATGATCGTGGATTTCCTTTACGTCAAGAACCAGCCCCTCAGTATTATCACCGTACAGCCGGTAAACAGAACAGGTTTTCATGACCTCGGTCGCAGCTTCCTCCCGCATGGGGAGCATACCGCCCCATGCGTAGCCATGGAGCTCGCTCCGAAAGGCACGGGGAAAAGCTATGTCTATCAAAAAATCAGTAAGCGTGGTTGGCTAATTTCTGGCGGAACAGTTTCAAGAGCTTCTCTTATTTATGATAACCAGAAAAAAACTGGTGGCTTACTGACTCGTTTTGACTTTGTCGGTTTTGATGAAATACAATCCATGACCTTTGATAAGCCTAGCCAGATTCAGACGGCACTGAAGGATTATATGGAATTCGGCGAGGTTCAAGGGTTTGATGCTCAGATCGTTGCCGATGCTGGGGTAATTGTACTCGGCAACATCAACGCCAGCCGGTTCAATGTTAATGAAAACATGATGGAAGAGGTAAGTAGCGTCTTTAGTGAATCTGCGTCACTTGACCGATTCCATGGCTTTATCCCCGGCTGGAAGATTCCCAGAATGCATCAGGGACTTGTAGCAAATGGTTGGGCACTCAATACAGAATACTTTGCTGAGGTACTCCATCTTCTCCGCGACGATTTAACCTACACTACAATAGTAGATGAATGCTTGGCAGTTCCGGCAAAACCTGATAAGCGCGACCTCACGGCAATTAAGAGGCTTTGCACGGCATTCGTTAAGCTACTATATCCAAATGCTACATGCAAGGATGACATACCTGCTGACGAGTTCATTAAGTATTGTTTGGAACCTGCAAAAGAGATGCGAGGCGTTATTAAAAAGCAACTCTGTATTATAGACCCGAAAGAATTTAACGTTCCGGGGAAAAAGGATATTCCAGACATACAATATAACTATATGTAAGGGATTAATATGGGCAGACTAATTTATGCGGATTTCATCGAGGGGGCAGCGCTGTTTTCTGACGTGTTTGCAGCCTGCGGCATGAAGATCGTGCTCTCCGGCA
>OLSP01000531.1_pt1 | contig 38285 bp, 27 predicted proteins | sample 1672941 | NCBI WGS metagenome assembly OLSP01 (sample SAMEA3136739, study PRJEB25190) | human gut metagenome | reverse complement strand
TGAAGTAGGAATGAAACATAGAAGTTTATAACTTTTTATAAGTTTTCAGTAACGGCGAAGAAAGTGAGTATATATGAGTACGACGAAGAACGGCATATGAGACAGACCCGTGAGGAAGGCATGGAAGAGGGGTATGCCAATGGGCTTAGTCAGGGAATTATCCAAACCGCAGTTAGTATGCTGAAACTCAAAGAATTTACGGATACTCAAATTCGAGAAGTTACAGGGCTTGAGCAGAAGCAGTTGGATGAGCTGAAGAAAAATATAAATAAATAAAAATCAGATAAGCTAAAAAGTTTATAGAGTAGCTCAAAAAGAGCGAAAAGTTCTGTACGATACCAATACCAGAGCTTTTCGCTTTTTTTTGTATACACGGCAGGCGAACAGCTGCAACGGAGGCAGAAAAAGACGCTTTATGATAATAAAAATCAAATATTTGGAATTGTGCGAATATTGTGAATATGGTAGAATAAACACAAAAATCAAAGAACTCAGTCAGCTGAGAAGAGGAAAGGAAAGAGGATGAAAAAGACAAAAGATTTCTGTCTCCGGCTTATGTGCTGTTTTCTGTTTCTGGGGTTATTTTGCGGAACAGAGGTTTTTGCAGCAGTTCAGGAGGGTAAGCCAGGAGAAACATTTTCCGGGAAATATGCAGTTATCATTAACACAGATACCACAAATCCCGGAAATACGGGAACCTTGCAGTTTGACGGGACATCGGCACAGGCGGCGGACTCTGAAGCAGAAGATTATGCAGTCGTGCAGGGTGGAAGCAATGCATCGGTGCAGGCGGCAACAGAGGGAACTGCGGGAGAGGCAGCAGATGTGGGGCAGGTACAGAGTCTGGAGGATGATCAGCTGCAGGCATACATGCAGGATGACCAACCGATGCTGACTGCTGTACAGGCTGCGGCAACCACCTATCAGGTAGGTGAAAAAAAGTACATCTATAGAACTAACGGCCATGATACATATGGAAAAACATATGTCTGCATCGGAGTTGGGGAACACTGCTATGTGTGGATGGATAAGACCATGAAGGCAGATTACGATACCGCAGGGAAAACAGCTCTGATCGCTGCGGATATGGCAGCTGTCTACGATGGTCAGCCTTACCGTATCCTTAACCAGCTCTGTGCAGGTGATTTTCCGGCACAGGATGGCTCCGGCAAGCTGTCGATCCTGCTGGAGTCTTTAAGTAGCGCCAGCGGTATGTATATGTATGATGAAGGGATCACAGCGATCCATATCAACACACCGTCAGCATCCTCTTATGTTTCGGGGGAGATGTCAAAGCGAAATGGCCTTCTTGTTCATGAGGGACAGCATGCAATCCTCTGGCTGAAAACCGGATTTATGAGTACCGGCAGATATTCGTGGCTGAATGAGGGCCTTGCAGTGGCTGTCATGGACTATCTCTGGGGAGGAACGGACAGCAGCGGCTGGCTGAATGGTATTGGAAGTAATACGGCCATCCGTTCAGGGGCTTCGCTGATCTACGAGAATTACCGGGATGACAATGCACAGGACTATGGAATGCCGTATCTTTTTGTAAGATATGTTATCGACCGGATGGCAGGAAGCTATCAGCCTATGAAGGTGCTTCCAAAATTTTATACGATCGATGCTTCTTCTCTCAGCTGTGAGCAATATCTGGAGAAAGTAACCGGAGTTTCTTTTAAGGAGCTTATGGCGGATTTTTATACGGCAGTTGCAGCCGGTGAGAGCTCCGGTAAATACAGCTTTTACGGGGATACCATTGCTGCGGCAAAGGCAGCGACATTCCCGGTTTATGCAGGAGATAGCAATGAAAACCATACATTGCCGGCAGCATCGGCAATCCTGGTGAAGCTGTCGAACGGTAAGTTTACCGTTCCGACGGATGGCTCCGCAGGGATTGTTTATCGTATCATTGGAAGCAGAAGCTCTTCCCTTGCACCGGCAGAGGGAGATGGTACGTTTTCAAATCCATATAAGATATCTTCGATCGATGATCTTAATCTGATCCAGGCAAACCAGGGAGCATACTATCGTCTGACAAAAAATATCAGTACAGACGGAAGGACAAATTTTTCGGCATCGTATTTCAGTGGGACGCTGGACGGAGCCGGTTTCACAATAACCGGTCTCCAAAAACCTCTGATCCAGCAGAATGCAGGAACGATAAAGGATCTGAATATTGTTGCGGATTTTGATTATGACAGTCATGATATCCATGGTGTTGTGGCACAGTATAATACTGGTAAGATCCAGGATTGCAGGGTAACCGGAACGGTAACAGGACATATGGGCTCTACCAGTTCCATGAGCCATCCGGCTTTTGGCGGGATTGTCGGAGAGAATGAGGTGGCCGGTACTATCAGCGGCTGTTCGTCCGGAGTAAATATTTCCATATCCATGACAGCTACAGACAGCTATGTTGGTGGTATTGCAGGAGTAAACATTGGTACTATTGAAAAATGTGTTGCAGGAGGAAATCTTTCTGTCACACAGGCTAACGGAAATTCTTATCAGGTTTACCTTGGAGGCATTGCCGGCCGGATCGAACAGTTTGGAAACATGGGCGGATATGTGAAACAGTGTGCTTTTACAGGTACGCTTCGCGTGACTGGCGGAACAGCAGTTACAGGTCAGATCTGTGCACAGGTAAATGCAAATGTACTCAATTCTGCTATCGGTCTGAATGGACATGTTTCGGATTGTTATGGTAAAAACGGCCAGGGAGCGCTCATCGGGACAAACACGGAACAGACGCTTACAACAGGCGGTGTTCTTACAGCAGAGCAGATGAAGGATCCGAACTCATATAAAGGCTGGAGCTTTGACGGAGACTGGCAGATTTCCAAGGATGGACTGCCGGAACGTGCAGATGCATCGGCGATCAGATCACTTTCTGTTTCCCGTGTACCGACAGCGTGTTACGTGGGAGAGGTTCCGGCGTACTGGGGGACGCTTATTGTTAATAATTCTACATCAGTAACGATCACGAAGGATATGATCACCGGATTTGATAATTCGGAAACAGGGACAAGGGAACTGACGATCAATTATAAGGGAAAACAGACCAGCTGGTCAATGACAGTCAAAAAACCATCTGCCAGTGATATTACAAGTATTGTGCTTTCCGGGCGTCCGAAGACGACATACAGTGAAAACCAGAAGTTTGATCCTTCAGGCGCCAGCTTTTTTGCCACAATAGGTGGACGTTATGTATATATTTACAGTGGCTTTTCCTATGATAAAACAGGTCCGCTGAAGCCTGCGGATACATCCGTGATATTCAATTATTTTGGAAAAGAAATTCCGGTAAATATTACGGTGACAGCCAGAAAAGCAACGAAGCTTTCCGTGCTTGCAGCACCGGCAAAAACTCAGTTTACAGTTGGGAACACGCTGGATCTGTCCGGTGTGAAACTGCAGATCACATATAATGATGGGACGCAGACTCCGATATTTAAAGCGGATGAGCTGGAGAAATATGGTGTTCATGTTGCTTTTGGAAAGAATGGATCTTTTACAACGGTTGCAGCAGATAAGGTTCTGGAAAGTGCTGACAGCGGAAGTACGATCGTATTTTATGCGACGGATAAACTGCCGTCAGAGTATGGCTCGGTAGTTGTGGCGTCATCGACGATCACGGTGCGGAGTCCGCTGACTGTACCGGCACTGGATTTGTATGTCAGTGCAGGAAAAAGTGCGGCGCAGTATCCGTGCACAGATAATGTGACTGGTGGAAGTGGAACGTATGCGACTACAGTAATTGAGGAAAAGCTGCCGACAGGATTGAATCGCACGAATCTGCCCGGAGGAAAATATAATGCTTTTAGCTATACAGGTGTTGTTACGGCGTCAGCCGGAGATTACAGTTCACAGTATAAGATCAGCGATACAGAGACACAGGAGAGTATTCAGGTGACTGTGACGATCCATGTGGTTCCTTCTGATCAGGCTGCATTTTACAGTTTTGTGCTTAAGAAGGTGGAAAATCCTGGACTGAAGCAGGATGTTATCGGTGCGATCGGGGAGGATACGATCGTTCTTCGGGTGCCGAGTGGGACGAATGTTACAGAATTGAAGCCTTCGATTGATTATGGCTCAGGCATGGGAACTGAACTTCCTTCAGGATTCTGGAATGGTTCGAAGCATGATTTTACCAGCCCGGTTGTATATACGCTTACAGCGCCGGATGGGGTTACAAAGAAGTCTTATACGGTAAGTGTGGAATTTTATGATGATACTTCGGAGGAAGTACAGTCTGGTGACGAGATCCTTTCACCGGCTGATAATACGAAGATCAGCTGTAAGGACAGCGAAGAGATCACCCTTAAAGGCTGGGCGGGAGACAGCTCAAAAGAGATTTCTCTTTTCAAATATGTGGTAAATGGAATCAGTTATACTACATCTGCAAATAGCACTACACAGACAATTCCAAATGCCAGAGCATATGAAGTGAAAATTTCCGGAAGCAGCTTGAAGGAAGGAAATAATACTCTGGAAATCTGGGTGATGTATGCTGATAATTCAGGCACCGGAAGCGGTGGCACTTTAAAGAAACTCGGCACCAGAACTGTTGTTAAGGAAGGCCACAAAGCAGTGAAAGACGCAGCGGTAGCAGCCACCTGTGAGACAACCGGAAAAACAGAAGGAAGTCACTGTAGCGTCTGCAATACGGTGATCAAAGCCCAGATCACAACAGCGGCATTAGGCCACAACTGGGACAGCGGAAAGGTAACAAAAGCAGCGACCTGCACCGCAGCCGGAACAAAGACCTACACCTGTACCCGCTGCAAAAAGACACGCACAGAAACGATCGCAGCCACAGGTCACAAGGTAGTGAAAGACGCAGCGGTAGCAGCCACCTGTGAGACCGCAGGAAAAACCGAAGGAAGTCACTGCAGTGTTTGCGGAACCATACTCAAAGCGCAGACCACAACAGCAGCATTAGGCCACAGCTGGGACGGCGGAAGAGTGACAAAAGTAGCAACCTGCACCACAGCCGGAGCGAAGACCTACACCTGTACCCGCTGCAAGAAGATACGAACAGAAACAATCGCAGCAACAGGTCACAAAGCAGTGAAAGACGCAGCAGTAGCAGCTACCTGTGAAACAACCGGAAAGACAGAAGGAAGCCATTGCAGCGTCTGCAACACAGTGATTAAAGCCCAGACCACAGTGGCAGCGTTAGGCCACAGCTGGGACGGTGGAAAGATAACAAAGGCAGCAACCTGTACCACAGCTGGAACGAAGACCTACACCTGTACCCGCTGCAAAAAGACACGAACAGAAACGATCGCAGCCACAGGTCACAAGGCAGTAAAGGATGCAGCAGTAGCAGCCACCTGTGAGACAACTGGAAAAACCGAAGGAAGTCACTGCAGCGTCTGCGGAACCGTACTCAAAGCCCAGACCACAACAGTAGCGCTTGGCCACAACTGGGACGGCGGAAAGGTAACAAAAGCAGCAACCTGCACCACAGCCGGAACGAAGACCTACACCTGTACCCGCTGCAAGAAAACACGCACAGAAACGATCGCAGCCACAGGCCACAAGGCAGTAAAAGACGCGGCGGTAGCAGCCACCTGTGAGACAACCGGAAAGACAGAAGGAAGCCACTGCAGTGTCTGCAACACAGTGATCAAAGCCCAGACCACTACAGCAGCACTCGGCCACAGCTGGGACAGCGGAAAAGTAACAAAAGCAGCAACCTGCACCACAGCCGGAACAAAGACCTACACCTGTACCCGCTGCAAGAAAACACGAACAGAAACGATCGCAGCCGCAGGCCACAAGGCAGTGAAAGACGCGGCGGTAGCAGCCACCTGCGAGACAACCGGAAAGACAGAAGGAAGCCACTGCAGCGTCTGCAACACAGTAATCAAAGCTCAGACCACTACAGCAGCACTCGGCCATAGCTGGGACGGAGGAAAGGTAACAAAAGCAGCAACCTGCACCGCAGCCGGAACAAAGACCTACACCTGCACCCGCTGCAAAAAGACACGAACAGAAACGATCGCAGCTACAGGTCACAAGGCGGTAAAAGACGCGGCGGTAGCAGCCACCTGTGAGACAACCGGAAAAACAGAAGGAAGTCACTGCAGCGTCTGCGGAACCGTGATCAAAGCCCAGACCACAACAGCAGCGTTAGGCCATGATTACGGAGAGTGGAAAACAATAAAGGCTGCAACTTATACAGAACCAGGACAGGCAGAAAGAGTTTGCAGAAGAAATGCATCACACAAAGAATACCGTCAGCTCCCGATACTGGAAAAAGCGAAGATCGCTCTGTCAGCCTGCAGTATTCAGCTGTCAGAACAGACCTATGTATACGATGGAATCGAAAAAACACCAACAGTAACCATCACTTACAATGAAAAAACACTGACAGAAGGAAAAGACTACCAGGTATATCTCGCAGATAATGTAAATCCGGGAACAGCAAAGATCACCGTGATCGCCAAAACCGACAGCGATTATACAGGAACAGCCACAATAACCTTTGAGATCCGAAAAGCGCTTCCGGAAAATGCAACCGTGATCGAACCGGGCGCATTCAGCAACTGTACAAACCTGGTGAATCTGAATATCAAAGAAAACGTAACAGAAATAGGCGACAACGCATTTGCAGACAGCAAAAATCTGCAGAATATCTATTTTTATGGCAACAGTCCGAAACTCGGAAATAACATCTTCAAAAATGTAACTGCAACCGTATACTATCCATACACAGACAAAACATGGTCTTTGGATATCCTCCGGGATTACGGCGGAAATATTACCTGGGTACCATGGAATCCAAAAACAGGCAGCCCGGCAAAACGAAGCCTTGCACTGTGCGATATCAGGATCGCAGAGCAGAAATACACCTATGACGGAACCGAAAAAACTCCGGAAATGATCATCATGGATGGAAACTATACACTGCAGAAAAATACAGATTACACCGTAAAATGCAGCAATAACGTCAATGCGGGAAATGCAGAGCTGGAGATCACAGGAGCCGGAAATTACAGCGGAACCTACAAAGCAGGATTCCTTATCGAACAGACAGAGCCGAGCTTGAAATTTGACAAAAAAACAATAACTGTAAAATACGGCACAAAACCATTCCTCTGTGCACTGTCTGAAAAAACAACAGACGGAACCATAACCTACAGCTCCAGCAACCCCAAAGCTGCTGTCGTAGATCCGGCCTCCGGTAAAGTAACCATCAAAGGCGGAGGAACCGCGGCGATCATGGCATACGCTGCAAAGGGAACCAATTATACCGCCGGCTCCACCTTCTGCACCATCAAAGTAACAAAACGCAGCAATACCATCAAAGCCTCCAATATCCGGCGGACCTGGTATGCAAAAGCCCGGAAGATCAGCATCAATGCAAAAGTTTATGGGAAAGCTCCGCTGAAATATTCTTCCAGCAGTAAATCTGTAAAGGTAGACAAAAAAGGAAGGATTACCATTGCGGCGAAATTCACCGGCAGTGCAAGGATCACGATCCGTTCTTCCGCCACAGCAGGATACAATGCCGCCACAAAGAGTATTACAGTCACAGTCAATCCGGCAGGAACTACCCTGATGACGGCAAAGAACCTGTCCGGCAGAAAAGCGCAGATCACATGGAAGAAAAACCGATATGTGACCGGATATGAGATCCAGTATTCCGTAAACAAAAATTTCAGATCCGGAAGCAAAAAAACAGTGTCCGGAGTATCCAAAACGAAATACACGCTGACAAAGCTTCAGAAAAACAAAACGTATTACGTAAGGATCCGCACATACAAAAAATCAGGAACAAAGAAATATTATTCTTCCTGGAGCAAGGTAAAAGCAGTAAGGATCAGAAAGTAGAGGCATGGAAATGAGGATAAATAAAAAAATACTTGCAGGGATTACAGCTGTCAGTATGCTGACTTGCGGGATATGGATGGAAAGTGTTTTTGCAGCGGATACATTCAGTGCGAAGGAGTCAGCAGAAGCTGTATCGGATACTGTGACGGATCCGTCGGCAGAATCTATTACAGGGACTGAAATAAAAGAAGTCCCAACAATAAATGCAGCAGAAATTTCCGAAGCAGAACCGGAAAATAAATCTGAGATCTCAAAGGCACCAGACATGTCAGATGAGCTGGCAGCACCGGATGATCCGGAAACACAAGATACATCAGAAATACCGGAAGAAACAGAGCTTCCGGAAAATGAAGAAGCGGACATTCCGCAGGAAATGCTCCCGGATGATCAGGAAGACCAGCCGGAAGCAGCATTTGAGGAGAACGCAGCATCGGAAGATATGGAAACAGAAACCGATCCGGCAGAAGAAAAGAGCGGTTTTTGTGGAGCGGAGGAGAATACTGTATCCTGGAGCCTTGATGAAAACGGAGTTCTCGAGATCGCAGGACAGGGAGCCATGAATGAATGGCAAAATGAGGAAGAAGTCCCCTGGAACGGATACCGTGACCAGATAACAGAGGTCCGGATCAAGGAGGGCGTTACCAGCATCGGAGCCTATGCATTTGCAGACTGCGAAAATCTTGTAAAGCTTGACATTGCGGACAGTGTTCAAACTATAGGTGCATTTGCATATTTTAACTGCAGTGGTCTTTCCACACTGACCATCGGCTGAGATCATCGGGATCACAGGCTGGATCGGGCATAATAAGAAGCCCCGGAACACGAGGCAGCTTCAGAGAAGTTATAACTTCGACTTCCTGAGGTCTGTCCGTGTTCCGGGGCTTTAAGTTTTTAAGGTATCCGAAAGGTGAGATTGTTATCTAGCTGATCACAGAGTAACTCAGTGGATCGCCATACCGGCTACAAAGAAATACATTACAACAAAATGGCACACACTTCCCAGCATCACAAAGACATGAAATACTTCGTGGGAGCCGAAATTCTTATGCTTCGCATTGAAGATCGGAAGCTTCAGCGCATAGATCACACCGCCGATGGTATAGATGATACCGCCGGCAAGGAGCCATCCGAAGCCTGCGCGGGGCAGATTGTGGAAGATCGGAACAAAAGCAAGTACACACAGCCAGCCCATTCCAATGTAGATCACAGAGGAAAGCCATTTCGGGCAGTTGATCCAGCAGCCCTTGAGGATCATTCCGATGATGGCAACGGTCCATACGAGGGCACAGAGGATATAGCCGGTGCGTCCGTGGAGAACGATCAGGCATACAGGAGTGTAGCTGCCGGCGATCATCACAAAGATCATCATGTGATCCATTTTTTTCAGACGGCGGTTCACCTTGACTGTAGAGTTTACGGAATGGTAAAGTGTGCTTGCCAGGTAAAGAAGGATCATGGTAAGGATAAAAACACTTACTGCAAAAACATGGAGAACGTCTGCGCTTCTGGCCGCCTTCACGATCAGCGGAGTGGCTCCGGCCACGGCAAGAAGCATGCCGATTCCGTGGGTTATGGCACTTCCCGGATCTTTTAATTTAAATTTCATATAAAAACACCTCCTGCAAAAAAACTGCTGTTTATATCATATGGACAACTTCATGATCAGTTCATCAATGATGGATCATAGTGACGTTTCACGATATAGCAATGTAGAAATTGATAAAATAACATGTAGTATTCAAAACTACATATCAAGTATATGAATACTATACCACTATTATTCAAAAATGCAACCCCTAATTTCAAAAAAAATTTTATCAGGATTTTACAAAGTCTTGTTATTGAATAAACATTCGATCAGTATACTTGTATGCAAACCGTGAAGCAAAGGCATTCATGAACCTGCAGTCAGGCAAAATCTGGATGCCTGCTTGATATGATACGGATAAATACAGACAAAGTCGGCCGAAAAAGAAAAATACATGGCGACGCAGGAGGAAAAAATGGCAGATACAATATACATGAACAGGGAATTATCCTGGCTGAAGTTTAATGAAAGGGTACTTGAGGAGGCTGAGAATCCGGAAAATCCGCTGTGTGAACGCCTCACATTTGCGTCTATCTATCAGAGCAACCTGGATGAATTTTACATGGTACGTGTGGGATCTCTGGTGGATCAGATGCTTCTGGCAAAGGATATCCGTGAAAATAAAACCAATATGACGCCGGAGGAACAGCTGGACGCGATCCTTGCCAGAACAAAAAAGCTGAACCGGAAAAGAGATGTTGTTTATGAAGAGATCATGGAAAATCTGGAACAATACGGCGTACATATGCTGAATTTCCATAAGATCGAAAAAGAGGACCGCAATTATCTGGAACGCTATTTTGAAGCAGAGGTTGCTCCGGTTATTTCTCCGTCTATCGTCGGAAAAAGACAGCCGTTTCCATTTCTCCGGAATAAGGAGATCTATGCAGTAGTAGTTCTGGAAACAAAAAAAGGAAAAGAAAAGCTGGGTATCATTCCGTGCAGCAGTACAGGTATCCAGCGACTGATCCCGGTTCCGGGAAAAACCGGCACCTACATGCTGTCTGAAGAACTGATCCTTCACTTTGTTTCAAAAATCTTCAAGGGCTATCACATCAAAGCGAAGTCCCTGCTTCGTATTACCAGAAATGCAGATATTGACGCAGATGCTCTTTATGATGAAGATCTGGATTACCGTGAGTTTATGGTAGAGCTGATCAAGGCAAGAAAGAAACTGGCACCGATCCGCCTGGAGCTGTCAAGAGAAATGGACGGAGATGTTGTTGAAACACTTTGCGAGTATCTGGAAGTGGACAAGAATTATGTATTCCGGGGAGATATACCGCTGGATCTTTCTTTTGTATTCCAGATCCAGGATGGCCTGAGAAAAAGAACAGAGCTTTTTTATGAAAAAAGAATTCCTCAGAAATCTCCTCTGTTTAACAGCCACGAACCGATTCTTGACCAGATCGCAAAAAAGGACCGTTTTCTTTCCTATCCATATGAAAGCATCAAGCCGTTTCTTACAATGCTCCATGAGGCTGCCAATGATGAGGATGTAGTTTCCATTAAGATGACACTTTACCGTGTGGCAAAACAGAGTAAGGTTGTGGAGGCTCTGATCGAAGCAGCAGAAAACGGAAAGGAAGTTTTCGTTCTGGTGGAGCTGAAGGCACGTTTTGATGAGGAGAACAATATCGGATGGTCACGGCTTCTGGAGGATGCGGGCTGTCATGTGATCTACGGTCTGGACGGCTATAAGGTACACTCCAAGCTTTGCCAGATCATGAAGAAAAAAGACGGAAATGTGGAATATTATACACAGATCGGAACAGGAAACTATAATGAAAAAACAGCCCGTCTGTATACAGACCTTTCTCTTATGACTGCGGATCCGAAGATCGGAACGGAAGCGGCCAGAGTATTCCAGGCACTGGCAATGGGAGAAACCGTTGAAGATATGGAGCATCTTCTTGTGGCACCAAGATGTCTTCAGAACAAAGTGCTTGCCATGATCGATGAGGAGATCAAGCATGCGAAGGCCGGAGAACAGGCATATATCGGTCTGAAAATGAATTCTCTGACAGATAAACGTATTATGAACAAGCTTGTAGAAGCATCCTGTGCAGGAGTACACATTGATATGGTGATCCGTGGTATCTGCTGTCTGATCCCGGGAGTGAAGGGGCAGACAGAAAATATCCACATTATCAGTATTGTAGGACGTTTTCTGGAGCATTCCCGTATTTATATTTTCGGAACACAGGAGAGAGCAAGGATCTATATTTCCTCTGCAGACTTTATGACAAGAAATACTCTTCGTCGTGTAGAAGTTGCGGCGCCTATCGAGGATCCGGATATCCGTATGCAGATCCAGGAAATGTTTGTGACAATGCTCAGTGATAATCGAAAAGCAAGGATCATGAACAATAAGGGAAATTATAAGATCGAACCATCCGATAATGCTCCGCTTAATTCTCAGGAAGTATTTCTGCAGCAGGCATACGACAATGCGGCTCCTGCAGCGACAGATAAATAAGAGATTTTTATGCATATTTCTCCCAGTTTTTCGCATAATAACCATATGAAAAACAAATGGTTGACATAACATTGACGTACAATGAACAGAAAATACAGGAGGAATTCAGGAAGATGAAAGCAACGGGAATTGTTCGCAGGATCGATGATCTGGGCAGGGTTGTGATTCCAAAAGAGATACGAAAGACACTGCGGATCAAGGAAGGAACGCCACTGGAGATTTTTACAGACAGAGAAGGACAGATCATCCTGAAAAAATATTCGCCTATTGGAGAATTGAATTCGTTTGCTGTGGAATATGCGGAAGCGCTGGTACAGACCACCGGACTGACGGCATGTATCACGGATCGTGATCAGGTGGTGGCGGCATGTGGCAGCGGAAGCCGGGAACTGGAAGGAAAAGAGATCAGTTCTGAGCTGGATGCAGTCATTGCCGGCAGAGAATGCAGACTGATCAGTCGGAGCAGCAGGGAAAATATCCCGATCATTGTCGATGACAGTGATTCTTTTGAACGAAAAATGATACAGCCTGTTCTGTGTGCCAGCGATGCGATCGGGGCCGTGATCCTTCTGTCCAGAAGCGAAAAAGCGGAAATGGGTGACACGGAGCGTGCACTTGTCCGCACAGCAGCCGGTTTTCTTGGCAGACAGATGGAGCAGTAAACGTGCATCAGATGTACAGAAAAATGTGTGAAGATCAAGATATAAACATCAGATGCAGATGCCAGGAGGCAGCAGATCAGGGAGGGTGCGGGCACCGGGAAGGAAAACTGTGGTATTCTTCCAGAGTCAGATTTGTGATGGTGAGCCAGGAAGCCAGAGGTTTGGTCACATAGCGGATGTGCCAGGGCTCGTAAGGGAAGCCGGTGATCTCCTCTCTGTTTTTGGGATACCGGAGGATGAAACCATAGAGCGGAGCGTTCTTTTTCAGCCAGCGGCCTTCTCCTGTTGCGGAAAACCTTTCGGAGAGCTCCATATGGATGGAAGGACAGGAGACATCCAGAGCAAGTCCGCTCTGATGCTCGCTCGTACCTGGCCTGGCAACAAAAGGGCTTTCCGTAAAGAGCTCCTTCTGTCGCTGGTAGGAACGATATCCGGAAACTGCCCACAGGTTCAGACCGCATCTGTGACAGGCACGAAAAAGCTGAGAAGCCGCTTTTGCAGCCTGATACTCCAGAAGTCGCTTCGGATCTCCCGGTGCCGCTTCAAATGGAAGTCCGATATCGATGAGATGCTCCGGCACAAAGGCTTCCGGCAGAGGATGTTCCCTGCTGATCAGCCGGGTATATAATTCTCTGTGCAATAAAAAACCCCCTTTCCTTATCCATAAGCTTATGATAAGAAAAGGGGGTTTATGAATGCTTATTTCTGTTTATCAGAGGGCTTTTTCGCTCATTTCCTCCAGGAGGGCCTTCTTCATGTCATAGAGTGGCTGGGAGAGATCTACATAAACCTTCTGCGGATTAACGAAACGTCTGGATTCATCCCACAGTGTATTCTGCTCCTGTTTGCAATAATCACGAAGCTCCATGACAGATGGGGATTTGTAAACGCTCTTACCACCTTTAATTACCGGAACAAGGAGCTCGCGGAGTTCGTAGGTTCCGCCAAGAACCTTGGTCTTTTTCCAGGTGTCAACCGGGTCGAAGATCACCATAGTTTCTTCCGGATCGAATTTCTCATCTGCAAGGCAGATCAGATCGGCCTTGATCTTGCCAGTCTTCTTGCTGTAGATACGGTATACAGTCTTGTTGCCCGGGTTAGTAACCTTTTCTGTGTTTTCGGAAAGCTTGATCTTTGGCTGGAAGGTATCGCTGTCAGCGTCCTTTACAGCGGCAAGCTTGTATACGCCGCCGAATGCCGGATTGTTATCGGCTGTGATCAGCTTGGTTCCGACGCCCCAGGAATTGATCTTGGCATCCTGGGCCTTCAGGCTTTCGATAAGATATTCATCAAGATCGCTGGAGGCAGAGATGGTAGCATCATCGAAACCGGCAGCAGCCAGCATCTTGTAGGCTTTTTTGGAAAGATATGCAAGATCACCGCTGTCGATACGGATTCCGTAGTTCTTCAGCTGGATACCTTCCTCACGCATCTCCTCAAATACACGGATCGCATTGGGAACACCGGATTTCAGGACATCGTAGGTGTCAACCAGAAGAGTACAGGAATTCGGATAAAGTCTCGCATAGGTCTTAAAGGCAGTGTACTCATCCGGGAAACTCATGATCCAGGAATGAGCATGTGTTCCGAGAACCGGAACGTTAAACATCTGGCCAGTCAGTACGTTGGAAGTACCAGCACATCCGCCGATCACTGCAGCTCTGGCACCGAAGATCCCGGCGTCCGGACCCTGGGCACGGCGAAGACCGAATTCCATGATGGGATCGCCCTTGGCTGCGTGGCATACACGTGCTGCCTTAGTGGCAATAAGACTCTGATGGTTCATAATATTCAGGATGGCCGTCTCTACAAGCTGAGCTTCCATGATCGGTGCGATAACCTTGACCATCGGCTCTCTCGGGAAGATCACGGTTCCCTCCGGAATTGCGTAGATATCACCGGTGAATCTGAAGTTGCTCAAATACTCAAGGAAATCATCCTCAAAGATGTCAAGACTTCTCAGATAGGTAATGTCTTCTTCTGAGAAACGGAGATTTTCGATGTATTCGATCATCTGCTCCAGTCCTGCACAGATGGCAAAACCGCCATCGCACGGATTGTTGCGGTAGAACATGTCAAAGACAACGGTCTGGTTGGTAGGGTTTTTGAAATATCCCTGCATCATGGTAAGCTCATAGAGGTCCGTGAGCAGAGTAAGGTTATTTGCTCGCATAGCGTTCTCCTTTGGATGCCTCCGGATATTGTGACCGGAGGGAAATACACGGTTGTTTCCGCTCTTTTTATTATACGGCTTATTATAACACAAAGGAGTGGATTGTAAAATTTTTTTTACTGCGTAAACCCGCATATAATAAGGAGTTTTAACAGCAGTTTAAGAAATTTTGAAAAAAAATAAAAAAATTAAAAAAAGGGGTTGCAATTTCAAAAAAGCTGTTATATAATAACATCCGTCGCAAGCGATAAGGCAAGCGAAAAACAAAACACATAGGGCTATCGCCAAACGGTAAGGCAACGGACTCTGACTCCGTCAGTTCAAGGTTCGAATCCTTGTAGCCCTGCTTCTTAAGTACCTCAGTTGCGAGGTACTTTTTTTGTACACAAAAATAAGAAGATATTCGCAATCCGTTGCGCCCCCAAAAAAAACAAGTGCGTTTCTTCCTGCCAAGTGTTACAATAAAGTATAGACAGTATGACAGGAGGCATGAATGAGTTACAGTTTTGAGAGTCGAGTAAGATTCAGTGAGATCGGAGAAGATGGCTGCCTGACGTTGCCGGGAATTCTGGATTATTTTCAGGATTGCTGTACCTTTGAATCCGAGCAGACAGGAGTCGGCATGGAAGTATTAAAGGAACAGAAAAGAGCCTGGGTACTTTCTGCATGGCAGGTGATCGTGAAGCGATATCCGAAGCTTGGTGAAAATATAAAAGTAACAACAATTCCTTATGGATTCCGTGGATTTATCGGAATGCGTAATTTTATTCTTGAGACAATGGATGGTGAGAAGCTGGCATGGGCCAATTCCTACTGGTCCTTTATCAATACAGAAACCGGTCTTCCGGAAAAGCTGACACCGGCAGATACAGATCCCTATGATCTGGGCGAAAAAATAGAGATGGATTATGCACCAAGAAAGATTGCGCTTCCGAAGGAACGGGAAGTGCAGAATGCTTTTTCCGTACAGAAGCATCATCTGGACACCAATCATCATGTGAACAACTGTCAGTATATCCGGATGGCAGCGGATCATCTGCCTGAGGATTTTAAAGTTGGTCAGCTTCGTGCTGAATATAAACGTCAGGCAGTACTGGATAATGTTATCATTCCGGAAGTATATATGACAGAAAATAAAGAAGCTGTAGTTCTCAACGCGGAGGATAAAGAACCTTACGCAGTAGTTGAGTTTACAAAATAAATACAGGCGGTAGAGATTAGTACATCGTTTTTGAAACAACTATACCGTAAAAGGAGGGCGCGCTATGCTTGAAAAATTAAAAGAAGAAGTTTACAGAGCAAATATGGATCTGCCAAAATATGGTCTTGTTACCTTTACATGGGGAAATGTCAGCGGGATCGACAGGGAGCAGGGACTTTTTGTGATCAAGCCAAGTGGTGTGGATTATGACAAGCTGACACCGGAAGACATGGTAGTGGTAGATCTTGATGGAAATAAAGTAGAAGGAAGATACAATCCATCCTCTGATACACCGACACATGCAGTTCTTTACAGAGCGTTTCCGAATATCGGCGGTATCGTACATACCCACTCATCCTGGGCAACAAGCTGGGCGCAGGCAGGCAGATCGATCCCGTGTTATGGAACCACACATGCAGATTACATTTACGGAGAAGTACCATGTGTACGTAATCTGACCAAAAGAGAGATCGAAGAGGCATATGAGAAGAACACGGGAGTTCTTATTGCTGATTATTTCAAAAACAAAGATTATGAAGCAGTACCGGCTGTGCTGTGTAAGAACCACGGACCTTTTACCTGGGGTAAGGATGCTCATGAGGCAGTTCATAACGCAGTTGTTCTTGAGGAGGTTGCCAAGATGGCATCTCGCTGCGAGCTGATCAATCCGGATGTAAAACCGGCACCGCAGGAGCTTCAGGATAAGCATTACTACAGAAAACATGGTGCAAATGCATATTATGGTCAGGTAGGACAGGAAGACTGATCAGAAGAAAAAACAGTTTGACCCGATGGTGGATTGTCAATATCCGCTTGAGTGGAAATGCCGCGGAACAGTACCGCGGCATTTTTTGTCGAAAAATGCAGAAAATGTCAGATTTGCTGACCTTTAACACAGGTGCCGCCGAAATATATGCTAATGTCAAGAAAAATGCAGAACATTAACACATTTATTAAAATAGGTGGCAGGATGAAAATATACACTTATCAGGGAAAAAAGAACGTTTCCGGAGAAAAAATACGCCAGATGAGGAATATGAAACGGATGTCGCAATCTGCGCTGGCAGCAAAAATGCAGGTGGAAGGAGTGATGCTGGAGCGTGACAGTATCAGCCGGATCGAAGGAGGAGAACGTTTTGTAGCAGATTATGAACTGCGGGTGTTTGCAAAGGTGCTGGGAGTGGATGTGAAGTGGCTGCTGAATGAGCAGTAAATAAGGCAATATTGGATTACAGTTCGCTGGTAATATTCCGCGAAGCGTGTTACTGAAAACGGAGTGAAAAGTAACAATATTGGTCTGAATGGCAGGAATCTGTGTAAACTACTTGATATTTATGTCGGAAACTGCTACAGTATAAAGAAAAAAAGATGGCCGGGAAGTCCTGCGGAGGGCAAACGGTCACGGATAAGAAGATAGAGGCGCGGATTTTATCAGTATTTATGGATGCAAGGCCCTGGCAGGCTGTTCATAAAGAAAGGAAAATTTGCCGAAGTGCTCTGGAAGGCCAGATGACAGGGTGCTGGGATAACGCAGAATATGCGTTGTACTGTCACGGATGTGGAGCGCTATCGGTAGCACTTCGGGAGATCTGCATTTAATATGCTGAATGGAGATTTTCTGACGGGCTATTAGTTAAATAAGGATTATTTAACCGGAGGTGTTCTTAAGAAGAGACAGCCTCCGTTTTTTTGTCCCCGAAAAGGGAGGAGAAAAATGAGTAAAAAAGCAGGAACAGCATTGTCTGTTATGGCAATGGTATTCATGGGCGCACTGGCAAGTCCCCTGACTGTGCTGGCTGCGGATGCGGAGGAGACTTACCAGCCTGCTCTGTATGCAACGATCTGGGCACTGCTTCCACCTCTTGTTGCGATCGTCCTTGCACTGATCACAAAAGAAGTATACAGTTCTCTGTTTGTGGGAATTGTAGTAGGAGCACTGATCTATTCTGGATTTAAATTTGAAGGAACGGTAACACAGATTTTTGAGGGAGGAATCATCAAGGTTCTTTCTGACAGCTATAACGTAGGTATCCTGATCTTCCTGGTAATCCTGGGATCTGTGGTATGTATGATGAACAAGGCCGGCGGCTCTGCCGCATTCGGACGATGGGCCAGCAAAAAGATCCACACACGTGTAGGTGCAGAGCTTGCAGCGATCATCCTTGGAATCCTGATCTTCATTGACGATTATTTTAACTGTTTGACAGTAGGAAGCGTTATGCGTCCGGTAACTGACAGACATCACGTATCCAGAGCGAAATTTGCATACCTGATCGATGCGACAGCCGCTCCGGTATGTATCATCGCACCGATCTCATCCTGGGCTGCTGCAGTCAGCGGATTCGTAGAGGGACAGGATGGACTTGCGATTTTTGTAAGAACCATCCCGTATAACTTTTACGCGATCCTTACGATTGTAATGATGGTTGGCATGGTACTGATGAAAACCGAGTTTGGTGCCATGAGAACACATGAGATCAATGCTCTGAACGGAGATCTTTATACAACATCTGCAAGACCGTATGAGAATGCAACGGATGATGAGACACCGAATCCGAGAGGAAAGGTGATCGATCTTGTGATCCCGATCGTTATGCTTGTTATCTGCTGTGTCATCAGTATGATCTATACAGGAGGATTTTTCAGCGGAACAGATTTTGTTACCGCATTTTCACAGAGTGATGCCTCTACAGGCCTTGCAATGGGAAGTGCTTTTGGTCTGGTGTTTGCCATTATTTTCTATATGATCCGCCGTGTGGTCAATTTCAGAGACTGTATGGGATGCATCCCGGAAGGCTTCAAGGCTATGGTACCGGCGATCATGATCCTGACCTTTGCATGGACACTGAAGGCTATGACAGACTCACTTGGTGCAGCGGTATTCGTAGAAGAAGCCATGCGTTCTGTTGCCGGTGGTATTGAAGTTATCCTTCCGGCCATTATTTTCCTGGTTGGATGTGGACTTGCATTTGCTACAGGTACTTCCTGGGGAACCTTTGGTATCCTGATCCCGATCGTTGTTGCGGTATTTGAGAAATCCAGTCCTGAGATGATGATCATTTCCATGTCCGCCTGCATGGCAGGTGCAGTTTGCGGAGACCACTGCTCACCGATCTCCGATACAACGATCATGGCTTCCGCAGGAGCACAGTGTGATCATGTGACTCACGTTTCCACACAGCTTCCGTATGCGATCCTGGCTGCGGCAGTATCCTTTGTAACTTATATTGTTGCAGGCTTTGTAAAAACAGCATGGATCGCTCTTCCGGTGGGAATCGTGCTGATGCTGATCGTACTTTTTGTCATTAAAATGATGAACCCGATGCCGGTTGAGAAACCAACAGAATAACAGACTGACCCAATGTGGGGCAGATTCCCCCATGAATGTCAAATAAAAGGCAGTGACGGAAAGAAATTTCCGAAGCTGCCTTTTTTGTGCTTTCTATAATAATTCTCTTATGTTATAATGCAGGACAGACAGCAAATAGTAAATGATCATATATAGTTTTAAGGAACAGGAGTAAGAATGATAGAATTAGGTAAAAAACAGAAATTACTGGTTGTAAAAACCGTGGATTTCGGAATATATCTTGGAGAGGACCGAAACGCACCTCAGAATGAGCGGGTGCTTCTTCCGTCCAAACAGGTACCGGAAGGAACCAAAGCAGGTGATGAGATCGAAGTATTCATCTATAAGGATTCCCAGGACAGATTGATCGCAACTACCCGTGAGCCGATGCTTCAGGTAGGACAGACCGCAGTCCTTAAGGTAAAACAGGTTACCAGGATCGGTGCTTTTCTTGACTGGGGACTGGAGAAGGATCTTCTTCTTCCGTATCATGAGCAGACCAACCGGGTCCGTGAAGGCGAGGAGTGCCTGGTAGCTCTTTATGTAGATAAGAGCAGCAGACTCTGTGCAACCATGAAGGTGTATCATTATCTTTCCACCAGAACTCCTTATGTACCGGGAGATTCGGTAAAGGGGCGTGTCTATGAGATCAGTGGGAATTTCGGCGTTTTTGTTGCGGTAGATGATAAATATTCCGCTCTGATCCCGGCACGGGAGGCAACAGGCAAGTACAGACCGGGAGCTATTCTTGATCTTCGTGTCACAGAGGTGAAAGAGGATGGCAAGATGAACGTCAGTGACCGCCAGAAGGCTTACATTCAGATCAATGAGGATGCAGAGAGCGTATTCAGCGTGATCGAGGAATTTGCAGGGGTGCTGCCATTTGATGATCATGCCTCACCGGAAGTCATCAAGAGAGAGTTTGGCCTCAGTAAGAACGCATTCAAGCGTGCAGTCGGTCATCTGATGAAGGAAGGAAAAGTAGAGATCCGTGACAAGAGGATCTACATTAAAAAATAACAAGGTGTTGACCGGCTCCGGATCAGACACGCTCCGGCACGTTCAGAGAAAAGTGCAGAGCGGGGAGGATCCGGAGCCCTGTTTTTTACGATAAGGAGAATAAATTTGGAGTTTACACATTTACATGTCCATACAGAATACAGCCTTCTGGATGGCTCCAATAAGATCAAAGAATATGTAGCCAGAGTAAAAGAGCTGGGTATGGACAGTGCGGCGATCACCGATCATGGCGTTATGTATGGTGTGATCGATTTTTACAGGGCTGCAAGAGAAGCCGGGATCAATCCGATCCTCGGATGTGAGGTTTATGTGGCTCCGGGCTCCCGTTTTGACAGAGAAGTGGGAAGTGGGGATGACCGTTATTATCATCTGGTCCTGCTGGCTGAGAATAATCAGGGATACAGCAACCTGATGAAAATTGTATCCAAGGCATTCGTGGAAGGGTTTTATTACAAGCCACGTGTGGATCTGGAGCTTCTGGAAAAATATCACGAGGGTATCATTGCCTTAAGTGCCTGCCTGGCGGGAGAGGTCGCCAGATATCTTGCACGTGGAATGTATGAGGATGCCAAGATCGCGGCATTACGTTACCAGGATATTTTCGGAAAAGGAAATTTCTTTCTGGAGCTTCAGGATCATGGGATCCCGGAGCAGCAGACCGTAAACCAGCAGCTTCTCCGTATGCACAGAGAGACGGGGATCGATCTGGTTGCCACCAATGATGTGCATTACACTATGGCAGAGGATGCGGAGCCACATGATGTTCTTCTTTGTCTGCAGACTCAGAAAAAGCTCAGCGATGAGAACAGAATGCGCTATGAGGGCGGCCAGTATTATGTGAAATCGCCGGAGGAGATGGCGAGGCTTTTCCCATATGCGCTGGAAGCGCTGGAAAACACGCACAGGATCGCGGAGAGATGCCATGTGGAGATTGAATTTGGTGTGACCAAGCTGCCGAAATATGATGTGCCGGACGGATTTACCTCCTGGGAATATCTGAACAAGCTTTGCCATGAGGGACTTGAGCAGCGGTATCATCCGGTAACAGAGGAGCTGAAAAAGCGCTTGGATTATGAGTTGTCTACGATCAAAAACATGGGATATGTAGATTACTTTCTCATTGTATGGGATTTTATCAAATATGCCAGGGACAACGATATCATGGTCGGTCCGGGACGAGGTTCTGCCGCAGGAAGCCTGGTTGCCTATACACTTGGGATCACCCAGCTGGACCCGATCCGGTATGATCTGCTCTTTGAACGTTTCCTGAATCCGGAGCGAGTATCCATGCCGGATATCGATGTGGATTTCTGCTTCGAACGGAGACAGGAGGTTATTGATTATGTAAGAAGAAAATATGGTGATGACTGCGTGGTTCAGATCGTTACCTTCGGTACACTGGCAGCCCGCGGTGTCATTCGTGATGTAGGCCGTGTTCTGGATATGCCTTATGCCCAGGTGGACACCATCGCCAAGATGATCCCACAGGAGCTGAATATCACCATTGACAAGGCACTGGGAATGAATCCGGAGTTTCGCAAGGCTTACGAGGAACAGGACGATATCCATCGTCTGATCGATCTGGCAAAACGTCTGGAGGGGCTTCCGAGGCATACCTCCATGCATGCGGCAGGTGTTGTGATCAGCCAGAAGGATGTATCGGAATACGTACCCCTTTCCAGAGCACAGGATGGTTCCATTGTCACGCAGTTTACCATGACAACACTGGAAGAGCTGGGACTTCTGAAAATGGATTTCCTGGGTCTCCGTACCCTGACGGTTATCCAGAATGCTGTGAAAATGGTGGAAAAAAGTACCGGTATGCTTCTGGATATGCAAAAGATCGACTACAACGACAAAAAGGTACTGGATTCTCTCGGAACAGGACGTACTGACGGCGTGTTCCAGCTGGAGAGTGCCGGAATGAAAAGCTTCATGAAGGAGCTGAAGCCTCAGAGCCTTGAGGACGTGATCGCGGGAATTTCGCTTTACCGTCCGGGTCCCATGGATTTCATTCCGCAGTACATCCGCGGAAAAAACCGTCCGGATACCATCCGTTATGACTGTCCGCAGATGGAGCCGATCCTGAAGCCAACCTATGGCTGTATCGTATACCAGGAGCAGGTTATGCAGATCGTCCGTGAGCTTGCAGGCTACACCCTTGGACGAAGTGACCTGGTGCGCCGTGCCATGTCCAAGAAAAAAGCTTCTGTTATGGCAAAAGAACGCCAGAATTTCGTTTACGGAAACGTGGAAGAGGGAGTACCGGGATGTATTGCCAACGGTATTTCCGAGGAGATCGCAAACAAGATCTACGATGAGATGACAGATTTTGCAAAGTATGCCTTTAATAAGTCTCATGCTGCCGCTTATGCAGTGGTTTCCTACCAGACGGCATATCTCAAATATTACTATCCGGTAGAATTTATGGCTGCACTGATGACATCCGTTGTGGAAATGCCGAACAAGGTTGCCGAGTATATTTCGGTATGCCGCCAGATGGGGATCCGGATCCTTCCGCCGGATATCAATCATGGTGTTTATGGCTTTTCTGTTGACAATGGTTCCATTCGTTATGCACTTTCTGCCATCAAGAGTATCGGCCGTCCGGTAATCGAGGGGATTGTGCGGGAGCGTGAGGAGCACGGAGAATATACCTCCCTGAAAACATTTATTGAGCGAAATATCGACCAGATCAACAAGAGAGTTGTGGAAAATCTGATCAAGGCCGGAGCGCTGGATTGCCTGGAGGGAAACCGGAATCAGAAAATGACGGTTTATACGCAGATCATAGACAGTATCAACCAGGATAAGAAGCATACCATGGCGGGACAGCTGAGTCTTTTTGATATTGCGCCTGAAGAAGATAAAAAGGAATTTGAGATCCGTATGCCGCAGGCAGCAGAATATCCGAAGGAGACGATACTGACCTTTGAGAAGGAAGTTCTCGGCATCTATCTCAGCGGTCATCCGCTGGAGCGTTACCGGAATATGATGGAAAAAATGATCTCTGCAAAAACTTCTGATTTTCAGCCGGATGATGAAACAGGGATACCGGAGGTTTACGATAACCAGAAAGTGATCGTGGGTGGAATGATCACGGATAAAACCATAAAATATACAAAGAATAATAAGGTAATGGCGTTCCTTACAGTGGAAGATCTGGTAGGCACCGTGGAGGTTGTGGTATTTCCACGTGATTACGAAAAATGCCAGATGTTCCTGAATGAAGATGCCCGGCTCTTTATTCAGGGAAGAGTATCCGCAGAAGACGACAAAGCCAGCAAGCTGATCCTGGAAAAGGTCCGTCTTTTTGATGATATGCCAAGAGAACTGTGGCTCCAGTTTGAAAGCCGGGAAGAGTACGCAAAAGCCGAGACCGGTCTGGTAGACGATCTGATGGAATCCAGAGGAAACAGCACGGTGGTTATTTATCTCAAAGATGTCAAGGCAATGAAGAAACTTCCCCCTGCTTATCAGGTCCATATCGAGGATTCCTGGCTGGAGCGCATGTGTAAAAAATATGGAAGTTCCAATGTTAAAATTGTGGAGAGAGTATTGAAAAACTTATAAAAATGCTATAAACTATACCCGAATATGTGTATTACAATAGGTTGTTTCATAAGATGGAGGATAACAATATGGCAGAGAACAAAATCAAAACGATCGGCGTTTTGACCAGTGGCGGTGACGCACCTGGAATGAATGCTGCAATCCGTGCTGTTGTCAGAAGAGGATTAAGCAGCGGACTGAACGTAAAGGGAATCTATAAAGGATACAGCGGTCTCTTAAATGAGGAGATCAGAGATATGACAGCAAAGGACGTTTCCGATACGATTGAGCGAGGCGGAACAATTCTTTATACTGCCAGATGTGCAGAGATGAGAACAGAGGAAGGACAGCAGCAGGCTGCAGAGATCTGCAGAAAGCATGGGATCGACGGCCTTGTTGTTATCGGTGGAGACGGATCCTTCGCAGGTGCTCAGAAGCTTGCGAACCTTGGAATCAATACCATTGGCCTGCCGGGAACTATTGACCTTGATATCGCATGTACCGAGTACACCATCGGTTTCGATACTGCTGTAAATACAGCTATGGAAGCTATTGACAAGGTACGTGATACATCCACATCCCATGAGAGATGCAGTATCATCGAGGTTATGGGACGTAACGCCGGATACCTTGCAGTATGGTGCGGTATCGCAAACGGTGCTGAGGATATCCTGATCCCGGAGAAATATGATTACGACGAGCAGAAGCTTATTGACAATATCGTAGAGAGCCGTAAGAAAGGCAAGAAACACCATATCATCGTAAATGCTGAGGGTATCGGCCATTCAGAGGCTATGGCGAAGCGTATCGAGGCTGCAACAGGTATCGAGACACGTGCAACGATCCTTGGTCACATGCAGCGTGGTGGAAGCCCTACATGTAAGGACCGTGTATATGCGTCCATGATGGGTGCTCTTGCAGTAGATCTTCTTGTTGCCGGTAAACGCAGCCGTGTTGTTGGATACCGTCATGGTGAGTTTGTTGATTTCGACATCAATGAGGCTCTTGCAATGCAGAAGAATGTAGATTCCTACATGTGGGAGGTCTGCAATTCTCTTTCTCATAATTACAGAAAATAAAGATATTTATGAACTTAAAAAAAGTTTCAGACGGATTGCATAAACTGAATACGTCACAAATAATTGCCCTCGGCTTTGCGGGGGTGATTTTTGTAGGTGGACTTATTTTGTGGATGCCGTTCTGCAGTGCACCCGGGCAGGCTGTTACCTTCCCGGATGCTGTTTTTACAGCGGCGACCAGCGTATGTGTGACAGGACTTTCCACAGTTGTTATGGCAGTCCAGTGGAGCCCCATTGGAAAAGCGGTTATCCTGTGCTTGATACAGATCGGTGGGATCGGACTGATCGCACTGGCGAATATGATATTCATTAGCCTCCGGCGGAAAATTTCCCTGAAAAACCGGCGGATCATCAAGGAATCCTATAACCTGGATGAAATGGGTGGAGTCGTGGCTGTAGTCCGCAGTGTGGTGAAATGCGTGTTTCTTGCAGAAGGAATCGGTGCGGTCCTGTATGCGTTTTGCTTTGTACCGGAATTTGGAATAAAAAAAGGTCTGGTGCATGCCATATTTCTGGCGGTATCTGCATTCTGCAACGCAGGGATCGATCTTTTCGGGGAAACAAGCCTTTCGGTATATGTGAGCAATCCGCTGGTCAATATCACTACGATTGGCCTGATCATTGTGTCAGGCCTTGGATTTATCGTCTGGTGGGATCTGTGGGATAAATTCCGCAAGGTTCTGAGAAAAGAGCTCTCCCCATCCAGAGTTTTTCGTGTATTGCGGCTTCAGAGCAAGCTGGTCCTTACGATGACCGGGATCCTGGTATTTTCAGGAGCATTTCTGGTATTTATTTTTGAATCCGGAAACCCTTCCACGCTGAAGGGGGCACCACTGGGAACAAAGCTCATGGCATCCTTTTTCCAGTCAGTGACAACACGTACGGCGGGATTTTATACCATGGATCAGTCGCTTTTGTCCACACCTACCGTGATCATTTCCCTACTGTGGATGTTTATCGGAGGATCACCCATGGGCACTGCCGGTGGTGTGAAGACTACTACCATTGCGGTTCTGATCCTTTCTATTGCAGCATATCTTCAGGGAAAAAAGGATGTAGAGGTATACGGCCGCAGGATCCGTGAGAGCTATCTCCGTTCTGCCATGGTTGTTGCAGGAACCAGTGTGTTGATCCTTTTTACCATGACGGTGCTTTTGTCCGCAGTAATGCCGGGAGTGGATCTGGCAGATGTCTTATATGAGATCACTTCTGCGGGGGCTACAGTAGGACTTTCCAGAGGACTGACACCTCAGCTGAATGTGGCAGGCAAGTGGATCGTGATCCTTACCATGTATCTGGGACGTATCGGACCGCTGACACTTGGAACAGCAGTTGTGATGCGTGTACGCAACAGGCCGGGAAGCACCACGCATCTCGGTGAAGAAGATATCATGATCGGTTAAACAGGAGAATAGAATGAAAAATAAATCTTTTGCCGTGATCGGGCTTGGACAGTTTGGAATGACTCTGGCGGTGACGCTGGCAGAGTCAGACTGCGATGTCCTTGCCATTGATGACAAAGAAGAAAATATCGAAGAGATTTCCGAAAAAGTAACCTATGCGGTAAAAGCAGATGTCCGTGAACCGGGAATCCTGAAGGCTCTGGGAGTTCAGAATGTGGATGTAGCCATTATCGCAGTTGCCGAAAATCTGGAAGCCAGTATTTCCGCAACCATGCAGGCCAAAGATCTGGGAGTGCCCTTTGTAGTTGCAAAAAGTATGAATTCTCTTCATGGACGTATACTTGACAAAATCGGTGCAGATAAGATCATTTATCCGGAACAGTCCATGGGACTGCGGGTTGCCAGAAATCTTATGTCCGGCGGGTATCTGGATGTGTTTGAGCTTTCAGCGGAGTTCAGTATGGCGGAGTTTTCCATGCCGGTATCCTGGATTGGAAAAAATCTGGTAGATCTGAATGTACGGGAGCGTTTTCACATTAATATCATTGGCATCAAGCTGGGTGAAAATGTCACGGTAGATCTGGATCCTTCCGAACCGCTTCCGGACAACTGTTCCATAATCGCCATCGGAAAAAACAAGGATCTGAATGCAAGTCGTGAGGAATTACGTTAACCGAATACGGATTGCCGGAAGGAGAGAAATAAAAGTATGATAACCAGTGTATCAAATGCAAAAATAAAAAATGTCATGCAGCTGAACCAGAAGGCAAAAGCCAGAAGAGAGCAGGGACTTTTTGTGGCAGAGGGCCGGAAAATGTTTCTGGAAGCACCGGAAAGCTGGGTTTCCCAGGTGTTTGTTTCCGAGACAGTTTCCCGGGATGGAGAGCTGATGTCTCAGGCAGAAAAATATCCCTGTGAGATCGTGAAGGATTCCGTATTCCGTCAGATGTGTGATACCAAGACTCCCCAGGGGATCCTGACAGTTCTGAAGCTGCCTTCCTGGAGCGAGGAAGAGGTACTGGCGGGAGAAAATCCTCTGGTCATGGTTCTGGAGGATCTTCAGGATCCGGGAAATGCGGGAACCATTCTCAGGACCGGTGAGGGCGCCGGCGTAAGCGGAGTTTTCCTCACAAAAACCTGTGTGGATATCACAAATCCCAAGGTGATCCGTTCTACCATGGGCTCCATTTACAGAATGCCTTTTCTATACGTGGAAGATGTGGTATCATTAGAAAAGAAGCTGAAAGAAAAGGGAATTCGCAGTTTTGCAGCTCATCTGAAGGGTGAGAATTCCTATGATCAGGAATCCTATAAGGGCGGTACCGCATTTTTCATCGGAAACGAGGGAAAGGGCCTGACTGATCAGGCGGCGGAGGCAGCAGACTGTCTGATCCGCATTCCCATGTGCGGAAAGGTAGAATCGCTGAATGCTGCCATGGCATCGGGAATTCTGATGTACGAAGCTGCAAGACAGAGAAGAGAATAAGAGAGGAGGGGTTTTATGACACCTTTGGCCTGGCTTGGAATACTGGCAATTTTACTGGTAATTGAAGCGATCACGGTAGGACTTACCACTGTCTGGTTTGCAGGCGGTGCGCTTGTGGCGTGCATTGCCTCGTGGCTTGGTGGGGGAATTGTTGTACAGCTCCTTTTATTTTTCGGAGTTTCCGTGGTGCTTCTGATCTTTACCAGACCTCTGGCGGTCCGCTACATGAACAAGGGCGTGGAAAAGACCAATGCAGAGAGCCTTCTGGGAAAAAGAGCCGTAGTGATACAGCCGGTCAACAACCTGGCCCAGACCGGGCAGGTGAGGATCAATGACATCGAGTGGACTGCACGGACCGCAGATGACGGGGAAGAAATTCCAACAGGTGCAGTGGTTGAGATCGAAGAGATCCGCGGAGTGAAGCTGATCGTAAAAGAAATTAGCAAGGAGGGCTAAATTATGGGTGGAGTTGTTGTTTTGCTTGTAGTCATCGTTCTTGTGCTGTGGGTACTTGCATCCTGTATCCGCATTGTACCGCAGGCCTATGCAGTGGTACTGGAACGTCTTGGCGCTTACAAGGCTACCTGGGGTACAGGAATCCATTTCAAGGTTCCGTTTATTGAGCGTGTTGCAAGAAGAGTAAACCTGAAAGAACAGGTTGTGGATTTTCCACCGCAGCCGGTAATTACCAAAGATAATGTAACTATGCAGATCGATACGGTTGTATTTTTTCAGATCACAGATCCGAAGCTTTACGCATATGGCGTTGAGAATCCGATCATGGCGATCGAGAATCTTTCTGCTACAACACTTCGTAACATCATCGGTGATATGGAGCTGGATGAGACACTGACATCCCGAGAGGTTATCAATACCAAGATGCGTGCTTCCCTTGATGTGGCTACAGATCCATGGGGAATCAAGGTTAACCGTGTGGAGCTTAAGAACATCATTCCTCCGGCAGCCATCCAGGATGCCATGGAGAAACAGATGAAGGCTGAGCGTGAGAGACGAGAAGCCATTCTGAAAGCAGAAGGAGAGAAACGTTCCACCATCCTTGTTGCAGAGGGTAAAAAACAGTCCGCTATCCTGGATGCGGAGGCTGAGAAGCAGGCGGCGATCCTTCATGCGGAGGCTCAGAAGGAGCGTATGATCAAAGAGGCTGAAGGACAGGCACAGGCAGTCCTTAAAGTACAGCAGGCAACTGCAGAAGGACTTCGTATGATCAAGGAAGCAGGAGCAGATGAATCTGTTCTTACTCTGAAGAGCCTGGAGGCTCTCACAAAGGTTGCTGACGGCAAGGCAACGAAGATCATCATTCCGTCCGAGATACAGGGCATCGCAGGGCTGGCAACATCCCTGAAGGAAATCATGACAGATAAACCGGCAGAGCAGAAATAAATCTGTAGCCGTGAGGAGGACATATTATGAATCTTAAAGGAAGAAATTTCCTGACACTGAAAGACTTTACACCGGAAGAGATCACTTACATGATCGACCTTGCAGCAGATCTGAAGGCAAAGAAAAAAGCAGGAGAGCTTCATGAGTATTACAGAGGTAAGAATATTGCCCTGATTTTTGAAAAAACAAGCACAAGAACACGCTGTTCCTTTGAAGTGGCAGCTCATGATCTGGGAATGGGTTCTACCTATCTGGATCCCACAGGCTCCCAGATCGGAAAGAAGGAGAGCATCGCAGATACTGCAAGAGTTCTCGGAAGAATGTATGAGGGAATCGAGTACCGTGGCTTCGGTCAGGATATTGTTGAGGAGCTTGCGAAGCATGCAGGTGTACCGGTATGGAATGGCCTGACAAATGAGTATCATCCGACACAGATGCTTGCAGATATGCTGACAGTACGTGAACATTTCGGCAAACTGAAAGGCCTGAAGCTTGTATACATGGGCGATGCCCGTTACAACATGGGTAACTCCCTGATGGTTGTATGCTCCAAGCTTGGTCTTGATTTCGTAGCCTGCACCAATAAGAAATATTTCCCGAATGATGAGCTTGTAGCACAGTGTCAGCAGTGGGCAGAAGAGGCAGGTTCCACCATCACTCTCACAGAGGATGTGGAGGCAGGAACAAAAGATGCGGACATCATCTACACAGATGTATGGGTATCCATGGGCGAGCCTGACGAAGTATGGACAGAGCGTATCCACGACCTGACACCATACAAGGTTACCAGACATGTAATGGAGAACGCCGGTGAAAAGGCGATCTTCCTTCACTGTCTGCCGGCATTCCATGATCTTAAGACAAAGATCGGAAAAGAGATGGGCGAGCGTTTCAACCTTACAGATATGGAGGTTACAGATGAGGTATTCGAGTCTCCGCAGTCCAAGGTATTCGACGAAGCTGAGAACCGTATGCACACCATTAAGGCTGTGATCGTTGCAACATTAGGAGAGCCGGAGAAATAATGTCAGATTTATTTAATGAAGAAATAATTTCACAGGCAACACATACAAAATGGGCGGGCAAAACCGTCCATTTTGCAAGAGAAACAGATTCCACAAACCTCTGGGGAAAACGTGCCTGGAGGGAAGAAGGCGCAGGACACGGAGAGCTGTTTGTGGCAGAATATCAGTCCGCAGGACGCGGACGTTTTACAAGACGATGGAGTGCGCCGCCGGACAGTGCCATTACTATGAGTATCCTTATTTGCCCGGAATTTTCTCCGCAGAAGGCGCCGATGCTGACACTTGTTATGGGACTTTCGGTTGCACAGGCAGTGGCAGAGCTCGGTCTTGAGGTAGGGATCAAATGGCCTAACGATGTAGTTGTTTCCCGCAAAAAGATCTGCGGTATCTTAACCGAAATGACCATGAAGCAGGATAAGATCGGCTGTGCAGTTATCGGAGTCGGGATTAACGTAAATATGGAAAGCTTCCCGGAAGAAATGGCAGATAAGGCTACATCTCTGTATCTGGAAAGCGGACATCCCTTTGACCGGGCACAGGTAGTCGGACTTGTGATGAAGCATTTTGAGGAAAATTATGAGAGATTTGTACAGACAGAGGATCTCAGCGGCCTGAAACCGGATTATGAGAAAATGCTGGCCAATCTGAACCAGCCGGTACGTGTACTGGATCAGAATGATCCATATGAGGGGATCGCAAGAGGGATCAATGCCGGCGGAGAGCTTCTGGTAGAGCGTGCAGACGGTACAGTCGAGGAAGTAAATTCCGGAGAGGTTTCTGTACGTGGTTTATACAGCTATGTGTAAAACATGCAGCACAGATCGGATAAAATTTCCGGTAGCGATTTTCCGTTGATGTTTTATTGCAGTAGTGGAAAAAACAAGAATCTCCCTGCTTTAGCTGTGGGGAGTGTCAAGTTATAAATAAAGGAGATTTTATGTATCAGGATAACATTGTGCTCTGCGGAGCAAGCTCTTATGAGCAGAAATATTATTTTAACCAGGATTTTGCGTCTCTTCCTGAGACGGTAAAGCAGGAGCTGCAGATCATGTGTGTGCTTTTCACAGAGGATGTAGGCGGGATCCTGACACTGGAATTTGATGAGGACGGCAGTCTGCAGTTTAAGACTGAGGCCCTGGAGGCAGATGCCCGTTTTGACGAGATCGGAAGTGCCTTGAAGATCAAGGAACTCCAGCGGGACAAAAGAGAGCTTCTGGAATCTCTGGAAATGTATTACAAGGTATTTTTCCTGGGAGATATCCCGGATGAGGAACTGCAGAAAAAAGCAGATGCCGTTGAGGAATGATCCATGAAGATGCAGTGGAAGATTGGAAATGTGGAGATACCGAACCCCTTTGTGCTTGCACCGATGGCAGGGGTTACGGATCTGGCATTTCGAAGACTTTGCAAGGAGCAGGGTGCAGGCCTGATCTGTATGGAGATGGTCAGTGCCAAGGCGATTTCTTTTCATAATAAGAATACAGAGGCGCTGATGGAGATCGATCCCGGGGAGCATCCGGTATCTATGCAGCTTTTCGGCAGCGAGCCGGACCTTATGGCAGAGGTGGCAAAAAGCATTGAGGAGCGTCCCTTTGACATTCTCGATATCAATATGGGATGTCCGGTTCCCAAGGTGGTAAATAATGGCGAGGGCTCAGCTCTTCTGAAGGATCCTCAGCTGATCGAAGAGATCGTCCGCAGTGTTTCCGGAGCAGTTTCCAAGCCGGTAACGGTGAAGGTCCGCATTGGCTTTGATGAAAATACGCCGGTGGATGTGGTGGAGATCGCAAAACGGGTGGAGGATGCCGGTGCAGCAGCCATCGCAGTTCATGGAAGGACCAGACAGCAGTATTATTCCGGTCAGGCGGACTGGGATGCTATCCGCAGGGTGAAGGAAGCGGTGACTATTCCGGTGATAGGAAACGGAGATATCGTTTCACCGGAAACTGCAGAAGCCATGTTTAAAGAAACTGGCTGCGATGCAGTGATGATCGGTCGTGCAGTACGTGGGAACCCGTGGATCTTCCGGGAGCTGAACCACTATTTCCGCACCGGGGAAAAGCTTCCCAGGCCAACCGCAGAGGAAGTCTGCGAGATGATCCTGCGCCATGCCGAAGATCAGATCGCGATCAAGGGTGAGTATATCGGGATCCGCGAAATGCGGAAGCATGTAGCCTGGTATACAGCCGGTATGCGGCACAGTGCGGGAATCCGGAGAGAATCTAATAATATTTCAAGCTATGAAGAGCTGAAAAAGCTTACAGATATGGTACTGGAGCGATAAAAGAGAAAAGTATGCCGGAGAAAACGAAACGTTCTATTGACAAGGAACGGGGCGCGTGCTACAGTCAGTTAGCGGGAATCCGCAGAAAGTTTTTTTGTTTTACAGGAGAAAGATAATGGCAGATAAAATAGCAGTTTTAATTCCTTGCTACAACGAAAGCAAGACGGTAGCAAAGGTTATCCGCGATATGAAAAAAGCACTTCCGGAGGCTGTGATCTACGTATATGATAATAACTCTACAGATGGAACAGACGAGATCGCCAGAAAAGAAGGGGCAGTTGTCCGTTATGAGTATCAGCAGGGAAAAGGAAACGTGATCCGCAGTATGTTTCGGGATATCGATGCGCAGTGTTATCTTATGGTAGATGGCGACGATACTTATCCGGCAGAGTTTGCAGCTGAAATGTGCAGCAAGGTTCTGGAGAAAGGCACAGACATGGTAGTTGGTGACCGCCTTTCTTCTACATATTTTACAGAGAACAAGAGACCTTTCCACAACTTTGGAAACAGCATCGTAAGAGGTTCCATTAACCGTCTTTTCAAAAGCAACATCAAGGATATCATGACAGGTTACCGTGCCATGAGTTACCGCTTTGTAAAAACATTCCCGGTACTTTCCAGGAATTTTGAGATCGAGACAGAGATGACGATCCACGCCATCGATAAGAACATGCAGGTTGAGAATGTAGTCATTGAATATCGTGACAGGCCGGAGGGAAGTGAGTCCAAGCTGAATACTTATGCAGATGGATTTAAGGTCCTGAAGACTATTGTGAAAATGTTCAAGAATTACAAGCCGCTGGAGTTCTTCTCCCTTATCGCAGCAGTGCTGTTTGTGGTGGGAATGGTATTCTTTATTCCGGTGCTGGTACATTTTCTGGAGGTTGGGACAGTGGAAAAGATCCCGACACTGATCGTCAGCGGGTTTGTGATCCTGACAGCTATCATCTGCTGGTTTTCCGGGATCATCCTTTCTACACTGGTCAATCAGCATAAACAGGATTTTGAGTATCAGACACAGATGGTGACTAATCGTTATAAAGATCTTTTTCCAGAGAAGAAATAAGGAATCAGACCGGGCAGGATAATATAGAAAAGCCGTGTTGAAATCTGAGATTTCGCGCGGCTTTTTTTGCATATTTCAGGGACCCTTTTTCGACGTGGAATGCTTGACAATACTGGGGCTTTTCGGTATAATACAGGAATTGTGAATATCCTGAGATTTTTACGCCCTTTTTTAGAAAAAAGAGCTCTTGGGAATGGTAGCAACAGAAATATCCGAAGCTGTATTTTTTTCAGAAAAAACAGCACGGTTTTGAAAGGAAGTAAGGCAAAATGGAAGAAGCAAAGAAGAACTTACTCACATACGCAGGACTTAGAAAACTGGAAGACGAGCTGCACGATCTGAAAGTTGTTAAGAGAAAAGAAGTAGCAGGAAAGATCAAAGAGGCCAGAGAGCAGGGAGACCTTTCTGAGAACGCAGAGTACGATGCAGCAAAGGATGAGCAGAGAGATATCGAGGCACGTATCGAGGAGATCGAGAAGATCCTCAAGAACGCTGAGGTTGTAGTAGAGGACGAAGTCGATCTTGACAGAATCAGCGTAGGCTGCAAGGTTAAGGTTCATGATTATGAATTTGAGGAAGATATGGAGCTGAAGATCGTAGGTTCCACAGAGGCTAACAGCCTTGAGGGAAAGATCTCCAATGAGTCTCCGGTAGGTAAAGCACTGATCGGTGCACACACCAACGATATCGTTGAGGTTGAGATGCCGTCCGGAATCATGAAATACAAGGTTCTTGAGATCCAGAGAAACGTATAAAGCAGACAACGGAGCGGATCGTACAGATCCGCTTGAAAGACAGATAGATTAAGGAGGCCAACAAGTGGCAGAGCAGAAGAAGCAGGATGTAAACCAGCTGCTTAAGGTACGTCGTGACAAACTGGCAGACCTTCAGGCAAATGGCAGGGACCCGTTTCAGATCACAAAATTTGATCAGACACATCATTCCCTTGAGGTAAAGAATCTCTATGAAGCACATGAGGCAGAGCTTCTCAAAGATCGCAAGGAACTTGATGTAACAGGTCTTGATGAAGAGCAGGCAAAAGAGGCTCAGAAGAAGGATTATGAAGAAAGAAGAAGCATCATGGACGCAAGCCCGATCCATGTATCAATCGCAGGACGTATGATGTTCAAGCGTGTAATGGGAAAAGCTTCTTTCTGCAATATCCAGGATTTACAGGGTAACATTCAGGTTTATGTGGCAAGAGATGCCATTGGAACCGATTCCTATGCAGATTTCAAGAAATCTGATATCGGCGATATTTTTGGTCTGGAGGGATTTGCTTTTAGAACAAGAACAGGTGAGATCTCCATTCATGCAGAGAAGATGACTCTTCTTTCCAAGAGCTTACAGATCCTTCCTGAGAAATTCCACGGACTGACAGATACAGATACCCGTTATCGTCAGAGATATGTGGATCTTATCATGAACCAGGACAGCAAGAATGTATTCATCAAACGTTCCCAGATCCTTAAGGAGATCCGTAACTTCCTTGCAGGACGTGACTTCATGGAAGTTGAGACACCAATGCTGGTTTCCAACGCAGGCGGTGCAGCTGCAAGACCATTTGAGACACATTATAACGCACTGAACGAAGACGTTAAGCTTCGTATTTCCCTGGAGCTTTATCTTAAGAGACTGATCGTAGGCGGACTTGAGAGAGTTTACGAGATCGGCCGTGTATTCCGTAACGAGGGTGTTGATACCCGTCACAATCCGGAGTTCACTCTGATGGAGCTTTATCAGGCATATACTGATTATGAGGGAATGATGGAGCTGACAGAGTCCATGTTCCGTTACCTTGCAGAGAAGGTCTGCGGTTCCACAAAGATTTCCTACAATGGTATCGAGATCGATCTTGGAAAGCCTTTCGCACGTCTGACCATGAACGATGCCATCAAGAAATATGCAGGAATCGACTTTGATGAAGTAGCAGATGATGAGGCAGCCAAGAAGCTTGCTGACGAGCATCATATCGAGTATGAGGATCGCCATAAGAAGGGTGATATCATCAACCTCTTCTTCGAGGAGTACTGTGAGAAAGAGCTGATTCAGCCGACATTTATCATGGATCATCCGATCGAGATTTCTCCGCTGACCAAGAAGAAACCTTCCGATCCGAACAAGGTAGAGCGTTTCGAGCTCTTTATCAATACATGGGAAATGTGTAACGCATATTCCGAGCTCAACGACCCGATCGATCAGAGAGAGCGTTTCAAAGCACAGGATGCTCTTGCAGACGCAGGTGATGAGGAAGCCAACCACACAGATGAAGACTTCCTGAATGCACTGGAGATCGGTATGCCGCCAACAGGTGGTATCGGATACGGAATCGACCGTCTCGTTATGCTCCTGACAGACAGCCAGGCAATTCGTGACGTACTTCTGTTCCCGACAATGAAGTCTCAGGGTGCTGCTAAGAACGAAGCAAACAACGCAGCTCAGTCTGCTGGCGCTACTTCCGCAGAGAGCGCAGAAGCTGCTGCACCAGCTGGTGACAACAATGGCTTTTTCACTGCAAACGAGAAGATCGATTTCTCCAAAGTACAGATCGAGCCGCTGTTCGAGGAGCAGGTTGATTTCGATACTTTCAGCAAGTCTGACTTCCGTGCTGTTAAGGTAAAAGCCTGCGAGGCTGTTAAGAAGTCCAAGAAACTTCTCCAGTTCACTCTGGATGATGGAACCGGCACAGACCGTACTATCCTTTCAGGAATCCACGCTTACTACGAGCCGGAAGAATTGGTTGGCAAGACACTGATCGCCATCACCAACCTGCCGCCAAGAGCCATGATGGGAATTGAATCCTGTGGAATGCTGCTTTCCGCTATTCACGAGGAAGAGGGAGAAGAGAAACTTCATCTTCTGATGGTGGATAACCATATTCCGGCGGGTGCTAAACTGTATTAATAAAAGAATATCAAAAAATAACACTATGCTTTGTATCAATTTTCGAGAGTTTGTACCAATCATTCGGAGATTTTTGAAGAAGTATGGTAAGATATGTGAATGGAAGAGACTGGAATGAGAGTTCTGGTCTCTTTTTATTATAAGAAAGCAGATAAAATATTTGAAGATTTTACAGAATGAATAACTTGTATGGGGTGTTAGAGATTAAATTTTTAGTGTATGAACATAATTGATTAAATGTATGTAAATAAGTGAAAAAAGTATGAATAAATAGAGGATATTACCTTTACGGATTCTATAGAGCGTGATAAAATTTTTATAGAATTACCAATTATCATCAGGTATAAGTGTTTGCAAAGAAGAAATTATTTAGCGCGAAAGCATGCATCATGTGGAGGTAGGAGAAGTGGGGGAGAAAGTATGTCCTAATTGCAGAATGCCATTGCCTGAGAATGCGCGTTTCTGTGCAGAATGTGGCTCCAGAATTGATATTACTGTTACAAGAAAAGAACTTGGTGAAAGTTCATTGGGAGTAGAAAGCGGCCTTAAAATCGAACGGAATGCAGCGATAACTAGTCCTTTTTATGAAAAATGTGATAGCTTAAAAGACAAAATTGTAAATCCTGAGTTAAAACCACTCCCAGAAAAAAAGAAGTTTGTGTTTAGAAGTTGGGACGATATTAAAAATAGCACTATTGAAACTGGAAAATTGGAATTCGGCGAAAAGGAAACTGAAGAATCGGAAAACGGTGGGATTGAGCAAAATATAGAAGAGAATATTGAGCAGCTGAATGAAGAGGCTGAATCAGAAAATTACGATGTAACTATCGAAAAATCAACTATTGAAGAAGTAAACATGGAAGAATCAGACGCCGAAGAACCAAACATCGAAGAATTAAATACCGAAGAACCAAACATTGAAGAAGCCGCCCTTGAAACGGCAGGCTGCACGGTGGAACGATATTTTTTGCGGGAAGAAAACGATTTTGCGGTGACGAAAGATCTCCTGAACGCGGTGCACCCGGGTACAAATATGGTGTTCCTCTGTCAGCCCAACAACCCCACCGGCCAGCTGGCAGAGCCTGCCCTTGTGGAAGCGCTGCTGCGCAGATGCGAAGCCGTGGGTGCGGTGCTGGCCGTGGACGAATGCTTTCTGGATTTTCTGCCGGAGGGCGAAGGCCTTTCGGCAAGGCATCTGCTGAAAAACAGCAAAAAACTGATTATTTTAAAAGCCTTCACCAAGCTTTACGGCATGGCAGGCGTGCGTCTGGGCTATTGCCTGTGCTCTGATACAGAGCTGCTTGCCCGGATGCGGGCAGCGGGCCAGCCGTGGGCGGTTTCCAGTCTGGCACAGGCGGCGGGCATCGCTGCGCTGGACGAGACGGAATATGTGGCGAAGGTGCGTGCATTGATCGAAGCACAGCGGCCTGTGCTGGCAGACGGCCTGCGGGCGCTGGGCCTGCGGGTGATCGAGGGCCGGGCTAACTATCTGCTGTTCCGCGCGCCGGAAGCGCTGGGCGAAGCGCTGCGCCGCAAGGGTGCGGTACTGCGCAGCTGCGGCAATTATCCGGGCCTTGATGCCAGCTGGTACCGCACCGCCGTGCGCACAGAAAACGAGAACCGGCAGCTGCTTGCACTGCTGGCCGAGACCCTGCCGGAGGTGGCACAATGAGCAAGGCAAAATGCATTATGGTGCAGGGCACCATGAGCGGTGAACAGCTTGACGGACTGAGAAATATAATCTCAGGAGGCAAGGGTATAATTGATG
>OLSP01000527.1_pt1 | contig 38486 bp, 39 predicted proteins | sample 1672941 | NCBI WGS metagenome assembly OLSP01 (sample SAMEA3136739, study PRJEB25190) | human gut metagenome | reverse complement strand
CGTCTGACAGCCAGACGGAGTGTCGGCTTTTTCCGTTTTTATCCATTGGACTGCACCTCCTTCCATTGAGTGTCAGCGCCTCCCAAAGGCCCTGCAAACACGGGGCAAGCGGGCATTTTTACGAGAAATAGCGCCAAAGCATATTCGCCGCCGCACGATCAGCGTCAATTTCAAAATGCCGCAAACCCTTGTGGCAGTCCGCACTGCGGGCTGCTGTGAATGGCATTGGCGCAGAAAAGCGCCAATGCTTTTCTCCTGCCCCGATTTCGGCGCACTGAAAATCGGCCCAAAACCTCGCTCAACCTGCCAGGGCGCTATCCTTACCCTCCCACGCTCCCACGAGGCCACACAGCGGCCCACAGAGGCAAACAGGGGCTATAGCTGTGTTTGGGAAGCCTGCCCCTGTTCCTCCCGAAGCTGCTGGGCATACTCATGCAGGCTCATGCCGCTTTGCTGCTGGCAGTACTCCTCCATCTTTCGCCGCAGGACTTCCTGCTCAGCGGCGTTGAGGTGATAGTTCCAGTTTTCTTCTGTGCCATCTCCTTTGCAGAGATTCAGCTCCAGTGTATCACAGGGGCGGTCCTTCTCGATGTCGTAGTTGGCATAGATGTTGAGCCAGTCATCGTTCTGATCGGTGCAAACGAATGTACCGAAGGCGGCATCCACATCGAAGTCCGCCTGCAGATAAAAGTTGAGCTTGCCATCCGATTCGATGATCTCCTCACCGAAAGAAAAATTCCGTGCAGAGAGATGTCCTGCCGAGGTGATTCCTTTGCCGTTCAGACACTCCAGCAGTTTCTGCAGCATCACATCCCCGGAAACAAGCTGCCTTTGTGTTGCACGATAGACGGCTGTAGCCACATCCTGCATAGCCCATGTTTTCCAGCCTTCTATGGTATGGACAGCGGAGAACTCCCGCTTGTCAAAATCCAAATCAAATACGCCGGTAACTTTTCCTGTATTCTCCATGCGCAGATGCATCAGGTGCTGATACTCCTCCGGCGTGATCGGCTGGGCCTGCGAATACAGAGAGATGAATTTGCCGGTGCTGCGCTCCGTGTCTTTTAGATATTTGCGGAGCATCCTTGCGGCACCCAACAGTTCCTCGCCGGGGGTAGTTTTATAATACCACTCCTGCCCGTTTTCCATCACATGGTAGGCCGCATAAGTGCGGGCGGCTTCTTCCGCCTCACGGTTTGCGGCATCCTCAGCATAGATCTCACGGCTGATGCGCTCATACTCACGCTGCGGAAGCTGATTACAAAGCTCGTCCAGCACAGTTTCCAAATGCTCCTGCAGCGTCTCACCCTTGAGGTGCTTTTCAATGGCGTTCTTCCACCTCCGGTCCAGCCACAGGACGATTTCTTCATGCTGTGCCATGCTCATCGCCCTCTTTCTGCTTCGTTACGGATGCTTTTGCAGGCCGCCTGGGTCTGGCCGCAGGAGCAGACTTACTGTCCACATACTCCCGCACCGCTTCCGGGACTTCCGATTCATAGAGCTGCTGCAGCACTTCCTCCATGCGCCGCTGCACGGAAGACCGCTGCTTGCGGAGCACAAACTCCAGCGCATCCAATTTAGCTGCGTCAAATCCGATGGTGATATTCTTACTTTCCAATTTCAGTTCCTCCTCAGTCATACTTGATCCCCGGCACCTCCAGCCAGTGGGTCCAGCCCCGGTCCTGGAGTTTCGTTTTTACCACGCCGTACCGTGTGTCCATAGCCTCTATGACCTCACCGTTTCCAATGTAGACGCCGATGTGCCCGGACTTCCACACGGCCAGTCCCGGCGTGTCGGGCATGGTCTCAATGCTTCCCTTGCGCCCAGCGTTATAATACATACCGTCCGCACCCACATCGGGCATATCGTTGCTGCCGTACTGGATCTCCATGGTCTCGGTGTTCAGCCAGCCGTATCCCTTGATGAGCCCCACGCAGTCGGTGGTGCGCCTGTTCAGCCAGTGGGAACGAATGAAGTTGGCTTCATCCCCTACACCCTCCGGATATTGCGAGATCTTATATTGCAGCAGCTCCGGCGTCAGCACTTGGCCGAAGGTACCCCATACATAGCCCCAGCCGGAGTTCCATGCGTTGGCGGCATAGATGGCCAGATCTGCACTGTTCTTTGTGGCAGGGTCTGTAAACAGAGATGCTTCCAGTTCCATCGGCGCATTGCCGCCCGGCTCATAGGCTCCGTTGAAGGTACCGCTGCCCGCGCTGCCCATGACCATGGAATAGATCTTCACGGCATTGGAGCGTTCCTCTGCCGTGACCGCACGGCCCAGCCACACGGATAGCTGCGCATAGACTTCCTCCATAGGAAGCGGCACGGCCACCTCATAGGTTTCATCCGTCTCCTCCCGCACCCTTGTTTCCGTTTCATAAAAGCAAGCCACGAACGCCTCTGCATCCGCCTGTGACAGTGCATCCTCTCCAAAGCAGAGGGCAAAGAAAACAGCCTTGACCTGCATCGGGTCAAGACTGTTTCCCTCGGTTTTCTGATTGACCTCGGCCATCGCCGCATCCAGATGGGAGAAGGATCCCCGCATCTGCGTGAGCTGTGCCCGGTATTCTGTCGGGACACTTTCAGACAGCTCCGTCCCATAGAACGCCGCCGATACGACAGCGCCGTTGTGCTCGGCTGTGCCGGAACCTACACAGCACAAGAACGCCACCAATAAAATCACCGGCGACAAAATCGCCGCCAGCATCCACCCGACTGTTTTGCGGCCTTTTTCGCTGGTCAGCACGGCGGCCGCCAGCCGAACAAGCTGTGCGCTCAAGCAAAGTCACCTCCTCCATTACCGACCGCCAGCCGAGCCAAACAGCGCCGCCTTGTGAGGCGGCGCCTTCACCTCCAGATGGTACCGTTCCATGCCGCACTTATACAGGCACTCGCCACGCCTTGCCCGCTGGATGAGTTCAAGCTCCGCCTCATCCAGCTGCAGCATGTCCATGTAAAATCGCTTCCCGATGGAGCCGGGATTGAACAGAAACTGATGGGGCGGGATGGCAAAAAGCGGCTTCGTCATCTCCCGCACACCCTCCTGGTCAAAGTCCTCCAAGTTTTGGGAGGCCATTACCAGCGCCGAGTCCCGCTTGCGCACACGCTTCAGACAGTTGCGGATGTACTCAATGGCCACCGGGTTAGACAGCCACAGGTACAGCTCATCCAGCACCGCTACGGTATTGCCGCCCGTCAGCAGCCGGTCCGACATATACGCCAGCACATTGAACAGCAGGGCGTTCCGCAGACTCTTGGCCGCCGTCAGCACACCGCCTACACCGAACACCAGGAAACGGTCGCCGGAGATATTGGTTTGTCCGTTGAAGAACGGTGCATCCGCCCCCACGCACAGGGAATGCAGGCCCAGCAGCACCTCCTGCAGCAGCTCCTGCGTATACAGCGCACCCGGTTTGTATTGGGCCAGCTCCTCTTGCATGAGTTCGTACAGATCAGAAAGAATAGGGTAATCCTCCGGTGCAAGCTGGCGCAGGTCCGTCTCCTCCGTAATGCCCCAACGGGCATACAATTTGGACAGCATGATCTCTATGGTGTCCAGCTGCGGGTCGGTGAGATCCTTGTACGCCCGGAAGAAGTCTTTCAAAAAGGAGATGTGCCGAGCCAGCAGGGTGGACTTTCGGAAGGCCTCCGGGACTGTTTCATCCGTGGCGCTGTCGGTGTCCTCGTTCCAGCTCCGCACCTCCAGCACATTAATGCGCTTTTCCCCAGCCATCAGGTCAACAAAGCATCCGCCTAAGTTTTCACACAGCTCCTCCAGCTCGTGCTCGGCGTCCAAAGCAATCACCGACTTGCCCGCTTCCAGCAGATTGCAGATCAGCAGCTTGATGAGATAGCTCTTGCCCTGACCGCTGTTGCCCAAGATAAGGATGTTGGCAGAGGTCTTGTCGCTGTCCCGGCGGTCAAAGTCCACCACGATGTTGCTGCCGTACTTGTCTTTCCCAATGTAAAAGCCGTTGGGATCTGTCTTGCCGGAGTAATTGAAGGGATAGAGATTGGCCACGCTGCTGGCGGGCAGTACCCGCTCAAACTCCCGGCCCAGCATATTGCTGCCCACAGGGCTGACGCAGCAGAATCCCTGCTTTTGCCGCAGGAGCAGCTTGTCCACATTCAGCTTGCAGCGCACCAGCTCCGTCAGTACATCCGTCTGGAGCTGACGAAGCCGTTCCTTGCTGTCCGCCGTCATCTCCAAATACACGGCACAGTGGACCAGCGGCTCATGCTCCCGGTGCATTTTATGCACCAGCTCCGCCACATCCCGCAGATTGCTCTCCGCCGCCACCGCCTGCCGCAGTTTGTTGGGGTCTGAGCCGTCCAGCTTGTTTTTCTTGTTGGCGTTGTCGATGATCCTGTCCTCCTCGCCGGGGGACACCTGCCGACAGTAAATGCGCAGCGTCACGCCGCTTTTTTCGCCCAGCTCCCGCAAGAGCGCCTGGGCCTCGGTGCTGGCCGGATATTCCCGCAGCGCCCACACGCAGCGGTAGGTGCTGCCGAAGATGTAATGGTCCACCTCGAATTTCACAACCCCCGGTGCGATGCGGTCCAGATAAGTGCGGAGGAACGCTTCCTGCTGGGAAGGTGCCTTTTTAGAAAATGGATTCTTCATTTTTCCTCCTCACCACATATATAGTTCTATGTGCGGCTCCAGTTCCGGCTCCTGCCCGGTAAACTGTTCCGGCTCCTGAAACATCTGCGTATGCCGCTGTATCTGCTCCTCCGTCAGGGAGCAGAAGCCCCCTGCATGGTCATCTCCCACCAAAAAGAAAGGCCCGCAGATGATATCATCTCCGAACCGTCGGTTGGGCTGCATGCCGTTCAGTTTTCCCTCATCGTTACAGCAGAGGATGACGCCGTCTCCCATAGAGAGAGGCTGGAACAGCCCCTCTACCTCCCGCTGGATGGCTTTCAGGCCCTCCGCCATCTCTTTCGCATACGGAGCTTTTCCTGGCTCCACTTTCAGAATTCGCATTTCAAACCTCCGTTTCCGCTGTCAGCCACTGCGCCCCGTCTACAAAGGAGAATACCTCGTGTGTGGCGTCCTGCTCAAAATAAATAGCCAGCAGCTCCAGAAGCCGCTGGCCCTCCGCACGCTGAACGACAAATCCGCAGTCCCGGAACTGCTGCTCCAGGGGCGCATAGTTCATGGTCCCGTCCGTCTTTCTGCGCCGCAGCACGAAGCAGAACTCACGGGAGGAGGCCATGGTGGTCTGGACGCTGTCCAAATGCTGACGATCCTGCACCAGCAGCCCACGGATGGCGGGCATATCTTCTGCCTCCAGCCGCTGCCGGTAGAACAGACGGTTATCCTGAAAGGACTCCTTGGAGTCCAGGGCCAGCAGCTCCAGTTCCGCCATGCCTTTCAGCACGCCCAGCAGCTCCTGCACCTTTGCCCGAACGCCCTGCTCCGGCAAAACATTCAGATTGCTGGGATGAACGAAGTAGAAGGCCAGCTCTCCGTCCGCCGTTACAACGCTGCCGTTTTTAATATCATCGATGCCGATGAGCTGCCGGGTAGATTTTTTCCTGCTCATGCCGATTCCCTCCACACATAATATTGTTGTCCGAAAAAGAAAAACGCCGCAGCATAGCGCAGGAAGTCCAGCATGCTGATCCCTCCGTGCCGAATGCAGAGAAAGGCCAGCGCCGCTGTGATGACCAAGGGGATCATACTGCCGGTCTGGGTCAGCGCCAGCACCGACAGCAAAAGCCCTGTCCCGATCCACGCCACATCCCGCAGCGTCCACAGCCACAGCATAGGCCGGGCGGTTAGGTTTTCGGGGTATAGATACATAGTTCTCCTCCCAAAAGTGAAGCCGCAGGTGTGTGCCTGCGACTTCTGTGTGTTTTATTCTTCGTTCCCGGCATCATTCAGCTCGCGCTCAATGAGACCCAGGATGAAATCCTTTTGTTTTAGACCATTTCTGGCCAGATAGTCCTTCAGCCGGTCAAACAGTTCCTCCGGCACCTGAAAGGCGATGGTACGATTGTTGGCGTTCATAGTTCGTGCTCCTCCTTCAAAATGTTCTCTGAGTATGTCCGTGATGTAGTCGGACAGGGTCTGGCCCCGCTGCTCCTGCTCTGCACGAAGCCGCTGGTGCAGTGACAGCGGGATGGGCGCACAGAGGTTCTTCTTTTCTTCCATAGTCCGCTCCTTTCCGCCTCTCCCGAGGCAAGCAAAGCATAGCCCAACTGCGGCGCATAAGCTATTGACAAGTCTAACGAGAATAGAAGTGCAAAGGCAGCATACCGGACAAGTCTAACGAATATTTTCGCTCATCTGGACCGCCTGTACCAAACAGTGCATCACGAAGTCCACACAAGGGATGGCCACACTGTTGCCCAAGGCCTTATACCTTGCGCTGTCGGATGCACCGGGGATGTCCGTCCACCCGTCCGGGAAGCCCTGCAATCTCTCACATTCCAATGGAGTCAGGCGGCGAATGAGATGGGCATGGACATCTGCCTTTTGGCAAACGAGATCGACGGCATCTTTGCACTGTCGTGCGCTCTGTGTGCTGACCACATCATTTTCCCTGAAGTCATCCACACGCTGGCGGCTGTAGACCGCATGGTGATCTGTGGCAGTCAGGGTATAGGCGATATCCTGCTGGTATCCGATGCCGTTCCCGCCGTTCTGTGGCTGGCGGTCTATGGCATTTCCCGTAATGCAGATCACAGGTTCCTGCTCCACCAGCGGTACATTATTGCCGCCCGTCCCATAGCGGGTCGACATGGTTGGCGCTACCTCCTCCATCTGTCGGTAGCGGCTGTCAATACCGTGGTTTTCATACACCAACGGCTGATGGCCGTGCTCCTGCGCCCGCAGTGTACCCGTCATATTCTCAGAAATTTCCATGACCTGACCACCCTGATCGTTGATGCACAGCACAGATGGCATACTGTTGCCGCTGGCGCCTGCCTTCAGTGTTGGGGCAACACTTTCGTGGTATCCGATGCTCCCGGCACTGGCTCCGGCACCTGCAGAAAAACCGGCGACAAATGTCTGCTGTTTTATTCCCGGCTGTGCATTTAGAGCACCCGCCACATCATGTAAGTCACGAACCTCATCTCTTTGGTTGGCCGCAAAGGCTATAACGCCATTCCTGCCGGTGGACATCCCACAGTTCACGCCCAAGGTCGCTGCCACATCACCGGTCAAGTCTCCGTTGTAGCCGTCAAAGCCCTCCGTGTTTTCACTTGCCTGCGTCACGAAAGTCTGCATCTGCATATTTGAGGTGGCCATCAGCGCACCAGACACCCCTTGCAGGTCGATGCCCTCGTCCCGCTGGTTGATGTGATAGGCATCTATATCTGTGATCTGGCCGTCCGGGAGCGCAAGACCCGCCTGGATCTTCAGCGCCCGTTCCAGCTTCTTTGGCAGCGCTTTGCCCCGTTCAAACGCTCGGCGCAGTATCCCCAAACAAGCCCTCGGCGTCAAATAATACTTTGTCGGCGGTGCGCCCTGCAAAATCCGCGATAAGGAAGATTCTCTTGCGCCTCTGGGGGACACCCCAGTATTGAGCGTCCAGGCACCGCCAGCATAGGGAGAAATCAGTTCCCAGTAGGATTCGCCCAGCAGGTTGCCATGCCCAGGGGTAAGGTCCAGGGACATGAACGGTACCGCACTTAATTCGGACGATCTCTTCCAGGACGATGCGGAAGTCCTCGCCCTTCCGCTCTCCGCTGGAGAAGGCTCCCGGCACATTTTCCCATACCATAAATCGGGGCCGAATATGGATACCTGCCCGGCCTCGTGATCTGTCTGCATTTCGCATCTCCTTTACCAGCCTGACCTGTTCCATAAAAAGGCCAGAGCGGGCGCCAGATAATCCGGCTCTCGCTCCAGCCACGGACAAGTCCTGACACGGGCTGCCGCCGCAGATGATATCCACCGGCGGCAGCATGGCCCCATCCAGCTTCGTAATATCTCCATAATGCAGCATCCCCGGCAGCCGCTGTTGCGTGACTCGAATGGGAAACGGCTCGATCTCGCTGACCCATAGGGGGATGACACCGTTGTGTATAGCCGCCAGCGGGAAACCGCCAATGCCGTCAAACAGGCTGCCCATAGTAATGCACCTCATTTGGCCGCCACCGTCCGGGCAATATTGACGGCGCTCTGAGCTGTGTAAACCGCCGAGGTAAGATTGGCCTTCGTGGTGGTGTCCAGCCCAAAGGCCCCGGCGATGCGGGGAATTTCCCCGGCAGAGAGCATGAGCCCCAAGCCCAGCAGGGCGTGATCTTTGAATACCATCAGCCCGGCCACAAGGATGGTGGCCTGCAAAAACGCCGTGAGGCACAGGCCGATGACCTGTTTGCACCACTGGACGAATCCGTCTCCATACCCCCTGGGCACAGAGAACATATACAGGCTCCCCACGGCAATCTGGATCAGCAAAATACCGCCGCGCTTCAGATTGCTGAAAAACACCTTAATGACCGCATAGGCCATGAGGATAAGGCAGAAAAGAACCATAAGCCCGCTGGTCTCCCGCCCAAAGCCCCGCAGGGGATAGGTGGACTCCGTCAGGCTTTCCAGGTTTTCAAGATCTGCCAGCGCCGCCTTTGCCGCATCCCCGATGCTGGTGGACCCAAAGCCGGTGATGCCCGCCGTCAAGGTGCCCTGCAAGGAAATTGCCAAAGAATAGAGCCGCACCGGCACCTGGGTAAAAAGAGAGACGGCCAGAAAGCCCTTAAGGACATTCAGCGCCGTCTCTTTCACATTGCCCCGCCCAGCGGAATACTCGATGCCGCATTCAAACACAGCCACCACCAGTCCCGTGGCAAACAGGGCCCAGCCCAAATAGGAGAAAAACAGCACCACGCTCTGCACCCAGTTCATCTCGAAGAGCTCTGCGCCCATGCTGCCCATCTCGGAAAAGAAGTTCCCAAGAAAGCCCACCACCTGACTGTAAAACCAGTCCACGATCTGACCCAGTATTTTGTCCGCTACAAAGTCCCATATAAACAATTCATCACCTCCTGAACATGCAAAAACCGTCCCGCCAACCAACAGCGCAATTTCCCACTCATACCCCGATGATCCCCCAAATATACAGCGGCGCCGTCAGCGTAAAGACCAGGCATGCAAACAGAATAGCCGGAGCCGTCCATTCAAATTGCCCTGTTTTCCGATAGTCAAAATACGCCGTCCCCAGCTTCACGAAGAAGAAAATAGCCAGAATCATGTCAATAGCGGGGAATACCACCTTGTTGACCACCGACTTGATCTGCCCGGACGCTGCCGTCCAGGTGCTCTCCACCGCACCCGCCACATCGCCGCTGCCTGCGGCAAAAGCCGCCACAGACAGCAGGCAGCACAGCAGCGCCGTGATACTCAGAATGAGCATGATACGCTTTGCAGTTTTCATTTTGCGTCCTCCTTACAGTGTCATTTCATTCATGCCGTGCTGCAGCTCGGCCAATTTTTCCGCTGTCCAGTCAGGGATACACTCGTCACGGATAATGCCCACGAACTCAGAGCGGTTCCACCTCGTGGTCTCACCGTCTCCCAAACAGGTGCAGAGTACCGAGCGTCCACGGGCGTGAGGCCGACAGCCAAAGCCGCTCAGGGCCAGCCACAGCTGATTCTCCGGCTGCCAGTAGGATTCCCGCAGCGTATCCGGCGACAGGATCAGCACCCTGCCGGTGAAGTCCTGCTCCCCGGAGTTGGGTTCACAGTGTTCTGCGCCGAACAGGTGCAGCTTTGCCAGCTCCGCCCGGTATTCGCTGACGAATCCGTCCAGCACGGCGGGATGGCTGTTTATGAGGAAGGTATGCCTGTGTCCTCCATCTTCGGGGACGAAGACGGAGCGGCTCCACTGCTTATTGGTCTCGTGGTAGCGGCCATCATAGGACTGCTCCTGCAAAGTGTTGGCCAGCACAAAGCCCACCCGTTTGTAGCCATACTGGTCGATAACGCTTTTGGCGCAGTCAGTGCTGAGATGCATCCCATCAAAGCCCTTGTGGATGGCCAGCTCTATGGCCCCGGCGCAGGCACAGTTGGTGCGGAAGTTAGCCCGCCACAGCTCCAACTCGCCCCGCTCCCGAGCCTCTTTGGCCGTGTAGGGGTACAGTGCCTCACTCGGCAGCATAGACAATGTCTCCTTCCTCCAAAAGCTGTGCCAGTGTGGACGGACAGCATCCACTCAGCATGAGCAGGGGTCGGATGCTGTCCGGTACCTGCGGCACATCCTCCATGTCTTTTTCGCAGTCGGCTGCACAGGGCATCCTGCACGCCTCCTGCAGCACACCCAGCAGTTCTACGGAGGCCCGAGATAAGCCCTCCAGTGCGTGCAGCAGCTGCAGTGCTGTCATTTCCTGCGGCATGAGCAGAATGTGGTCCTGTCCCAGCCATGCAGACAGGGAGATGCCCACCAAGCCCAGTTCCTCCAGCGCACCGTTGGGAATGAGCAGGCCGTTCTTTTCAAATTTCATTTCATTGTTCATGCGAAAATCCTCCTATACTTTTAAAGGCCGCTGCGGTGTATGCACCAGCCTGCACGATTTACCCCGGCTGTCATAGTCACCGAAGAAGGACATCTGCGGCGCAAAGGTACGGGGATCGTAGTTGGTCATGATGTACTCACGGTACTTGTTGTTTTTCTTCTTGGACTGGCTGTTGGGGCGCTCCACCTCGTAGATGAAGAAATCATCATACAGCTTCCGTATGTACGGGCAGTTGTTATAGGACACCATAGCGAATCCCTCATGCTTTACCAGCACATCGTGGAGCCGCTGGTGGTCGCTGCGGGGAAACTCCACCGTATAGCATTCCGCCTCATAGTAGGGTGGGTCACAGTAGACCACGGTCTGCGGGTCGTTTCGGGCAGTGATGATGCTCTCGAAATCCTTGTTTTCCAGTACCGCATCCTTCAGCCGATGAGAGCACTCCCACAGATCCCGGAAAAACCGCCGTATATCGCAGGAGCCTACGCCATAGCTGTCTCCGCTGCCATTGTAGCTGTAGCGCTGCAGCTTATAAAATGTTGCGGCACGGCGCACATTGCCTAAACTGCCACGCTCCAAAAGCAGCTGCCGCACGACCTCCGCCTGGGGTGGTTCAAAAAACACCTCCGTCAGATCCAACTGCCGTTCCATGTACTCCATGGTGAAGTCCTCGCCCTGCAGCTGACGCTGCAATACATCAAATTCATCGTGGGCGTTGATAGGGAGAAAGCCCAGTTCCCTGACCAACTCCAGCGGACGCTCCTTGGCGCAGAAGAGCAGGTTATATAAATCGTGGTTCAGGTCGTTGTAGATCTGCAGACACCCGCTGGGGACGGAAGTATTCATGGTGATAATGCCGCTGCCGCCAAACACATCCACCAGTGTCTTGTAGTGGGTAGGCAGCAGCATTTGGATGGCCCACATGAGCTGGGCCTTGCCGCCTACCCACGGCATGAGCTTCGTCATCTGCCTACTCACCGAATTTCTCCAGCGCCCGCTCCAGTCCGGAGATGGCGGCGTCTAACCCGCTGCGCATTTTCTCAAGGCTTCGGATGGTGGCATAGACCTCTGCCGCCGTCTCCGCATAGTAATACCCCCGCTGATCTGCTGCGATCGGCACAGTGCCTCGCCGCAGGCGGTTGATGTGCCTGCGAAGCTCGTTTCCGCTGATGCCCAGCGCCCGCTCCAATTCCCGGCTACTGACCACATTTTTATGTCCCTTGCATCCGTTCTCCAGATACCGGGAGATGGTCTCCTTCGTCATTCTTGCACTCCTTTCCGGGTACCGCTCACCGAAAAGGGTGCAAAAAGTGGGACCGCTGTCCCTTTTCGGAAAGCGGCCCCATTATTGATTCAGTTTACTGCATGGTTATATCCATGCCCTGCTGCGGCAGATGCATAGGCTGTCCATCCGGACGATGGACATAGCCATAGTCACTGAGGATGCCCCTATCTCTATACATCAGGTCTGCGCCGTAGGCGGTGAGATTCAAATTCCGGATGAGCAGGTCAAGCTCTGGCCCGTCTGCCATAAGGGAAAGTTCCTCCCGTGCCCGATCCTCCAACGAGTGGATATTCGGTTCGAAGGCGTATTCACTCAGGTGCTCTGTCAGCGCCATGGCATCCTCCAGCTTGTAAATATCCAGCTGACTGGCCACTGCCTTGAACGCCGCCAGTTCCCCATTTGCATCCAGCATTTCGAGACACTGCGCAAATTGATTGACCTGCTCCATGCTGGTGTGAGCCATATCTACGAAGGCCCACATCTCCGGCATGGCGGTGTCGCATTCCTCCAGCTGCACCTCCTGCCAGCTATCCACCTCCAGACAGTCCAGCACGGCGTCCAACTCCGCCTGCTTTGCGGGCAGGTACAACTTTACGGCACGGACATCACTGACACAGAGGAAATGGATCATATACGGCGGCTTTCGTGGCGGCCTGCCCAAGTTGGGCGGAGCCTGCCGCAGCTCGGCTTCCCGTACTACATAGCCGTTCGGGGTCATAGCGCCGTGTTCGTCCCGGCGCATTTTTTCACCGATCTTGGCATAGTCCAACAGCTCCAGCACACCATCCGGCACTTGTTCCAGCTCCGGCAGGAAATCGTTCTCCACATAGAACCGGCCCAGTGCCGCATCATCCCGGACCTCCGGCACCACATGGCAGCAGTCTACGCTGTACGCCAGATCCAGCAGCCGCTGGAGGGTCAGTTCGCCGCCATTGGTTTGGCACAGCTTGTCGACCTCCATCTGCACCAGTCCCTCAAAAGCGATGTCCTCTACATGATCGAATGTACTCAGCTGCTCCGCCAGTGCATTGAACTGATACAGGTCGCTGTCATCAAGGAGCGGTGCAAGAAAGCCGTACCGGCCAATGTCCTCCACCTGCCAATAGGGTTCCCGTCCATCCACCAGCCGCAGCTTATCCAGTGCGTCTATCAGTTCCCACGGCGTAGCGGGCAGATCCAGCTCTGCGTGATTACTGCGATCCGGATCACCCAGATATACGGAGAAAACCTTTTTATCCAAGCTCCATACCCCCTCTCTGCTGCGCAATGTCCATACAGTTATCCGGGTCTGCGCCAGGTACATCCCAACCGCACATGCTGCCGATCTTCATGGCCGTCTCCTGAGCGGGCGTCACGCCCAGCTTCTGGTTCTGCTCATCCGCAATGCGGCGGTTCTCCTGTGCGTCCGGCGTAGACCAGTTGCTGGGATAGTACCCGCTCTCCCCACGCTTCACGCAGATGAGCTGGCCTGTACCCGGCAGCAGGGTAAAGCACAACTCCGGCAGCTTGTCCCGGTAAGGCTCGAACCGCTCCTGCTCCGTCTGGATGCTCCAGTCCTCATCCTGCCACAGATGGACGTACAGCTCCCGACCGCCATCCAGTGCGATCTCCCGCTGCTCGAAGCCCTCACCCCAGCCATCTGAGGCTTGGCCGGAGATGTACTTCTTCAGCGTGGCCAGCTCTTCAGCCGACAGTTCGCCGCTAATCTGACACTCCGCCACGCCCCACAGCCTGCCGTGCCGCTGCTCCACATCGAAGACAACGGAATGTACCTTGTCGTTGACGCTGTCCGGTTTTCTGTACCAGTACATGATGCCTCTGACCTGTTCCTCCTGCATGCGGTTTTTGAATAAGGCGCTGCGGATCTTGTCCTCATGCGATGCCAATTCGCCGCCGGTGAGCCGTTCCGCCTCCTCCGGCATATCGCCCCACTCATCCGGCTCGTAGAGTTCGGCAGTCAGCGGCATATACAACTTCAGCACGCTGCGTTCGGGCGGCAGGACAGTGAAGCTGTCCTCGCCGGGGATAAGGGCCAGAGTCCGCCCGTTGTCCCATTTCATCTGGAACTGTCCGGCGTCATCTACGCACACAAGCGTGCCCTCTGTGCCGGGTGCTACCGGCGCATAGGGGTCCTCCATGGAAACCAGCCGAATGCGGGTGCCGGGCGGGTATTTTTCCCGCAGGAATTTTACCATTTTCTCGGATGTAAACATTTTTAGATCCCTCCTATTTTCTGTGTGTATTCAGATAGCGTATATGGATCATCCTCACTGAAGAAATCCAGCAAAATATCATCCGCCGCCTTGCAGACGGTAGGGTCGTCTGTCAGGACTTCGTAGCGAAACCCGGTGGTATCCCGATAGGGCAGTTCCTCCCGGATACAGTCCAGAAACGACTCTGCATCGTAATAGAGGATGTCATCGTCCCCGACAAATGTGGCCTTGCCAATAGGCTCCATAATGCATCACTTCCTTCTTTCGCAATACACCACCAGCCGTTGCCGTCCTCCGCTGGCGTAGGGATGGCAGGTGATGAGCGTCAGCAGGTCACGCCCCGGCTGGATTTTGATCTTCTCCACCTCATAGGGCTGGATGATCTGAATGTCAACCACCGTGTAGGTGAGCGTTTCCCATAGATTCGTAATCGTTACCATATCGCCCGCCTGCAAGCGGTCTATGTGCCGAAAATAATCCGCGCCATACCATCCTCTATGCCCGGCAATAACGCAGTTGGTACTCATGCCGCCAATGGGCGCCGAAGTGTTCCCCAGCACCGCCGCCCCTGCGGCAAGGTGCGAATCCGACGCGCCCAAGTAGACCGGCATGACCAGCTCCAGCGCTGGTATCTCCAGCACCCCTATGACCTCGTCCTCCACGCCGTAGTCTCTCAGCAAGGCTGCAGACTCCTCACAGGCCGCAGCGTCGGCCAGTCCCGCCTGCCGCTCTGCATAAATGCGCTGGTTATATCCCTGCAAGTCTGCCAGCAACTCGGGATATGACTGTCTCGCCTCCTCCAAAAAGCCCTGTGCCGCCGCGCTCATGTCCGCTTGCAGCCTATGCCCGGAAACCACCGGCCACAGCAGAATACAAAGCCCCGCCACGGCCAGCGCCACCGCCAACAAAGCAGCTTTTTTACCCACGGCGTCGCCTCCTTGCAAGGAAGCAGACCCCACCAGCCGCAGCCAACACACCAAGGCCGATGCCCAAACCCGTGAGATAGTGCTGCGTCCACGAGGAAGCGACCTTCTGCGCCTCGCCACCCTCCGCCGCCAGCTCCGACACATACACTGCCCGATGCCCCCGCACCAGCAGCCGGTGGGTGTTCACCCCGAAGGGTGTGCAAGTCACCAGCGTCACCAGATCTTGCCCGTCCTCGATTTGCAGCAGCGATGTGTCCGAAGGCAGTACCGTGGCGATCTGGTCCACCTCGTAGGCCAGCACCTCACCCAGCACATGGATATAGAAAACATCGCCTTTCACCAACTGGTCAATATCCGAAAACAGCTTCGCCGAAGCCATCCCGCTGTGGGCCGACAGCACCGCATGGGTGCCTGCCCCGCCCACAGGCAGGGAAGTGCCCACCACATGCCCCACGGCCCGTTCCAGCGTCTCCACTCCCGTGCCGTGCCGCACCGGGAGATACACGCCGATCTTCGGGATGTCGATGGTGCACATGGCCCCGCCCACCGTGAGCTGCTCCGCATAAGCCACAGGAGGGGCAGAAGCCCCTCCCACACTGACCGACGCCTCGCCCCGCAGAAAGGCGTTATACGCCTCTGCCGCCCGTCGCTGAATGGCCAGCTCCGTATCATCGGCGTCTGCAATGGCAGCAGCATAGACTGTCTCCACATCCGAGTGATACCGTTCATTCAGCAGCTCCCCCATCAATGGGTAGAGTAGCAGCCCTAGCGCAATTACTCCACAGGCCACCGCCAACAGTCGCCATTTCACTGGTTGTTCCTGTTGTGCTTCCGGCCCCGGATCGCAATAAACGCCGCCACGCCCAGCAGCATGCAGCCGCCCACGGTGAACATCCAAGTGCCGTAGCCGCCCGTCTTGGGCAGGTCGAAGCCGGGATTGTTGATGACCGTCAGCGGAACAATGGCATTGCCGTCCTCCATGTTCGCAGGTTCGCCGTTGACGGTGCCGCTGGCAGTCAGGAGCTTTGCGCCGCAAGTTTCGCAGGTATTCTCACTCTCCGCAGCGGTAATGATAATTTCGATGCCATCCTTCAGCAGCACATAGCCCTTGTCGGTGGCGATCTCTGTCAGCGTATAGGTGTCATCCTCCAGACCGTTCACAATGATATGGCCGCTGCCATTCGGAACAAAAGTGGTTGCGTCAATTTTCTTGTCGGTAAAGCCCTTGACGTAGTACATGCCATCTCTCTGCTCGGCAATGACATACACACCATCCGTGTCGTTGCGCAGCAGGAAATGAACATTGGCCAGGTCGCCCTTGCCGTCCGAAAACTGCTTCAGCACATCCACGCCGTAGGTATACACATGGCAGCAGTCCTGGAGTGTATCAAAGTAACCGGTGTTGGTGCGCTTCCAGGTCAGCACCACCTCGTTGGGGTTGTCGGTATCACCCAGCTGTGCGTCAGCGGTAAGGGTAGCGGCATAGGTGATCCGCATGGTGCAGTCGCTGTATCCACGCTTCACGCTGTCCGTGTAGACACTCTCGGATTCATTGATCTCCGCCAGCCCGGCCTCCGTCATGCCAATGGTCATGGCGTTGGCGGCGTCATCATAGCTGACAGAGAACTTACCTGAATCCTCGTTCCAAGCAGTGATCTGGTCGGTGCAACCGGCATCCCGGAAGAACTCGATGACCACATCATTCTTGTTGTAGCAGATCCCCTTACTCAGCGTGTCCACAAAAGTATAAGTCGTGAGGCTGGTAGCCTTGGAGGTAATGGTGGGCAGTGTGCTGATGATCTGATAGTCCACCACATCGCCCACGGAGGCGGTGGCGGTGTGTGCATAGCCGTCCGCAATGTCGGTCAGGCTGCCGGTATTCTTGCCGGTGCTGTTCTTGTCCTCCCGGACGGTCTTTTCAAGGTCCGGGCTACCGGTTTGGTTCTTGGGGTACACGGCCACATCATAGTTCCAGCCTTTGCCGTCCATGGTGGTCATGGGCAGAGACACGAAGAAGGGATTGCAGGTACTGGTGACATTCTCCGGCACACGGGTCTCCACCACCAGATACAGGCCCTGCTCCAGTCCACTGACCTTGCTGTGTCCGTTTTCATCCGTCTCGGGCATAGCCTTGCCGCCATTTCGGATAGCGGCCTCCAGCGCATTTTTAACGGTAGTGGCGTTGGCGGTCAGTGCATCGCTCATGGCCTTGTTCAGCTTGTCGGAGGTATAATAGCGGATGCCGTTTTCGCTCTTATGGGCGTCTGCGGCGGTCAGGCCGATGGCCTGAAGAACAGTATCCTCGGCAAAGCCGTACAGCACGCCCACCTGACGCTGTCCATCCACCAGTTCATTATTCATGGCGATGTCAGCCACCCGCAGATAGGTGAACTCCACGCCCTGAATGGCGTACTGCGCCAGCTTGTCGGTAACGGCATCGTCCTGCACGCCGATGCTGACATAGGACGCCGTATCCCACGCCCCGTCCTCGCTGGCCGCCGTGATGTCGTACTTGTAAAGGGAAAGGGATGCCTTTCGCCCAAGGTCAATAGTCGGCGCCGCAAACGCCGTGCTGATAAGCCCCAAGGCCATGACCATAGCCAGGAGCAGCGCCCAAAGTCGTTTTGTTTTCTTCATCGTTCAGTTCTCCTTTTCATGTAAGATTTTTTGCAAAAATAAACACCCATGCAAAGCATGAGTGCTGCAAACAGAATATAAATTGTGAAGCCTGCCCCGCCCGTAAAGGGCAGCGCAAAGCCCGCGTTGTTGCAGGCGGTAATGGTGATGTCCCGGTCGCTTGCGTCCAGCGTTCCCACGAACAGAGGCTCCGTCAGCAGCGTCATTCCCTCCGCCGCCTGCACCTCCGTCACCCGGTAGTAGGTACTGCCGTCTGCTGTCAGATTTTCCCAGCAAACCGAGCCGCTTGCATCCGTTTCCGCCGCGCTCACCTCCTGCCAGTTCACCTGATCCGCAGAGGATTCCAGCAGGAATCGGATCCCGGACAGAGGATCACCGGCGGCGTCCACCTTCTTCACCGTGATCCTGCCGGGGATGGCAGCGGTCTTGATCTTCAAATACGCCGTTACCGGGTCCCGGACGCTGGCAGAGTAGGTAACCACATCCTGAATACCGGTAGGTTCGCCCCACACGCCATCGCCCCACACCACCATACCGGCGCTGGTAGTGCCCTCTTTGGCGGCTGTGATGGTAACGGCATCCGAAATGGGCTTTTCCGTAGAAACCGTCAGCACATCTCCGTTCTTGCTGAAAGTCAGATCGGCATCCTCACAGCTGAAGCTGTACTTTCCCAGCATCCCGTTGGTGTCGGTGACGCTGCCGGTAAACTTGCTTCCGTCCCAAGTCAGCTCCAGCGTCTCTGCATCGGTGGCGGTAGAAGTGCAGAAGCTGGGACGTTTGCTGTGGGTCTGCACAGAATCTACAATGGAATCATAGTAGCTGAGGATCTTGCCCCGCAGGGGATGGGTGGCATCCACCCGCTCCAAGGCCTCGTTATAGCCCATAGATTTCACATCAATATGGCGGAAGCTGCTGTCCCGTTCGCCTGCCACTACCTCCCAAATGAGGACCTGCGTGGCATAGGCCCAGGCCATCTTCTCCGCCGTGCTCTCTACATCTGCCCACCAGCCGCCGCCAATGGTCCCGTGGTAGCCGTAGCTCATGATACGGCCAATCAGCCGCTGCACTTCGCGGGGCGTAAGGGGATGCCCGTCCGGCAAAGTCAGGTGATCCCACCATGTATCGTTGTGGTCTGTGAGGGAATCGTAGTTTTTCTGCGGTGCGCCGGGTTCGATGCAGTAAGCTACCTCGCCCTGCCAGGAGTCCAGACACCGGAATTGCGTGTAGCTGGAAGCCCCTACCCGGTAGCCAAACCGCAGATCCAGCACGCCGTGGCCCCAGTTGCCGCTGGACTTCAAGGTATCATCTGACAGGGGGAAATTCCAGATATACACCTGGTTGGATGCGGCGAAGGCTGTGGTAGGCAGCAGGCATAGGCACAACACCAACGCCAGCAGAAAAGCCGTCCCGCACTTGATGATTCGTTTCAAAATAGACCTCCTATTCTCCTAAATTTTTACATAAGAAAAAGGCCCTCCATGAGAGCCTTTTCCCCACAAATTCTGCGTCACCCGCGACCGATGAACAGTTCGTACTGTCCGTCTCCGATCCGTTCTGCCCAGATCCAGACGGCGGTACAGCCTTCCTGATCCTTATAGTACGCCAGATCATCCCGGATGTAGGCGGCCAGAACATCTTCCGTCTTACTGCTGCACCGAATGGGCGTATCCCATGTGCCGGCCGTCCCCTGATCCAGCACCAGCCCGATGCTCACGGCGCAGTCCTTGGCGTAGGCCAGCCAGTAGTCTATGGCAAAGGCTTTCTCCTCCGGCTGTGGAGCTGCCTCATCCGTCACAGGTTCAGAGGGGGCGGATCCTGTGGGCGGAGTTTCAGGCGGCACAGTCTCGGCAGGCAGCACTTGCACCGGAGGAACTTCCGCCGCAGGCTTCGCTTCTCCGGCAGAGGAATTGGTTTTCTTTTCTCCCGACGGCTCCGCATCGACAGGGCCGGGGCGTTCTGCCTCATCTTGTGTTACGACCTCCGAAGGGCTTTCGTTTCCATTTTGCGCCGCTGTGGTCCCGGAAGCGGCGGCAGATGCCACTTGCGGCGGATCTCCTTCTGTCGTTTTCGCAGATGCTCCGGCTCCGCCGCAGCCTGCGAGGAGAAGCACGCTCAGCATACCCGCCATGATTTGCAGTTTTTTCATTTTGTACCTCCATTTTTCATTTTTTCTTTTCCGTCCTGTGTCGGTACACAACACAACTACCACAGGATCGCCCACAAGTCAACGGGAATCTGCGCAGCTGCCATAGAAAACGGGAGGCCCTCTGGCACGAGCTCCGTTCCAACTCATGCCATGCCGCCCATTTCCATGCGGGATGCTTCTTCCCGCGCCATGTTCTGCCGCTGGACATCCAGATCATAGGCCGTCAGATACCCGTTATAGTCACCAGGGGACGGATTACAACGCAGGCAGTAGCGGTAATGCTCCGTTTCCACGATATAGCCATAACCCTGCGTCCCGCCGCCGCTGATCTTCCCGTCGTGCCTGCGGCGGAAGCGCTCCATCGCAAAACGGTCTTTCAGGACATTTTTGCGGAGTGTTTCTACGACCTCCTTCAGCTCCGTTTGGAAGGCAGGGTAGTTTCCTTCCTTCACGTCGCTCGGCCACCAAATGCGCCAGAATTCCTTGCCGCCGCGCCCAAAGTCCATCTGAAGATGTCCAACGGTTCCCAAACGTTCATCCTCACCGGGAGGCTGGGCATAAAATAAGCCCGCCTCATCCGGGCGGGCAGGGCGAAGATGAAACTTTTCTTTCGCCGGAGGATATGGGAGACCATGCACCTCGCAGAACTCACGAAGCGTCATTTCTCCTTCATCAAGAAAGCCAAACTCGTCCCGCGCATCCAGCCGTCCGGAGGGCGGAAGCTGCAGCTTCTCCGGCATCAGGATCGAGCCTGCATGGTTGACCGCCACACTTTCTTCGATATAGCACAGCTCGCCAGGGTCATCGTCCGAACCGCGGAAATCATTGCAATACCAACCCTTCGGTACCGTGGGACGGTCAATGCGGCCGTTGGTGAACAGTGCATACTTACCGAATAGCTCAAGCTGCTGAAATTCTTCTGTTCTTGCGTTAACAGTCATAAGTTCATTTCTCCTATCTGCGGTGTGCACGCTTCATCCTGCCAGTTGTTTCGACATTCCTCGAAGCGGTTGACCAACTCCGTGGCGGTAAGGGCTATCGTAGGCGGTTCTATCGTTTCCGAGAAGCTGTCCGCACCCAGCTCAAACCAACAATGGTCGGCTTGCGGATCGTGGGGATCGAAGCGGCGTTCTGGAAGCCCAACCTGTCCTGGGATAAAATACTCGCCCATGTCGCAGCAGTCCAAAATGGTGCAAATCTGGTTCGCGCTCAGTGTACCGGCGACAATACATTCATTGTACCGCTTGTAATTGTCGGCATCTCGATACAGGTATGAGATTTTTGTGTTCATTGGTATTCCTCCTTTTGGGGAACGGCAAACATACTACAAGCCTGCCGCAAAGTCTACTGAAACATTTGCTGTTCCCGTGCCTGCTCCGTGAAGAGCGCGTCCAACCGTCGCAGGAGGCCGAACTCCGCTGTCACCGGATGGTCGGTTTCCATACAATCAGAGCCGAACCTAGCCGACGGTTTCCATAACAAAAAAGGCCGGAGTTCTATTTCAAAACCCCGGCCAAATATATCAATATACAGCATTGGCATTATCAACAAAACCGTGCATGAATTTTAGTGAACTATTTTCGATGCGTATTTTGCTTCACTAACGAGAAAATTTTCAAAAAAGGCCGACCATTTCCGCTGCATTTGGCTCCCGTGCGTCAAACTCCGGTTCAAATCTGGGAGGCCGGTCTGAAAAATCTATGGAAAAAAGAAAAAATCCGAGCATCCAAAATGCCCGGAAACGGTTGATGCGCCTGGCTTTTCGCCAGACGCATCTATACCGTTTCGTTAATATGGAGGTGCCGCCCAGATTTGAACTGGGGAGTCAGGGTTTTGCAGACCCTTGCCTTACCACTTGGCCACGGCACCATATGAACTTATCTCGTAAAAAAGGAACGCGGGGTGCGTTCCTTCAGTTAACAAATGGAGCGGGTGACGAGGCTCGAACTCGCTACCTCCACCTTGGCAAGGTGGCGCTCTACCAGATGAGCTACACCCGCATCTGGTGCCTCCGGTCGGAGTTGAACCAACGACACGCGGATTTTCAGTCCGCTGCTCTACCTACTGAGCTACAGAGGCATGTTGAGCCGAGTAAAACTCGGCTCAGATGCTTTAAAAATGGCGACCCGGAACGGACTCGAACCGTCGACCTCCAGCGTGACAGGCTGGCGTGCTAACCGACTGCACCACCGGGCCAGATAATGGTGGGAACAACAGGGCTCGAACCTGTGACCCCATGCTTGTAAGGCATGTGCTCTCCCAGCTGAGCTATGCTCCCCTGCGTCCTTCTGAGTGGCGATCACTCATCAGCGACGGGTCTTATTATACACGCAGGTTCCCATTTTGTCAAGCACTTTTTCGATTATTTTCAAGTTTCTTTAAATCTTTTTCAGGAGGTCCGAAATTTCCTCCGGCGTGAAGGTATAGACCTGATCACAGAACTGGCACTCGAGGTCGATGGGCTTCCCTTCCGCGACAATCTCCTCGAGGTCCTTGCGGCCGATGGCAATGAGCGTTGAGGTCACGCGCTCGCGTGAGCAGTAGCAGCGGTAGCTCACCGGCGTATTCTCGAGGAACTCCAGCTCGAAGCCGTCCAGCACGCGGCGCAGCATAGCCTCCGGCGTCAGCCCCTCAGAGAGCATGGGCGTCACGGCGCCTGCGGCGCGGATGCCTGCCTCCAGCCGGTCTATGAGGGCGTCCGGCGCATCCGGCAGCAGCTGGATGAGATAGCCGCCCGCCACGCTGACCGTCTGGTCGCGGCCGACGAGCACACCGAGCGCACAGGCCGTCGGCGTCTGCTCGCTCTGGGCAAAGTATGCCGTCACATCATCGCCGATCTCGCCGGAGACGAGCGCGACGGAGCCGACATAGGGTTCCTTCATCTGCAGGTCGCGGATGACCGTGAGCATGCCGTCCGTGCCGACGGCAGCGCCGACATCCAGTTTGCCCGCATACTTCTCCAGCAGCGTGATGCCGGGATTCTGCACATAGCCGCGGACATTGCCCGCGGCATCCGAAACGGCCAGCAGCGTCCCAAGCGGGCCGCCGCCCTTGATCTGCAGCGTCAGCGTGCCGTTTTCGACCTTCTGCATGTTGCCCATCATCGAGGCAGCCGTCAGGACGCGGCCGAGCGCGGCTGTGGCCGTGGGTGTGGTGTGGTGGATCTGGCGGGCGCGCTCCGCGATCCCCGTGGAGCAGATGGCCGTCGCCTTCAGAAAGCCATCCTTCGTGATGGCGCGGACAATATGATCCTGCATTGCAGTTACTCCTTCCATGCGGCAAAATACATGCGCTGCTCGTCCGGACCGGGCGGCGTCAGCGTGCGGTCGCCGAAGCACTCTACACGCGCAAAGCCCGCCTCGCGGAGCCACTGCTCCAGCGTGTCCGGGTCATAGGCATATTCACAGTGCTGCTCAAAGCTGCGCGCCCACAGTGCACCCCTGCGGCGGAACAGATCGATGCCATAGTAGCAGCAGTTCTCTTCTTCGTCAAATTCCGCGCGCCAGACGCAGTAGGACTCGTCATTCTCATCGAGGAAGACCTGCCCGTCCAGCCCGCGCAGCTTTTGCGGCGTGTTGATGTCGAAAAAGAACATGCCGCCGGGCCGCAGCGCGCGCCAGACGCGGTGAAACGTCTTGCGGCAATCCTCCGGCTCCGTCAGATAGTTCAGGCTGTCCAGGAGGCACACAATGGCCTCCACAGGCTCCGGCAGGGTCAGGCGCTGCATGGGCTGGCAAATGAAGAACGGCGGGTTTTCCGCCATGGCTGCAGCCTTCTGTGCAGCGGCCGTCAGCATTTCCTCGGAAATATCCGCACCGATGACGCGATAGCCGCGCTCCGCCAACAGCACGGACATAGAGCCGGTGCCGCAGGCAAGGTCCAGCACGGTCTTTGGCGAATGCCCCGCGCGCTGCAGGACGGTCTCGAAAAACTGCAGCACGGCGGCATAGTCCACATCGGTCGTCAGCCCGTCATACGCGCCCGCGAGCGTTTCATAGGGTTCCCTTGCTTCGGGGTTCATTTCTTTTCCTCCGCATCGACTTTTGCAAAAGCGCGCTCATAGCCGCCCGTACCGCCCGTCAGGCAGCGGTTCACGCGGCTGATGGTTGCGGAGCTGGCGCTCGTCTCGGCGAGGATGTCGCTGTAGATCATGCCGCGATCGAGCATGCGGGCGACCTCATAGCGCTGCTCCATGGCCTTCAGCTCCGGCTGTGTGCACAGGTCGACGAGAAAATCATAGCAGTCATCGAGCGAATCCAGCGCGGTGATCGCGCGATACAGCTCGCTGTTTTTATCTGAGCGTTTGTTCCTGCTGTCCATGGGATAACACCTCCGGATATTTGGATATCTTTATTTTAACACACTATATTGTGAAAGTAAACCGCATTCTGCGGATATTTACGGCAAATTGCGCAGAAATCTCCCCCGGTGCTTTGCGCCGGGGGAGATCAAAGCGTTTTTTACTTGTTGAAGATCTTGAAGATCTCGTCGATGTCGTTGATGTCCGAAGCGGCATCTGCGGGAATGCTCTGCTGCTTGCTGCCCGCGGCCGGCTTCGAGGAGGAATAGATTCCCTTCGACTCCGGCTTCTTCTCGTCAAAGCCGGTTGCGATGACCGTCACGCGCATCTCGTCCTCGAAGTCCTCGGAGAACGTCGCGCCGAAGATGATGTTTGCCTCGGGGTTCGCCGCTTCCATAACGATGTTCGCGGCAGTCTCGACGTCGTCGAGGCCGAGGTCCGCAGCGCCCGTCACGTTGATCAGGACGCCCGTTGCACCGTTGATGGAGGTCTCCAGCAGGGGGCTGGCGACGGCGGCCATGGCGGCCTGCTCAGCCTTCTCGCGGCCGGAGGCAATGCCGACGCCCATGTGTGCGCGGCCAGCGTTCTTCATGATGGAGGAAACGTCCGCAAAGTCGAGGTTGATGATGACGCGGTCGGAGTAGCCGACGAGCTCGGAGATGGAGGTCACGGCCTGCTTCAGCACATCGTCTGCGATGCCGAATGCGTTGGCGAACGTGATCTTCTGATCCGTAACGTACTTCAGACGGTCGTTCGGGATGATGATGAGGGAGTCGACCTTATCGGACAGGGCGGCGATTCCGGCCTCTGCCTGCTTCATGCGGTTTGCACCCTCGAACTTGAAGGGCTTCGTCACGACACCGACGGTCAGGATGCCGGCCTCATGTGCGAGATCCGCAATGATCGGGGCTGCGCCCGTGCCGGTGCCACCGCCCATACCGGCGGTGATGAAGACCATGTCTGCGCCCTCAAGGCACTTGGAGATGGCCGCGCGGCTCTCCTCGGCGGACTTCTTGCCGATGTCGGGCTTGGAGCCTGCGCCCATGCCGCCCGTCAGCTTCTCACCGATCTGCAGCTTGTTATCGCACTTGGACTTATTGAGATCCTGACGATCCGTGTTCACAACGACGAATTCGACTCCGCCGATGCCGCTGGTGATCATCCGGTTGACAACGTTGTTGCCGGCGCCGCCGACACCGATCACTTTGATATTTACGACCTTATCTGTGTAAGTTTCAGACATTGACAATCTCCTCCTATGTATCCACTGTTCGGGCGCGGCGCGCCGTACATAATATATGCAGATTTATACCGTTTTATTTTATCGTGGAATGGTCCGCAGGTCAATAGACTTTCTCGGATTTCAGAAAATAATTTACATTTTCCGTATCGTTTTCACTGCTTCGGGGTGAATCTGGCCTCGCTTCCCTCGCTGAACGACAGATCGATCGTGCCGGTCTGGTAATCCGCGAGGCTTTCGAGCACCTTTTCAAGATAGGCCAGCTTATAGGGGAGATTCTCGGAATTTCCCAGCTTGACCTCGTACTGATCGCCGTACCAGAACGAGAGCTCATAGGAGCTCGGCACGGCGACGGACGCGGCCTTCTTCGTAAGCCCAGCCTCCTCGAGCGCCTGCAGCAGCGCGCACAGCGCGTCGTGCTGGCCCTGCGCGGCGACGTCATCGTCCCCGGCGACTGTGAGCTGCTGGCCGACGACCGGGTCGGCGAGCTGCAGGCCCGTCACGGCGATGTGGCCGCGCGCGGCGGTCTCGTCGATCTTTTCCGTGATCTTGCCGTCCGCCGTGATGAGATAGGAGGCCCCGTCCGCACCCTGTGCCGCATAGGTGACGTCATATTCCGTCACGGTCAGCTCCAGCGTGTCCGGCAGGCGGCGTGTGACCTGCACCGTGCTGACATAGGGCAGCTCCGCCATGATATTCCCGGCGATGCGCGCACGGGAGAGCGTGAGCAGGTTGTCGCCCTGAGCCACGCCGCAGGCGGCGCGGATCTCGTCGGCAGTATAATATGCCGAGCCCGTCACCTCCACGGAGCGCACGCGGAAGAACAGCACCATGCTCAGCACGACGGCAGCGACGACCGCCGCCATGATGAGGATGCGCTTCCAGACGCCGGGATTGATCCGGCGGCGCGTGCGGTGCCGCGCGCGCTTGCGCTGCTTCTGACGCAGCTCCTCCAGATGCGCCTGCTCGCGCCGCTGGTCACGGCGCTGCTGCGCAGCCTGTGCTGCGCGGGAATTTCGCTCCGGCGGCCTGCGCCGCGGCTCGTTTTTCTCGTGTTCCATGGTGTCCACCCCTCCGTGGGTCTTGTCAGCGTTCTGTAATGTCCGCGCCGCAGGCACGCAGCGTCGGAACGAGCTCCGCATAGCCGCGCTTCAGGTGCGCAGTCCCGGCAAGCTCGCTCTCGCCGCGGGCGCAGAGTGCTCCGATGACCATCGCAGCCCCGCCGCGCAGGTCCGTTGCCGTCATGCTTGCACCGTGCAGCTCCCGCACGCCCGTCACAACGGCGTAGCGCCGTGCGGCATGGATGTGCGCGCCGAGCGCCCGCAGGGCCGGGACATGGCGGAAGCGGTCCTCAAACAGATTTTCTTCAAATACCGTCACGCCCTCCGCAACGGCCATGGCGGCCATCAGGGGCGCCTGCGCATCCGTCGGAAAGCCGTCATACGGCGCGGTGCGGATCGGCCCCGCCGCCCGCAAGCGGCTGCACCGCAGGCGGAGCATGCCGTTTTGCTGCGTGAGCGTGCAGCCCGCGCGTTCGAGTGCAGCCAGAACGGCCGTCAGATGCTCCGGCCGGACATTCGTGAGCGTCACGTCGCCGCGCGTTGCGGCAGCCGCGGCCAGATACGTCGCCGCCTCCATGCGGTCCGGCAGGACCGTATGGCACGTGCCGGTGAGCGGAACGCCGCCGCGGATGCGCAGCAGGCTCCCCTCGCCGCGGATGTCTGCGCCGCAGGCGCGCAGGAAGACGATCAGGTCTCCGATCTCCGGCTCACGCGCGGCGTTGCACAGCGTCAGTGTTCCCCGGCAGCCGAGCGCCGCAAGAATCAGATTCTCCGTTGCGCCGACGCTTGGAAGCGGCAGCGCGACCGTGCAGCCGTGAAGGCCGTCGGTCCGGGCCGAAATATGCTCGCCGTCAAGCGTGATCTCCGCACCCATCCGGCGCAGGCCGCGCAGGTGCAGATCGATCGGCCGCGCGCCGAGCACGCAGCCGCCGGGCAGGCTCAGCTCCGCCGTGCCGAAGCGCGCGAGCAGCGGCCCGAGGAACAGGACGGCAGCGCGCATTTTCCGCATGAGTTGTGCCGGAATATCTGACCGGCATGCGGAGCCGGCATCGACTGCAACGATCCCGCCGTGCTGCTCCACCGCGCAGCCAAGGTGGCGCAGAATGGCGCAGGCAGCCGTGACGTCGGAAATATCCGGGCAATCGAGAAGCTCGCAGCGCGCACCGGTCGCCAGCGTGGCGGCCAGCAGCGGCAGCGCTGCATTTTTTGCGCCGTGCAGCGCAATGCGTCCGTGCAGCGGCGTTCCGCCGCGGATGCAGAATATGTCCATGACCGACCTCCGGATGGGAAGATGCCCCATCCTATGCGGCGGTCAGGATTTGTGTGTTTTAGCCAGATTCAGAATGATATCACAGATGCGAGACGCGGAATCGACGACAGCCAGCTCCTGCAGCGCTTTGCGCATGGATGCGCGGCGCGGAGCATCGGCCAGCAGCTCCTGCGTCGTGCGGAACAGCAGCTCTCCGTCGCAGTGGTTCTCATGCAGTACGACGGCCGCGCCGTGCTGCTCGAGGATGCGGGCGTTTTTCTCCTGATGATCGTTCGTCACATTCGGCGACGGGACGATGATGCACGGCGTGCCCGCTGCGGCGATCTCGTTGAGTGTCGAGGCTCCGGCGCGGCTGATGACCACATCGGCCGCCGCCATAAGCTCCGGCATGTTATAGATATATTCCTGCATCGTGATGAGCGGGTGCTTTTCCAGCTCGACTCCCTGCTCCTTCACATAGTCCGGCATCCAGCGCCAGCCGAACGAGCCGGTCGCATGGATATGCCGCCAGCAGTCCTGCTCGCATTCGAGCTTCATGAACTGCGCGATCTTCTTGTTCATTTCGCGCGCGCCGAGGCTTCCCCAGGCAGAGACGATCATCGGCGTCTTCTCGTCGAGGCCGAGAGCGCGGCGGGCGTCGGCGCGGCGGGTGAAGACGAACTCCTCCCGTACGGGCATACCGACCGCGATAACACGGGACGGGTCGCGGTAGGCCGAGCGGCTGTCCGCGAAGCTCACAAGGATGCGGTCGACCTTATCGGCCACCATTTTTGTGGCGAGGCCCGGCACGGCATTGGACTCGTGCACGGCCGTGGGGATGCCGAGGCGCGCGCCCTCGTGGAGCATCGGATAGCTGGCATAGCCGCCCGTGCCGAGGATGACGTCCGGCTGGAAATCGCGGATGATGCGGTCCGCCTTTTTCAGTGCGCGGCGGATGGAGAGCGCAGCCCTGACGTTATGCCGGATGGCGCTCGGCTTCAGGCTGCGCATATAGCTGGAGATCTGCAGCGTTTCGAGCCGGAAGCCCTCGCGCGGGACCAGAGTGGCCTCCATGCCGTCCTCCGCGCCGACAAACAGGATCTCGCTGTCCGGACGGCGCTCGAGCAGCACGCGCGCAACGGCAAGGGCGGGATTGATGTGTCCGCCCGTTCCGCCGCAGGTGAATACGGCCTTCATGGGCCTGCCTCCTTTGACTTATCTGGGACTTTGGGTGATGCTGCGCGACACATTCAGCACGATGCCGTTTTCGGCGAGCTGCATGATGAGCGCGGTTCCGCCATAGGAGAAGAACGGCAGCGAAATGCCTGTGGAGGGCAGAAGATTCGTCACAACGGCGACGTTCAGGAACACCTGCAGGGCCAGAAGCGTCGTCAGGCCTGCGGCCAGCAGCATGGAGAAGCGGTCGCGCGCATGCATGGCAATCCAGTAGCCGCGGATGATGAGCAGAGCGAACAGGATGAGGATGCCGATGGCTCCTACAAAGCCCAGCTCCTCGCACGCAATGGCGAAGATATAGTCGTTATGCTCCTCCGGCAGGTAGAGATACTTCTGGCGGCCGCGGCCGAAGCCGAGGCCCAGCAGGCCGCCGGAGCCGATGGCATACTGCGACTGCAGCACCTGCAGGCCCTTGTCGAGCGGGTCGTTCTCCGGGTGCAGCCATGCGCTGATGCGTCCGCCGGTGTAGCCCTTCGTCAGAAGATAAACGGCAACGAGCAGGCAGCCCAGAATAACAAGGCCGACCAAATACTTCCAGTCTGTACCGCCGAGCGTCATGAGGATAAAGCCGAGTGCCAGAATGATGAGCGTCGCAGACATGTGCGGTTCGAGGTAGAGCAGCACGGCGATGATGCCGAGGATCACGACATAGGGCGCCACGCCGTAGCGGATCGTCTTCATATCCCGCGTGTGCGCCGCCATAATGGCCGCAAACGAGCAGATGACGCCGAATTTTGCAATCTCGGACGGCTGGAAGCTCACGAAGCCGAAGTCGAGCCAGCGCGTCGCGCCGCCGCTCTCCGTGCCGATGACCGGCACGAGGACCAGCAGGCCGATGGACGCAGCCAGGATCAGGAGCGACAGCTTCTGATACCATTCATATGGCACGCGGCTGATGAGCCACATCACACCGATGCCCATCACGGCAAAGATGAGCTGATTCACGAAGACTGAGGCCGCGTTTTTCGTCTCGTAATAAGCGCGGGCATAGCTTGCGGAGAACAGCACCAGCAGACCGATGGCCACCAGCAGCAGCGTCAGCAGCAGGTACGGCAGGTCAATGACGCCGAGATCGCTCTCCACAACACGCACCGCACTCTTTTTCAGTTGCTTTTCTCTGTGGGACATGGCCGCACCTCCTCTCCGCAGGATAGCGTGCAGAAATCAGATCAGAACCAGATGCGCACGCCGAACCAGGCGATCACGCACATGATCACGGTGACGGAGACGAAGACCACCCAGATCTTTTTCTCCGACCAGCCGCACATTTCAAAATGATGATGGATCGGGGCCATCTTGAAGATGCGCTTGCCATGCGTCAGCTTGAAGTAGCTCACCTGCAGGATATCGGACAGCGTCTCAATGATGTAGATGAGGCCCACAAACAGCAGCACGAGCGGCATATCGAGCGCATAGGCAAGGCCGCACACCGCGCCGCCGAGATACAGCGAGCCGGTGTCGCCCATAAACGTCTTGGCGGGGTAGAAATTATAGAACAGGAAGCCGCCGAGCGCGCCGACAAGCGTCGCCGGGAACGTGGCAAGGCCCCACTGCTTCGCCGTCATGGACACGAGCGTGAAGAACAGCATCACGGGAAGCGTCACGCCCGTGGCAAGGCCGTCGATGCCGTCCGTCAGGTTGACGGCGTTGACGCAGCCGACGATGATGAACACGGACAGCGTCAGATAGACCAGCGGCGGGATGTGGACGAGCGGCTCGCGGACAAACGGGATATAGAGATCATACGTCAGGGCATTCGTAAAATGCATGCCGGCAAGGAACAGGCAGGCCGCCAGCACCTGCAGAACGAGCTTCTGCAGGCCCGTCAGGCCGAGATTGCGCTTTTTCTTCACCTTGATGAAGTCATCGGCAAAGCCGATCAGGCCGAACATCAGCGCCAGCGCCAGCACAAGCAGGTGCTTATAGTCGCCGGTCTCGCGCATGGCATGCCAGCCGGTGACGATGCACAAAAGCGACGACAGAATAAAGACGATGCCGCCCATGGTCGGCGTGCCCGCCTTGCCCTGATGCCACTTCGGGCCGACTTCCCGGATGGACTGGCCCGCCTTCAGCGCGCGCAGCGCCGGAACAAGCCCCCGGCCGAGCAGCAGCGCCAGAACGAAGCCGCCCAGCACCGAAACAAGGATCCAGATCAGCGTAGGTTCCATTTTTTATTCCCCCATATGTTCTTTCGTTTTTAAAAGGCGTGCAAGCACCTGCTCCATATGCATGCCGTGGCTGCCCTTGAACAGCAGCGTGTCTCCTGCGCGGCAGGTCTCCTCCAGCGCAGCGACGAGCGCATCGTGCGTGGCAAAGGCCCGTGCCCCGGCAAGGCCCGCCTCGTGCGCACCCTGCACATAGCATTCGCTGCACGGGCCGTAGGCCAGCAGCAGATCCGCCGTCTTTGCGGCCTCGCGGCCGACCCCGGCATGGAGCTCCGGCGCAAAATCGCCCAGCTCCAGCATACCGCCGAGTACAGCGATGCGGCGCCCCTCCGTCGGCGTGCCTGCCAGCACCCGCAGCGCGGCGCGCATGGACTCGGGCCCGGCGTTGTAGCAGTCGTCAATGATCGTCATGCCCGCCGCATGGCTGACCCGCTGCCGCAGCGGCGCATAGGACCGCAGGCCTTCTGCGATCTGCTCCGGGCTCAGCCCGAGCAGCAGACCGGCGGCCGCAGCCGCCAGCGCGTCGAGCACATTGTGCAGGCCCGGCACGTTCAGCGCCGCCTCAAAGCTCTTTCCGAAGGCGTGGACCGTAAATTTGCTTCCCTCCGCCGATTCGCACACGCGGGAGGCGCGCACGTCGCAGCCCTCAGACAGGCCGAAGCACACGGCGTGATACCGCGCGGCCAGCGGCCGCAGCAGGGCGTCATCCCCATTGAAGATCACGCGTCCGCCGGGGCGCAGGCCCTCGAGGATCTCGAGCTTGGCGCGGAGGATGCCCTCGCGCGAGCCGAGATTTTCGATGTGCATCGTGCCGATGTTCGTGATCACGGCCAGGTCCGGCTGCGCGATGCGCGTGAGCACGGACAGCTCGCCGAAGTGGTTCATGCCCATCTCGAGCACGGCCGCCTCGCAGTCCGGCTTCAGCCGCAGGACGCTGACCGGCAGGCCGATCTCATTGTTATAATTCTTTTCCGTCCACTGCGTGCGCAGTGCCGTGCGCAGGACGGCAGCGATCATTTCCTTCGTCGTCGTCTTGCCGACGCTTCCCGTGATGCCGACGCAGCGGCACGGCAGGCTCTCGCGGTAGCCGCGGGCGATGTCACGCAGGGCGCGGGACGTGTCTTCGACATAGATCGCAGGACCGTCCACCGGGCGGCTGGCCAGCACGGCAGCCGCGCCGCGCTCCAGCGCGGAGGCCGCAAAGTCATGGCCGTCGCGCGCGCCGGGCAGGGCTGCGAACAGCTCGCCGGGCCGGATCAGGCGAGAATCAAAATTTGCGCCGAAAAACGGCCGTTCTTCCAGCTCGGGGGCGATCTGACCGCCGCACCACGCGGCGGCCTGCCCGAGCGTCAGGGTCTTATTGCTCATGGTCTTCCTCTTGCAGACAAGCGGCGACTTCCTCGCGCTCGTCAAAGTGAATTTTTTCCGTACCGAGGACCTGATAGGTCTCATGTCCTTTTCCGGCGAGCACTATCATATCATCTTTTTGCGCGAAACGCAAGGTCATGCGGATGGCCGTGCGGCGGTTCTCCTCCACATAGACGGGCTTCTCCGTCTGCGGGATCCCGGCAAGGATCTCGCGGATGATGGCCATCGGCTCCTCCGTGCGGGGGTTATCCGACGTCACAACGAGCACGTCGGCCAGCCGCGCGGCGATCTCGCCCATGATGGGGCGCTTTGTCCGGTCGCGGTCGCCGCCGCAGCCGAACAGCACGATGAGGCGGCCGCGGCAGAAGTCGCGCACGGAACGGAGAATGTTCTCCAGTCCGTCCGGCGTGTGGGCATAATCGATGAGAACGGTGAAATCGCGGCCCGGCGTGGGCACGACCTCGATGCGGCCCTTTACGCCCGCCGCCGTGCCGAGCGCGCGGCAGGCGTCCTCCAGCCCAATGCCGAGGGCGCGGGCAATGCCGAGCGTCAGAAGCGCGTTCGAGACCGTGAAGCGGCCGGGGATGCCGATGCGGACATGCGCCGCCTTCTCCCCTTCCCGCACCTCCATCGCCACATGGTCCGGCGCAAGCTGCACCTGCTCTGCGCGCAGCGCGGCGTCTTTTCCCGTGCCGACGAGCAGCGGTGTACAGGCCGCGCCCTGCAGCATGGTCCGGTAAGCCGGGTCGTCCGCATTGAGCACACCCGTCCGGCAAAGCCGGAACAGGCGGGCCTTGGCGGCTCCGTAGGCCTCCATGGTCTTATGGAAATCGAGGTGGTCCTCCGTCAGGTTCGTGAACGCACCGACCGTGAACGGGATGCCGTCCACGCGGTGCAGCGCCAGCGCATGGGACGAGACCTCCATCACCACATGCGTGCAGCCCGCATCGAGCATCTGCCGCAGCAGGCCCTGCAGGGCAAAGCTCTCGGGCGTCGTGCGCTCCGTGGGGACGACGGTGTCGCCGATGCGGTTTTCGATCGTGCCGATGAGGCCGACCTTCGCGCCGAGCGTCTGCTCGAGCACATGCTTGACAAGGCAGGTCACGGTCGTCTTGCCGTTCGTCCCCGTCACGCCGATCATGCACAGGCGCTCCGCCGGATGGCCGAACCAGTTGCAGCCGAGCTGCGCCAGCGCCGCGCGCGCATCGCGCACGCGCACCCACGGCGTGTGCTCCGGCATGTCGTGCTCGCACAGCACGCAGGCCGCGCCGCGCGCAAGGGCGGCGGGAATGAAGCGGTGGCCGTCCGTGGCATAGCCCGAAATGGCGGCAAACAGCTCGCCGGGCGCGGTCGAGCGGGAATCATAGCTCACGCCCGTCAGCTCCAGCTCCGGGTCGGCGTTCTGTTCGAGCACCTCGATGCCCTGCAAAAGCTCGTGTAATTTCATTGCATTCAACCTTCTTTAATCCAGTGCGGTCGTATCCGTGAATGTGACGGCGATCATCGTGCCGCGCGGGACCTTTGTTCCGGCGTCGATGTCCTGCTTTGTCACCACGACGTACCATGCATTCGAATCCGTGCCCTTGGCCTGCAGATAGAGCCCGAGCTGGGACAGCGTCGTGCTGGCCTGCGCCACGGTCATACCCGTCAGATTCGGCACCTCGACCTCGTCGGTCGGCATGGAATCGTCCGTATAGAGCAGCACGGTCGAATTGCCGGGCAGCTCACGGCCGTGGGCCGGGATCTGGCTGACGATCTTGTCGCCGTCGCCGATGATCTTGTAGTTCAGGTGATCTTCCTCCAGAATGGCAGCCGCCTCGGACTCGGTCTTCCCGGCCAGATTCGGCATGCGGACCGTCACGCGGGACATATCCACCTCGGAATAATCCGGCTCGACGCCGAGATAGGGCAGGATATCCTCCATCACGCGGGCGACGGTCGGCGCGGCCATAACGCCGCCGGAGATATAGGTGCCGGTGGCGGGGTTCGGCGTATCAAGTGCGATGAGTACCACATACTCCGGATCGTCCATCGGCGCAATGCCGACAAACGAGACGATCTTGTCGTTCGTCTGCTGGCCGTTCGAATCGGTCTGGTCGGTCTTTTCGGCCGTGCCGGTCTTGCCGCCGATGCGGTAGCCGACGACGCTGCCATTCTTTGCTGTGCCCTCCGTGACGACGGACTCAATGATCTGCCGCATCGTGGCGGACGTCTCCTCGGAGATGACCTGCCGCACGACGGTGCGGGCGTTCTGCTGCACGACGTTGCCCTCGGAGTCGACGATCTCCGAGACGACATAGGGCTCGAGCAGGTAGCCGCCGTTCACCACGGCGGAAATAGCCGTGACGAGCTGGATGGGCGTCGGCTTGATGGTCTGGCCGAACGACGTTGCGATGAGGTAGCTCGTGCCGTAGGAGGCGGTGTTGGCCAGGCGCTCGCGCGTGTGGAACACGCCGGAGGCCTCGCCGGGCAGGTCGATGCCCGTCTGCTCCATCAGGCCGAAGGCGCGGCAGTAGTCATACAGCGTGCCGCCGCCCGTCCGCAGGCCGATGTGGGCGAAGGCGATGTTGCAGGATTTCTGCAGGGCCTGCGCCGTGGTCTCGCTGCCGTGGCCGGCATGGTTCCAGCAGTTGAGGATCTGCTCGCGGCCCTCGATCTTCTCGGAGCCGCCGCAGTAGAACGTATCGGCCGTCGTGACTGCGCCGGAATCGAGCGCCGCCGCCAGCGTGAGGATCTTGAACGTCGAGCCAGGTTCATAGCCGTCGGAGACGCAGCGGTTGCGCCACTGCTTCAGGCGGGCGTCGCGCACGGCGGCGTTATAGGCGTTGAAGGCCTCCGTGCGGGCCGTGGAATTTTCGGGCTGCTTTTCCGCCTTGGTGTAAAGCTCCTCGATCTGTGTGCGCAGGTCCTCGTCATAAATTTCCTGATAATCGTTCGGGTCATAGCTGCCGAGCGTGCACATGGCGACGATCTCGCCCGTTTTGCAGTTCATAACGATGCCGAACGCACCGTTGAGCACGTCATAGCGGTCCACGGCGTCCTGCATCTGCTTCTGCAGATAATACTGCACCGTCGTGTCGAGCGTCAGGTGGATGCTGTCGCCGTCGGACGCCTGATAATACTTCTCATAGGAATAGAGCATCTGCGTCTCGTAGTTGCCCTTCGTCGTGATGACGGCTCCGGCCGTGCCCTGCAGCTCGTCATTATAATAGGCCTCCAGCCCCTCGGAGCCGACATTCTCGGTGTTCGTAAAGCCGATGATCTGCGCCGCGACATCGTGATAGGGATAGTAGCGCTGCGAATCCGGCTCGAGATGCACGCCGATGATCTTATCCTCCGCAATGATCTCGCGGACCTTGTCGCAGACCTCCTGCGCCTGGCGGCGCTTGATGACCTTGTAGCGCAGGCTCGTATCGGCGGCCTGCTCCTCGATCCAGCCCGCATCCAGCTCGAGCACGGCCGCGAGCTTCTTTGCCAGCGCCGGGACGTCGACCTTGTTCTGCGACAGCTCCAGCGGGTCGAGGAAAACATTCTCCACGCTCGACGAGGCCGCCAGCACATTGCCGTTGCGGTCATAGATCGTGCCGCGCGAGGCGGTGACGCTCGTGCTGCGGGTCTGGTTGCGGATGGCCTTTGCCTCATAATAATCGTGGTCGACGAGCATGAGCTTCACGAGCATGCCCGCCACAGCGCAAAAGCTGACGACACCCAGCAGGATCATCAGGAAAAAGATGCCCTTGCGCACATGGGTCGTCGAGACCTCCTCGCGCTTCGGCGCGCGGCGGCGTCTTCTCTGCGGTTGCTGCTTCATAGTATTCCCTCCCGGGGCAAAACAGTGGAAAAAAGATGGGCGGCAATTCTCACTCACCGCCCATGCTCTGTATACGATATGAATCGGGCGGCGGGACCATGCCTGAAATGGCCGTCCCTCCCGAAATTCTGCGGCAGGCTCAGGAGAAGTAGTTGATGGCGTCCGTAAAGGCGCTGCGGAATGCGTCGATCACGCGGACGAACACATTCTTCTCCGCAGGCGCGGCATAGACCTCCGTCGTATCGTCCGCATCAACCTGCACATAGATGATCTGCGAGCTGCCCGGCTGGCGCATGCCAAGCTCCTTGGCGCGCTTTTCGATCTGCTCGAGATCGAGGGCATTGTCATACTGCGACTGCAGTCTGGCCTGCTGCTCCTCCAGCGTGCTGAGCTGCGTCTGCAGCTTGCCGACATCGCTGCGCGCCTCATAGAGGCGGATATAACTGAAAACCACCAGTGCCAGCATCAGCACGGCGGCGGCCGCGCCGAGCGCCGTCAGGGGCGAGATACCCAGACGTGCACGGACATGGCGCGCCGGCTTGTGCCGCGCAGGCGCGTCCGGCAGACGCTCCGGCTGCTCCAGAGGCTGTGCGGTATTCCGGCGTCGGACATCATAGGCCGCCGAGCCGTTGCTGCGATAAGGGTCTGCCATGGTGGCTCATCCTTTCTGTCAAAGTTTTTCCGCAACGCGGAGCTTTGCGCTCCGGGCGCGGGGATTTTCCTCCAGCTCCGCAGGGCCGGAGACGATAGGCTTGCGCGTAACGAGCTTCACGAGCGGCTTTTTGCCGCAGACGCACACCGGGAATTCCGGCGGACAGGTGCAGCCGCGCGCTGCCTGCTGCATCTCGCTCTTGACGATGCGGTCCTCGAGCGAGTGGAAGGTGATAACGGCCAATCTTCCGCCGGGATTGAGGCGGCCGACCGCAGCCTGCATCATGCGGCTGACGGCGCCGAGCTCATCGTTCACGGCGATGCGGATGGCCTGAAAGCTTCTCTTTGCGGGGTGCTGCTTTTCGCGCAGCGCCTGCGCGGGCATGGCCGAGCGGATGATATCCACCAGCTCCAGCGTCGTTTCGACGGGTGCCTTCTCACGCGCCCGGCAAATGGCTGCCGCGATCTGCGGTGCATAGCGCTCCTCGCCGTAATCATAGAGAATGCGGCGCAGCTCGCCCTGCGGCCAGGTGTTGACGACCGCCCCCGCCGTGAGCGCGTCGTCCTTATCCATACGCATATCGAGCGGGGCGTCCGCCATGTAGGAAAAGCCGCGCGAAGCATCGTCGAGCTGCGGCGACGAAACGCCGAGGTCGAACAGCATGCCGTCCACGGCCGGAATGCCAAGGGAATCGAGGATCGCGTCGATCTCCGCAAAATTGGAATGCACGAGTGTCACGCGGTCGGCATAGGGGGCCAGGCGCTCCTTTGCGGCGGCCAGCGCCGTGCGGTCGCGGTCCACGCCGATGAGACGCCCACCCTCCGTCAGGCGGCGGGCGATCTGACTGGAATGCCCGGCGCCGCCGAGCGTCCCGTCGAGGTAGATCCCGTCCGGGCGGATGTTCAGCGCGTCAATACACTCCTGCAGCAATACGGATTTATGTTGAAATTCCATCAGATCCCGATCTCTTCCATCAGTGCGGCCAGCTCCTCGGCGGAGACATTGGCCTCTTCCTCCTCGTAGCGCTCTGCCGCCCAGATCTCAGCGCGGCCGGCCTGCCCGAGGAAATAGACCTCCTGCTGGATCCCGGCATATTTGCGGAGATCGTCCGGCAGCAGGAAGCGGCCCTGCTTGTCCGGCTCACAGCGGACGACGTTGGCAAAGAACGTGCGCAGGCCGCGGGCCTTGGACGACGGCGCAGCCTTGCTGCGCTCGACGATGCGCTGCCACTCCTCCTCGGTATAGACCGTCAGGCAGGGGTCCAGTGAACGGGCAACATAGAACGCGCTGCCGAGCTCTTCGCGCAGCTTGGCGGGAACGAACAGCCGTCCCTTGGGGTCAAGCGTGTGCTTGTATTTGCCGAACATTCCCTCACCTCCGCTCCATTTTGCTCACATTTCATCCATTTCGCTCCACTTCGCTTGTAGTATACTATTCCTGCCCCAAAAATGCAATCACTTTTTCGGATTCTGCCCGAGATTTTTCCGGAAATTTTTCCCATAAACCCGCGAAAACCGAATTTTTGAACATATGTTTGTCTATATTATGGTAACAAGCCCCAAGGCGCACAAAAAGCCCGCGCAGCGATCCACTGCACGGGCTCAACTGCCGGGAAACCCCTTCGGGCTTTTCCGGCAAAAGGCTTGCAGTCCGCTGCGCGCACGAATCGCCCGCCAAGGGCGGACAATTCGCACACTGGCGGACTGAGCGGTATTTTCTCCGACGT
>OLSP01000500.1_pt1 | contig 39309 bp, 47 predicted proteins | sample 1672941 | NCBI WGS metagenome assembly OLSP01 (sample SAMEA3136739, study PRJEB25190) | human gut metagenome | reverse complement strand
TATAACATAACAACTGGAAACATACAATAAAAATCGAACATATTTTCGATTAATTATATGCCGGTTACGGCATTAATATCAAGGAGTTAAGGGATTATTATATTATTTCCATGTGCAGATATGCACAATTCTACGCTTTCATCTCGGTAATTGAATTGCCGAGGATTCCCGCTTATCGTCCTAAAATCACAAATACATATAAAAAAGAATAAATATCTGATATTTTTCAAGCAACAAAAATGTCGCAGTAATGATTTAAAAAATCATTACTGCGACATTTCCTTTACATTATTTCTTCGTCTTCGTCGATATGTACATCTCCTGCTACCTCATCCGGTACTGGCCAGATATGGATGCAGTTTGGTGTCTCAATATGATGGGGTTTATCATTCATAACGATAATATTCTTGTCATAGTCTACAGTAAACGTAGTGATAGAGTTGCTTGCATGGTTCGCAAGTGCGATGTGCTTATTATCTGGGAAGATTACCAGATCCTTCGGATAATCGCCACTGATCGGAAGATTGAACTTCTTCTCAAGAAGTCCGGTCTCATGGTCAATCTCATACATGGAAACCGAATTCTCTCCGGCAGTTGTACAGAACAGATGCCTGCCGTCCGGTGCAAGTGCAAGTCCGGATGCCGCATTGTGGATTGCATCCTCGTCATTCGGCTTTCTGAGTGTGCTGACACTCTGGAGCAGTTCAAACTCAGGAGTACTGCCGCTTCCGTCATAGCTGTAAACCTTAATCTCATTGCTCAGCTCAAACAGGATATATGCAAATCTGCCGTCTGCACTGAAACGGATGATCCTAGGACCGCTCTCTCTCGGGCAGCGGAGGATGTCGACCAGTTCCAGCTTATGCTGTCTCTTGTTGATGCGGTAGATCTTGACCTGATCGATGCCGTTGTCAACTGCACACAGGTATTTGTTGTCCGGTGTAGGACGTACACAGTTTACATGTGGACGGAAGTTACGCTCTGCAACGCTTCCAAGTCCCTTGTGATAAACACCATCCATGATACGTCCGAGACTTCCGTCGCGGCGTGTATGTACAACCGTCACCTTGCCGTCATGGTATCCTGCCACATACAGATATTTGCCGTCCACGTCTGTTGCCAGGAAACATCCTCTCATTCCGTCGATGCTGACTCTGTTAATGCGGGTCAGGTCACCGTTCTCGTCACGTTTGAACACTGCCACACCTTCGTCCTCGATGGAATACAAAAACTTGCCATTCTTGGAAATTGCCGTATGAGATGCATTGCTGACCTGTACTTCGCTCCGTTCTTTCAGAGTACCTTTCTCAACATCTACATCGTAAACCTGAATACCTTTACTGTTGCCGTGGGTATATGTTCCCACATAGGCTACATATTTCTTATTCCCCATGATATTGCCTCCTAAAATCGCGCGTTGTCGTCGTCCACGCAGAGACAGTGCTCTGCATGAACTTAAGCGGTTACTGTTCACTCCAGCAACCTCAGGTGTCCTTATTATATCACAATCCAATTCCAAGAACAAGTTAGCATTCAGGAGGAAATGTATTTTATCTTATACTTAATGTACTTTATTTTCCACTTTTAGCGAAATCCCTTGTTTTTGCGGTGTTCCAGACTTGCGGTATAATTGATTTGTGACTAACCTGTGACTAACCGCAGCAACCTATATCGTTCTATATGCTATTAAAACAGATGATACAATATGCTCCCGGTAGTGGGTACCTGCCGGGATTTTTTCTTAAATTGCAATTAAATCTTTCCAGGTATTTTCTCCACATTCCCCGTCTACTTCCAGTACTCCATTTCTGGACTTCTGATACTTGGTCAGTGCATAGATAGTATTCTCGTCTGCTTTTCTGGAAAGCGTCAGTGCCTTTCCGTCCTTACCTTTAAATCCTCTGGCAATAAGAATCTCCTGCAATAATAATACGGATGTTCCCGTAGTTCCTAATTTTACAAGCTCAGGTTCAAGCATATAACCTGCTCCTTTCTTACTCGTTGTTGTCAATGCAGTATCCGCCGGCTTATTTCCGGCAGCATTAATCATGCTGAAGTCAATCCCTTTTCCTGTGAACCTCAGTCTGTGGGTCCAGCCGTGGCTGTACAGGTACCAGGACTGGGTACGGATCTCATTACCGGAATTGTCAATCGTGTCTTTCGTTCCTTCTGAGCTTCTGGCATGGACGATATTGTTTTTATCTACCGCCAGGGCTGTATGATAGGTGGTGTTGAGTTCGATATCTCCCTGGATCATCTGCGCATGAGCGGTCTGGTTGCGGGCCACTGTCTCGAATCCGGCATTCAACATCCGGAGCATATTTCCGGTGTAGCTGCAGTTTCTCTTAAGGTAATTCGCCTGCTCCACCAGACCATTTTCCAGAAATGCGTAATAATACGCTGTCAGTACCAGGCTGGAACAGTCAAATGATTTCGGGTTTACAATATTGTACAGGCTCCTTACCGCCTGACTGTAGCCATGGCTGTTGTCACTGGCAATTTTAACTGCAAAATTGACTGCATCATTACGCACGTTCTGGATGATCTGTTCTTTTGTAAGTTTCACGTTATTTTCTCCTCTCGCATCGGTTTTTGTATCTTTGTCTGCATAATCCTTATAAAATACATTACGGTCCACTTTCGTGGAGATGCCCGGAATAACAGCCTTACTGGAATATTGCCAGCCTACGCCAAAATCCGGTCGGAGCCGTTCCTGCAGTGTGCCATTGTCATTAGCCGGATAGCGGGCAATCCAGAAGTCGTATTTTTTCAAGTGCGAGCAGATCACGTTCACGTACCAGTCCACATTACAGTAGATGGCAAATTTATAGCCAGCCGCCTCTATGATCTCACGGAAGGCATCTGCCATCCTATGGATACTCTCGGATCCAATGGCTCTCTGGTTGTTGTATTCCAGATCCAGGAATACCGGAAACTGGATCCTGCGGCCATTTAATGTAGTTACTACCTTACGAGCTTCGCTCTGGATTTCTGCGATTGTCATCGCATAGGAATACTTGTATACTCCTACCGGAATGTTATATTTGTTACATTCGGCCAGATTGTTTTCGAACTGAGAATCAACAACGTTGCCGGCTTCCGTGATCCGGAGGATTGCGAATCCCATTCCATAATCTGCGACTGTTTTCCAGTCGATCCTGCCCTGCCAGGCAGATACATCGATACCTTTAATTTTCATATTTACCTCCTGTTTTTATAATAAGAAGAGAACGATCACTCGTCCCCTGTTCCCTCTTTATTATCCATATTCACTTTGTCTTCGACCTGTGATTTCACATGAGTTACCAACGGAATCAGGAATGCCGGGATTGTTACTCCCATATCCTTGATGTTTTCCAGGATGCTGATAATCTCGTTGCAGATGATCCAGATTGCTACAATACATGCCACCAGGAATGTGAATGGTAAGGCGATGCCTACGGTCTGGGATGCATACAGGAGCAGCTGATCAATCACAGCTCCAACTACTACCAGAAGCCACATGCATACTTTTTTCATAATACCGCGGATACTCTTATAGGAGTTGATGTCCTCAGAACGGTATGTAGATGCCATGAGTCCGGTTGCGTAGTCGAGAATGTTGCAGGCTACCATCAGAAGAACCGGCACTGCCAGCACTCCCAGAATGGAGCTGATGAATGCAAAGACTGCTGTTAAAATTACTTTGATATGATTTTCTGTCATAAGTTTTTCCTTTCTCCGGTTGCGCCGGCGCAATTTTTTCCCAAAAGAAATAGAGCCTTATGGCTCTGCTCTGATTTTCTTCATGTTTAATCATTTCCTTTTACTGTTTATTTTCCAGTTCTTTGATTCTCTTATTCATATCCTGGATCAATTTCAACATTAACGGAATCAGAATCCTCTGGTTCCAGTCTTCTGGTCTGCCCTGCTCATCGTGGATAACTGCTTCTGGAAGGATATCATCTATTTCTTCTGCGTAGAATCCTGGAATTGTTTTGTTGTACAGGTCATCGTTTTTATACAAATATCCCGGTTTGTATTTGAAGCGTACTACTGGAAGGCACAACACTTTACAGGCATCCTCTGTGGAAACCAGCCCCATAGAATCCTTATATCTTTTGGATGATGACGCAATCGTTCCGACATGTCTGTCGCTCGCAATTCCCAGTGTTTTTCCCGTAACTGCTGTTAAATTGTACAGTCGAAACTGATCTGAACCATCCGTAAACTCCTGATTTGTTCCTGCATATATCCACAGTCCATACTTTACAACAGCAGCATGACTGTCTTCTGATAATTTTACATTGCCAATTTTTATGTATGGATTATCCCCACCAAATAATGATATGGATTCATCCGCAGATACAAGGATACCATTTTTGACATTCCACGTTGCAATCGTGCCGTAATTTGCTACGAAGGAACCATTTGTACGAATTTTAAAACGATCGTTTGCCGTAACCAGCCCATTGAAATTAATCCTGGCTGCGTTAATAGTTGCAGATTCTGCTGTCTGATTGATTTCTGAAATGATATTCCCCTTTGAAACTTTTAAACTGATGGCAGCCTCTGTCTGTTCGATTTTCGTTTCCAAAAGCTCTTCCGCATCTGATACCCGTTTTATTTCTGACGAAATCGAATTGCTTAAGATTGATAATCTGCCTTCTGTCCAGTCCTCATATTTTGCCAGAATCCTGACTCCTGTAACAAATACTCTCTTATTTTCATCTTCTACTTGTATTCTGAAGATATGTTTTCCTTCTCCAAGAGTTACTTCTACGGAAAATTCTTTCCATTCATTTGCAATATCTGTTTTATCAATACTTAATATCTCAGCATCATCCAGATATATTTTTGTATCGCCGGCATTCCCTGCTACCTGAAATACAAACTCATTTTTCTGTTTTTTATTAGTTAAGTACTCCCAGCTTATAAAAGGCGTACTCAGCATTCCTTCTAAAGCATCATTTCCTGAACCAGTATTTTTGTAGCGTAAGAGTTTTGCGCATTTTTTTTCCAGGTAAGAAGCCGTCTGAAGACCGGACTTGCTTTTCCACCCTTCTTTACTGTCAAAATCGCCATTTGTACAATAATTGTAATAGGATACGTCTCTAACTTCTGCAAAAATCTTCGTAGTAGAGGCTTCTATTGCCGCACTTAGCTGATCAACAGTGCTATAACCGTTCAGCTTATTCTGGGTAACATATGTATCAGACAGCTCTGTTTTCAAGCTGTTTACTGTCAAATTAACAAAGACTTGCATTGATTGAGTGGTACTGTAATCTGTTTCAATGTGACTTGACAGCTTTACCAAAGCAACTGAAAAATTATCCACTGCAGTTTTGTATTCACCGACTTTGCTGTTCAGATCTGTATACTGGCCACTGACCGTATCGTATTTACTGCTGATGTCTGTATACTCTTGAGACAAGCCAGAAATGGTCTGCTCCGCTGAAGCCATGCGACTGTACATGGTCTTGTTGCCGCTTTGCAGCTCCCTCAGCTCACTTTCGGATATCAGGGAACTGATTTTCTCTTTCGTAACTTTAAATTCTGCTTCCAAGGCTTGAAATTTCTTCAGAGTACCTTCGGCATATATATTTACTTCCTTGGTAAAGCGCAAGCTGTTTCGCCTCCTTTCAGTAGATATTATTGTGAATCATAATGAATGGTTGCGCCGGCGCAATTGGGGGGGTAAAAGAAATAGAGCCTTACGGCTCTGCTCTGATCTTCTCCATATATTTTAACCTTATTCCACATTCAGTGCTTCGCGGATTGCTTCCAGATCATCTGTAGTTAATGCCGGATAATCTGCTGCAATGTCTTCAAATGCTTCTCCGTTCTTGATCCGGATCTTAAATGCTCTTACCATGATTTTTAATTTCAATGTGCTAAGTGTTTTCATATTAATTTCCTCCTATTAAATCTGCCATCATTAAGATAATGTCATCTGCTGTTGATTCTAATGTAGATAATCGTTCTTCCTGGCTTGCTTTGGGCTTGAAGTCTGACTCAGTTAATCCGAGTTTCTCAATCATCTTTTTCTGGGATTCTGTCATTCTGCCACCTCGCTTAATTTAACTGTATATTCTACTGTGTTGGGAACTGGGACTTTGTAGCCATCTCCGTTACTGTTCTGGAATGTCAGTGATCCACCTGCTTCGACTTCCATGGCTTCCAAAAAAACTTCTGGAATAATATCCGAAATATCGGTGATAATCGGTTCTGAAAGTTCGTAACAAAGTGTTACACCTTGCAACATCTGTTTGAATGTAGATGCATCAGAATATGATGTTGTGCTATTAATTTTAATTTTTGTATCAGTATTTGCGGAAATGGAATTGTTATTATTACTGCTATCATTGGCATATGTGATTTCAAATCCAGAACATATGGCGTTTATCTTACTCCATGCATCTACAAATTTACATTTTAAAATTAAACTTGCAAAGAAAATATTATCTGAATATTTAGATATTGATAATGTACCCAGATCCACTTCTGCAACTCTCTGAATATATTTTTTATTTTCCCAATCCACATAATTGCAAACAGCACCAGCAGACCAACCGTAACCTGGAAGATCGAGAATTGCCTGTGGGATTGTGTTGCGTGCCAATTCCTTATAAGGCATATATGCTGTAGGTTTTAATCCCAGTTCGATTTGAGTATTTTCGTAAGCCAATGTTCCAGATATATTATCCAGAAATTGGAATGTTATACGTGTATTATTAGCTTCTCGGGGAATTACAGCTGTTGCATAGCTCAAACCACTGACAACTGAGTTTCCCACACAATATTTCCATTCTTCATCCATCTTATAATCAAATCTAATTCTACTTAACCCGCCATCACTACGTGCAATCTTGCTAGATACTGTAATTTGGACATCTCTGGGAATCTCCACATCATAATATTTTTGTGATGTGGTTTGACCATCAGGAATATTTATCAAATTCTTTCCCTGTTCCACCACTGCATTTGCGGACATACTCATAAGAATTCCTTTATTATATAGATAATAGTCTTCCGGGAACATGGCTTCGAATTCCTCGACCGTAGATGGTTCATTGCCTGATCCGAACATTTTGGTGAGATCAAAAGCAGTTACCGTAACATCATAATCTACTGATGTATCTGCCGTGTATACTGCAATTTGTATCCTTGTATCTTTTGTTTCATCACATAAAACGAATGTTTTCTGTATTTTATACAACTTCATTTCTGCAATGTATACTTGTGTTTTTTTATCCTCATCTGTATATTTCCCATCAACATTTATGAAGTATATATGATCTTTGATAAAACTAATTCTCCCGATTACAAGATAAAGATTATTTGAAGGAATTCCACTAATTTTTATATGTTTGTTTTCGTCTACTTCAACTGTACATCCATTTTCCATTCGGCTAGTGAGACTTAATTTTAATAACTGGTTCCACACAATCGTCTTCCCGCCGATTTGCTTCACACTTGCCATCTTTGCCCCTGTTGGAATCGTCTTCTGGTAGGCGGGTTCTGAATCCTCTTCAAACTGATAGCTAATTCCCTGATTCAACTTCCAGAGTGCATCCAGTTTTCGGTCTGTTGTTGCCAGAGCAGACTTGTTTGCCTTGCTTTCTTCTACTGATGCAATGGCATCACCAACTGCTTTTGAATCTGCGGCCTTACCGCTTTCCGAGAGAGTACTGTCCAGGCTGTTGGCGATGTCCTGAAGCTGTTCTTCTCCCGCCTGGTTGACTGCCTGGGTTACTTCATCGGTCTTGTCGGAGATCTCCTGCTTCTTTTCCTCTATGTAGCTCTTTGTCTCATCTTTTACAGCCTGTACAGAAGCATTCTGCTGATCTGTTACTGTCTGGACTGCTTGCTGACCTGCAGTATTGATATCTCGCAACGCCTGCCTTGCTGATTCAAGTGCTGTATTACCTACCTGTTTCACTGCCTCGGTGGAGGTATCCTGCTGGGTGGTGATTGTATCAATAGCCTGTTGCCTTGCGGTGGCGATGTCTTTCTGTGCCTTGGTGACCGATTCGGACACCTTCTGATCCAGACCGGTCATCTGGGCGTTGATGTTCTGTTCGGATTCGGCGGCCGCTTTTCTGGATGCCTCGGCAGACTGGGCGTAGCCTGCGGCACTGTCGCGGCTGTTTTCTGCTTCCTGAGCAGCCTGTACAGTATCTTCGTGTAACTGCTGCACGTCTGCCTGCGATGCTTCTACTTCCTGCTGTGCCTGTTCTACTGCTACCCTGGAGATTTCTACCTGTGCCGCCTTGTTAACTACATCGTCATGCATGGCTATATAGTCTGGTCTGAGATTCCCTGGAAGGGTAAGCATCTGCCAGATGTCTGTGTTGCGTCCCGGCTCCGGAGCTGTGCCGGTGATGGTGGTTCCATTCTCTATCCTGCACACATAGGATCCACCCTGATAGCTCACCGTATCAAGATATTCATAGGCTGTTTCTGGATCGTATTCCCCTCTGGGATTCAGGGAGACATTTCCCAAATCGGTTGGAAGATAGTCGTTTTCTGTATTGTTCATCGTTTTCTCCTTTCTCAGTTCTTAAGCTGGTACATCAGCCGACTGCCTTTTCGGTAGAAACGGATTCTGTCTGCTTTAGGGTCCGAGTACATTATAAGCCGTCCTGCCACTACCCGAAACGACGGAAAGTAAACATTTCCAGTATCTCCTTTGAGTTCGGTTTCTTTCTGTCTGACGTAATTATCAATGCTTCTCTTTCCCTCTTCCACCCTTCCTGGGACGGATTCGGCAGCCTTCCGCGCTTCAACAGCATAATATTTTGCATTGTCTTCTTTCTGCTCCGGATGATCTTCCCTTCCATGCGCCCACGCTTCCGCTTCTAACGCTTTCTCTTCTGCCTCATCCCGTGCTTCTGCCGCCTGCTTCTGGTATTCTGCGACTGCTGCCAGAGTATGATGGAATAAATTTATATCTTCCGGCGTTTCAAAACCTTCTGGTGCTTTTCGACTGCTTACCAGCATATAAATGGTATTTATCGTCTTTCCTTCTTCCCGGTCGGAGATATAAATATAGGCAGTAATCATTCTCTTCTGCTGTAATGCCGCGTTTGGGATATCCACCGTAGACACTCCATCAACAGTAAAACCAGTTACTACTTTCGCTGTTTCCAGATCCTTCCAGGAAAAATGCACCTCAAAAATTTCCGGAAGATCTAACCCTGTGATCTGTATCTTCTGACCATAGTCATACTGCCAGAGTTCATCATCTATTTCAATTTCCTCACCTCTTCGAGAAAAATTTGCAACCAGCATATCTTAATCACCCCTTTCCAAACTCATTATTTTTTCAAATTTTCCTTCAATGACGTAAGCTCATCATTCATCTGGTTAAGTGCCTGAACCAATGTCATTTCTCCCTGTTTCAAACTGAGGTTTTGATTTACCAGATTATTGAATATCTGCTTCTGTAAATCTTCAATAGAGATAGTGCCTCCCTCGTTGGTATCTGGATCCACAAAAATAAACTGTTTTCCAGCCGGAACCTCCGATACTTTTACCAAACCATTTGCATTCTGGCTTTCCTGTGGCAATGCCATGTTTTCTCCTTTCCAGTGTCTAATTTGGACACCTTACGCATCTACGTTGATACATACAGCTTTATTACCTACTACCAGAAGTTTTCCTCCTGCTGCAAGCGCCATCTGTACATATCTGATAAATTGTCCGATTACAACTCCACCGAACATATAATCTTCATTGTTGACTGTAATTGAATATCCATGCTGTAAAAATACTTCTCCCTGTTCTGTTCTTCTACTCCAGGAGAACCATGCTGCTGGATATTCTTTTGTTACCTCTTTTCCTGCTTTGTATAGCACAGCTGTAACTGTTGTTGTCCCATTTCCATTATCCTGATATTTTGTGTTGTACATGAGTGTTCCATCCGTCACACCCTGAATATCTGTTGTAGTCTGGGATAATTTCGTCTCAAATCCCTTAAGACTACTTTTAATCTCCGTTACTTCCTGTGATGTCGTCTGGATTGCATCTTTTGCTTCCTGAGCTTTTTTATCTGCTTTTGCAATATCTTCTGACAGTCCGGCCGCGTCAGAAATAATCGATACAGTCTGAGTATCCAAAATTTGAATTCCTTTGGCATCATACAGAGTGCACTGAAGCATATTCACATCTGTGGATGGTGTGAATATCTTCAAAAGTTCTGGTGCTGCTGAAACATACCGGAGTTCATAAGTACTTCCGGAATCTTTAGATTCTCTGACCTGAAAGATACCCGCATAGCTGCTCACAGAGCCATCATCATTCTTGTAAGCGGAAAATGTTACATTTGACGGATCCAGTGTTTTACCCAATGTCATTAAGTTAGTATGACGCATAAAGATCTCTATATCTGAAATGGTATAGGGGTCTTTTTATTTTTCGAAAACAGTTGACATTTATATTAATGTGTGCGGCCGATTTCGCTACGGATTGATAATAAAGGCAGCGAAATCGGCCCTTGTAATTAAGAAAAACTTAATTACAGGGAGGTATCATATGAAACCGAAACACATTAAAAAAGTTTTGATGTCAGAAATCAATAAAGTTGCAAACAATCCGAAGGACTATTGCTTTCATCCTGATACGGACTTTACCCGAAAACGGAAAATTTCTATGAAAGCAGTGTTAACAGGAATTATCGGTATGGGAAGCGGCAGTCTTACAAATGAATTAATAGACTTTTTTCACGCTTCCCCTCAAATGCCCACACCATCTGCTTTTTTACAGCAGAGAAGTAAGATTAAGCCTGAAGCTTTCCGTTCCATATTTGACGGCTTTAACGAAACAATTACGAAAGGTTTTTCAGAAAAGATGCCTATATTTGCTGTTGACGGTTCAGACATTCAAATTGCTACAAACCCTGGGGATACTGGATCATATTATCCTGGAAGCAACGGACAAAAAGGATATAATCTTTTACATTTAAATGCACTGTATGAGATTGATTATCATATTTATGCAGATTCAATTATCCAGAAAAGCAAAAATTGTAATGAACATAAGGCTCTTCAGGAAATGGTTGATCGATCGACCATACCAGAAGCTCTTATTATAGCAGACCGGGGTTATGAATCTTATAATAGTATGGCACATATTCAGGAAAAGGGCTGGTACTTCTTGATACGTATTAAAGATGGACATGGAAGTATAAAAAGCAACCTGGAACTTCCAAAAGAAAAGCTTTTTGATCTGAAGATAAATCTTAACATTACAAGGAAACAGTCAAAAGAAGTAAAGGAACTGCTAAAGGATAAGAACCATTATCGGTATCTTCCTTCCAATGTGAATTTCGACTATTTACCTGCAAAAAGTAATTATAAAGATCCAGCCTCGTTTTATGGATTGTCTTTTAGGATTGCAAGATTCCAAATTTCAGAAGATACTTATGAAACCGTCCTTACAAATTTGGATAAGGAACAATACCCTCTTGAAAAATTAAAACAGCTTTATGCTTTAAGATGGGGAATTGAAACATCTTTCAGAGATTTAAAATATACTATTGGAATGTTGGATTTTCATTCAAAAAAGGTGATGTGTATCCAACAGGAAATCTATGCACATCTAATCATGTATAATTTTGCACAAATGATTACCTCGCACGTAGTCATTGAAAAAAAGCAAAGAAAATATACATATAAAGCCAACTTCTCAGTTGCGTCGCACTTGTGCCGATTATTTTATCGTGGGAAAACGACATCACCTGATTTAGAAACCATTATCGCAAAGAATGTGATTCCCATACGCCCCGATCGTCATGGGGAACGGAAAGCAACTACTAAGATATTTCATGGTTTCTTATATAGAGTAGCATAAATTTGAATAAGTGAATATAGTTTTTTGAGGCAGATGAAAATCTGTCTATTTGTGTTTGGCAAAAATAGAAAACAGGCTGAAGAGAACTCCTCAACCTGTTTCTGGGCAAACGCCAAATCAGCTTGCCTATGATAACTTAATGACATTGGTGTTTTACCATCTTTTTGTTTCCGGATAATCTGTGTACTGATCCGAAGGTTGTAACTCAGCCCAATTTTTCCATCTTTCGCTTTGGAAACTGAAAAACGCTTTGTAATCCAGGAACCTGTGGATTTCACAACTAATGCTTTCTCTCCGACCACCAGTCCTTTATCATCTACCTGCAGTACTTTTCCTTCCAGACCATATAATGCCGAAATATCAACATATCCATTATCTGTGGACATTGCAGTTACCTGATATTTTCTCAGCTGAGGATCCCATGTACCGGTAATGCCCGGAGATGCCGTAACTTTAATCTCATCAACATGGTCAGATACATCCGTATCACCCAGATATACAGAAAACACAGTGCAGCAGGAACTATAGTCACCACCTGTACCATCTGTATATGTGTGGACCACATGGGCATCATTATCAAGTGCTGCCCCAATTGCATCCAATGTTGAAATACCAGATAATGTATCAAGGGCCTTTCTGGCCGCATCTGCTGCTGCGGATGCAGTTCCGGAAGCTGAACTTGCAGTAGATTCAATTTCCGTGATATTCTGCGTCATCTTACTGTAAGCCTGATTCAGACTCTGATCAGAATCATCCAGCCAGATCCGGTCGCTTTTGATCACCTGAGTACTGCTGTTGATTTCAGTGAACAAGCTGTCTATGTCCAGTTTGGACGCGGCAATATTGGCAGTATCTGAAACCATCTGATTGATGATCAGGCCGTCTGCAATTGCTCCAGGCTGTACACCGGTTGCATCGATCAGCGTTCCTTTTCCTGTCTCGTCAAAAAGTGAGAAGGTAAAATCACCATTCGCATCTCTGCCCGCCTGCATCCTTACCGTGCCATTGGCATCTTTCCACTGCTGTGTTGCACCGGAAATCTGAATTCCACCATCATCTGACATGATTTTGAATTTGTTTGTGCTGATCGTACCGGCAAGAAGATCTGCAATGCTGACTGACTGCATCACCGCTTCCCGAATCAGTGCAGTATCAATTACTGCATTGTCAGAAGTCAGATGGATGTTCTGCAGATCGCCGATGCCTGCTGCTCCGGAAAGAAGATTTCTGATATTGGCATAATTGGAATCAAGGACATCAATCCTGCCATTTACCGCTGACAGATCCGTAGTCCGCAGCTGTACAATATCAGCTTCTGCGGCACTAAGTCTTTTGGCATAAGCATCTTCAAAATCTGCAATATTTCCTTTAATGCTTCCAAACTCTCCTTCAACAGCAGTCAATTTTCCGGAAACCTGCACATATTTTGCATCAAGATCTTTAATATGTACAGAACTGACAATTGCATTTTCCAGATCAACAATCTGCCTACTGTAAATCCCATCAATTGCGTCACCATCAATCTGTCCATTATCATTCGTAATATTATCAACTGTATTTACAGTGTCTTCATATTTCTGTGCAAGTTCATCAAAAGTCAAAACCTTATTCGCCAGTGTGCAGCTGTTCTTCTCTGGTGCATCCGGATATATTTTCATTCCCACGATGCGCTGCTTCTCTCTGGTATCCGTGATATCATCAATTAAAGTTATGATATCTCCTATACCATATTCCAGAATTCTGTATTTCTCTGAACATTTTGCCAGATCTATCACATCCGCTGAGTAGGAAACATAAGGCTTACTCATATCTGCAAGTTTTGCTTCTGCATCCTCTTTCAGTGATTCCGGCACCGTATATCTTTCATCTTTCCAGATGCATCTCTTCACTTTCGAACTGTATTGATGATTTTCCAGATATGTTTTTCCTGAATTGACTGCTTCAATCGTCAGCCCGTCCTTTCCATACGGTTCAATTTCTGTATAAAAATCATAAGATGTGGACTGTACGGTGAGACTCTTCAAATTAAGCTGATTTGCAAAATAGCTTCCTTTATCCGATCCAATTGCATTATATATACTGATTATCTGAAATTTTGAATTTACCTTAATTTCTGCCCTGTATATTTTAAGTGCCTGCTTTAATACATCTAACGCTGACACATTTGACATCGAAAGAGTTCTTTTTTTATTAACCTCACAGACTCCTATTGCCCAGCCAGTACCCGCAAAAGCAAGCTGCAAAGCAGATTTGATAGTCTGTTCTTCCGATCTGAACTCCCGGAATACTTTTCCCTCCAGCGATTCCAGGTCCAGCTGAGCTACTACTTTTGCTGTTCCCTCTGTGTTTTTTTCAATTTCTTTTACAACATAACGATCTGTTCTGGTTTCAATGTATCCTTCATTTACAACTGCATTTCTTATATTTCTGTATGGAGCAGAAAAAGAGAGCGTCCTGTCATCCAGTTCCAGAACACTCTCTATACATAAATCATCATATTTTTTCAGACCCTTCACCGGGACTTTGTTTCTATCTAATATTTTCAGCATACAAAATCCCTTTCTTCTTTTACTTTATAACCGGCATCAGCAAAGTAATCTGATTTGGTGTCATATGCATTTTTGCAATTTCTTCCTCGCCAAAGTACTCCAGATCCACATCACTTTCTGCCTTCATGAGTGTCATAATATCCTGATTATATCTGTCAGTATCCACAATTTTGACTTTTCCATTACTCTGTGTGATCAGAACACCTTCCTTGTCTTTTTCACCATATTTTCTCAGAATATCGTTTTCTACTTTCGCAATGGGTTCTGCTGCCTGTATCAGTTTATGATTATTCTTTGCAATTTTAAATGCAAGCCCAAAATCATTCATCTCTTTGTTTCCAGCAGCAGTAAGCGCACTCTGGATATTTTTAATTGCTTCGTTTGTAAGTTTCATTATGTTCTTCCTCCTTATACATACTTTGGCTTATATTTCATTGTAACTGTACATTTATCGCTTGAACAGCTGACCATATTCTTGCCAGGCTTCAGAACCGGAAATTCCCACATTTCTGTGTCTGCGAACTTATTTACACCTTCCTGCAGCACTGTACAGTCCTCACCATTAATAACAACTTTCTTCCCTGCTTTCAGGTTTTTGATAATGATAGATTCTGTTTCTCCGGAAACTTGGTTATATGCCATTCCGGTAAGTTCCACAGATGCCAGATTTGCCGAGGCGGTGACTTCTACAATACATGGTGTACTGTCATTTCCCTCTACCTCTATGGAATCTGTTGTATTTTTCATAGTAGTTGAGATTTCATTGCCAAATTCATATCCGATAAACTTCAATATCACTTCATGGCATTTACGCTTTATAGATTCTTTCACTGTTATTCTGTCTAGCACGCATTTGAAATGGTTTGTATACCCATCAATTTCCACTTCCAGTTCATCATACATGATTGCCAGTAGATTACTTCTGTTTCGAATGACTTCTTCTTTTCCTTTGCCATACACCGCAACAGAAACTGTTATACTTTTGAAACCTTTCTGACTTTTTCTCATAGCAGGTGTTTCAAGTGCAGCCGGCCATTCGCTTTTTGAGGTTACTTCCCTATGTTCTATTTCATATCTCAGCTGTCTTGCTGAAAATCTGTTTATATCAATCCCGTTGACTTTCATCTCATCCTCCGAGTCCTTAAAGCAGTATTGTTGGATATCCTATCGCCCAAAGCATCTACGGCCTGATTCTGATCGATATAAGCCATATACTTCTTTTCAGCAATTATCTGCAGATATGGCAGGTATTCCATTAAAGCATCTACAGCATCTTCAGCAAATGCCCCTGTTCCTCCTGCCGCTGGTTTCCGAACCATATCTGAATAATCCATACTTTCCCGGATCATCCCATTCACATCTGCGATTTTGCTCTCATATCCTACGCCAAATCCCTCTGCTGTATATGCTCCCAGTTCAGCAAACACTTTTGATGGGCTGTGAATATCCAGACGGCTTCTGGCTTCATTCACTGCTGCCTGGCACATATTTGCAACAGCATTAATCACGCTGGAACTTCCCGCTGTGATTCCATTTGCAAGGCCAATAGACAAGTTCCATCCTGTGTTATATAAATTTGGTGCATTGTTGGAAATGTCACGGATCTGATTCATAATACCCCTGAGAGAATTTACCGGATACTGCGATGCTGCAGAAATCCCATTTCTTAATCCTATAGCAATATTTCTTCCATATGGTGCATATTTTTCCTGAGCTGTTCCGGTCGCTGACATATTCCGGATTTCCTGGAGTAATTTTCTGATAGCAGCTATTGTATACGGTCTTCCCTTATTGATTCCACTTTGTAATCCTGTTGTAATGTTCTTTCCTATAGCAATGAAACCATCTTTATCAAGAACTTCCTTTGAAGTTTCTATCAATTTGGAAGCCATATCTTTTGCTGCCGCCGTGACTTCTGGACTTCCGGATTCAATGCCTTCTTTCAGTCCTTCCGCTACATATCGTCCCTGCTGTGCAGTTTTCCATGAAGGGGAATGAACGCCGGTTCCTTCTGCTGTTCCCTTTATCAGAGCCTCGCCCAATTCAGTTCCGGCAGCCTCTGCCTCGCCTTCCTTTTCTGTAATGCCCTGCTTGAAACCTTCCCAGGAATTCGTTCCCAGTTCTTTCATGGCCTGTTGTATCTTATCTGTACCACCGGATATGCCTTCTGTGTAAGTCTCAATAGCCGAATCCACTGCTTCTGCTGTGCCTGTTTTAAAATCAAGCGATTCTGCCCACAGCTCATTGGCTTTTTCCAGCTGTCCCGGTGTCATATCAACAAATGCCTGCACATAATTTGCGCCCTGGGGACCAAGTTCTGCCAGATGTTCCAGAAGTCCATCATTGATACCTTTTCGTGCCAGTGTTTCCATATTATCTGCCCAGTTTGTAACTCCATTAATCTGCGACTGCATATTGTCCAGTAATTGCTGCGTGGAAATTTCTGTCCCTGCGCTGTATTCCGCAAACATATCCATCTGATTCTGTATTGAACCAATCATTGTATCGCGCATACTTACATATTTTTCTGCAATCCGGACTGTTGCATCTGATATTATATTTGCAGATTCATCAATTGAAGAGGATGCATCTTCCTGAGCGGATGCCATTTCCTCAGAAGCTGCTGTTGTTGTATCAAGCGTTATCCCATACTCTTCTATCTTCTGAGCCGCTGCATCTGCCGCCGCTGTGGTGTTGTCTACCTCTTCCTTTGCCTTTTTTTGAGCTTTGGCAGCTTCGTCAAGTGCGTCTCTTGCTTCATCTTCCGTTGCCATAGCTCTGCTGAGTTTGTACTCGTAACCATCAATAGCAATCCCTGTGGATTCTATGGATTCATTATTTTTCTTAATAACCTCGTCACTTTTTTGAGCAGCCTCATTATATGCGCTTTCAGCCTTTGCTACATTCATTTCAGCTTCAAAAAGGGCTTTCATGGATTCTTCTTTCGCTTCTATAGCTGCTGACTGAATAATATACGCTTCCTGATTCCCGATCAGCGCAGTTATCTGCTCGTTGGTCAGCTTGATAGAACCAGATTCCTCGTCCCAGGCATCTGCCAGCTGTGGAATTGATTCTGAAAGGTCCTGCACGATTCGTTTTATCTGGTATTTTTCATATTCCGTTTTTTCTGTAACACCATTCAGTTCCAGGAGTGTATTTTTATAACTTTCTAATTTTTGAGCATCAATCTGGGCATTCTTCATGGATATACTGGAATTTTCCAGCATATCACCCACCTGTTCATTGGATTCCTTAATCTCTTCAATAAATTCCTGCAGAACTGTTTTCTGAGGAGAAATTCTTTTTCCAATTACATCAATTGCGCTTCCTGCTGCATCAATTCCCTTTTTCAGAAGAGGCAGCGCCGCTTCTCCAATCGGATTCAGAATCTCTGTTTCAGCTTTTCGACCAAGGGATTCTAATTTACTTTCCAGTGTATCATAACCGATATCTTTAATATCGTTCATGGTGCCACTTACTTCTTTGTAAGCATCATTAACATCGCCCAGTGAAGTAATCACTGCCATCGCATTATCTTCGCCCAGCGCCGACCATACAGTGCTTGCTGTTGTGAGTGCCTCCTGTTCATTGGTGGCATTCTTCAGATCGCTGATAACTGAATAAAAAACATCTTTCGCGGTTGCTTTTCCCTCTTGCCATTTCTGGAACAGATCGGCAGTACCTTCTGAAAATGACCCCAGATTTTCTCCGATTCTTCCATCTGCCAGAGAGATTGTAAACTCCTTTACAAAGTCATTCACTTTATCAAGGTTGTATGCTCCCGCATCCAGGCCGTTCTGAAGAATTGTAAACATTTCTTCCGCGGAAAATCCCGCCTGAGACCACAACTGACCATATTCGGCAATATTGTCTCCAAGTTCATGCGTCTTATCAAGACCATTCTGAGCACCCTTTGCCATATAGTCATACGCCTGCTTTGATGTCAGACCAAATTTCTTCATGAGAGTGTCGATTCCCCGAACGCTCTCCTGCATATCCATATCAAATATATCTTCCAGTGCAATTGCATTTTCTGTAAGTTCTTTCAGATTAGATGGGTCGATCTCGCCAGTAATCTGTTTGATCTGTGCCATCGAATCTGCCACACTTGCGATATTTTCTCCGTAGTTGTCACTGTACAGATCCTCGATTGCATCTTTATATTTCTCCATGTTTGCTGCTGCAACACCCGAAGCTGCCTGAAATTTTTTTGTTGCACTTTCGGTAGATGCGGCAAATTCTACGCTTTCTTTTGCAGTTTTGGCAAGTGCCGCTCCCAAAGCTGCCAGACCTGCAGTTGTCGGAGTTATCTTACTGGCAATCCCTGAAAAAGCACCAGAAACTCCCTGTACCCCTTCTGCTGCATCATCAGTATTTGTCTGTATCTCTTGCAGACTGTCCGCATAGTCTTCTGCATGGTCAGCAGTCTCTTCCATTGCTTTTGCATTTTCATTCAATGCATTACTGGCTTTAGCTGTTTCTGTCCTTGCTTTTATGAGATTTGTTTCCCAGGTCTGCACTCTGTCAGCCGCCGTTTTATAATTTTTCTCACTTTTTTCAAGTGCTTCCGTCAGTTCCGCTACCTTTTTTCTCTGCTGCTCTGTTTCCTCTGATGAAGAGTCTGATGCTGATTCCATTTCCTGAAGTCTTTTTGTTGCCTGCTGCAGATTGTCCCTGAGATCCTGCAGCTTATCTCCCATCTTTGCATAGGATTCTCTGGCATGCTGTAGTCCTTTCTCAACTTCTTCCTCTTTTTGCTTATGTACATCAAGAGTTTTGGCAAGAACTTCATGTTGTTTTTTCAGTGATTCCAGACTATTTTCCTGTCCCTCGCTTTCTGCCTTGACAAGTTCCATCTCTGCTTTCAGCTGTGAAAGTGTCCGGTTGCAATTTGTAACTGACTGCTTAAAGCTCCGTTCTCCATCAAGTGCAATGATCGCACCAATTTTTTTACTACCCATATCAACCTCCCATTGTCCGATACAAAAACGGTTTACAGATCATCCAGTGATACTATCTTCTTTTTTTCAAAAGTAGCTTTTCGCATAGTCACATTATGATAAAATACAAACTGCTTAAAAAGTTCATTCCATTTCCCATAATACATATGTGCAACTTCCTGTTCTGTATATCCAAGTTTCATTCCCACGAAGAGTATCCAGGAAAAATCTATTTCTGTGGATTCTCCTTCTTCACTGTCATCTTCGTGGGATTCTCTTTTTTTACCCGGAAGCAGTTCATAAATTCTTTATGGAGTTCCGTTGCAAGATCGAATATTGTAGAATCCACTTTTCGAGCCAATCCCTCTCTTGTCAGATCTCTTGGTTTTTCACCCAGTTTTTCCGCTTCTATAGCTTCCCCTTCCATGCAGAACCAATATAATGCATCACATACCGCCTCCGGATCCGGATAACGTACTTTTATTCCGCCTTCTTCATCTGATTTTTCAAAAACAATTATTTTATCTTCAAATGCACTTACATCTCCATACTTGTCCTGAATTTTTTCCAGAACAAGTAATGAACACTTGATTGCATACGATTCTCCTGAAAGAGAAATCCTGTTCGGTTCATTGTTCAGCATCTCATCCTCCCCTCAGGCTCCAGCAGTAAAAAATGCATCCGCTGCTTCCTGCGCTTCAGATTCTGTTGCAAATTTCTTTACTTTCTTCCAGGCTTTTTCATTTGCCATAGCACGACCGCTGATGGAAGGTGTCTTATATTCAATGTTATCTCCTTTTGTTGCAAATTCATCCGATGGTTCGGAAAATTTTACCTTTGGCAGAAAATTCGCACAGTATTTTTTTACGCCATTCACCTTTTCAACAGTGATCCACGCCGCTCCAACATATGCAGCTTCATCTTCCGATCCATACACAATCTCATTTTTTTCTTTATTTACCGTATGACCAAACATCTGCTCATCTGCTTCAATAGGTATGGTTGATGTATTCAGTGTAACATCTGCATACCGAAATTCTTTATCATACTCGGCAAGCTCATCGTCCCCGTAAAGACTCCCTTCTGCATAAGATGGGGTGATGTTCAGTCCAATTGCTTTTCCAAGATATACTGGCTCACCATATGTATTACCCGTCAGTTTTGCAATTTTAATTTTTCTTAAGCCTAAATATGCCATTTTTATTCCTCACTTTCTTCGATATAGCACGAAAAGATCAGGTGAAAATACTTTGTATCTTTTTCGTATTCTGTGTTGATATCCGTCATCGTAAATCCCGCGGTTCTCAGAAGCTTCCTGATTTCTTTACGCTTTGAAATATAATTTTTCTTCGTAAAAAAATGAATCTGCATATAATGCGTCCATTCCAGGTCTTCATCATCCCCATAAAGTTCCGGGCTTTCTAATTCAGGGTTATACACAATATATTCCTCCGGCGGATGTGCGTCCGGGCAGACCACCGGCCAGATATTTTTACAACAGTTAAATAACGCCTCTTCTATTTTGGTATTGACACTCATTTTGTCACATCCTCAAATGTTTTCTGCATAATCTCCAGACATTTTTTCTCAGATTTTCTGACAGCCTTTTTCAGAATCGGTTTTGCCGGCTGTTTACTGGTTCCATATTCTCTATATGCCATTTTTTCCCCGTTTCTGACGCCCTTTCTGTCTCTGCCAGTCGGACGTACCGCCGCAAAACATCCATACCCATTTATTTTGGCACCTGTTGCCTGTATGGAATCTGCCATATCTCCAGAAGAATCTGAAGATGTTGTTGTTTTTATCATCTCTTTTACTGTCTCAACCAGAATTGGCGATGCTGTATCTACTACCTTTGCTGCAATATCATCGGGATCATCATATTTTTTCAGTTCGTCTTCAAGCAAATCAAATCCTGTCATCTTCAACGACATACTTCCTCCTAACTGCAGACAATCTCTATCATAGATCTGCCTGTCTTATATGTTCTTACAATCTCATATTCAGCTTCGTCTACAATCACTTTTTCTGCATATGCCGGTCGGCCATTGTTCTGATGTCTTGTATTCTCCCAGTCTTCCTGTCTGGCAGTAAAAACTGCTGTTAAGGCAATTCCGGTTCTAAGTGCTTCATAACTTTCAGCCCGCTTTATTGATTTTTCTGTCAGAATTGCCGGAACGCTATGTCTCTCTGTTGCAGGGAATCCATCTGAATCCTTTTTTTCTTCTTCCCATATCAGTTCACCCTCATATTCCATTTACTTCTCCTTATATTCACCGCTGAGAGCCATAGAGTCTCTGAGACTTTGAAATGCATAAAGAAATTTTTCGCTGTCATCATCGTATCCATAATTTGCCTTTACATAAAGCTTTACAGCCTGTTTATACAGGGGATCTGTTAGTTTCCCCTGTATCCCGGCAATTTTCAGTTCGTTCTGGCAGGCCCTTACCAAATCTTCCAGTTCTTCATCTGCAGTGCTGGATTTGATTCTGAGCATTTTTTTCAGCCATTCAACCAGTTCTTCCATTTACATTCTCCCGTTATGCTGCTTTCTTCGTCAAAGTTACCAGCGAATTCAAATCAATCACTTTTCCATCGCAGATCATGACTGCCTTTGTAACCTGATCTTCTGTATCATCATCCTCATAATTTTTGATCCGCATTGCATAATTGGTGTTGAACATATAATCACTCCAGTTAAAAAGGAACGCTACCACTGTGTCAGCTTTGATCTCAGCACCCAGCGACGGCATATAATCATTGCATACTACTTTTCTTCCCAGAAGTGTTCTCTCGGGTTTTCCGTCCACGCCATAATTAATTCTGGCGATCGGCTGTCCATTCGCATCGGTCATTCCAATAAACTGCATGAAAGTTTTCTTAGTCATATTCCATACAGCACCATTTTCATAAGCCAGTGGCAGGGCTGCCTCCATATCTGTCAACGTTTTATATTCCACATTTTCTGTTTTTGCAATGTCTACATTCTGTCCCTCAACGACAGTTTCTTCCAGTACGCCTTTTGGCTGACCTGAACCTGTACCATTAATAAAAGCCTGTTCCTGTGCTTTTACCATAGCTTCAGAAACGCTGTTCACGAACATAGTTTCAAAGAACTGAAGGCTCATTGTTACCGTTTCCAGTGTCATTGCAATCGCACATCTCAGTTTAAATCCTTTGATGTCAATATGCCCCAGTGTCTTTTTCTGTTTATCAGACGTTCCCCCTTCTGCAACCCAGGTAGCAACCGGTTTTACTGAAGATGTAGGAATAGTTGCTCCTGCTGCAAACGCGGTTTTTGTCACCAATGGCAGAATCACGCCGATTGTCTCCATTTTCTCAACAATTCTGTTGATTACGGTCGGAGAAATAACTGCACCGACATCAGAAGTCTTGGTCACTGCTGACTGATTAAATTTCTCCGGAATTGCTTTTCCGGAAACCACATAATTCATAAATGCGACCCTGTATTCTACAGAATCATACATATTTTCAGGTTCTTCCCCTTTCCCGGCAAAATTCATCATTTCTCCGGTATTTGCAAAAACATTCGCCGGATTCGGATCACTGTTCATTGCTCTCAGATTTGCCTGAGCCTGTGCGATAGCATCCCATTTTTCGTCCAGCTCTTTGATTTCTTCCATTTTGGCATTTGCCTCATCTACTTTTCCTTCATTGATAAAATTCTGAGCCGTCATAAACAGTTCGTTTCTCATTTTTTCATACTGTTTTTTATTCATCGTTCTTTCCCTCTCAGTCTTAAAAGATTCAATTTTGCCCGGGCCAGTTCTGTTTTTTTATCATCTTTTACCCGCATCATTCTTTTTACACGTTCCATTTTTTCTTTTTCCGGCAAACAAAAAAGAGACCCTGCCACAACCGGTTCAGTTTCCTCTTCTTCAAACATTATTTCATCTACCATGCCTCTCTCTTTTGCCTGCGTGGCAGTCAGCCAGGTTTCATGTTCCATCATGTCCAGAGCTTCTTCTTCCGTCATGCCGGTCTTGGCCATATATGCTGTACACAATGCCCGGTCTGCGGTCCGAAGAACTTCTGCCGCATGTTCCATATCTGTATGATTTCCTCTGGCACCTGAAGATACACAATGAACCATCATCAGGGCCGTTGGTGCCATTACACAATGCCCGGCCATAGCCACGATCGAAGCTGCACTACAGGCTTCTCCGGTTATGTAGATAGTAACATTTTTCTGATTCCTGAGAAGTGTATAGATTTCTGATCCTACATCAATCACGCCCCCTGGCGAATTGATGTACACTTCTACTTCATCACCATCGATCAGTGCATCAATTACCTGCTGCACATCTCTTGGACAGGTAGAATCTTCTCCAAAATAATCATAATAAAATTTATAATCGTTTGGAATCATCGGTCCTCTGATATCAACTCTGTACTTCATCTTCTCCTTTACCTCCTGTTCTCAGTAGTTCCAGCATAACTGCAGTCATCTGCATACAGTTTTCAGAATTTACTTTTCCAAGCATATTTTCCAGCAAATCAACAACCTGCGTATCCAGTCGCCTGATCGGCTGATCCCCTCCCTCAATCGGTGCCAGGTTCATAGTTTCCCTCCATTCATTTGGAGTCATTGCCCCACGGTCAACCATTGCCTGAAATGCCAGCTTTGTAGTAAGACTGGCACATTGGAGATTATTTGCTTCAAAAACAATACGATTCCCACACCCTCTTTCCCTTCTTGAGAAAAGTGCCACCGTATATGTCTGATAAAGCTGCACAACCACGGGTTCAATCTCAGCTTCATAATAGGCTGTCCACTCATCTTCCGTATAATCTGACTGAACAATTTTTCTGTTTGTTCCAAAAAAAGAATATATACGATCAATGATTTTCTCTGACTGCAGAGCATTCGGAACATAATCTTTGGGTTCGATTCTCTGTACATCAGCTTTTGCATCAACGCCTGCTGCTCCAAATGTGGTGCTTTCTACGCTCAGATAGTTATCCACAAAATTCTGCACATATCGTTTAATATCCTCATCCCTCATAGACTGCTTAAACGAAATCAGCCAACGAATCACACTGCTGTTTTTGATTGCTTTCACAATTCCCTGATCTATCGTGCCGATCAGTGTCATTAATCCGGAGAGTACCGGTGCTGGAGAAGTTCCAAAGATATCATTTTCGTTATAATCCTGTTTCAAATGGATTACATCTGAATATCGAAAAATCCCCGTTTTTCCACTCGTATACAAAAATTTAAGGAATAATTCTCCATCATCATTGTATTTTGCTTCAACACTCACACAGGGAACAGGATATAACTGTAAAGGTTTTCCGTTTTCATCTCTCACAACCAGAATAAACGCATTATTGTTCAGACACAGCTGATTTGCGACCTTTTCCTGCAACTGCTGCCCCGTCATATATGGATTGGGTTCTGATAAAATGAACCGGATATTTGCATCTGGATTTACTTTGATCCCCCCTGTCTTGGGATCATCCCGGATATGTTTTCCAATCAGCTTTCCTATAGCTTTTACTTTCGGTCGGATGCAGGCTCTTACTATATCACTCTCATACAGTTTCCCGTCCCACGAAAAAAAAGACTCTCCGCGAAGAGTGACCATTTTCAGTGTCTGCCCGGCAGATGGCTTATCTGCCCTTTCATTTGTTGGTTCTCTTTTCCAGAATTTTTTCATTATGCCTCCTATATCACACTGAGATAATCATTCATTTTTTCTTCATATACAACATAAGCATCCAATAAAGCAGCAGTACCATCAATTCTCCGTCTCTGGTTGCTGGTTTTGATAGGCTGTATATTGTCGTTTTTATCTACATCCACTGCAGTATTACACAGACACCATCTGTCTACAGGATTATTGTTATAGTTGATCAGATTACTCTGTAGTTTTGCTTTCATGTTCTTCATTGGACTTGACAGTGTCTTCTTTCCCTGAATAACTGAAATCATGGACATCTCTCCGAATTCCATTTTCATTTCTTCTACCCAGTATTTTGCAGACCAGGCATCGTATCCCACCCAGGAAATACAGATGTCATACTTTTCCTGCACTTCCCGGAACCACTCTGTAACGTATTTAGGATGATTGCTGTTTCCTGGACACGTTCTGACATAACCCTTTTCTATCCAGATGTCATACGGGATTTTATCTTCTGTAATTCTTTTTTCCACCAGTTCTTCTGGAATCCAATACATCGAAAGTGCATAGATATTCGGATCATCCGGCACCTGAAAGATTACTTTTGCCGCTGTAAGGTCTGTAGTTGAAGACAGGTCGGTTCCACCAATGCCATACCGTGGCTTCAAAGCCAAAATATCAAAAACATTCGGATTATTTGCCTCTTCAAATGTCAGCCATGCCTCTGATGTTGTTTCCGGAATATTAAAATCTTTACATAAAAGGTTCTTCACTAACGAGGAGTTTAAAATCGCCTTCTGCACCTTTGCCCGTAACTGATCAATTCTCTTAATAGTTCCAAGTCCCGGATTAGCTTTGACCCATGTTTCTTCTTTTGTCCATTCTTTTCTGGAGTCCAGTTCGTATATAACCGGAAGAAAATGCTCATCTTTATAACCCTCCGGATCATCAAATCCATTGATCAGATTCTGTGCCTCATCATATTTACGGTCAAAAACGTGTTCTCTTACTGTTCCGGCCGTAGTGGTGATAAAGATCAAGGGTTCCTCTCTGGCTGTAGTTCCATCAACTACAACATCATACAGATTGTCATCTGTCCAGGCATGTATTTCATCCATCGTAGCACAATGTACATTTAAGCCATCCAGAGAATCAGAATCCCTGCCGAGCGGTTTAAAAAAAGAATCATTAAACTCTGCATTGATTTCAGCTACCAGAGGCTTCGTCCGCCGCAAGAGGACCGGACTTTTTTTAATCATGCGTTTTGCTTCCAGCCATATGATCTTCGCCTGATCTTTTTTGGTAGCTACTGCATACACCTCCGCTCCTGGTTCTTCATCTGCCAGCTGCATATACAATCCAATAGCCGCTGACAATGTGGACTTTCCATTCTTACGTGCCACCATCAGCATAACTTCCCGGTATTTTCGCAGTCTGGAAATTTTATGGATGATTCCAAATGTAGCCGCTACAAGTGCTTTCTGCCACAATTCCAGGATAAAAGCTTTCCCTCCCAGCTTCCCTTTGCTGTGTTTGCAGTAATTTTCAACAAATTCTATCGCATGGTTGGCTCTGGCCGGACAGTATTCCCATTCACTTTGCGGATCGTCCAGAAAGCGGATAATCTCCCGGTACATTCGGTACACTTTCCAGCTGGAATTGACAGCTCCATTTACTTCCAGTCCCTGCCGGATTTTGATTTTCTCTTCCAATTCCTCTTTTCTGCGTACCAAAAAAGCAGAGCTGACATTTTCTTTCCTCTCTGCTTCTGCAATCTCATCTTCTATTTTTTCAATCTCTGCAAAAAGTGGCTTGTACTTTATAGCCTCCCAGTATTCCCGGATCGGATTATAATCGTCAGAATAAATAATTTTTCTGACTACTTTTCTGGCAGTGTTCATCCATCTCTTCCCCTCAGAAAGTCCTCAAAGCCATCATCTGCTTTTAATGGCTTTTCTGTTTTCGGAAGACAGTCTGTCAGAATCTTCATGGCCTGGGTCTGCTTCTGGCTCATCTGAAGATACAACTGTGCGGCAGGACTCTGTTTGGTTCCATACTGATTTTCACCATTCTTATATGTGACTTCAGTTCCTTTTCGGAGGATTTCTTCACGAAGATCTCGCATTGTAACTGTCATAAATGCAACATCTTCAATTGTTGCATTTACCAGCTTTTTCTTATTTCCATCAATCTTGGAAAACAATCTCTTAAGTCTGTTTTCTTCTTTCTTAATGTCTTTTTTTCTCTCCAAATATTCCGAAATACTGTCATATTCAGCCTCTCTCTTGGCTGCTTCTTCCTCAAAATCACCGTAGTCTATCATCCGATACCACACCCCCTTCATGATGACCTGTATGTTTTTTTAACCTAGGCAGACGGTTGCGCCCGCGCAATTCTGCAAATTATTTCAGGGGGGATACCGGAGCCACATCCCCATCTGGCGTAAATACATATTCGCACAGATCATCTGGAAGTTTTTTCTTTCCATCCTTTCTGTGCTCTTCTTCTTTGTTGTGACAGATCAGGCAATCATATTTCAGATTACTGTAAGACAGTGTAACGTCTGGGTCATTAATATTTGATGCTGTCAGCATTTTCTTGTGATGTACAATATACCCTGGTCTCTCATGGCACGTCTCACACATACCACCATCCACAGCCATTCTGTGCTGGATATATGCACCCCGGCATTTCCTCCATGCTGTACTATCATAAAACTTTCTGGCAAATTCCTGTGCCGTATCAAATCAGTCCTTTCCGTTATTTTTAATGTCCAGTTCGAACACCTACAAAAGATTCGAAAAAAGCACCCGGATTTACTCCGAGTGCTCCTTGTTGGTTCTGTCTGCAAATTCTTTCATCATCTTCATCAACTGTCCTGCCTGGCTGACACCTGCCTTCTCGCAGGCATCAGCGTACAACTCAACAACTTCTTTCTTTAGCTTGTAACTCTTTGAAATCCAGCCAACCTTGTCTTGGTATTTCTTGGATGCTACAGTCTGTGGTTTCGGATTACCTGTTGGCATTGTTATCCCTCCATTTCTGTATGAGATAATATGCCAGTTTCGCCAAGCCGATCGCTATAAAGAATATTCCCAGTTTCCACAGCATACTTTACACAGATGAGTTCTTGTGTTATATTTTGTTTAAGAGAAGGGCTTTCGCCCCTCTCCGCTAATTTAATAGCTTATCGAGAATCAGTAGGATGATTCCGATAGTCAAGTCCGTTATCACTCCGAGTAGCCAGCTCTTCCAGTCGATATCGGACTTTTTCTTTTCCGGATGTTTCCGGTTTCTATTACTCATCTGTTTCTCACCTCCTGTATATAATATATCATATGGTGTACCATATGTCAAATGTTTTATACATAACAAGAAGGAGTTTTTCAAATACATTAAAGGCACCTCGACTGCTGCCGAGATGCCTCGCGGGAAGGATTGCATTGAAATGTATGTGGGTATTCTACCCCATCGGAGCCGCCGGCTTTTATGCCTTTGGCTACATTCTCATCATACAACGAATTAACCGAATAATCCGAACTATTTTCACTTTATCCCCTGATTTTTTAAATACTTGTCTCGAATCATCAATCTTGGATAATCCTCATTGTGCGGCATGCCAATCTGCTTCGCAATCGCCTTCCAGGTCATCCCCTGCTTGTAGAACATCCGAAACACGCATCTTGTCTGTCCATCCTTGATGTCATCAATCCACTGATCCATAACCTTGACCTTCTCTTTCTTGCGTTCCATAATTTTCTCCCGGCGATCGTATTTCTTCTGATCGAAACCAACAACGCTCTGTGGTCTGGGATAGCCAGTTCTGCCATCCAATATAACACTATTTCCAAGACCAGCCTCTGTGTTCTTCATCATCATAAGTTCCAGCTCCAGTACCGGTATCTCCTGTTTCAACTTCCGATATTTGTCCAGCATCTCCTTGGTAACCTTAATCCCCATCAGTCTCCACCTCTCATTAATGACTGCAGCTGTATGTAAGAAGGTGCTGTTCGATAGCCTTTCTCATCCTCCAAAAGCACACAATATCTGTATACTTCTACTACCCAATATGGCTTTCTGACTTTTTCTGAATTCTTTGCACGTCCACGACTGCTTGCTTCTTCCGATTGACATTTTACATATAACGTAACCTGCTGCCCGCGCTTCAGATTATGTTCTTTTTCTCTCAACTGCTGTAATTCTTCCCATCGCACTCCATTTATAGCCCGTCCGAAAGTCGGATCCGGATATCCTTCATAATTCTTATATGTCATCTTCTCATCATCTCCTTAAACGCTTCTTCTGCTTCCTGTCTGTTTCCATATGTAATCTGTTTAACTTTCCCATCCTTTAGGCAAAACACACTATTGTCAACAAGTTTTGGATAATGAACCTCTTCCCAGTCTGCAGGAGCTTCTCTTTCTACTGCAGGGCATTTTCCATCAAAGATACAATTACAATGTGCTTCATCTTCTGTGAGATTCTGCTGCCGACAAAACTGAATCAATGTGTTATACGCCGCTATTGCAAGTTCTGGAGTAATATCCAGTCTCTTCAGCTCCATGTCTTTGATATCATAGACTTCAATCATTTCTGGTACTCCTTTCCGGAAGGCGCGCGCTGCGCCTTCCCCGGTATTGTGTGATATATGTAGATTTTAGTTGCACCCTTACTTTTCATGTATCTGCGTTGTGCACCTCTTTCCATGACTGCATCCGTCATATGAGCCTAATTTCGTGCTGTCAATTCCTCTGATATTCCCACAGCTGATATTTCCAGATGGCAGTTTGCATGCGTGTACGCATTCTGCACACAGAACTACATTTCTGTACTTTTGCGTAAGTCGGTGAATCTCTGAACTTGCGCTTTCATTTTCACTCAACGCTCTGGATAAATGTAATTTCAGATTGCACTTATCATTGCAGTATGCTTCCAGTTTCTCCTGATCAAACATTTTTTCCGGCATCGGGCAGATGTGATCACATACATATTCTGTCATTTCAACTATTTCTTTGTTCATCTCCTTCTCCTTTCTTGCTCCCCTTATACGGTTCTGGAAATTCTTTCCATGCAATTACTTTTCCTCCAAGAATGGGTTTTTCTGTTTTCCATTTACCATCAGTAGTATGTGCCCGTTCTACAAGAAGCGTCCCATCATCATATGCAACTGTTACGATCACATATCTTGACGCTTTCTCAAACATTCCATTCTTCCAGTTATCAGTGCCTTTAAACTTTACAAATATAGAATCGCGTTCCTCCGGCAACCTCTCACTGACCGGAATCCACCCATTCTCTTCCTGCTCACCATACTCATTCATTATCTTCTGGATTACACAGCTTTCGCATGAAATCCCAATGGTGCCACCGCACGAGCAGTCACAACCACACGGCAGGATGACATCATCTATTTCCATTTCGCTAGTTTCAAAATTTCTGCAAAATGTGCAACATTCTTCTGGAACATAATCTCCATCTTCAAGTTTGATCATTTTTACACTACTCATTTCTTTATCCCCTTTGGATTTAATGGTATAAGCGGACACCACCGCGGCTTACTGAAAGAATCCTTGATAATTTTTCCCTTGACTCTGCACATAGCATAAGCAAGCGTAAATCCTCCCAGACATAAACAGTTCTCGCAGCAATCTGGAGTATCCACTATCAATATTGACTGCTGTATTTACCTACATCCCCTTTCCGGGAGGTGTAACAGGCACCTCCCTTGTCTGTTTATGTGATTTTAGATAGCACCCGTTACTTTAATTGAAAGAACACAATAGCCATCTTCCAGTCCTGTGTAATCATTCAGGATGTAAGTAATCTCCGTCTGGATCGTCCGGCCGGTATGTCTGCCTTCTTTGAACTCCATCAGATCCAGGCTGTCACCGATATGAAAATGATCATCTTTGCAGAACCAGAAGCTCATGTTCCCGGTCAAAATGTCATCGTAGTAGGAAGATGCCATTCTGAGCTGTTTTGTCTTCCTGGTTTCATCGGAAGGAAGATGCTGCATTTTTTCTTCGTCTTCCTGCTCCTGGAGTTTCTTTTTGCTTTCGCGGTCCAGTCGTGCCTGTCGGTCATTGTATTTCTGTTCTTCTGTCCGTTGCGCCGGCGCAACTTTTGGTTCTGGCATATATTCCGGATGATTCTGGATATTATCCTGTCCTGGGATCTGGTCATCCTGTCCCGAAATATCATCCTCCTGTCTCACATTTGGCTGTGCCTGTTCCGGAATTTCCATATTCTGTCCCGGAACCATTGCGGTATCTTCGCCGCTATGATCAGCTTCCCCCAATGTTTTGCTGGGTTCAGCATTACGTTCGCCAAAATAGTTATCCCAGGTTCCCTCCCCTGCTGCCGCGGCATCAAAGATCTGCTTTGTATGATCAGCAAATTCCTGATAAGTCATTTTGGTTGGAGCTTCGCCGAAGATCTTGACCATGATCCCCTGCTCCAGAGTGTAAAACATCAGAAATACGGTTCCTTTACGGTAACTCCTGCTGCCAGACGGGCAGATCTCTTCTGCGAGATCTTTCACGCTGAGGTTCTTTCCGTAAAAATCGTTCAGGATCTCTTTATTTTCCCGGAAGAATTCCTGAATAGCAGCTTTCAGCTTTTCTTCCGGAGTCTTTGCTTCTTTCCAGCTCCAAAGGTTTTCCGGATTGGAATCATTCTCCCTGTTGAAACGCTTTAACTCACGGAAATCTTCTTTATTTCCCTCCGGGTGAAGCATTGCATAGTCTTCTTCCGGGATCTGGAGCATTTCTGTCAGCTGAGACTGGTTGAAGTCTTTATATTCGTCCCTGAGTTCTGGTGTGTCGCCCGGAACTGAGTATTTTTCATAAATCTTCTTGAAGCGGCTCGTTCCACTTTTATTCATCCCATATTCAGCCTGGGCGAACTCATAAATCGTACTATAGCCGTCATTTTTATAGGCTCCGGATTTATCAATTCTGGTCAGAAGCCAGCCGATCCGGACAAAACTCTTTACGATTGTTCCGAGATTATTTTTAATATCGTTCTTGCACTGGATATAATCATCCAGAGTCAACTGTGTGTATTCCATATTGCTCTCCTTTCAGTTTCAGGCCGTTCTGGTTCTCATTGCTGCCGGCTGTTCCTCTAGCTGCCGCAAATATTGATTCAGCCATCTCTGCATATTTTTCTGGTCTGGTTTTCGATCATGCGCTCCATACCACTGCCTGATGGACGACTTCCGGCTGTCAATTTCTACTGTAATATAAGGTCTCTCCGGTTGTTTCTTGTCCCGCAGCATCAAAATATAACTTTCTCCTCTGTCATGTCTTCTCAGATAAGTATCTCCTCCTACACAGTGATGAAGTGTCCTTCCCTCCATGACAATCTCCTCTGCTGATCTTGCCGGACGAATAAGGTACTCATCATCTTCGTAAAAATATTTCTTCCGGAGTTCTCGATATCTGGACTGTATGTCTGGAAATCTTATAGCTACTTCATTCAGACGTTTATCAATTTCTTCCTTGTGACTTTCCCTCACCATTTCATCATGGGCTTCTTCCAGATTTCTCGGATGCTGATAGATTGTATTGTTCAGATCATATCCCAGAGACTGCCTCATATTCAGATAGTCTGCGTAGGTTGTCGCAGTACTCCTGATTTTCTGTTCAGCACCACTGCATTTTGTCCCGTACTCGCATCCGGAATATTTCTCTATCCGGTTCAGCAATTTCTGCAGGCTCATATATCTTATTGCCGTTTCAATCTGTCCCCTTCCCAATCCTGTTTCTGTCAGGTGCTCGATCTGCTCTCCTGTCCAGACCTGCTGCATGCGTTTTTCCATCTGCATCGTATTCAAAATTCCAGGATCGCCTTCGGCAGCAATCAGCTGTTTTACACTTTCTTTCCGGATTCCCAGGAATTTATCCGGCCGCCTTGCGTCCTGGTCTGTCACAATACCATATCGATATCTGATCAGTTCTTTTACCACTCCGATCAGTCCCAGCTTTGTCAGGACTTCTATCTGTGGTGTCTGCTGATAGCGTTCAAAATAATTGACAGGATTAACAGCTTCCCTTACTGCTGCCGCATATTCTTTCAACGCGCTGTACTGAAAGATTGTTCCTTCCATCTCCTGATAAGTTTCTTCCAGGATTGGAGCTTCTCTAATCGTAATGTTGGCATTTCCATACAGATTGCAGTCATCCCAGAAGTCTTTCCCGTCATAACAATTGTGTTTGTGGTAATCGATCTGGAGCTTCTTACTTGGTTCAAAATATGCCCTGGCGATCTCCACTCCTGACAGTTCTTCGCTGGAATTAAACATTTCTGTACCGTTCTTTCCTTCGATCAGTCCTAAACGCCATGCTTTTGTCACTTCCATGTAGCGCAGGACCATTCCACACTCTTTGTACTTCTGACCAAGGAACAGGTGGATGCTCTTACTGTGGTATCCTTTCACCTTGCCCTGGCATTTGTATTCGCCATGCGCTCCACACAGCGGACAGGTCCCTGTCTGACCCTCTCTCGGTTCTTCTATAAAGCACTGGAACTGGCTCTCAAAAGAAATTCCTGCTTTCCATCTAGCAGTTGTCACACCGCCGCATTTACTGCAGGCTATCTGAGCGAAGCAGCCCCGCTTTTTGTAGTACAGGTAATGGGCATGGTGAAAATAGAGATTGTCTGCTGTTTCCAGGATTTCTTTCTCCGGCAGTTCTTTTGTGTGGCTGATCCTGTCATTGAGGGCATTCTGGCGGCGTTCGTATCTTCTATCTTCCGCTTTGCGTCTGGCAGTAATCGATATGTTCTGCTCATAGCGGTATATGTACTTCCACCATTTAGTGCTGTCCCAGACCTCCACGCCTTTGCAGAATTTTTTGATCCTCTCCAGATTTTCCGGGCTCTGAAGGATGTTCTGCTTTTCCAGTTCTTTCTGCGTACATCCATATTCATCCGGGGTATTCCAGATAAAATACGGATCATAACATTCATCCGACATGATCTGCCTTCTGTTCCATTCTCCGGTCTCTGGAATATAGGTGCCAAATTCTTTCTTGTTCAGGACAACCCGTACCAGCGGTTCTGTCTGGTTCTTTGCATTGCGGTACATCTCCAGGAAAAGATGCTTTTCATGTCCTACAATCCTGATCGCTGTTATGCCGATATACTTGGCGTCTTTCTGTCTGAGCTTCTTCTTCAGGCCCAGATAAGGAATTCTCTCAATTGCTTTCTTTTTCATTTCACGCCTCCAAGATAGTAGTCTTTGATCATCTTTTTGGCTTCTGCCATGCCTGGAACTCCAAAATCCACTCTGCTCGCACTGATCTTTGCCTCCTTAACAATCTCTTTGGGCACACTCGTTCTGTTCTCAAATGAATATTTCAGGAGCACTGCCATGCATCCTTTCAGACTTTTCCCTGCTTTGCGAACCTGATGAGCGATCATCTCATTCTCCATGCACAGTCCTTTGATGTATTCCACCCAATCCTTCATGAGTCCTTTCAATTTCAGGTCTGCTGCCTCAACTTCTAATTTTCCCACTGCTGCAATAAGAGCATCGCAGAGCTTTGGAATCTCACCTTCCAGATACAGGTCTACAAAGTCCTCCGGGATCCCGTTCTCTTTTGCCATTTCGCGCAGGCTCTCGCTATCGCCCTCATTGGCCAGATTCTCTGCAAGCTCATTGATTTCTGTGTAACTGCTCATTTCTCCAAATTTGTCATACATTTCTTTTTTCTCCTCTCGCATTCGAAATTTCTTTTCCGATTCAACTGGTGACAATTTGTCACCGTTTCATTTATCCCTCTTCAGCCTTGCTCAATAACTTTTTCTCGTAAACCTCAAAGTCATACTCTCTCTGCTGAAAGTTATTGAACCGGTTCTTGCCGTTCTTTGCTTCTATCTTCTTACCGCGTCCCTTTTTCAGCGGATAGAAGGTCTTCCAGCCGCTCATCGTAGATTTCTTTACGATGGCGATCAACTCCTCTGGATTATCGGACATGGAACTCAAATCTTCCTTCAACAGCTGTATCTGTGCTTCGGTCAGATGATCACCACTATCCTGTCGCACCTTTAGGAACAGCAGGAATACTTCGTTCAAAGAAGGATCCGCAAAGTATGTTCCCGGCGGAGCCGTATCTATATACTCTCCTTTCCTTTCTTTTCCTTTTGTGTTATTTTTCCTGGAATTATCATCATTTTTCCTGGAATTATCGGATTTATTCTCGGAATTATTTAAAGAAGGGTGCACTTTAATAAAGGTTTCCGTTTCTTCTTCCGGAAGGAGCCAAAACCTTTCCACTGTGATCGGAGTTTTTAATGCTCTGGCTTTTACCATCGCCTGATATCTCCGCTGTATTCCGGCAGAGGTCAAGACCTTGTCCGACTGGAAAAGTGTGTTGTCAAACAGTGACCGTTCCAATAAGAAGTTCAAGACCTGCTTCACCTTGTTGCTGTCCATGTTCAGATCATCTGATACGATGAACTCAAAGTCTTCATCGATCTTTAAATAATAGCCTGCCTTATATATCTCACACAGAAGATATATGTACAGGGTAATCCCATCAGCTCCGTACCGGGCCTTCAGGATCTTTATCTTTCTATCCGAGAAAAAATCTACATCCAGGCGAAAAAAGAAATTCCCTTCCTGTCTTCGCCTTGCCATATCTGGTTATACCTCCAGTTCTTCCATGCAGATCTCTAATCTTGGTTTCTCGCTGTACTGCTTTCTTATCTGTAATTCCACTATCTGGGTATCATCCCGGTACGCAACACTGTTGAGTGCATCCAGGACCGCCTTTGCAATGTTGTCAATATCCGGTTTCTTCGCCGGCATCAGTTCCCCGTTCAGCATTGCTGTCCTCTTTACCTTGGAACTGCTTTTTGTCACTTCATAAAACGCCTGGATTCTAATCCGAATGTATGCATCATCCGAAAAGCGCTCCTCTCCTGCTGCCTGCAGGTAACAGGTCGAGATAAAATTCTCATACAGGACCGTTTTCTCCGGCGTTATGCTGCTCATCCCCTTTGTCTTGGGATTGTAGAAAGTCCGTGCCCTGGCTTTTCCCTGTGGCTTGCCGGGGACTGTAAAACAAATTGTTTTCATGTTTTTACTTGCATTTTCTTCCTTTCTCTCCTACAATAAAGGAGTACTATTTACCTTTTGGATCCTCTTGAGTTGCCGCTCTGAGGATCCTTTTATTTTTCCTTTTTCTCCATGCGCCACAGCTTACCGGCATAGACTATAATTGATAACCCCATAGCCAGAACGATACGCTGTGCTGTGTTATCAAGAATCCAGAACGGTAAGTATGTACCCAGGCTCCCGATCAAAATAGAATCAATCACATCTGTCATGCTGACTCCTTTCCTGATAATGCCGCCTTACCTTTCCATACATAACCGGTTTCTTCATATAATTTCCTTGGTGATATGAAGAAAGAGGTTTTTTCTCCGGTAAGACTTTTTACAACTTTGTTGTTACGAGTGGCTGTTCCAATCGGAAGCCACCCGTATACGATTCCTGCCCGGACTGATGCAACCGGAATCCCTGTCATCTTGCTTACATCGTCTACAGTCAGACGTTCTGCTGAAAATTCCGGCATCGACGGAATTCCTGAGATGATTCTTGCAACTTCTGCTGCAAACTGATGAAGCTCTGCATTCTGTTTAATGTAGTCATCTACTGTACTCATGTTCCCTCTCCTTTCTTATGCTCTTCAAAATTCATTACTTTTTCCGATATTTCAAGATGCTTCATCTTTCATCTCTGGTTCATTAAACTGATTAACTGGTCCTTCTGCAACCAGTATTCCATCTTTTGTCCAGTACTGGATCACTGTTTGCAGAGGGGTTCCTTTTCCATTAATCTCTTTTACCTGCTTGATTTTGATCATAGGTACTTCTTTTGCATACACTATTCCGATTTTACTCATTTCTCTCCTCTCTTCCTGATATTCAACTATTGACTTTTCCCACTGTCTCTCCTACTCTTATAACACAGGACACCGCCATGTCCGAGTAAAACGAAAGGAGAACGAAATGAAACTTAATCCCGAATGCATTCGTGATATTATGTTCTATCTGGAAGAAAATCTCACTATGAATTCAGATCTGGAAATTAATGAAATTAGTGTTTTTGATCTTCCTGAAAAGCTCAACTATTCTATTGAAGAAATTGCCAATACATTGCTTGTACTTGACGATGCGAATTTTATCGTTTGTTACCGAAACAATGGAGAGGACGCAATTGCTGCTCTTGATATATACCGCATTACATATACAGGCTATCAATTTCTTGAAAGCATACGTCCTGATTCAGTTTGGAAAAAAGTGCAAACGATCAGTGGTAACATAGGCTCTTTCTCTCTAAATGTAATATCACAGATTGCAACTTCCGTTCTTACTCAGATGATCAACGGCCAATTAAATCTTTAATGGTATTCCTTACGACAAAACCAATGCATTCTTCCATTTCTGTTTTTTCTGGATGTTTGTATTGGTTTTTCTCGTTATAATAAATCAGTGCCTGTGTGGTTATTTTCCATTTGATCCACTGTACAATGGAAATCACTGCTATGATTAGCACAATTCCTTCTCTCATTCTCTTCTCACCTCCCTCCGGTATTTAACTATTGACTTTTCCCACCATCTTTCCTACTCTTGTAATACAGGCACTGGCATGCCAAGTACAAAAAAAGGAGGATATTCATGGATATATCAACAAAAGTAAATATTGCGCTTTCCGTATTGTCATTTATCTTGGCTGCTATTTCTATTGTTACTGTTGTCATAACATTGCTTCAAAACAGTAAAATGATTGAAAATTCCACCCGACCATACATATGTATTTATGGGCAATCTATAAACCCGGGTTGTCTGGAATTTTATCTTGTTGTGAGAAATTTCGGAAACTCCGCTGCTGTTATCACCAAATTTGAATACGAGCCTGATCTTTCGTCTTGCTTTGGTGTTTCAAATTGCCGAAACTTTCTTGATGATCTTCAAAATGCAGCTCTTGCACCAGGGCAATCTCGAATATGCAAATTAAAGTATTCCCTGGTTCCTGATTATGTAACTTTTAAGATTGAATATAATTCAGGTGTTAAAAAGTATTCTGAAACCTTTTCCTGCAATATAAAAGCTGGCACTTCTATGTTGACTGGAAAAATTGATACTACCGGAAAAGAATTACGAACCATTTCTTACACTCTTCAAGAAATGCTCCAGAAAAACCTTTAAAGATTTTTCTGAAAAATGCTGTACTCACCCATATTATTTTCTACAGCATCAAGCACTATTTTAGCTTCGTCGTAAGACAATTCAGCTTCGGAGAACTTGTTTATTATTTCGGTGACAAGTTCTCCGATTTTTTCTCCCGTCAAAACTTTTCCATTGTTTAACCGAACGTCCATAAATTCCATACTCTTCTCACCTCCTACCCTGCTTTACATACATCTTTCTTATGCTGTCTTCTGTTCCTGGAGTTCCTTCATTGCGCTCATTCCTTCTGCCACTCCCAGAATCCTTTCCTATTCGCATTGTTGATTTTAATTCACCCATCTGTGTTAAAAAAAATGTCGTCCCTTTCTTTAGTAGAAAGTCTCAACACTTTTGATAAATTTGTTATTTCTGATGCTTTAAATTCACTTGTTCCTCGCAGTTTATTATAGAGTGTCTCACGTAATATTCCAGATTTTTCTGCAACAGCTACCATTGTCATACCAGAATTGCGTATAGTTTCCTCTAATAAACGAGTATTAACCAACTTCCATCGCCTCCTTCTGTTGAATTTAATTCACATGCTCAATATATCATTGACGTGAATTTCTGTCAACAGTTTTTTATATTTGTGTTGAATTTTTTTCACACATATGTTATAGTAACTTTCAGAAGGGAGGATTCATAATGCTAGACTTATACAAGAACATAAAACAATTAAGAGAGGAAAAAGGATTATCACAAGATGAACTTGCCAAGCTTACAGGATATACCAGCCGCTCTTCTATTGCAAAAATTGAGAAAGGCGAAGTTGATTTACAGCAAAGCAAAATTCTTGCATTCGCAAAAGCTCTTGGAACTACTCCTGGAAAATTAATGGGACTCACAGAATTTGATGGCAACCGTTCAAGCACTACAACTCTTGCAGCTCATTTCGACGGTGATGAATATACAGAAGATGAACTAGATGAAATCCGCCAGTTTGCAGAATTTGTGAAGAATAAAAGGAAATAGATGTCGGTGCAAAGACACTGTGAGTTGAAATGTAAAGAATAAAAGGAAATAAATTGGCAAATCTGCCAGAATGCACATTGCTACGAAAATAAAACTCGTAGCCAAAAACTGAACCTTGACAACAAATGTTTT
>OLSP01000496.1_pt1 | contig 39354 bp, 39 predicted proteins | sample 1672941 | NCBI WGS metagenome assembly OLSP01 (sample SAMEA3136739, study PRJEB25190) | human gut metagenome | reverse complement strand
CCTTGAAAAATGGGCTTTTCTTGATATCTTCGTTCTTGAAAGATTATCTCTTTGAGAACTGTGGTGCTCTACGAGCTTTCTTGAGACCGTATTTCTTACGCTCTTTCATACGAGAGTCACGAGTAAGGTATCCAGCCTTCTTCAGAACTGGTCTGAAGTCTGCGTCTGCCTCATTCAATGCACGAGCAATTCCGTGACGGATAGCGCCTGCCTGACCTGTGAAACCGCCACCTTTAACGGTGATCTTTGCATCGTATTTGTCAGCTGTGTTGGTAGCTTCCAAAGGCTGACGAGCGATGATCTTCAATGTCTCAAGACCGAAATACTCATCGATATCTTTTTTATTGATTGTAATTTTACCTGTACCTGGTGTAAGGAATACACGAGCGATACTGGATTTTCTTCTTCCTGTTCCATAAAATGTTGAACTAGCCACTGTTATTTCTCCTTTCTAAACCTGATTAAATATCCAAAACTTCTGGTTTCTGTGCAGCATGGTTGTGCTCTGGTCCTGCGTATACATGCAGTTTAGTAAGCATCTGGCGTCCCAAAGGTCCCTTTGGAAGCATTCCTTTTACTGCGTGAGTAATAACAAACTCTGGTTTCTTCTGCATCATTTCTTTCAATGTAGCTTCTTTCATTCCGCCTACATACTCTGAATGATGATAATATTTCTTCTGATCCAGTTTCTTACCGGTAGTAACGACTTTCTCAGCGTTTACAACGATCACATAATCACCTGTGTCGATGTGTGGTGTATAAATAGGTTTTTTCTTACCTCTCAACACATTTGCAACCTCAGATGCAAGACGACCTAAAGTCTTTCCTTCAGCGTCTACAACATACCATTTTCTTTCCACTGTGGATGGGCTTGCCATAAAACTTTTCATCCTTGGAATCCTCCTTATTCTATGCGTCAGCACCATTGGCTCAATGTCCGGAAGCCTGGTTCCAACTCTTGTTTACTATTTTTATGATCAAATACGGCTCCGGGGCATTGGAACTGTATTTTCACGCAATACTGTATTATTATATAAGATGAAACCTTATATGTCAACTATTTTTCACAGAAAATGCGGCCAGAATCAAAGCACTACGGTTATAGTCAGGCTGTGGCCGTCTTTGCTCTCTGCCTGGATACTGCCGCCGTGGTTTTCACAGATGGCTCTGGCAATGGCCAGGCCGATCCCCGATCCCCCTGTCGCTGAGTTGCGGGAAGCATCGGAGCGGTAAAAACGCTCAAACAAAATATTCTGATTTCCTTTGACCACCTGTTCTGTCTCATTGGTGAATGTCATACGACACCGGCGGTTTTTCCGGCGCAGCGTGATGATAAACTCCGTATCTTTTGTGCTGTATTTCATGGCATTATCAAACAAAATGCCAAAAAGCCGCCGCACCTCTTCTTCCCGCCCCAGGTACACAATTCCCGGTGCCACATCCGGATGGATCCGTATCCCCCGGCTGCGGGCCTGTGGCTCATACAGTTCCACCTGATCCAGCAAAGCATCCGACAGGGAAAACTCGCATTTTTCTCCTTTTCCCCGTTCCTCATCCATCCGGGTCAGGCTGACCATCTGCTGCACCAGATGACTCATTCGCTCGATCTGGTTGTGGGTGCTTTTCAGCCACTGATTTTCCCCCTGATCCATCTCCAGCACCTCGGTATTGGCTTCAATAATAGTCAGCGGAGTCTTCAGTTCATGACTGGCATCTGTGATAAACTGCTTTTGCTTCTGGTAACTCTCCCGCACCGGTTTGAAGATGATCCGGGAAAAAATACACACAAGGAGAAAGACAATGCAAAAGCCGGCCACCGACATTCCTGCACTGATTAACAGTGTGTTTTTATAAGTAGAGAGACTTTGCTCACAATCTACAAATACATACAAAACGGCGTCCGTTTGTTTTACCACACGGTAACGGTAAATATCAACAAAGCCTGTGTCACTACCGCTTTTTTTCACGGTTTCCATGTAAGCTTTAGCCGTGTCCTCCTGTACCGCTGAGACCTGATCCACATTGACTTTGGTCTCCTTGGAAGAGATGGTCACCGTGAAATACCTGGTCTGGTATGGTTCCTCTCTGGTCATGGGCTTGTTTTTATACGGCGGTGCCTTGCTTCCATCCTGCTGACCCATACCGTCCCGTGGCGCCTTGCCCGGTTTCTCTCCCTGGGGCAGAACCGGAGGTGCTGCATTCTGGGCCTTCTGATTCCTTGGAAAAGAACCTCCGTTGTCGCTGATCATCTTGGTCAGCCGGTCGCCGTTTTCAATAAGGTTGTGATAATTCAACACATTCAGGCCACCGATCATAAAGAGCAACACCACAAACATAGATGCCATGGCCACCAGAATGAACTTTTTCCTTAGTTTTTTCAATCCGGCTCCACCTCCACAAAATATCCCTGATTCCGTTTGGCCCGGATCACCACATTGGCTCCCATGGCTTTCAGTCTTTTTCGCAGATAGGAAATATAAACCCATACCACCTGGATATCGGCGTCACTGTCAAATCCCCAGATTTTCTCCATAAACCGCTCTGTGGAAATAATCTGGGAGGGATTGGCAAGGAGCATCTGCAGCATCTGAAATTCTTTATTGGGCAGGCGATCTTTGTTTCCTTCTACTTCCAGGGTAAATACTGACAGATCCAGCACTACATTACCCAGCTGCAGAGACGAACTTTCCGCCTCTGTCACCCGTCTGGTAATGGACCGGATACGGGCCAGCAGTTCTTTCATGGCAAAAGGCTTGGTCAGATAATCATCAGCCCCCAGGTCCAACCCCTGAACCCGGTCATCCACCTCTGCTCTGGCCGTCAGCATCAGCACCGGCACATTGTTTCTCTCGCTCCGGATCTTCTTTAGCAAAGTAAAACCATCCATTACCGGCATCATCACATCCAATATGAAACCATCGTAATTTCCAGTCTGAAGGTAGTCATAGGCCTCGCCCCCATCATAGACGGCATCTACCTCATAGTGATTTCGTTTCAGAACTGCCTGCAGGGCCGCAGACAGTTCCCGTTCATCTTCTGCCAGTAAAAGTCTCATGGTTCCTCCCTTCTGCGCCGGGGTTCTTTATTTTCTTACCTTGACCTTCTTTACGGTACTCCACTTACTGTAGTAAGTTTTTCCATTTACCATTTTATAAGCGCGAACCTTGGCGTAATATGTCTTTTTCTTCTTTAATTTCGTCACGGTTTTGGTCGTCTTTTTCACCTTCACCGTTTTGGTTGTTTTCTTCGTAAATTTCTTGGAAGTGGAATATTTAATCTGGTATCCTTTGGCACCGCTGACCTTCTTCAGTGTGAATTTGATCTTTTTGTTGTTTTTACTGCGGACTGCCTTTTTGATGGCTGATTTTTTCACAGTTACCTTGCTGGAAGTTATGGTCTTATTTGTACCGGTACTGCTTGTGCCAGTGGTAGTATTTGTGGTGGCAGAAACAGTCGGCTGGCTCACTTCATACTTCGAAAAAGAAGTTGTCTTAGACGCACCGCTTAAATCTACTGTCGTACTGTAACTTCCTACCGTCACTGTCACATCACTGGTTCCCTGTACATAGACCGTTCCGTCTGTACCTTTTACCGTTACCGTCTTGCCACTCTTATCTACTATAGTGCCAGCACTTGCCAGTTTTGTCAATGTGCTGTCCCCTGTTACAACCCATTTGGAGTCCTTGCTGATATACAGGTTGCAATAGCCGCTTCCGCCACTACCTGCACAGCTTTCATCATCCTTTACGGCACCGGTCAGGGTGCTTCCATCCGTCATATAAAAATCCAGTTTGCTGACAGAATCCCATACTACATCTCCGGTCATGGTCTGGCTGATGCCGGTAAACAAACAATCGGCACCGTTGCTACCTGTGATCCCCCAGCCACGCTGATTCTTGTTACCGGTACAGCGAAGGAAAAAGTCGTTGTCGGCAGATGGAGTTATTTTTACATTGGAAAGAGTGATGGTAGACTCTGTATTGGTAGTGTAAAACATACCGCCGTTTTTCGCCGTGAGACTGCCGCCATTCATTTCAAAGGTGCTGTTGCCTACTTCAGAATCTCCCGACATACTCTGGTACAAAATCACATTCCAGGTGCAGTCATTCTGGCTGTCGTCACCCATGTTGCCGGTCAGTGCCGTGTCGTACAAATGAATGGAATTTAATCCTTCGATACAGATCGCCTCGGATGCATTGGCTGTCAGAATTGCTTTGTTTACTGCAATATCCGCTGTACTGTAGATGGCCGGCGAACCGACTCCGTTGGAAGTATAGGTTCCACCGTTTACAACCATTTTCCCGCCACCGCGATCACTTCGGATGGCTGCTGCTGACTGTCCATTGGTAGCCACATTCAATGCCCAGGCGTATAAAGTTCCGCCGCCTGCTACATGAATACCGCCGGAAGTGTCCTGCTTGGTGCTGATAGTGGTATTGGAAACATAAGTCACTCCAGTTCCATAGGAGAAAACACCGGCACCTCCTGCTGCATCGGTGTTGATCTTGCCACCATTTATAGTGGAAGTACCTTCTGTAGTCAAGATCGCTGCGCCTACACCATAAAAACTGGAGTTATCTCCGCCGGTGCTGTTGGATGAATTTCTTGTTACGGTTACATTGTTCAGATTTGCCTTTGCTCCTCCAGATACATGGATGGCATTTTCATCCTTGCCGGTAGAGGAAACAGTTGTATCCGATAAAGTCGTGTCACTGGTAATGGACTTGACCGAGTCGTAACTGGATACGCCGGAACTTGACTGGCCTCCCGGTGCCCCTCCTGGTGCGTCTCCCTGTCCGTCCGGGCCACCTGCCGGTGGGGTTCCGTCCGGTTTCTGTCCGGATGGTGGTGTTCCCTGTGGTGCACTTTCTCCTGCTGCCGGTCCGGATGCCACTGCCCCGCCGGAAACTGCTGCCTCTGTAGCCGCCTGGGAATGTGTGGTTTCTCCCGTGTTAAAATTCTCTGCTGCCAATGCGGTTCCTGTGATCAACGCGACCGCCACCGCTACTGCCGGTACAATCTTTTTCCATCTAGTCATAATAAAAACCTCCATTTCGATTTTGTGTTTGCTATGTTTTGACTATACTATAGCAGAAGAAACTTAAATGAGGTTTAAAGGAAAAAAGTTCCATCAGCGGGAGACACTTTGCACAATTTGTGCTCAGGCTCCTGCCAATGGAACTTCTTTTCCATTTCAGATTTTCATTTTGACTTTGGCGTCTTATTTCTTGGCCTTTCTCAACTGTATGATCGGAGTCCAGCCACTGTAATATTTCTTTCCCTTTACAATCTTGTAGGCACGGACTCTTGCATAATATGCAGATTTCTTTCCTTTGAGAGTGCAAGTGTAAGCCGTACGCTTTGTTCTAAATCGTTTTGTCTTCTTCTTCGAAAAACTTTTGGAAGAACAGTACTTAACCTCGTATCCACTGGCCCCCTTCACTTTTCTCCATGTAAGTTTTGCCCGTTTCCTGCTTTTGCTCAGAGATTTTTTGATAACCACCGGTCTTGCCACCTTGATTTTTTTCTTGCTGTTTGTCTTTGGTTTACTGCTGTTGTTTGTGACACTGCTGTTATTTGAGGTGTTATTGTTTTTGTTATCTGCCCCATTGTTTGTACCGGTGTTGGTATTGCCGTTATTCTGGTTACCTGCTGTGGTGCCGCTGCTGCCGTTATTGGTGTTACCGGTATTCGTATTGCCATTATTGTTGTTACCGTCACCCTGATTTCCTTTGTTCGGATCATCTGTCGCACCGCCGCCGGTGTTGTCCCCCGGTGTTACCGACTGGTTTTTCTTCGCCACAATGCCGTACTCACTAAGATGGCTGGTATTGAACACCACATAACCATCTTCCACCGTACACGCAAGCCGCTCAGTAATCTTGCCATCTTTTACATATACAACCTCATAAGAATCATAATCTTTCAATTCCTCCGGAAGGGCAAGTTTTACCTTGACTGTAACTCCATTTATCTGAACAATCTTCTGCTTATCCAGCAAGTTAATGTCCAACAGGTATTTCACATTTTCCGCTGCCAAAGCGTCTGTGATTGGCATCTGAACCAAATCCAGTGAATAATCACCATCATTTAACAGTTCCGCTTCCACACTGCCCTGAATGTCGCCGGTACTGGTTATCGTCATCGGCTCCTTCGTGATACTCGTATCTTTCTCCCAGCCTGCATACAGGGTAACCGTTTTATAAAAAGTACCATTATCCATCAGCGTATCTTTTTCCAGCCCCGGCTCCTCATCCCTTCTCCAATATTGATTGGTCATCAATGTATACTTTGTGGAGGATCCCTCTTTATCAGCATGCCATCCTGTAAATTTATATCCCCTTCTTTTAGGAACATACTGGAAAATCGGCATAGCTGAACTTTTCGACGAGTCACTAAGATAATCACACTTTTCCACGTCCTGTCCGTCGATGGTACCTCCGTTGGCATCCAGAGCCAGCACAAGGTAATTTCCTTCGAATGTGTTCTTTTTGTAAAGGGCAAAAATTGTCATTGGCGAATATTTTTCTAACTCAGACGGAGTCAAGGATGTACTTGTAAAAAATTGTCCATTACTTATTTCGCTATTGAATCCCCATCCACAAAATGTACATCCCTCTCTCTGGGCAGTATACTTGGACAGATCCTGAGATGTTAACTGATCCATAGTGCCGGACAGGACAACTTTGTCCTCCCCGGTAGAAACACCGTCTGTCAACACTTCTCCATCAACCGCATTAAATAGCACATAATATTGCTGTGGTTGTTCTATTTCTGCCCCCAGAAATAAGGCATAAATGCTGTGGCCTTTTGTATAGGACACACCATTCATACTTCCCGTAGATGAAAATTCATCTTTCGACAACATTTCAACGGTTTCTGAACTGGCTGAATCTCCGGCCCAGCCTGAAAATTCATTTTTGCCATTATAAGGACAAATGCCCTGGGTAAGATCAGATACCCTTATCGCTTCCTCGTCCTCATCAAAATTGAACTTGATCACCTTGCCTGACTGTTGTCCATCGATAGTCGCGTCCGCATCTGACACCTTCAAATTCAAAACCAGTGCATATTCTCCATCATCCGAAATAGTGAAAGCGCCTGCTTCTCCGGTTTCAAACCATACCGCTGCCACTGTAAGTACAAACATGGCCAGTATGCAAAATTTCATTTTAACTTTCATATAGATCCTCCTCGTAAGATATGTATTGCCCCTGGTGCTTGCCAGACGGCTGATCGTTAAATTGAATTGTATAATATCTGAGGGATTTTTTCAATAGAAATGAGGAAAGATGCAGAATTGTCGTGAGTCTAGTTTTTCTGATATCGCACCGTTTTCCAAACATCACGACCATTCTGAAAGGCTCTAAGTTTCATTCTCTTACGCTCATACAGTTCTTTCAACTTCGGAATTCTAATATGTCGTTCTATCAAATCCTTTTTATATAGGTCAAAATCCATCTCCGCCTTATCTATATCAACTATTTTTCTATCTTTAACATAACTTAGCAGTTTTATCTCTTTTTTTATGAATGAATGTGTTTCTATCTCGTCTATCCGAATCTGATTTAATTGTTCATATGGTATATTATAAAACATCGAATTTCCTGTATCATAAATCGGTGCCATTCCCAGGACCTCCAAAGTATCCGGATCTCTGACTATCGAAATATTGTTCATATGCCTGTCTGTATTAGACATTAAATAATCCGTCATGATTTCATAATCCATAAACCTGTCAAATTCTTCTTCCTTTATTCCCAAAGAAACGCAAACTGACCTCAGCGGATAATAATATGACTCGTTCTGTCTTGTTTTAATAGACTGTAATAATTCCCAAGCACTAATCATTTCCTTGTTTTATTGCGCAAATCAATGACTTGATCTTTGTTAATGGTCAATTCTCCAAAAGTATCCACAAAATCATTTGCAAACAAATTGACATCCGCCCATGTAAGACCTTCGCCACGCGGTTGAATCCAATAACAATCAGACAAACTCAATGCGAGATTATCAACAAGCGCACTGTTCGTGGATTCATAGCCCAATCTCTGCAACGCACTTTTAGCTCCATTTCTAGTTTTTGGTATCGCCCGGTCTTTCCACCATTCATGAAATTTCATTTCATTCATTTGCCCACCAATTGGCATATGTTCTCTCGCTGATGTATTTATTCTGTAATTTCCCAGCCTACCATCAACAGACAACTCCATAAGGCATACCGGAACATCTTTATGCATCAAATAATATTCCTCTGCTTGTTTCTTCACCATATATCACCCCCAAATAATATCTTCTTGTTTGTCTAATCTACAATCACGATCAAACTTTTCAACAGCCTCATAATAAGTTTCAAATAAATCTTTCGCATAAAGCACAAGATTTTCCTTTTTTACACCTTCTATATCTTCATTTATTTTTATTCTTGTTCCTCTAACATCCGCTATAGTTCCCGTTGATTCATCAAAATAAAAGGTTCCCTTCGAAGATTCTATTTTCTTCATAAACTCATTTTTTGCCGGTATCTTGTCCGCTATCATTTTAAGCACATAGGGTGCCGGCGTACTTTCCCCATATTCCCATCTGCGAAGTGTTCCAACAGGAATACCAAAATTTTCAGCAAACTGCTTCTGGGTCTGTCCTGTCATTATACGTAATTCTTTTATATTCATTCATATCATCTCCAACAGTGCCCGATATGGGTACTTTTTATTCAATAGTACCCATATTGAGTAGTATTGTCAAGACATTATCTATCAATATACCCAAACCTGCTTTGTAAAATCAGCCAAAACAACTTATTTTTCTCATGATTGCCTTCCACTACCAGCAATGTTTGATTCCTTTTTCTCCCCTGTCCTATATAATTATTCATACGCATCAAACTCCCCACAAATATACATTTTTTCCAAATTGTGTCCTTCTCTCAGTTCTCGCTCCGTCGCATGACACAAATTGTAGGTTATTTCCAGGTTTTCTCCTCATAGGACCATTCTTTATTGAAATATTGTTCCACCCTCTTTAATTGCTCTTCATAATACGCCTTATAACGATACACCGTTCTCCTGCTAATATCTCCCTGTTCCACAATTTCCATAATAGTCATACCATTTTGATATTTTGCTATAAAATCATTTTTAATCTAAAAGAGCCGTTGTGTCAATATGTTTTTTTGGCACAACGGCTGTTCTGTAAATTTTACTTCAGAATTTCCTGGCGAATCTCCTTCATAATGGCCTCATTCATCCTGTCATACGAATCCCATATAGAACCATCCTGCCCCGGCACAACAAAAAGTGTTAACTGTTGTATCTTTACCAATAACTCCTCTGCTGTATAATCTGTCCATTTCACAATTTTTTCATTTGTGATTGACACAATGGTGTGAGCTGCCTTGTTTCTTGCTTTCTCTTCTGCGTGGCGCAGATCTGCCACCAGAGAATTAACTTTTTCGCTTACCGAATAATGCAATATTAATGGTTTTAATTGGGATGAATACACCGGACCACCTCGAAATCCTGTAGCAGCATATTCTTTTTGCAAAATATCTCCCACTTCTGTCTGTTTTATCTTTTCCAGATTCCATCGGAGACCACTTTTCTTCTCGTCACAATAATCCTTAATGTCAATATGGCATTGTCGTTTCAAAACTCTATAAAAAAGTTCAAAAACTACAGGTGTAATTGCCCGTATAAAGTCAGCATATTCTTTTCGTCTTACTTTCATCTGCAGCAATAGTACATACTCCAGCAAATCACAGTTTTCCTGATTTTTAACGGGCATCGGCTGATAATCTATTTTCTTTGCCAATTCATTTACTCGCTTTGTATTAAGCTGGTTTCTTTCATTGGCCTGCTCAATCATCGCCGTTGCTTTGACAGAAATATGATTTTTCAGGTCCCTGGCAATTTCCAGGGCAGCTGTATAGTCATACGCCTGTAAATGTTTCTCCAACAAATTCACTTTCAACAGTTTTACCAGATTTAGTGATTTAATTTCTTCACACCTTGATGTATCTCCTTCTTGAGGTTCATTGTCCTCATCAAACTCCCATTGTTCCTGTACCTCGTATTTTTTTGTATTTTCATCCATGTAATTACTTCTTTTCAAAGGAGTTGAAACTTGAATCGGCTGGAATGAAAATTCTGCCAAAGTTGCCAAAATAATGAGAGCATTTTTCATTGCAGGCGTGCCCGAAGATACATTTAGGAGTAACTCATCGCCCTCATCCATCTGCACTACGATATCGTTGATGCATTTTGTAAATTCCGTATAAAAATACTCATAATCCTGAACCTCCGTCAGTTCATCCCGGACAATCACCTCTATCTCAAATGGATGGGACATTTTCTTTCCCAATTCTTCCAGGCAATACACATACCGGTTATCCTGAACATGATGTTGGTACATCTCTCCTGACAAGTACAATACTACCCGATCCGGCAGATAATTTCTGCATATATGTAACATAGATCCATCATGATAATTTCGTATTGGATCCGATCCTCCAATCGGTGAAAATAATATTTTTGCCATCCTTCTTGTCCTCCTTATATCACAATACAATCTCCCTGTTGTACATTTTCTTGTTTGCCTAATACGGTCACCTGACCCTGGCCTATAATCTTATAAATCCGAATACTGTCTTCTTTTGTCACAAACTTTTCAATCTCTCTAAGCAGTTTAGTATATAACGAATGTGAAATCAACGCTTCAAATGCCGATTTTTGTACTCGAAAACCATATCCCTGCAAAAACTTTGCCAATTTGGTTCTCCGGCTGTTATCTACTATATCATAAATAATCAAAACATAAGCCTTCTTTTCTTTACCGCTTTGCTCTTCTGTCGAAAAGAAATAATCCTCCATCGCATTGCCCCCTCTTATCGTATTCTAACTGGCTGATACAAATCGGCATCCTCTTCCTCCATTGCATGAATCAAGGAATCTATCTGCAACTCCAACGATCTTCGAAAAGATACCCGATAGTCCACTTGTTTCAAATATGAATTCTCTGTTCCAAATCTCTTTTCCATCTTATTGATAAAAGTGCGCATCGCATCGCGTTTTAAGAACACACCATCTTCTATTTCAAATTGATCTATCCTTATCTCATGTCCATTGACCAGGTTCATCACAACCGCATCTACTATTACAGCCCGCCATTCTTCCATCAAATCACTGGCCAGTGTCGGGTGCTTTTCTCTATCTTGATGCATAAAACCAAAATAGGGATTAAGTCCTCTGTTCTCTAATTTGCCATAAATCTCGTTCATAAGCATAGAATACCCCAAACTGAGCATGGAATTAAACGCATCTTTCGGAGGCCGCCTGCTTCGTTTCTCAAATTTAAAGTCTTCCTCCACCAACTGTCCTAAAGTAACAAAATATTGCCTGGCGGCCGCTCCTTCATACCCCATTATTTGTTCCATCGATCCACAAGTAGATACTTTATGCTCGGATGCTTTCATATTATTTGTTACATCCTTCACATTTACACGCCGGCTTTTTCCATATCGTTCCAGCACTACACTCTGATTATGAATCTTGGAGCTAATGATTCTTTTACTAAATTCCAGCGCAAACGGGGTCTGAAACAATTCACACTGCCTTCTTTGTCTTTCAACATTTACATGTCCCGTTGATTGCAGCCGGCCAAAATACTGCCCTCCCTTTGAATAGAACGAGACGGGTATACCTCGTCTCATGCACTGTTGCATACACTGCGTCGTCATTTGCGGATTGCCAAAAAAACTAATGCTCTCTAATGTTTCCGCCGGTACATGCGTAACAGATTGATCCTTCTTCCGCACACAAAAGGTATTGTCTTCAAATGACACTTTTGCCGACGATTCCGTCACAAACAAATATCCCATAGCAGCACCTCTTTCTGTTTTCAATTGAACCTACCGTAAGCATCCATCGTCCCCTGGCGGGGTATTTATCTTCCTTACGCGCGCGTCGGTAATATATTGCGTACATATCCTGTCATTTCCGTCCCCTTACAGGGGACTTATCTTCCTTACTGATTATGAGATTTCAGTCGATATGGCAAAACAGATCGTTTCCGTCCCCTTGCAGGGGACTTATCTTCCTTACGAAACTTTGGAACAACATTGCATGACCGAATTTAACCGGATAGTTTCCGTCCCCTTACAGGGGACTTATCTTCCTTACGATACAATGAAACTTGTAAAAGCATTTGGAAAAACGTTTCCGTCCCCTTGCAGGGGACTTATCTTCCTTACCAAGATGCTATTGCACTTGAAATCAATGGTGAAATGGTTTCCGTCCCCTTGCAGGGGACTTATCTTCCTTACTCAAGAACAGTGACTGGAACAGATTATTTTTTTCGACCGTTTCCGTCCCCTTGCAGGGGACTTATCTTCCTTACGGAAACAAAATGAAGAAGAAATTTAATACAAGACAGGGTTTCCGTCCCCTTGCAGGGGACTTATCTTCCTTACCGGAGGACACTAAAGAGGCTTTCACCTCATGGGATGCGTTTCCGTCCCCTTGCAGGGGACTTATCTTCCTTACGGACGGGGACAGATACCAGACTTATTTCTATGATGGTTTCCGTCCCCTTGCAGGGGACTTATCTTCCTTACAATGCATCTATGATGCGTTACTTCGGCATGATCGGCGTTTCCGTCCCCTTGCAGGGGACTTATCTTCCTTACGAATATGGTCAGAAAGGAAGAGGCATACAATCATGGTTTCCGTCCCCTTGCAGGGGACTTATCTTCCTTACCAATGAAAGGACTTAAAGGTGTGTCTTTGGAATCGTTTCCGTCCCCTTGCAGGGGACTTATCTTCCTTACGTAAGAGACTTATTAGAAAGTTGGAAAAAAGCGGGTTTCCGTCCCCTTGCAGGGGACTTATCTTCCTTACGCAGGATTTTCAGCGCGATAAGATGGAAGATAACGGTTTCCGTCCCCTTGCAGGGGACTTATCTTCCTTACCCCGTCCGTGCAATACACGAGTTTCCGTATGTTTCCACTGCACTTTGCGTGGGAAAAAGAAAATAAGTTTATCTTCATCTTTTTTCTCCTGTTCAACCTCTGCCAAATGGCCAATTCCCGGCCATCGTGGCAAATTTCTATAAGATTTCCAGTTTACATTGTCCAAAAATATACCGTTTCCCCTGGTATTCTGTGCATTTTAAGATATGTGGCGAAACACCTTTTCCTACATCGTTTTCATTCTTGGCTTTTTTATTCTTCGAGTTTTCATTCTCGGCTTTCTTGTTCTTCGAGTCCTCCATCTTTGACAATATTTTGCATGTATTTACAAGTGCCTCTTTTCCATCAAAAACAGAATTTACTATCGTCTTTGTATGAAATCCACTTCCACCGCCCAGCCATACCGTATCTTCACTTGGACGGTCCGCCGATTTAAACTTGCTCAAATGTTCATTATAATAGCGCTCTGAAAAATAAGCAACCGCATCGAGCAAATCTTGTTTAGTAACAGGACATATTCTTGTGTCTATCGTCAAAGTAAAATGAATTTCACACCCCGGTCTGATCGACTCTCGCAAAGTATTGATGCTGTGAGACTTACCATCTGGATCTACATCTACTTTTTGACAAAGGATCAGATCTCTCGTGGTTAAAGGATCGCTGTCACTCACTATAACCCCTGACATCATATCATTTACTGCATCTTCCTTTTTTACCGTCCTTCCCTTTTCATCCATCCTCTGTACTGTGTGAAAAATGTCATTTTCAATGCCCTCAATCTGCTGTTTCAAAAACTCATTCTGTTTCTGCATTTTACCTATATCTCTTGTTATCTCTCTCTGCCAGTTATCACGCTGTTTTGAACCATATGTCCAGTATGCACCCAAAATGGTCCGAATCATTCCCTTCAACGAAGAGCCCGGAATATAAGGATTTCCATAAGCATCCATGACACATTCACATACATTTAATGGCCCCTTTTTCAGGAAAAAATCTCCACATGGGATGCGATACTTTACCCATTTTTCATACTCTGCCGGCCGTATGTTGTTATCCCACAGCCATTTTCTAAGCACAACATTCCCTCCCAGGAGAAAATCCTCAAACCTCGATCCCATGTGTCTTTTCTCAAGGCCAGAAAACATTTTGCCCCTATCAAAGACCAGCACTTCTTTCTTCTTTTTATCAATTATATATTCTTTCTTATCAAGCTGCTTTCCCGAACCAACAAATACCGGTCCTATCGTATGCAGTGTCACATGATACTGATTCAAAAAACTGTCCATTATTTTACCTCCCTCCGTTTCTAGAGTTTCCAAAACAAAGGCTTACCATATCGATAAACCGGATGAGGCATCCCGACACCCACCTCATAGATGTCTCCCTCAAACCGCTTCCGCAGACACGAACCAGCCTGCAAAAAATACTGGTCTACCTTTTTCCGTTCTTCAAAGGATCCCGTAGACTGTACAAATCCGCTTCTTTTTTCCAGTAAATAAGCCGCCTGATCCAGTGCCTTGTTCATCTCCTCTTCCTTCGGCAGTGACGAGGCAAGCAAAAGATACCCCCTGCCATCCGACTCTCCCTCAAAATGCGTCGCCGGCACTTCTACCTTCCTAGCCACTTCAAATCTGCCAAGTCCGGCAGATCTCTTACCTCCTAACCCGGAAAAAGAAAGCATGTCAAGAAGATCTATCAAATCAGTCTCAATCTCCTCATCCAAGCCAGCAAAAAAATACAGGCCATTATTTTCTCCATAGGTATAGATTCCTACATAGTATGGTTCAGTCTCTTCCAGACCATAAATTGCTACCGATTCCTTAATCTGATGCGTTCCAAACCGGCTAAATTTATCACTTTCCTGTTTCAGATCCATCGTTCCTTCCAAGTACCCATCCATCTTGTCCATAGGAATATAGATAAGTTTCTTGGCCGTCTTTTTCAAAACCGAGTTGCCAACATCCTCATTTCTCTCTATGTAGAGCATCGGTTTGGGCAGATAATAAGTGTCCTCTATATAAGGGAAACCATCCGATAAAACAAGTTTTCCCTCCCTTGCTGCCCGAAGCAGACGATCTGCCATGGCACCACCGCTCTTTACTGCCTCTATGAACAACGCCGAAAACAATGTGTCTGCATGGAAGGTCATATTATAACTATCCAGATTGCCATCTCCAAAATGAGCACCATTGGGAAAAGAAAGCCGAAATATATAATATTTCATAAGCACCCTCCTCGTTACTTACCGATCTCACTCAAGATACGGTTACATTCTTCCACTACTGACTCGTCTACTTCACCGGCCACAGCATCTGCCCACAATTCTCTAAATCGAACCTTTCCGTATCCTCTGGTTCCATGGCCGCCCAGGTAATCATACTCCAACAATTTAAATCCTTCTGCCAGTAATTTAAAATCTGCTGCTACATCCACATCCGGCTCCACATCATACACAATGTCCAGATCAAACTCTGCTCCTCGTATCACGCGTTCAATCTGGCGGGGCATAGCAACCGCTGTCAGGCGGTTGATTCTGTTTTCAAACTTCACTTCGGTCCCATTATTCGGCAAATCTTTCGGATTACACATGATCATATCCGAAAAAATCACACGGCTTGTCTTGACTTTTTTGTTGCCATCTATCGTTCCACCAAATAAATATTTAAGGCATTCTTTATCATCCTCATGAAGAGTGAATGTATTGTCATTATATTGTTTTGCCAGCAAGGTACGCATTTTCCCCTTCAGTGAACTTCCCGGTATCATAGGAAGTTTCGTCATAGCATCCCGGATCACCGGTGAATCCACGGCACCAATCGCAGCAAATCCGTCCGAAGTTCCGATGTGCATTCCTGTCATAATTTCAATTTTACCTGTTATCTGTATCTTTCCAAACATACTTAAGACTCCTTTCCTCTATTGCATCAATCTCTTCCACCATAGTATTTAAAATATGCAACCAGCGCCTCCATATAGTGACAAAATCTTTCATATCTCTCTTTACTTCCCTGCACCTCATCCAGGCACGCGATGAGCTGAGCTTTCTCTACAAAAGGTTTCACATCATTTTTATATCGCCCTGCCTCGTACAAAAAATGCACCTTTAAATAATTAATCTTTCCCTTTACATCTTCTGGCAATTCATCCTCTCTCAACGGCAGTACCTCATTGTAAATATCCATGGTCATTGCCAGAAGTCCACGAATCTTCGTAGTTGTAAACGGAAATCTTCCGTGATTTCTCTCCTTGATAGACTTCATCACCTTTTCAGCCTTGTCCACATAATCCTTCTCATTCAGTATCATGTCTCTCATCCTCCTCTCGATGCAGGTAAACATAAATATAGATAGCTGTTATCAGTTGCTGACTGTCTTCATCCTTGCAGGCCCACTGATACATTTTCCTGGAAAAAGTCTGATATTCTTCTTTGTTCTCTTTCGGTTCCAGCCGGGTCAGCACATAAGCAAATCTGGCCAGGTTAATCTTTTCCTCTCTGTGCCGTATCAATTCCAGCAGCCGGTACAAAAAAGCCATCCCCCGTTCTTCCTGATTTTCTAAAAACGCATCCAGTGTCTGCAGTTTTTCTCCCAGTACAGACCGGATAAAAGTATCCCAGTCATAAATATTATTTTCGTCAAACAGGCAGACAGCATTTTTCTGTTTGTCGCCTTTCACAAATCCCTTTGCACTTTGCTCCAGCAGATCCACCTCTCTGGCACAGACGCTCAGCGGGTATTTACCGTGAAACACACCTATGCCGGCAGAAATATGTAACGAACCGATGGCAAACTGCTCTAGCATCTTATGAATATCAATCGCACAGGCTATCACCTCATTCCACGCACCTACGACAAACAGATCGTCTCCGCCGGAATATACAATCGTTACTTTTCTTTCTCCTGCATCTGCCAGAAGTGAAGCAGAACCATCCCGCAGGATCTGATTGATATGGAATTTGAAAAATAACGATAACTGCCTGGACAGTGTCGCTGTTCTGGACAATGTCTTGTGTTCTTCCCTTAGTCCATTAATAAAAGTCTGGCCCAGGTTATCCACATCCGCCCTTAATACTGCAATCCGGTTGATCCCCGCCGCCTCTCTGGCATACTCATCTGTGGTTTTATGATCGGTGTAATCTCCCACCCAGATCTTGGTCTCCAGCCGCTTGCCGGTATAATATTTATTCTTGGCGTAGGTCCGCACATATTTGTCCTGCTGCTCCTGCGTCTCCCTTAATTCTTTTTCACTTTGAGCACATAAACTCTTACCAACAGGAAGCGGAATCCCTTCTTCTCCTTCCACAACAGTAAAAAATTCTTTGTTTATGATATCATTTGAAAACGCCTTGATCTTGCGACACAGAGGACACAGATCCTCTTCATCCAGATGGTCACTGCTTTTGCAAACTTTACATTCTCTCGTTTGTTCCTGCCCACCATGACGATTCAGTTGTCCTATCTGCTCTGCCTGATAACGATGACTTTTCTGCTTGGAAAGCCGTGCGCTTAATTCCTGAAAAATCCCGGCATAACTCCCCGGTTCATGATTTTCCAGTTCATGTGCCGAACATCCTACGGATGCTGCTGCCACATACAGTGATGTTTTGAACTGGCTGATAAACCACTGTATCCATTCTTTCTGTAACTGTTCCATGGTCTCTCTGGCACGCTTTGTATTTGGGATCAAAAGCGTACATCTTCCACCTCCGGTAAAGATCAGATTGGCCCGGCTCAGATGCAGTCTGGACAATACTTCGTCCACCAGATGTTCCATCATCAATTCCAGATAAAAGGACCTGGAACGGAGCATCTTCAACGCCCCCTCGGAATGGATCGTATATATAAACTTTTGAATACCTGATATATCCAGGGACAAGATACGAAATGCCTTTTGCGAATAAAAAGATTCTCCATCCTCCAGGCACAGTTTCCTGTAATTCGTCGTTCCCTGTTCCGTAAAATACTGATACATACAACTGGCATATGCCGCTGTCAGTTTCACATGGTCATACAAGGATATGTCAACCAACTCTCCTGTAGCTGTCGAAGATGGAATATAACTAAGATAGGCTTCCAAGGTAGATAACAAGGAAGATATGTACTCCTCACTCTGCAAGTCCACCCCCTTAATCGCATCCTCCAAATCCTTGATCAGACTTTGATAATATCCCTGATCAAACTCTTTTACCGTCTCTTCCGGCATATTGATCACCTTTTCATCCTTTAATGAAATAGGACGGTAACAACACTTCTTTGCATTTCCATTCAAAATGTTAAACACACTCTGCATAGGTACTTTTGGATCAAAGCCGAAATCACCTGTTTCTGACTTTCTCCGGTCAGATGCCGCCGAAATATTGTCTGCCATATATGTGATATACGCAATGGAATCCTCTGGGAGCCCCGACTTTACCAGCAATTTACCGTGATGATAATGTGCTGAATCCAGCACTGCCTGACTCTGCACACCCAGATTCTTCAAAAATTCGTATCCCAGTACGCTGTGATTTCCCGTCTCACCTGTACGATACAAAACTTTTCCTATATCGTGCAACAGTGCTCCTACGACAACTTCTATCTCTTGTTTTTCCAAATTATCCCCTCCGTTCTACTATCTGGATCGCGCCCATTCCGATGGCTGCTTTAATTCCGATTCCTGAATACTCTGCATACCGCAGCAACACATTGGCCAGATTGACCAACGCCTGAGGTCCTTTAACCTTTATCACAATAAATCCCTCATAGGCCGGGATCCTCACCCCCTCCAAGGGAAACAAAGCACTGCGGATATTGTACCGTGTTATCTCCGAATACTGTATCAACTGCTCCAGTGCTTCCTCATCATAGAGTGATTCGTTACTGGAAAAAGCATCATATTTTCTCATTATACTTCGGTAAATCTTGTCCAACTGAGGCCAAAAGCAGTACCTTCCCTGGGACTTAAATGCCGTCGGCGTAACAAACTTAAGCCGGATGTAACGGTCGCACTCTCCAAGATAATATTCTTCTATCAGTCTCTGCCGAGAACTTGTAGACAGCTTTTTATCCACTATCTTGATCTTCACCTGATCCCGCTCAATGGTAAAAGAATCAAACTTCGGGTTTAGAAGAGGAAGTATAATCTGCTGATACGCCTCCTCATCCAAAGTATAGATCCGCCATATTGTCTTTTCTTTATCGGAAATGATATGCTGACTATAGGGGTGCAATTGACTCTGATGCAGCTGCTCTGCATAATCTGCGTCTATCTCCTGCATAAGAATCCCCTGAAAAACAGATGCTTTTTGATTGGTCAACGGATACTGACCTTCCGGCTCGATAGCCAAATCTAAAGATGCTAAAATATAATCCACCCTCTTTCCTTTACTATGCATAAAATTTTACCAAAAATATGATTATATTTCAAGTAAATATGTGCATTTTTGACAAAGTTATTTCTCCCAAGCCTCCATGCCTTTTACCAGCGAAAAATTGTAATCGCAACGATAAAAACACATGTATTCAAAACCCATATATATCCATCCTCCACACCACTAAAGTCATTTTGTTTCTCCAATATTTTTTCAAAATCAAGATTTTCAAAGACGGCCCTATAGTTCCCTCGCTCTATCCTATATACACCATTTTGAACACAATTTGCTTTACATATATTGTAATAAATAATTTGAACAAACAAATCTCTCACATACTGCCAATATGTCTTATTACATTCCACATATCCCGCTCGTTTTACCCAGTCCTTTAACTGATACTTTAATGTTTCTCTCCGTTCATCCAGCGCCAACTCCCGCACAACAGTCTCCATTTTTTCCTCTATTTCATCCAGATTCGAGAACTCCAACATATCCTGCCAACATCTACGGCGAATGACTTCATCCCGGATTTCAAAACGCTCTTTCAATAAATCATCCAATCTATGCGGAAATTCTACTATCCAGCCAATAGCCGATTCTCTTTTAACTAATTCCTTATACCTTTTTCCTGGTTGCAAGGAAACCGGCACCTTTCTGTCCTCAAATTCACAGTCTGGAATTGATTTAAAATGCTGATAGGATTCTATCATTGGATAATTTATGTATAATTTTCCCATATCCGTCATGTCCACAAAACAGTTTTGAAGTTCCAATATTCTCTTTTCAGAAAAATTTGTATCGTGCCTCTCATAATCAAACACAAGAAGAATATTTGTAAAATCATCCTTATACCGAAGGGTCTCCGGTGTCTTTTTTTTGCTTATTACAAAAGGCAAATCGATATCCATCTCTTCTTCAAAACAATTTTCACCGTATTCCCTGATAATGTCATCGTACAACATATAAATATTGGTGCCATATATCCAAACATTATCCATGTCAATACTAATTTCAGGAAAGCACCTGAAAATCAGCCAAAACAACTTATTTTTCTCATGATTGCCTTCCACTACCAGCAATGTTTGATTCCTTTTTCTCCCCTGTCCTATATAATTATTCATACGCATCAAACTCCCCACTAATATACATTTTTTCCAAATTGTGTCCTTCTCTCAGTTCTCGTTTCGTCGCATGACAAAATGGTGTCAAAGTCCCCCTCCTTGATAAAATAAACATACAATCCGGTCTCATTAAGCGATTTGTCATTAGATTTGTATTATGTGTCGTCATAATAATCTGACAGTGCGGATATTTTTTCTTGAAGAATTGAACCACCTTTTCTGCCATTTCATAATGGTAAAAAGCATCAAACTCATCCAAATACACAAACGATGCCTCTGCCAATTTAAAAATAAGCCGTCGATACAGATTTACCAGTGCTAAGGTTCCGCTTGAGGCATTACGATAAAACGGAATCAACTTATCATGAGCAAAATATAATTCTCTCTGTCCATCCGGAAGTTTCTTTAACACAAGTTCACATTCGATTCCCATTGCATTCAAAAAATCCTCTAAATCTTTCAATTTATCCGGGTCTTCTAAATACTCATAAAACATATCACTCACCCTGTGCAAGCGGATATTTAGTTCGCTTCCAACTGTAATCATCGTCATTCTTCTCACATAGTTGGACAGCCGGATCAATGCCGAATCCTTCTTCAACGCCACATTTCCGATCAGCCACCGCAAAAAAGGCAGTGTGTACTCCATGTCTTGTGCTGCCTCATTTTCTTCTACTGCCTGTAAATACCGCTCTACATTGGCAGTTTCTGCATCAACCAATTTCAACCGGTCAAACTCATATTCTTTGTTAAAAAAGTCGCATCTGAATATGGATTCCCCATTTATAGAAAGTCTCTCATCCCGCAATTTCTCATTGGAAAAACGAGAATATTCGTAAATCAACTCATCCTCACCAAATCCAAATGTATACGAAAATCGCGCATGATCCTCTTCTGAATCTGCATTCAAAAACACACCGTTTTCCGCAAACCTTGGCCCCGGCAACATCGTAAAAACAATATCCATGAATGCCCTTCCCAAATTCGTCTTTCCCGTAGCATTTCTTCCATAAATAAGCATTTTTGAGATTACATCATCCGAAATACAATCATTACTAAACTGATATCCGGCAACATCCTGCAGATCAACTTCTATTTCATCCTTAAAATTCTTATAATTTTTTAGTACAAATTTCTTCAACATAAAAAAGTATACCGTCCTTTCAGCCCGTCTCCTGGCGTTCTTGTCTCCCTTTGATAACAGTATACTCAAATATGAATCATTTTACAATATCTACTGTAAAAAAATTACGGCATTATCTTATGTCATTCTTGCTTATCTCGATTATAAATGTGAAATTTTCACTATTTTTACACTATTTTTCACTAAGGATGTATCCAAGGGTCTGAATCATATCTTCCTCCGCCGCATCCGCCAGCACCTTGCGGTACTCACACAACAGCCTGTCAACCCGTATCTCCCCCTTTAACATCTTACTGATAGCCGGCAATATTTTCTGCCCACAGTCATAAGTACCTTTGTAATACTCCGTGTTCATATAGTTGTTACCCATATGATCATAGTAAACCGTTCCATTTGAATTAACCGAATAGCCCATATTGGCCATATCCGCATAAGAGCCTTTCTCTCGTACAAACTTCCCCGCCGTCCAAGTCGGCAGTTCCTCCAACACATAAACTCCTTCGCAAAAATGACCTACGGACATTTCTTTGTTTGGCTCCCATACAATATCACCTTTTTTGAATGGAGTCGGGAAATCAAACCACAATTTCTCAAAAAACTGGTCTATAATATCGTCTTCTTCCTCCGTTCTGGCAGTATTCTGAACCATATCAATCACTCGACCATCCCCCAGGCACACTACTTCCTGCACTATTTCCGGATGAGCCAGAGCCTGCTTTTTAATCCACCACTTCTCTATCTTGCCATCTCCACTATCCATGTCGGATCTTTCCTGCTGGTACGCCTCCAGACATTCCTGTAACGAGCCAAAGACCCGGTCATATACAGCACCGTACCTGGGATCACCTGTGTAATAATAATCATACATATACACATATTTCCCTCTTGTCTCCGCTTGAAAGAAGGCCTCTATATCTCGATCCGTAATCTGTATGTACCGCTTTAGCACCTCATGAAGACTTGGCCATTTTATAGAACTCCCTCTTTGAGGGATCTCACAATCCGGCATAGTCCGAATCAATTCTTCCCAGTTTTTCTTCTTTTCCTTATATGTAATTGTCTGGCATTGGTAAATTAACCAGGCTGTTTCCAATGAATTAAATTCATAGTCGATCTTCTGAAGATAGTTACTTATATCCGGGGAATTAATAAAAGAATATATGTCCATTTTGTTTTCCCCCTTCCACCTGGCATCCAGAAAATATTACAAACACTTTCTTATCTCTTCCATATAATCTCCACTACCGGCTTTTATCACCTTATAATTGTGATGAACTCTGTTTCCTTCTTCATCCAAAGTCCACTCGCAGATAAATAAGATTTCACTCGTCTCTCCTATTTCCACCGTAAAATAGCGAACCTTGTTTCCTTTGATCACCGGAACAATTTCCAGGCAATTATTTTCTTGTACAGGCTCCGGCATTTTAATCCGTATCATCTCATAGTCCTGATAGTTCTCAGTTTCTATCTCGAATTCGTCTATTTCGAAGGGATTTTCAATTTCTTCTCTGTCGCTGATCTGATTCATTACATCCATCAGCATTTCCTCTTTTCTCTCCTTAAGCATCTCTATACACTTAAAGTCTTCCAAGAACAAATAACAAAGTATCTCATGCTCAAAGCAATATCGAACTCGTTTGAGTATTTCACCATAGGTTTCGCCTTGATCAAGAGCATAGTCCACCGCTTCTTCCAGAGTCAACTTCTCGTTCAATAACGCCGCCAGTCCTCCCATACAGTACTCAAGAGTCCTCCTTACATACCCAAATACACATGGCCCGAAGTCCTCCTGCAACTGCTCCATTTCTTCCAGATCATAGTCAACATCAACCAGTAATATATCATCATCTTCCTCGTCTAATGAATATGTAGTATCGTTTGACTTTTCGTCCAGCAGTTCTATATACTTTGCTGCTGTTTCCTTTCCATCCTCTTTCACATTAAGATCCTTGCAGCATGTAGTGAACACCGAACCGTCTTCTCTTACACCTATCATAAAGAAGTATTCCAGAACATTTTCCTCGTTTACAACCTCTTCTTCATACTTCATAATGTTATTCGTTCCTGGAATTTTTTCAAACTCACAATTTTTGCCAACGTCCTCGGCGTATTTCTTCAATTTTAAGATTGTTTGATATTGCTTTTGAGTCATCTGATCTAACACTTTTTGCTTTTCCTGTTTTCTTGCCTTTCTGCTTTGTTTTGCCATAAGTAAATTCCTCCGTATGTTGTTATTTTAATTTTCCTTAAATACCTTCCCCACACATTATTTTACCTCTTGTGCACTTTTCTTCTTTCTCATCTTGCAGTATCCTCAATTGCATTTACTACATTTTGAGTTATTGCTTGCTCATTTGATACAGCCGGCTTAAAGTACTTTGTTGCAAGTCCGGTCATCTCTTTCATTCCGTCATCTATCGTGCCCATTACTTTAAACATATCATCATCCAAGTTTTTAAGAAAATCACTAGAACGTTTTTGAATAACATCTAACTGCTCATAGTAATAATCCAGCATCCTTTCTTCGCCTTCTTTGCCAGGAAACATCTTTTTCATTTGCTCGACGCGGGCATTCAGCCTATCTTCAAACTTGGTTTGTATCTCAAGATATTCTCTCGTTTTTTCATAATAAAGAGCGACTATTTTACTTCTAGTATCAACCTGCATATTAACCATAATTTGTTCAAGCCGAGTAGCAGCTTCTGCCATCTCTTTTCTATAACGCATTTCCATCTGAATCATCTCTTCGCGGCGTCTCATATCATTATCGGCTATCATTTGAACAATTTCTTCTTCCATGCGACGCTTATCAATATCCATCTCCATTTCTCTTCTCTTTTTACTAAGTTCAAGATCTGTTTCAAATTCTTTCAGTTGCTGTTCTAAAGCCTGCTGGTGCTCGGCCTTAGATTTTTCATTGTGTGCATCGACTTGCTTAAGTGGTTGTCTTAATGCTTCACACACCAACTTGACTGGTTCATAAATGATGTCATCAACTCTATCAAACATACCAAAAATCTTTCCTATTGTTTTTACTGCTGCCATTTCTAATCCTCCTTAAGTTCTTCTATTTTTTTATCTAACATATTGAGGTCTTTTTTTAATGTAACCTCCATACGTTTAATATTATTTTTCCAATCATTGTCAACGATAATTAATGACTTTAATATTTCTCTTCGTTTATCAAATGCAACTTTATCAAACGAACTATACCCCCAACTACATATGAAGTCATCATACCTCTTTGAAAATTTCGATATCAATTCTTTCTTTTCTTTGTGAGTAAATTCCTTTCTGGTAATGCTCAATGTGATTTGCTTCCAATATGACGAAATCCACTTCAATTCATAATACTCCAATTTTAATTCTGAAATTTCTTTTTGAGGATCACTATAAAGTGCATCATATAAATCTTGCCAGTTTCCTTCATATGTATCCAACTTCAATTCTGAAATTTCTTTTTGGGGATCACTATAAAGTGCATCATATAAATCTTGCCAGTTTCCTTTATATGTATCCAGAATTATCTCTTTTCTTTTTTCCTTTGCAATTTTCAGAAATTGCAAGTAGGCGAAACTACTATTCATAATCATCACTCCTAAATATTACGCATCTTCTCATTAACAGCCGTCTTAAATTCATCAAGATTTTTAACCGCATAATCATTAATCAACGATTCACTTAAGTTAAAACTTCTGTCCATATTAGCAACAAGCCTATCAATCCATATACGCCTCATCTCATCATTAATAGCTTCATCTCCCTTAAGTTTATCTTCGATATCAGGCAAGACTTGATGGTAAAATTTCGCCTGTTCTTCCCTGAAGTTAGAAAGCATTTTTTGAATAAACTCTATCTCATTTGAATACTTCCTTAACATTTCAAGATAATGCTTTTCGTATTCATATAGAACTTGAATTGTAGGTTCTTTTCTTTTTGGTGAAATATCCTCAAACTCACCAAAACAATTAGATATGTTACCACTTTCCATTTTTCTTTCCTTTCTCAGATAATCTTAAAGGATACTCATGTTTTACACATCCCTTAACATTTTGTATTTGATCTCTACCAATACTTACTGACCAGTTTGATTCGAATTCGCCATTAGCAATAATGATATCAGAATAATTATTACTAATGTCAGCAAACAAATCATCAATACTAACAAACTTTTTTTTTTAGTATTATTATTCTCTTGTGCTTCTGGTTGCAGTGGAATATTTCTTACTAAAGATTGCTTCTTCTCCGTTTCAACCAGCGAAACTATTCTCTTCATACGAACAATTATGTTTTGAGAAGTACTTATTGCCGTAAAATCGCTTTGCTTAACCAAATTATATTCAGTCAAATTACTACAAAAAGAAAAATTATTCATAGTAATACTCCCTAAATAATACTGAAATCTCTTCATATCAAGTACCGCATTAACCTCATACAGTTTTTGCCCACCTAATTCTTCTGCCGTATCAATAGTTAAATTATTACACCTTTCAAAACTTTTCTCCTCAAATTCTTTAAGGATAACTTCCTGATATGTTCTTTTCCATATCGGTAAAATTAAATTCAAAAACTCCCCCCATAGATATTCGCGTGTAATTTCCCCCATTTCAAAAGAATTCGCCTTATCAATAACAACTCCGATAAATGCATAAATCAGTCTCCCCTTATCATCAAAAAAAAGAGTTTGCGACTTTTTCAAATCTTCATCAGACAAATCACATTTTTCACATATATCCTTTAAAAATCCGACTAAACCGGCAATACGATACTGCCCGTTATCTATAACCAACCACCGTTCTCCATGCATACCATCAATTGCCCCTGTTGCAGTTAACACCTTCTTCCTTGCCCATTTAACATCACTATCCATAAATGTATCTGGTCTTACCATGAATTCAGAATTAAAATCACTGCTATATGTTCTCGTATGAATAATTGGTGCTATTCTCACAATTTTCCCTCCTTTCACTTCTGAATCAGTTCGGCAAACGAACTTCGCTCCCCATTAACAAACACATATGGTATCTTTTCCAGTTCTTTTACCAGTTTTCCACTATCATCTGCCATCAAATTTAATAAATAATTCATCTCCCGTGTTCGCTCTTTTCCTGCTTTCTCTTCTTCTTGAATCTTCTTTGCTAACCGTTGCACATCACTTTTACTTTTAAAAAACCAGAACCTACTCTCCTCTCTTGCTTTAAGCGCATATAAATTGGAAATATTATCACTATTTTCTTTTTCCTGTTCTTGCACAATCTTTGCATATTCCTGAATTTTCTTGCTAAGAGCAAACCATATGCCCATAAAAATTGGCAACTGAACATTTAAAGGTTTCATTTTACCTGAACAACTGTCGTCCATAATATTCAAGCCAATAGAAACAGGAATAATAGTTATAATTTTTTCAATATCATTTTTTACAAAAAAAGGACTAAAAGCCTCCTCTATTATTTCACACAGTTCCTCCTGGTCAGTATCATCCTTACATACATCATATTTGGTTACAATGATTGCTGTAGGTGGAAGGGATTTATTAGTCTTTGAGTAATCAGTAAAAAAAGTATTAATTACATTGCTACATTTGTCACGTACATTATCGATTTTTTCATCAATATCATCTCCTACTAGCAACGAACCATCTACACAAATAAACAGACTGCTTGAATTATTAATAGCAGTTTTTACAGCTTCATATTCTTCCAGATTACCTGAATTCTTTCTATCAAGAAGTCCACCTGGATAATCAACCCAGTCAAAAGACATTACGGTATTATATCCATACTGTAAATTAAATTCATACTGAGAAATGTTATCAGTACCCGCCGGAAAACGTTTCTCTTTTTCCAAAGTTACATCACATAATTTTGCATATCTATCTCTCAACTCAACATCTGTGTCTTCATCTGTTGTAATAGTATATCCTCTTAAGCCTGCTCCCATCTTGTAATAAAGTCCCATCAAATAACAAGTTTTTCCCGAGCCTGACATACCCAAAATGGTAATTTGCGTATCCGCCATAGTTAATTATTCCTCCTTTTGCATTCTCTCCTCTTTATACAATTAAACATATCTGCCAGTTGCAATTCTATCTCTGCTACACCAACCAGCACTCTCATAGCACCCTGTCACTCCTGTGTCTTCCTCTTCTCTCTACCCGGCAATCCTAATTGTCCACAATATGGGCACCTCATTTTCCCAACATCAGGATTCCATGAATACTTCCTCTTACATCTGGAACACCTCTTTAACATCGGCATCAAAGACATAATACCTTTCCTCCTAACTACAGCTACACATCGGCCTCCGCTGTCTCGCTGCCTGCTACCACTTCCAGCCGATAACCTTTCTTGCTGCGATCGTACACCACTTCTCCGACTACACCGTGTCCATCCACGATTGATTGGGATAAAAAATTTCTGATAGCGTCAATATCTCTTTGTATTGTCTTTTCATTCACGCCAAACCAGGTTGCTTCCGATATCTTATTGACCGTTTCGCCCCGGACCAGTTTGTCGTAGATGCTAAGGACCCGCACCGCTTGATTTGCCGCCCCCAACCAGATCACCTCGAATCACCAATGTACTCACGCACTCATCTAATCACACACATTTTACTAAATCACATGGACACATAATGTCCTTCTGCTCTCCGCATTTGCAAATAATAATCTTTTTCGACTTTCTATTCTGTCTCAAAAATAGTCGCAAGAACCGATGGCCAGTTTTCCAGTGGTTTTTCCTTTCCGTCCACTTCGTAATACACCACGCGAAAACGACCGTTTTCCAAGTCCAGCTGGAAATGAACCTCGCAGTTTGAGACCTGTCCGTTTACCTGGCACTGTCCCAAAAACCAGATATATTTTTCTCCATCATCATCTAAATACTGCCAAACTGGATCATCAAAGAAATTTTCAAAGGCTTCCCCGTAGGTCCGGTCCGGATAGTCCGCAGGAGAACTTTCTTTTACCATATTTATGTACTCCTCTTCGCTGGTGTCTTGTCCATCCTGCTCATTCGTCTGCTGCTGTGTTGTGTCCGGCTCCTCTGTCGCCTGTGCTTCCTCCGTGGCTGCCGGTGTGGCAGTGGCTGCTGCCCCGCTTTCTTTTTTATACTTGTCCAGATAAGCCTGGTTTACATTTATATTTTCCTTCTGGGATTCGTCCACCGTCTTTCCGTTTTTCCCAGCGTAGTTCTGGAACATAGAATACAAAATGTTATTCATGGTTTCCTCGTCTGTCTTGGTCTGTTCTCCAAATCCCAGAAACGCAATCCGCATCGGCTGTTCGTTTGTGATCGGTCTGTCAGATGTATATAGGTCCGGATACTGGAACTGGATCACGATGTCCTTGGTCTCTCCGTTATAACTGTATGTTCCGTTCACTTCCACGAACAAACATTTCGTTTTCTCTTCGATAAAACTTTTCCAACTCAGATCACTGCAGGTGCTTTCGATTGCCTGTCCGTAAGTGATATCCGGAATGTTAGCAGGAGTTGTAACCATCATGGCAGAAGAAATCTGCTTATAATGATCTTTCAAAATCCCCGGCACCATGCAAAAAAGTGCGGTCAACCCTACTGTTACTACAATGTCCCGGACAATAACCAACCAGGATCCGCCTTTCCGGATTCCATGTATGATCCCTAAAATTCCTATTACTGCTGTTGCGATGGGTAAAACCCAGATTACTTTTAATAACCATTCCATATTGAATACCTCCTATTTGTTCTCATATTTTTTTAGTAATTTGATATTTTTCTTTTCTACCTTACTAAGCACCGATTCATCAAAGTCCTCCGGCTCTACAGTTCCTTCATACCAGGACTGGCTGTCAAAATAGTCCTGCAGTTTCTTGTCAGTAAATTTTCTTCCATGTCGGGCATAAATTTCGTTTCTGGCGTAGCGGCACTGATCTTTGGACAACCCTTTTACATCTTTTTTAGTCAATTTTTTCACAGAAGAGTCCGGCAGGATATATCCTTCCTCTTTGTCCGTCTCCTCTGGCTCTTCCGCAGTCTGCCCGGAAGAATCATTGCCCGCTGCCGGCGAAAATTCCAGCTGATCGTCTGCTGTATCCGGCGTGGCCGTAGCAATCTGATCATATTCGGTGGTTGGTTCCGTGGTGGCAAATGTGTCAGGCTCTTGATCCGGCTCCGGTGTGATCTGTACCTCATTGGTTTCTTCCGGCTCTTCCGTAGCCTCTGGTTCTTCTGTCGGGGCTTTGGTAGATGACTCTTTCGCCGATTCACTTTCCACATCTTTCATAACCACCACATCTTCATTAACCTGCACTTCCACTTTCTTTGCCTCGTCCTTATCAAGTTCTGCGTAAATGGTTTCTGTCATTTTCCGCCCCGGTGTCAGTGTCTTTTGCCTGGCAGAATCATCCGGCCATTTCATGCTGGCATTGTAGTTGTCTGCATAAACGGAGAAAATCTTTTCCGCATCAATGACAACCGTGTCATCCCCTGTGTTTTCCACCTCATATTCAAAATAGGTAACTTTCTTCCCCTTCAGAATATTTTTCAGGCTTTCTCCCAGGCTGGTTCCCCAGTCCGTGATCATGACGGTATATTCTCCGTCATCCTCATCAAACTCCATTTTTTCGCCCATTTTGTAAGTCTTCTTGCCGCCGCATCCCACCAGGGATGCCATGCAAACAAAGCATACGAGCGCTGATAAAATCACTCTCTTCTTCATCTTCAATTCCTCCTTCATATAATAGGTAACGCCCCTCGCTTACGCCAGGCGGCAGGTCGTCAGAACCATCTTGAAATATGACTTCGTCATATTGGTTCTTCCTCTAAAATTTCCCATATTTTACCACTCGGTTGGACGATTTCATTTATATTTTTGTCTCATCCACCTCCCCGGGACAAAAATATAAATAGATTTGTCCACGCCTGCGATATACTCAAAATTAGGAGGTGTTCAAATGAACGAAACAAAAACTACCAAACGATATGTAGACGACAATCTGCTGGGGGAAGGCGTTCTTTTCCGTTCCTGCATTGGACAGCGAATGGGATTTTCCAATACGAAAATTTCTACTTATGTGAACTTCGGAAAAGACCGGCTGCGCATCGGCGTGATGCCTCAGCGTTATCAGGGGCGGAAGGAGATTTTATATAAAGATATCAGTTCCGTAACTACCAAACGCTATGTCAATGCCTATGTCATTGTGCTTCTGGTACTTTTCGCCATCATGTCAATTTTCACGGCCGGTACCACGCTGATCGCTGCCGCTGTTATTTTCTGGGCAGGATTTGGAAGCAAGTTGGAGATCGCTACGAAGGACGGTTACACCGCCATTATCTACAGCGCCGCTGCTCCGTCCCACTACCAGGATTTCATCACGGCTTTGCAGACAGCCATAGCAAACGCCAACCAGGAAAATGAGATTGTTTCACAGGATATGGGTGAGACTATTCTCAGCCGTTCCATCGACCAGCGCACTACGGATCTGCAAAAATCCTGTGCCAAGACCTGGGATGTGACTGTGGATGCTCTGTCCAAAGAAACGACAGTGGAAGATCTTCTGCAGCAGATTGACGCTACGGTGCAAAACGACAGCATCTGCGGCACAGCCAGACAAAGTACCGCTTTTTATCAGGCTGCACTTCAGAAGCTGGCTCCCCATCTTCTGGCCGGCGAGACAGTGCTTCTTTGCTACAATGTGGCAGTGATGTCAAGTGATGCCAAAAAATTCATGGCACTGACGGATCAGCGGGTCCTTTTCTACCACGATCAGACAGTGGAAGGAACTTTTTATGGCGATCTGGTCACTTTGTCCTACTTGCCAACTCTGGGAAATCAGTGGGTTGTAGATGATTTTATGACCGCCAGCAACCGGTTTATCTCTGAGAAAAAGGGTAACAGCATGCAGATGGGACTGATCTTTGCCCTGATCATTACATACTTTGACCAGTGCAAAAATCCGGGAGATAAGATAATCGTCAGAAACGCAGACAGTTATTCTCTTAACAGTTTTTAGGAAAAATAGCATCTTTGGGATGCCTTATAAAAGAAAGCGAGGAATTATTATGGAAAAGAAAAAACACCCAGGAAAAATTATTGGTCTTATTGCAGGAGGCGTTGTGCTGCTGATCGTTATTATCGTGATCGCTGCCAGTTTTATGGGAGGATCCGATGATATGCAGGGAAGCAGTCTGGATCAGGAAACCATTAACAAAGTGCGGAACTTTGCACCAGATGGTTCCAACGGTGTCACATTTGGTCAGGCTTACTCTAATTTCTACAGCGACCCTGACTGGAAATCTTTTACAAGCGAGCAAGAAAAGACCATCGTAGAATTTTCTGGCAAATGCACCTATAATGATCAGACCGGAGATGCCTATCTTCAGTTTGTAATAACAGACGGGGGACAGGTTATGATCAGTTATGCACAATTCAAAGATGAGGGCAGCACCGAAAAGCGTGATTTATCCGATGATGAACTTTATGATCTTTTTTATAAACCGTTTGTAACCTATGCAGATGAACACGGTACAGCCTTGACAGACGAACAAATCAACACCCTGTATGGCAAAGATGTTACCGACTCCTCTTCCGAGGAATAACTCTTACCCGCAAAAAGGACTCCACAAAAAAAGATGTGAAACATTTTCGTTTCACATCTTTTTTTCTTGTTTATCACTCTTCCAGCACTTCCGAGAAAAGATACATTTCCTTCTCATCAAAGCAGGATAGCAAAAGATAATCTAACATATACTCCGGATCCACCCTCCGCATACCACAGCTGTCCAGGATCCCATTGGCATAATGAATGAATTTGTCTTTTACCCTCTGGGCATCATACTCGTAATCCTCCAGGCTCTCCTGCTCTGCTGCCTCCTTATAGATAATATACTGAGCCAGGATCAAAAGGTCGGATCGTTGCACTACTCGCACACGCTGGCCACTTTTCCGGATCTCCTGCTGCAGCTTTTTCTGCTTCTCCGGATCCTTTTCCTGCGCCAGTTTTATGTACCGCTCCATCTGCTGTTCTTTCAATACAGCCACATTCAAAAGTTCCGACACATACTTACTGTCCACCGTGCGGATCTCCCCCTCCAGTTCCTTGTACATCTTTCCGCGCTTGTTACGCCCCTGAAACCGCAGTGGAACCGTAGAATACACTCCGGTCACCAGGTCGCACAGACGATCCCGGTCCGCAAACACTTTCGCAGTCATTTCCCGGATGTCTCTGGCACAGGACTTAGATAGAGGATTAGTCTTAGATCGACAGCGGTTCTTCACAAAACGCTGAATATCCTGAGAAACCAGTTCCTCCTCTCTGCGGCTCTCATCCAGCCACTCATAAAACCCTACCTTCTTTAATTCCATAGCCAGTGACTTTTTTACTTCCTCCCGATACCAAACCAGGCATTTTTCCACCAGTTTGTGATAGTAGTTCAGCACCGTCAGACTGTAACCTTTAAAATATTTCCGATGGCGGCATATCCAGACAAAAAAGTCCTTTTCCGGATATTCCTTTACAATCTGGAACTGCTCTTTCAGCCAGTTCGTCTTGCTTTGTTGCTCCACCGTCAGTTTTCCCGCACATTTTTCCTCAAAAAAGTCGATCATCTTCTGACATTTTTCCTGGCTCATGCCATTTTCCAGACAATACATACAGATAAATTCCTCGTAATCATTTACCTGAAACCCGGCCTGGGAAATGCCGTACTGAAGATACTCTTCCGTCTCTTCCATAGACAGCCCCAGTGCAAAAGCTATTTTATAAATGCTCTTGCGGTTCGGTGGGTTTAAAGTTTCCTCATCCTGCGTTCCCAGACCAAACCACCTTCGTATGGTCTGCCGGTTGGCTACATGAGCCCGTTTCACTTTTTGATAAAATCTGGCATAGGCCTCTTCCCTCTGACTGACCGGTATGGGATCCTCCAGCGGGGATCCACTCCATTTCTCGATCATGAAAGAATCAAATTTTTTATAAAAATATTCCCGGATCTGCGCCAGCAGATACGCCTGATACTGTTCATCCATATTGGTTCACTCCTCGAATCATAACGGTTTTTCCTTATATAATAACATTAGAATGTCCGGATGGATTTATTTTTTTGTCCTAGCCGTCGGCGCTGCTGTCGCCGTTGCCAGTTTCTTCTGTTCCTCTTTGATTAAATCTTGAAAAACACGATCATACTTGGCCGATTCACCGGTTGTCACCACCGAATCAAGTAAATCTTTCTCCTTTACCAGGTCACCTTTTTTCATGTAATAGTTCAGAAGCAGAACAAAGCGATTCTGCTTGTCAGCATCACTCAGATCGCTATCCGGCGGGTAAAGTTCATCTATCTCATTAAGTACATTGTCCAACTTGTTTTCTTGAATTGCCGTAGCGATCCGGGATTGTTCCTTCGTCTGCATTAAGTCTGAACTGGACACAACGCCGGATGAACCGTAATCCGATCCCATTGATGCCAGTCCGGCCAGGATCAGCACAAAAGAAACTATAATGACCAAGCAGCCCCCTGTGATCCACAGTGCCCGATGCTTTTTCTTCTTACGGCCATTCCTTTTTTTCTTAGATTCCCCAACCTGCTCTTTATACTGTTCAATCAGCGTATCTGTTCCCGTGGTTGTTGTCAGAGTAAAATCAGCCTCTTCTCGCCGGTCTGCCCCTTCGCTGTACAGATCCTGTCGCAAGTCGTGGATGTCAGCATACCGGTCCTTCGCCTCCAGTGCCATTCCCTTCATGACAGCCTGACACTGTCTTTTTCCCAGATGGATCTCCAACGGCTGAATTGTATCCGAAATCCATCTGTCCGACGCCTCCGGAGGTGTCAGTCCTGTCATCATAAAATACATCGTGGCACACAGTGCATAAATATCCGTCCATGGTCCCAGTTCTCCCTGTGGTGAACTTTGCTCTATGGCCGAATAACCTGCATTTTTCAGCACAGAATGTTCGCTGCCGGATTCCACCTTAATAGCCTCACCAAAATCAATCAACTTTAACTTGTGATCTTTCGTGATCATCAGATTGTTGGGGCTGATGTCCCGATGGATGATCCCTTTTTTATGAATCTGTTCCATGGCCTGCAAAACGGGACGCATCCTCTCCAGCACCTCGTCCCCTTTCATAGTACCGTTCTCTTGTATATATTTTTTTACTGTCGTGCCATGGATGTACTCCATCACAATATAGTAGACGCTATTTTCCATAAAATAATCTACTACGATCACAATACTGTCCAATCCCCGAAGCGGTCCCATGATCGTGGCCTCATTCTGTACCCGCCTGGCCGCCTGCTCCTGCTCCCGGACACAGGCCTTAATAGCCACACGGGCGTGCATCTTCAGATCCATCGCACAATAAGTAATGCCAAATCCGCCTTTTCCTCTTACTTTTTCAATTTTGTAGCGTCCCTGTAAGAGGGTTCCAATGGGTAACATCTGTTCACTCCTCATACGCAATCCCCACAAGCATCAATCCTTTCGCCGGTGCCGTTGGCCCTGCCAGCGTCCGCTCTCCTGTAGCTAACGCCCTCTGGACCGTTTCTCTGCTGCGGCGTCCCATTCCTACTTCCAGCAGGGTTCCCGCAATGATCCGCACCATATTGTAAAGGAAACCATTTCCACGGACCCGGATGACGATCTTTTCTCCCTTCACGCCGGTAAGAGGCTCCTGTCTCACCTGCACCTCATACACCGTGCGCACCTTGGTCTGCACCTGGGCTCCCGCCGAACAAAAAGCGGAAAAATCATGGGTTCCCTCCAGATCTGCCGCCACTTCCTGCATGGCCTCCACATTTAATGGCCGGTACACATGATAGCCGTACCGGGCCAGTGTCGGAATCTCGATATCCGTGTGGATCACCGTGTATTCGTATGTTTTTTCACTCTTTGCATAGCGTGGATGAAAGTCCGGTTCCACTTCTTCGGACTCCAGAATCCGTATATCTTCCGTCAGTTTATGATTCAGGGCAACCGCTATTTTCTCCGGCGGGATCCTTGTTTCCACATCAAAAACAGCCACATTTCCCAGGGCATGTACCCCTGCGTCCGTGCGGCTTGCTCCCGTCAATTCCACCCCCGGGCCAAATAATTGATCCAGGGCTTTTTGCAATTCTCCTTCCACTGTGGCTCCGTTATTCTGACGCTGCCAGCCACAATAATCTGTTCCATCATATGCTACACGCAATCGGATCCGTTTCACCTGCATTCTCCTCTCCCTTAAAACAGCGTCGGTATCACATGGGTTACAACAATCACAACCGCCAGGTAACCCACTACCACACCATACATGATCTTATCTGTTTTCTTGTATTTCAAAGGCTTCATCTTGGTCCTTCCATCGCCTCCATGATAGCACCGGGACTCCATGGCCATGGCAAGATCGTAGGCCCTCCTGGTAGCGGATACCAGAAGCGGCACCAAAATCGACACCATCATCTTCATCCGGTGCAGCAGATTTCCCTCGTCAAAATCTGCACCACGGCTGCTCTGGGCGCTGATGATACGGTTGGCCTCATCCAGAAGGATCGGGATAAAACGAAGTGCCAGAGACATCATCATGGCAAAATCGTGCACAGGCACTTTGATTTTTTCCAGAGGTTTCAACATGGTCTCCAGTCCGTCCGTCAGCTGGTTCGGTGTCGTGGTATAAGTCAGCAGGGATGAGCCTAAGATCAGATAGATCAGACGCATGGACATAAACGCACCTTTGCGCAGTCCCTGCCAGGTAATGGTGATAAATTTGTATTCAAACAGCACATCGCCTTTTGTTCCGAATATATTAAATACCGCTGTAAACAAAAGCAGGAACAAAATCGGTTTCAGTCCTTTTAAAATATAGGAAAAAGGCACTTTCGACTTGATAATGGCTGCCACCAGAAAGACGGTCACCACCACATAGCCGATAAAACTGCTGAATACAAATAATGATATTAAGTAAATAAATACGGCTGCGATCTTTACCCGGGGATCCAGTTCATGGACTCTTGACTCTGCCGGATAATACTGCCCTATAGTTATATCTCGTAACATATTACTTCCTTACTTTCCTAATGCTTGTCGTATACTGTCAACTGCCTGATCTACATGGATGGCATTATGAGGCAGAACCAGTCCCCGCCTGGTCAGTTCTTCCATGACATAAGTTACCTGGGGTGCCATAAGCCCGATCTGCTCCAGTTCTTTATAATGGGAAAATACCTGGCCTGGCGTACCATCCAGTGCCACTTTTCCCTCATTCATCACGATCAGCCGGTCTACAAAATTGGCCATGTCCTCCATGCTGTGAGATACAATGATAACAGTTATATTTCTCTGTCTGTGAAGTTCTGTGATGAGCTGGTAGATCTCATCCCTTCCCTTGGGATCCAGTCCTGCCGTAGGTTCGTCCAGGATCAGCACATCCGGCTCCATAGCCAGCACACCGGCAATGGCCACCCGCCTTTTTTGCCCTCCAGACAACTCCAGAGGGGATACATCCAGATACTCTTCACCCATCCCCACCTGCTTCAGTGCTTCAAAGGAGCGCATCTCCATTTCCAATGGATCCAGCCCCATGTTTTTCGGGCCAAACTGAACATCTTCGATGACGGTGCTTTCAAACAGCTGATGCTCCGGATACTGAAATACCAGACCGATCTTGCTGCGCAGTTTTTTCATGGAAAAATCTTTATCATGTATATCTTCTCCATTGAAATAAACGGCTCCTTCTGTAGGCTTTAATAAGCCGTTCAGATGCTGGATCAAGGTGGATTTACCGGACCCTGTGTGTCCTATGATCCCAAGGATCTCTCCGTCTTCTATTTTCAGATCTACATGGTCCAATGCCTTTTTTTCAAAGACGGTCCCCGGACTGTACACATGACTTAATTCGTGGATCAAGATCATCTTCTGCCACCTCCTGCCAGTTTCATTACAGCATCTGCCAGTTCATCCACGGACAAAATATCCGCCGGAACATCCAGTCCTGTTTTTCTTAATTCGTGAGCCAGCATAGTAACCTGCGGCACATCCAGATGGTAAGACTTTAATTGTTCCACCTGGGAAAATACCTGTCTCGGAGTTCCCTCCATCACGATTTCACCCTGGTTCATAACGATCAGTTTATCTGCCTCAATAACCTCTTCCATATAGTGAGTGATCCAAAGCACTGTGATATGTTCCTTTTTGTTCAGTTCCTGCACAGCTTCCAGCACTTCTCTTCGTCCAATGGGATCCAGCATGGCCGTGGACTCGTCTAATACAATACATTTTGGCTTCATGGCCAGGATACCGGCAATGGCCACCCGCTGTTTTTGTCCGCCGGACAGATTGTTAGGAGACTTTTTCCGGTATTTGCTCATACCTACTTTTTCCAGGGCACTTCCAACCCTCTGCCAGATCTCCGAAGTAGGCACTCCCAGGTTTTCCGGGCCAAATCCAACATCTTCTTCCACTACATTGTAGACGATCTGATTGTCCGGGTTCTGAAACACCATACCTACCCGCTGGCGGATGTCCCAGATCATTTCCTTATCCTTTGTGTCAATGGAATCCACCCAGATCGTGCCCTCTTCCGGCACCAGCAAGGCGTTCATGTGCTTTGCCAGAGTAGACTTGCCGGATCCGTTGTGTCCCAGGATTGCTACAAACTCTCCCGGTGCCACCGTGAAGGAAACATTCCGGATCGCATTCTCCACCGCCACCACATTATCATGTTCATCCCGCCGGATGTAATCAAATTTTATATGATCTACCTGTATCAATTTCCTTCACCTCCGTAAACAATATCATTCATTATAGCATAGATAGGGCTGGGACGCAAAGACTGGTTTGCTTCCTGCGTTGGTTTATCAGGTATGAAGGCGGAAAAAGTTTACACGCATGGGCCGCTTCCGCTGGTTAAGGGCGTAGCGGCAGGGGCACTGCCACTACCAGTGCCTCCTGCCGACGCCCTTAAAATCCCATGCTCTGTAAATCTTTTTCCGCCTCCATAAGAAACCAGCCCCATGAGGTCAAACAAGTTTTTCCTTTCCCGCCTCATTTTTTACTTGCTGAAAAGGGGGCTTTTCCCGGAACAAGGGGGAACTTCCCGGACATGGGTTTTAAGTACGCCGGTATGAGATGCCTGTATATGCGTCAGCATAGGCATCCATACCGCTGCGCACTTAACAAGCGCAATCGCCCATGGGAGGGAAATTCCCCCTTGTCCGGGAACCATCCCTCCCTTTCAGCAAACAAAAAAACCACCAAATGACCACTGCGATCACTTGATGGTTTCCATCATCACAAAATGATTATACTAACTCGATCAGTACTTCCATTGCTGCATCACCTTTACGAGGTCCGATCTTGATGATTCTTGTGTAACCACCATTACGGTCAGCATATTTAGGAGCGATCTCGTCAAACAAGATGTTTGTAATATCAACATCCTTTGTTGCTTTTTTCTTTCCAGCTGTAGCAGTTGGAACTTCTTTTACAGTATAAAGCATTTTCTTCATCTGACGACGAGCGTGAAGTCTGGATGGAAGATCTTTTTTGATCTCTTTGTCTACGGTATCGTATACAGTTACTTTCTTACCGTCTACAACTTCTTTCACTCTTTTTCCGTCTTTATCTTTCTGAGCAACCTTCGCCTGTACTGTTACAGTTTCGTAATTGTCTTTTTCACGAACTGCCATTGCGATCATGCTCTCAGCAATTTTACGAATTTCTTTTGCTTTTGCTTCTGTTGTAACAATTTTGCCATGGTACAACAGATTTGTTACCTGATTTCTCAGCAAAGCTTTTCTCTGGCTGGATGTTCTTCCAAGTTTTC
>OLSP01000482.1_pt1 | contig 40003 bp, 39 predicted proteins | sample 1672941 | NCBI WGS metagenome assembly OLSP01 (sample SAMEA3136739, study PRJEB25190) | human gut metagenome | reverse complement strand
GGAACACTGGCACCGGGCGCGTAGAGCTTACCGTTGCTTCCGAGCCACATGAAGTAGCTGCCTGTATTTCCGTCCGGGCGGGTCAGACCATCGGATGCGGGAGCGGTAAATGTACTGCCGTTTTTCACGATGATTTGAATATCCTCGGAGCTATTACCCAGCGTTCCGCCGCCAAGGTCAAGGGTAACGACCTTCAGTCCGTCAGAGCCCAGTGTATCAGGGTTCAGGACTTCAAGGACGGGGCGGAAGCCGAAGGTCGAGTAAGAAGTATTGTAGCTGGTCCAGAAACGGGCCGAACGTTTCCACCCGCGAACCGCACGGAACGACGCCGAAATTCTTATAGTAGTATCTTGTCCACACGAAAGCATCTCCCTCCAGTTTTTGATATATCCGTCGTCCTTATCCAGTATCTTATCCCATTCGTTGCTTTTGGGCGTGCCGCGTTCTGAATCACCTGAGCCTGTATAACTACTTCCCACAGACGGCGCACGCAGCGTATAGTCCACGCCGCCTGCGGCATAGTCCTTGCCGAAAATCAGACCTGCGGTATTCAGGTTATCCCAGCTTACCGTATGCGTTACGGCATAGTCCGCCACAAACAGGCTGTGAGCGTATTTATTCTTCTGAGCATACTCCTCGGTTGTTGCCATTTCCGATGTGAGCTTATAAGCGTTAACCGTGCCCACATAGGTAAAAGGCACATAGTGCAGGGTGCTGTCCGGTAGATTGCTGTTTACCGTTCCCGAAATATTCATTGCCGAAAGGTCAAAATAGTATCTGCCGCCGGGGGCGAGGGTAAACTGTTCGTCAGGCTGACTTTCCACCGTCAGCGTGACATCCGCAAAAGCACTTGCAAGGTCGGTCTTGCAGTCACCGTTATACTGTTCATTGAAGACCTTCATGGTATAGTCGCCCGGTGCAATGTCAGACGGGATTTTGATTTCAACCGTTCCGCTTTCGGCAGTAGGTTGTGCTACTCTGCCGTAATACTGTGCGCCGTTGTTATCCGCCAGGATGACAGAGATATATTCATTTTTCCCTGTGGTCGCCCCTTTGTAATTCAGCGTAACGGTATCGTCGGGGGCGGCGCTGACAGTTTTTTCCGTCACGGCAAAATTGCGTCTACTATCTAAAAGCGTCAGCTTCCACTCGTTTCCGCTGTATTCGGGAATCGGGGTCAGCCCTCCGTCAGGCTTTCCGCCCACAGCGGCAGATGCAAAAAGGACAGAGTTCATATTTAAGTTAAAAGCGGGACGAACAGTCCGATAATTATTGAAAATGAGGACAGAGTACCCAGAGTATTGGACAGAACCCTCACTACGCACGACGGCGAGATGATATTTATCGGAGCCGGGGGAGCGCAGCCACCAACCGGTTGTCACCCAATTCGGATGTGCAGGATCCAAGGCACGCAGATCGTTGTTTACAGCAATAGCCTCTTTTGCGGAAAGTGGCCAGAATACAGCGTTATCCACCTGCCCTCCTGCTACACAGTCGGTATTCTCTCCGTCGTAACTTCCGCTTGTAAGCGCCCGTTTCTTTACGGCAGCATTTTCTGCTGTCGTCAGCTTTGCTGCAAGCGCATCTATCGCGGTTTTCAAATTACTCGGTGCGTATTCGTTGTTTAATATGGTATCGACAAATGGTATAACTCCCATAGCGCCTGCCGCAAGCAGGGTAATATCCCCCTGTGAGCTTGTAACACCGCTTCCGTCATAGCCGATAACTCGCCATGCAGCGGGATTATTTTCATGGTTTTGCCCGAAATACACAGTCGGTGCGGTCGCTGTGTTTACATTTTTACTTAACACACTTAGTGCATCTGCACCAAGCTGTATCGCAGCAGAGCCCCCTGCCCCAACCTCCTCGGCGAATACGCTTATCGGCGTAAGGCAGAGCGTCATGCATAAAGTCAGCAGGATACTAAGTATTCGTTTTTTCATTTTTCGCCACCTCCGTTATATAAATTTAATCAAGAGCAGTTATTGTAATAGTACCTCTGAAGCCACCGAGATAAGTATTGTATGCCGAATTTTCAAAACTCAACTGCAATGTAATGTCTTTATTTGACGCATCATACATTCTGTTGAAATTAAAGGAATGTTGATCATTGGTATACGGTATTTTTGCCCCGTCCCTTTTTATTCGTGTAAGCTCCCTGCACAGATCGTCATCATAACCGTCTGTCATCTGAATAGAGTAATTGCCGCTGTTGTTAAATTCGTTTGAACCAACTTCGAGAGAACCGCTTAAGCAGACATTGTAAATATGTCCTTTTTTGAGTGTAATATTATTTCTGTAGGATGAAATCAAGCCGCCCTTGTTTATTTTTTCGTAGACAGAAATATAGACACGACTGTTATTCAGTACTGTCCTCGGAGCGTTTGCCTCTCCGTAAAAATATCCCGAACAGCTGCCGTTCTGACCTGCATCACCCTTGTCGCCTTTATCTCCCTTGTCACCCTTTTCGCCTTTTTCACCGTCAACTCCTGTGGCTTTCACTCCCGTATCGGTCGTTCCAATCCACCAGTTGCCGTTTTCTCCGATGAACGGGGTGTTGCCGTCTTTGCCGTCAGTGCCGTTTTGTCCGTTTGTTCCGTCCTTACCATCAGCACCGTCTTTACCGTCAACACCATCTTTACCGTCAACACCGTCTTTGCCGTTTATACCGTCCTTGCCGTCTGCGCCGTCAAGACCTTTCAAAATTGAAAGATCGTAAAGGTTAAGCCACATTTCATCGCCGACATAACGCCACTGTAGGTTATTTTCATTTACACGGAACTCAGGTGTTTTTCCGTTTGCTCCGTCTTTACCGTTCTCTCCGGCATCTCCTTTATCTCCCTTGTCGCCTTTTTCACCGTCAACGCCTGCGGCTTTTACGCCAATGTCGGTCACTCCGAGCCACCAGTTGCCGTTTTCACCGATGAACGGCGTATCACCGTTTTTGCCGTCAATACCATCGACACCGTTCTTTCCGTCGATTCCGTCTTTTCCGTCAAGACCTTTCAAATTTGAAAGATCGTAAAGATTTAACCATATTTCTTCACTGACATAACGCCATTGAAGATTGTTTTCATTTACACGGAACTCCGGTGTTTTTCCGTTTGCTCCGTCTTTACCGTTCTGCCCTGTGGGTCCTTTTATATCGGAAATGGCAACAAGGTTTTGCCAGTCTTCTCCCTCATAGCGCCACTGTATATATTCTGTTGTTCTTTGTACCTCTATGTTTTTGCCGTCAATGCCGTCTTTACCGTCAGTACCGTCTTTTCCGTCAAGACCGTTCTTTCCATTAGTACCGTCTTTGCCGTCAATGCCGTCTTTACCGTCAAGACCGTTCTTTCCGTCAGTGCCGTTTTTACCGTCAGTACCGTTTTTACCGTCAGCACCATCTTTTCCGTTAGTACCGTCTTTACCGTCAAGACCGTTTTTTCCGTCAATGCCGTTTTTACCGTCAAGACCGTTCTTTCCGTCAGTGCCGTCTTTGCCGTCAGTACCGTTCTTTCCATTAGTACCGTTTTTTCCGTCAGTACCGTCTTTGCCGTCAAGACCGTTCTTTCCGTCAATGCCGTTTTTTCCGTCAGCACCTCTGAGCGTGTCAAGAGCTACAAGATCGTGCCATTCCTCTTCGGCGGTATCTCTCCATTGGATTGCTGTGCCGTTGTTTCGCACCTCCGGCAACACGGCTTTGTTATTTTCCGCTTTGCTGCATACGGCAGCAAATGCAATGCAAAGTACGATGCAAAGCACAAGACAGAGTGCGGTGGTAATACAGTATATTCGTTTTTTCATTTATCATTGCCTCCTCTCAAATATTGTGAACGGTATTTATCAGCAAACAGGGCAACACCCTGTTTTAAGACCTCCATTTGGGTTTTTAAATAATATTCATCCTCAAACATAGCATAGTGTACACAGGCACGGACAAATATAAAAATGAGCGGTGTAATCACCGTGTACGGAATGCCGATTTTCGGCTCAAGTCGCTTTGCATACTCGGTATAGCGCTCATTTACCCCCTCAAAGAATTTCTTGCCGTGCTCAATATATTTCGGATGGGTATAGACCTGATACATCAGCCGATATTTTTTGCCGTGCTTCTTTGCGGTCCAATACGGAACCTCTTTCACAAATCGAACAACATCCTTCGGGTCGGTGGGAGCTTTTTCCATAAAATCATCCTCTACCTTTTCCATACAGTATGCAGTTGATTCAATAATCAGTTCATCAACACTGTTGAAATAGGAATACAGATTTCCCGTTGTACAGCCACACGCTGCCGCCAAAGCCTTGATGCCCGTACCTGTCAATCCGTTTTCAGCATAGCATTCAAAGCATTTTTCCATTATTTCCCTCTTACGCTCGTTGTGCTGTTCCTCTGTTGTTCTCATAAAGTTCGCTTCCTTTTGATAACTAATCGATTAATTAATTATAGTATAGCACAGAGCTACGGCAATTTCAACAATTAACTAAGAAAAAATCGCAAAATATTAAATTTTTATCGCATCTGTCGGAAACTTTACTGCTATAGCAGTACCCTTTTCCGAACTTTCTTCCACACGAATTTTACCATTGTGCAGTGCAACGATTTCCCACACCAAAGAAAGTCCCAATCCAACTCCGCCGTATTCCCTGCTTCGGGATTTATCCACACGAAAGAAGGGTTGAAAAATACTTTCTCTGTATTGTTCGGGGATGCCGTAGCCGGTATCCGCAACCGTAATAACAAGCTGATTGTCTTTGTGCATTACGGTAATATTCACTGTACCGTCAAAACGGTTATAGCGTATAGCGTTTTCGGTCAGATTATATAACAAACGGTAAATCAGCGTATCACTGCCTGTCATAACAGCGTCGCCCGTGCTTTCAAGTGTAACATTGTTCTTCTCTGCAAGTGGTGCAAGGTCAGTGAAAATCTCTTCTACCATAGGTCCTATCTCTATGCGGTCGGCACACGATACTGTGCGCAGCTCACTCATTTCCAACAGGGTTTTTGTCATTTGTGTCATTCGTTCGGTCTGCTCACGCAACAATCGGAGGAACTCCGCCGTTTCAGGCGATACCTCGGGATGCTCTGCCGAAAAAAGTTCAAGCTGTGCCTGCATAAGCGAAAGCGGTGTGCGCAACTCGTGTGCGGCGTTTCCCGTGAACTGTCGTTGAGCGGTAAATCCCTCATCAAGACGGTCAAGCATCCGATTGAACGACTTGACAAACTGTCTCAGTTCAGGCGGAACTTCTTCGGTTATCTTCATATCCGTCAAATTGTTAGGTTGAACCTTCTCAACCCGAGCGGTAAAAGTACGCAGAGGCTTCAGTGCATGCCCGCTTAAAAAATACGCAAGCACACCGCCTAACAATGTTGCCGCCGCCGTAATATACCAATTGGTAGCGATAAAGGATTCCTGTGCTCCGTTAATTACAATAGTCAATTCCCGATCAAGCTTTTCGTGCTCGGGATCGAAAAAGTCAGGTTCTCCTTTGTCCGTATCTCCGTAACCTGTAACATAAGAGCCTATGGAATCCATATAATGGCTGCCGGAATAGCCGATAAGAACATTCATAAAAATGCAGGTGGCTCCGATAAGAAGTGCTGTCATCAGAGTTATGCGCCATTGCAAGGATAGCTTTTTCATACTTTTTCTTCCTCCATAACATATCCTTCACCAATGCGATTGCGAATCGGGTCATAGCCGAGTGCCGCACGCAGTTTCTTTCGTAATGCAGATATATGTACTCTTATTGAATTGCTGAAATTGTCAACACTGTTATCCCAAACATGGTCGAGCAGTTCTTCCTGACTGACGGGGCGACCTTGATTAAGAAGTAAATATTCAAGTATTCCGATTTCTTTTCGGGTAAGTGACAGCTCCTGACCGTTAGCAACGGCAACACGGGCTTTGGTGTCAAAAGCAACCTTTCCACAGTTCAAAACAACATTGTTTTGTGTAAACCGACGGCGAGTCAGACTGCGTATTCTTGCCTCAAGCTCCTCCAAATGAAAAGGCTTTGTCAGATAATCGTTTGCTCCGGCATCCAGTCCCTCCACCTTGTCGGCAACCTCACAGCGTGCCGAAAGAATTAACACTCCGGTATCTCTGTCGGTTTGTCGCAGAGTTCGCAGTACCGTCATCCCGTCTGCACCGGGTAAATTCAGATCAAGTAAAACAAGATCGTACTTTTCTATTCCGAGCAACTCATTTGCTTTGTTTCCGTCATAGCAAAAATCAACGCTGTATGCCAATCTTTTAAGGCTGCGAACAATTGTCTCGCACAGCGCACGCTCGTCTTCAATTACTAAAATACGCATAGAAACTCTCCTTGTTGTGTTTTCATATTTCTTTGATAATTTAATTATATCATTATATCGCTCATACATAAAGTTTTTGTTAAGTTTTCGTTCTTAACAGGGATTTTACATCCTCTGTGCTACAATGAGAGCACAAAAGAAAGGAGTGACCGAATTGACTCGAAAGAAAAAAGCCGTATTTCAGATCGTACTGATTATCTGCGGAATTACGATGCTGTGTTACGGAGCTCTGCGTGGAGAGGCAGAAACCGTGTTAAGCAAGGCAATCCGGCTGTGTTTGGAGTGTGTGGGAATTGGATAACAAAGAACCGAAGAAAAAAAGAGGCAGTGTATCGCAGTTTCTCTCACGCTTTCGATGGCTTATTCAAGCAGGAGCAACTTTGCTGAGTAATATTCATCTGCCGAATTTATTGAAGGGCAGAATTTATCAAGGCAACGGAAAGGCTGTTTGCGTTCCGGGACTGAATTGCTATTCCTGCCCTGCGGCATCGGGTGCATGCCCAATAGGCTCGTTTCAGGCCGTAGTGGGTTCGTCAAAATTCAGTTTTTCGTATTATATCACAGGATTCCTCATATTGATAGGAGTTCTGCTCGGGCGTTTTATCTGCGGTTTTTTGTGTCCGTTCGGATGGCTCCAGGAACTGTTACACAAGATACCGACAAAAAAGCTTTCCACTAAAAAGCTGAAGCCGCTGACATACATAAAATATGCAGTTTTGCTTTTTGCTGTAGGTTTGCTGCCAATGCTCATTACAAATGATGTAGGTATGGGAGATCCTTTTTTCTGTAAGTATCTTTGTCCTCAAGGAGTACTCGAGGGGGCAATCCCTCTTGCCGCCATTGATTCGGGAATCCGTGCCGCACTGGGTACGCTCTTTTCGTGGAAGCTGGGCATATTGATTACGGTAATCGTACTGAGTGTACTTTTCTACAGACCGTTCTGCAAGTGGCTGTGTCCTCTCGGTGCATTTTATGCATTGCTTAACAAGGTGTCGCTTTTCGGAATGAAAGTAGACAAACACAAATGCATTTCCTGCGGAAAGTGTGCCAAAGTATGCAAGATGGATGTAGATGTAACCAAAACTCCCAACCATACCGAATGCATACGCTGCGGTAAGTGTATCCGTGCCTGTCCTGTCGAGGCGGTCAGCTTTTGCTACGGCTTTGGCAAAGGAAAAGAAAATGATTGTCCCGCTAAAAAAGCGGAAACAGCAAAACAAAAAATTGAAACAGAAATTGAAACAGAAAAGGAGTAAACACCATGAAAACAACAAAAATTTTAACCTTACTGACTGCCTTGATGATGTTGTTAAGCTTTGCCGCCTGTGGCACAGCCAAAGGCAATACGACGAATACTACTGCAAATAAGAAAAGCGAAACGGCTATGCTGACAGCTGTGAATCCGAAAACAAAAGACGAGGCCGCCGACCTGCATCAAAAACTGATGGCACAGGAAAATGCTATTCTTTCCGAAAACAGCAAACTTTGGGAAAAGGTATTTCTTTCAGCCGATAAAGGTATGGCGATGAATGAGGACGGCAAAAACTACGGCGATTTTCTTCTGAAAACGATTGACGGTATCAAGGATCAGTTCAGTGCAGATGAGTTGAAGCTGCTTAATGAAGGCGCCGAAGAGATTAAGGAAATTGAAGGAAAGCTGACGCTTTTGGAACAAAAATTTCCCGGATGCGGAGAAAAACCGTCCGATGGAGATATGAGCGTTCCGGCGGAAAACGGTAAGCCCATCGAAAAGGATAATCTGAATAAATTCCCGACATTTGACGGCAAGGATCTTGACGGAAATGAAGTTAAGAGCAGTACGCTTTTTGCAAAAAATACCGTTACAGTAGTAAACTTCTGGTTTACCACCTGCAATCCCTGCGTGGAAGAACTTGCCGACCTGGAAGCTCTGAATAAACAGCTTGCAAAAAAAGGCGGAGCAGTAGTCGGAATCAATTCATTTACACTTGACGGTGACAAAACGGCTATCTCTGACGCAAAGAATATTCTGGCAAAAAAGGGTGTGACCTACAAAAACATTTGGTTTGATTCAAAAAGTAAAGCCGGAGAATTCACATCCGGATTGTACTCCTACCCCACAACTTATGTTGTCGATAAAAACGGTAATATTGTGGGAGAGCCGATTGTCGGTGCAATATCCTCCGAAAAGCAGTCTGAAAAGCTGCAAAAGTTGATTGATCAGGCAATTGCAAACAGCAAGGACTGATGTGTGCCCTGTCACGACAAAGTATCAATAATGCATATTTTCAGGTTATGTAAATTTTACATATAGATTCCAACAGATATGCCAATAATTAAACCAATATAATTTTTCGTACAACAAAACCTCCTGCAACGGATTTTACTCTGTGCAGGAGGTTTATTCTTATTCCGATATTTTATATTTCATCATTATATCTCTATAAAAATTTTTACATAGCTGTAAAGCGGTTTGTCATCACAATAAATTTGTATTCTGTTCAAGCATTAAAAAAGAGGCTCTTTCGAGCCTCCTTTCAGCAGTTGTTCCACCCTATTTTATTGTAGAGTTTGTTGCTATCAAAATGCAAATATCAAAACTGCCGATGCGAGAAAAAGTGCAAAGGTAATCGGTTGAATTTTTATGTATTTCTCCACTTTTTTAATTTGCTCGTCAGAAAATTGATTCGAGTTTGCAACATTTTTGTAATCACGATATGAAAATGCGAATATAAAAATCGACACTATAACGAACACAATATAAAACAAAAACAAATAATTCTCCAGCAATGAACCGTAGTACTTTGTTATCAAAGAAAATGCAAAGCAAGCTGTCTGGAAAATCGGAGCTAAAATACAGGCTTGGATTGTTCTGTCGCATTTATCCTCCGGTCTGTCATCCTCTTCATTGGGTAAAAAATAATCATCTGCAAGGCTTGAATTAATATGAACCCTCTTACGATATAGTTTAATTAAAGCCGCAATGAACAGCAAGCAAAACATTGCCACATTGCTATATCCATAGATTAAATATGCACCGCCCTTTAACACATATATTAAATCTCCGTTACTATATAGAGTCAAGGCGTACATATATGCATTAACTATAACTACCCAAGCATATATTCTTTTAACCTTTTTAAAAAGAATATATATTGTTGCAAAATGCATTACAAGGATTAAAATCATCAAAGATATAAATACAAGCAAATCGTATGGATTATGCGTTTGACAAAAATTTATAAAAGGGTAAAAGTTTAAATATAATGCAGTTGTAGGAAACATAGTTAAATCCGAAGTAATTATGCAATAACCAATGTTCACAAACAGCAATAATATAAATAAACTTTGCAATCCTACGACAATTGAATAATAAATTTTCTTTACTTTCATTTAAAACATCCTATCTGTTATTTTACTTTTCATATTTGACTATATCAAAAAGAATTCAAACGAAATCAATAATGTGTATGGTGATATCATGGCTGATGAGATTAATACACAAAGAAATTTTTTTGGTCAATTCGGTTTTTCCGAATACTATTGACGAAAAAATCACAATGTCGGCAACAAAAGGCTTTTCTGTAATAACTGCTCATATTAAATTCTTATTGAATGTATTAGATTGATTTTTAGTGATTAAGTGTGTATAATGTATATCGGGAGGTATCTATGGGAAAACAAAATTATTTTTTCAGCGGAATTACGGACATACTGATTCTTGCCATTTTGTGTGAGCATGACAGTTATGTGTATGAAATTGTAAAATTCATAAAAGAAAAATCAAACGGATGCCTGTCCATATCTCAGAACACCGTTTACGCAGTCACCTACAAGCTTGTTAACGAAGGAAAAATCAGCGAATATTCAAAGCTTGTCGGCAAAAAACGCACACGAATTTATTATCATATTGAGGACGAAGGTCGGGCATATTATGAAAACCTTTTGGAGAGTTTTCATAATGCTTACAGCGGTGTAGAGAGCATTTTAAATATTTTAAAAGAGGACAAGGGCAATAAACAATAACGGGGATTCCCTATGTTGTCAAAAAAATAAGGACAGGCAAATACATCAAAAGACTTATTGCGGTTGTACTTATTCTTGCACTCATATCAACTGTTACATACTGCATTGTTTTGCATGAAGACCATCAGATTACAAAAAGACAGGAAGCTGTTATAGCCGAAGATGTAATCGAATAGTATAAATTCCGTTCGGATATTTTTAAAATTTACAGACCGATTTCAAATTTGATTTTGAAGTCGGTCTTTTTTTGTATATACGCTTTTTACGCAATGAAAATACATATTTTTATTGTATTGTATCAATAGACATTGTAAAAAGCAATACTTATTAATATTTTCTTTATCTAAAAGTCATATATTCATATCTGCCAATGCTTGAATAACCATATGCAAACATAGCAAACAATATAAATACTGACCAAAATTTTAAAAATTTTATAGCCGTATCATATTTCGATGTTGTGTACATTTTGTTTAAGTCATCTAAATAAGCAACTATATTATTAATTAGAATAGATAATGATGCGCCGCCCCATGATGCTACTATTGAAATATGTACACCCGCTAAATTAAATGTCAAAAGCAGCAACACACCATTTATGACAAAGAATAGTGCAATCAGTTTTGTAAGCGTATCAGAACGAAGGCTCTCATAGAATCGCCAATCTTTCGATTTATAATAATTATTAGCATAAAGGCACAAACACAATATTCCGCTTAATATAAATATCACAGTATTTACCGTGTTATCAGAACTATCAATCAGTTTAAATAATGTGAGCAAGAATATAGCAACTGTCAGTACAACATCAAAAGCAAAATATATCAAATATGACTTTACAATACGTTTGTTGCCGTTTAACTTTTTCGGATTGACTTTACTGTAATCTATCATAATAAATATATCATCTCACCCTATGTACATATCAAATTCAATTTCAGCCGATAATTGTGCCATTGCTTTAATAACATCCGATGAAAAATATATAATCGGTTTTTCGGGTAAATCTACAACAACACAAAATTTAGCATGCAGTTTATATTGGTTTATTACGCTGATAATATTTTTCATATTTGGTTTGAGCATATCAATCATCTTGGGCATTGCATGCTCAACCTCAACTGTTTTTATGTAGTCAGTTGAATACAATAAACTTGATTCTTCATTAATTTTTTTTATATTTTTATTCGGACCTATATATCTCATCTCGCCCATTCTCTTTTTTTCAATTGGTTGGATACCAATATAATGACTAATTTTATCAATATCGGTTTTGGGATTATCTGTCCAAAGAATGAACTCAACCATTATTCCTTCCATAGTCTGAACCTCAATTCTATAAATACTTACTTAAGTATAAATATAACAATCTGCAAAAGCAATATAGGTTATTGTCTTGTCATTATTTTCGGAAAATACGACAAATATTTCGGCTTGTTTTTAGCAGTATTCACCCATGATTATGTAAAGTAAATATAGGTTGTTTTACAAATTATTGCATAATGTAAAGCCCTTGTATTTTTGCTGTAAATAGTTAGTTATTGTTATTGACCGTTACATTGCACAATGAAACAATGTGAAGTAATTTGCTTTTCTGTTTTTCGGGAACATTCAGATTTTTATATACAACGGTCTGATTAAACAGATATAAAAATGCGTAGGCTGTGAGAATTTCAAAAAATGCAACGATTATTCCGCTGTAATGTCCTGAACCAGCTATCGTCAGATTTCCGAGAAAGCCAAGCAAAATACTGTCCGCAATTTTCTTGAAAATATTATCAAAATTAGATACGCATAAGCACATCACCGTCCATATGAGTGAAAACAGAAAAAATGAAATCAATATACCAAGCTCGGAAAACACGCTTGATTTTAATATAAATCGTTTTTCATCAGTGAATTTTCGCACTTTGACTGGCATATATGGCAGAGTTTGTAATAAGCAGGCGAATAAAGCTTACTGCCAACAATGCAATGAAAAAAAGCATCAAATACAGCATTTCCATACAATCACCTCAAATCACTTATAACGCATTACTTTTCTTTTGTAACTTCATCCAGACCGATAAAGTACATACCTTTTCTTTTAGATTTTTCAAGATGAATCTTTTCGGAATCAACAATCAAATCCGTGTAGAGGTTATTGTCAGTTTCGACAAAACAGAATATTCTGAATTTGCCGAAAGTTACGGTTTTGTCGGCTTTATGTGCAGAATCGGAATATGCGAGAATATCTGTTTCACGATTTGGTACTGCCACAAAAAGAACCTGTTCTCCTGTCTTTTTATCTCTGATTTTGTAACTTCTGATAAATGTGTAATCTTTTGAAAATGAACCGTTGTTAATTTCAATTTGTTCATACACATCAAAATCAGCATTCCTGTTAATCATAGAAACCCTACCGTTTCGCTTTGTATAAACTGCCGGTGTGATTATTTTCGTTTCCTCATCAATCATTAAAACAAATTTGCTGTTTGGTAAATCTATTAAGGTATCATAGACAAAATGTTTAATAGTAGTAAATCTCTTTTTAGAAATTGATACTTCCGATTTAATAGATTTATAATAAAGTGAATTAATAAACTCTTTTAACAAGAAACACAAAAGTAAATACAATCCATACGGGATAAGAAATGTAAAATCTAAAAGAGAACCATTAACATGATTAACACTTACGCTAAAAGCAATAACTTCCATATAATCACAACCTACCATTCAGCATACAACTTTCAAAAGAATTATCTTTATTGAGCAACAACACATTTTCGGCAAAATGTAATAACAAACCTGTTTCGGTCGTTATTGGAAATGAACAACCGTATTTCTTGTTATCGTCATTTTGAAAACCGAATTTCAGCACGAACTTATAGTGTCCGAGATTATCGTATTCAGCAAGCCCTATTGAGAAAAATGACTCCGCAGACAAATCAGTATCGCCTATTTCCCAGTAAAATTCACTATGGTGCTTATCAATCAAATTTTTGATTGATTCCGACAAAGCAATTATGTTTTCTTTTGTGACATATACTTTTGTTTCAGCACTAATATTTTTGGCTAATGCCTTTACGATAATTTGATAAAAATCAGCATCTTCCCATATTTTTTTAAATAACAAATTATTCATTTTTCCATATTGCTTGTTCATTAAGCTTGAAAGTAATTTTTCATACTTTGCATTGATTGTAATTTGCGTTGCGGTATTGAATACAAACGAAGTTACTCCGTCATCACAACCGTAATCGTCTATCTGTCTGACGGTGCAGATTCCGTTTTCCAGCGACAACGGTAATCCCGTGATATTCTCATTACCGCTGTGCAGCAATTCTATACTTACTATGAAGTTTTTAATGATTGCGGATTTTATTGCAGAATCAAATACAGCGTTACCGTCAATTTCAACGCTGTCTTCAAAAGTATCAGTTTCAATAAGTTTCTCCATTTTTTGATTATATTTTGAATCATACTCGATTCTGAAGAAATCTGACACTGTTTTTACAATTACACCGTCACAAGTTCCGTCTGTATTGTACATTTGAATTGCAACCTCATCTTCGTTAAGTGCAATAATCTTGCCGTAAATAAACTTGTCACATTCATCATCTGTATAAAAACTGCAATTTTTATTGCTTTGAAAAGCTTTTAATAATTCCGAATACATCGTATCACCTCATAAATTCTACATAATTATAAATTTTATCGTATGAATAAATTACCAAGATATTTTATCATAATATATGCCTCACAGTCAATATTCTACTACATACCAATTTGTTGCGATTGATTTACATAATCCTTCATCAGAATCAATGTTCAAGGGTTCGTTTTTTGAATATACTAAGTCAATGCTCTGATTAATATATGAAAAAGATATTTTCCTGTAATACTGCAATTGCCGTACCAAACCGAGATATATTTTTATTACGGATAAAAAAGCTCTTTAGGTAACAAAAATGTGTAAGGTGCGGTTACTATTGCCATTGTAAGGGATGCAATTATTTTCTGCTTTTTAGAAAGTCCTTTATTGTTAAATGACACACGATAATTAAAAGCAAAAATAAAGATACTGCTAAACAGAATACCGCTGACAATAAACAAAACTCCGTAGACGCTGTCATAACAGGAGTGGTTAGTTGCAAGATATATTCCCGAAAGAATTTGTTTTCCGATATCGTTGCCCTCGTAATATTTCGCACCTGATCCAATAGATATTGCCATTAGATACAGCACACCTAAAAAATCAGAAAGAAATCCAAACAAAAATACGGAAATTATTGATTTCTTATACAATTGCCAAGTGAATTTCTTGTAAATAAAAATTGAAATTATTAAGAGAACTATTGAATCTATTATGAAATTCCCTAAGGCTGATACAATCCAAAGAGTGGGAACAAAGAAGAACAGCATAAACGGCGGCAAAATCATATTGTATAATTTAACATCTTTTTTCATAATATCACCTTCTTAATGATTATTTTCAGTTCACTATATACCAATTCGGTTTATGATAACAAATCAGCTTATTGCAAGCTGATCAATTAAGTAACCTTTCACCCATGAATTAGCCACTCCTCGAGGCAAAATGTAGTTAATTGTGTAACAATACAAGAAATTCTTTGTTGCAAGCAGTTCGTCATAATTTTTATCATAATGATAGAACAGATACACTCTCGCAAAGATATCGTTATAAAGTTTACTGAAACAATTTATATTTTGCTTATAACCGTGTTCTGCCATAAACGAATCAAATTGTTGCACAAATAAATTTTTAAGGCAATCTCCCATAGTATACTTCCTATCTGTTTTCAATATTTTAAATATAAAGTAATATTATCACCAATGAAATGCAATACAACAACATCAGCAGTATATGCATTACAATTAGTTTGCATTTATAATTTTGGATTGATGTTACTTTTATGTTTTGATTTTCCGATTTTATAAAATCAGAAATATTGTATGCCGTATGATACACTATACCTATACCTAAACACACATAAATAAAACAAATGAGGAATGCAGACTTGACACCAAAATATATTAGAAAACTACAGGTAATCGGCGGAATAATTGCATAAACAGTCGGCAAAATCAAAGGCTTTTTCAAGGTATGGTAATATTCCTTTTTATTTTTCTTTTCTGCATATGCAACAGCCTTCATAGGGTTGTCATATTTCCTATCCATAAATTTTGCATACTTTGAAATTTGAATAAAAAAGAGAATTCCGCAGAAAATGGAGCAAGCAATTCCGAACCATACGCACAAAAGAAGTTCGTTTGCTTTTTCTTCATATGTGAGATTATTTCCAGATTGACCGATTAAATCGGAATCAAGCAAAATAGGTATAATTGAGCCGATTAGCAAGCACCAAATTGCCGTTATACCGCTTGCAAGCCACTTTTTCATGTTATCCGATGAATACATTTTAAACAGCCAAAACAACATAATTAAAGTTACAGCTATTAAAACAATTGAAACTGAAATTTCAAAAGGGTTATGACTTACAACAAACCTTGACACAAACTGAATCGGCAAACACAGACTTGTCAAAAAGATGTTTTCGGTACAACTCATCAAGTTTACAATAAAATTAATTATCGTAGACATTATAATGAATAACAACAAAAGTAAATGAATTTTTTCTACCGTCTTAATGTTTTTGTAATTGAAATTTTTCATAGTTAACACCATCATTTTAAAGAATCGTAAATGCGATTGAAATTTGCAATTTCTTTCTCATTATACGGTGAATCGGGGTTGTATTCATACATTGACAAAATCCACTCAATCAGCGTGATATCATTGCCGCTTTTAACAAGGCAATTGTCGAGCAAATATCTAATTACTGTTTCACGATTGTAGAAAAATGTACCTGAATACATTAGATAATCACACAACAGAATTGTATGTTTGGGTGTATTCTCATTTGAAACCACATAAAGAAGATAACAGAACATATCTCGGTTATCAATCGTTGAAAATTCTTTTTCAATGTTCTCAAGTGTATATTCAAAGTCGGATTTTTTAAGTTCGTCATATACAAACTGAAAATCTCCGTGTTTGATTTTATTTTTTAATTCTTTGAAATTCGGCATAATATCACCTCTTATATTGATAATTCTTGCTAAATATCTTCAAGAACAATATATATAATTTTTACAATTTAATTATAACTATAAAAAATCCAATATGCAACAAATTATGCGGCTTTCCTACTTTGAGGCTGTAACCGTATTCATTTGTTTTATCCTCAAAAAAACGCTCTGCCATTTACAATATACTTTGTTGAAATTCATATTTTAGTATCTTTTTGACACACACTAAAAATTTTCTTCATAATATTTTAAAAATTCATCAGCCTGTTTGTTTGGATTTGCTGATTTTATGTATTTTGTAATGTAGTATGAATACTCATAGTCATGGATAAGTATCGGAACATCTGCAATAATTTTACCGACTTCGTTGTCTGATCTTAAATTCAAAACGACCTCGGAAATCAGGGCGTATAATTCTTTACAACCGTTTGGTCCGTTGCCGATATAATTCATTTCATCATCATAATCTTGTTCGTCATCTTCGTAACCGATATTATCAACACCGTTTTCAGCATACCAATCAACCAATAATTTTGCACTTTTATCGTCGGCAATCAGGTATTCTTCATCATTGCAACCCCAAAAAGCCATATTCCACTTTTCTTCTTCGTCGTTGCAATCTTCAATATCACTAAGCGTATTACTGAATATGCTGACATAGGGGAAATTCTCAATATTATCGTACACATTACATTCATTAAAATTGATGAGTATTGAAATTACATATGTATCTTTTGCAATTGATTTTAAATAATTTTTTATTTCGTTGTATAAATATTCTTTTAGCATAGTTTATTCTCTCCCTTACCTCTTTGCACTTTTATTATACTATTTTAAAGCAATATTTGTCAAGATTTGTATTAGTTATTTTAATACATTAATCCCGATTCTTTAAATAAAAATCGGGGAACAGAAATTATTTTATCTGTTCCCCGAATGTGTTTTATAAAATATTAAATTCAGTAAATTATTCTTTTACAATGTTTTCAAATGTGTGCCAACCGAGAACTGCACATTTTACACGGGCAGGCATATGAGAAATGTCAGACAATGCTCCGCCCTCCTCAAGCTCTTCAATTTCTTCGTCAGTTGCTTTGCCTTGAATCATTTTAAGGAAAATATCTTTCAGATGTTCGGCTTCATCAACTGTTTTGCCGATAATCAAATCAAGCATAATATCGGCTGACGCCTGGGAAATTGCACAGCCGTCACCTGTAAACGAACCGTCTGTAATCACACCGTCTTTGATGTTAAGATTAAGCACAATGTCATCACCGCAGCTTGGATTCACACCCTCAAGGCTTGCCGTTGCCGTATCAAGCGGATGTTTGTGCATTGGATGAAGATTGTGATCGGTCAGGATTTCATTGTAAAAGCTTCTGTTATTTTCCATATCCCATTCTCCTTCTGACAGATGACACGCTGTTCAAAAATGCATCAATGTCATCTTTCGTATTGTAGAAATAAATGCTTGCCCTTGTTGTTGACGGAATGCCTAAAAATTCCATCAAAGGCTGTGCGCAATGGTGTCCTGCACGGACTGCAATACCGTCAGCGTCGAGAATACTGCTGACATCATGCGGATGAACTCCGTCAATTGTAAAGCTGATAATTCCGCAATGCTCTTTCGGATTGTTGCTTCCCTGAATATTGATGTGAGGAATTTTCATAAGTCCGTCAAAGGCTCTTTTGGTAAGCTCTTCTTCAATACCGCCGATTGTATCAAAACCAATATTTTGAATATATTCAATTGCGGTTTTCAGCCCCCATGCGCCAGCCGCATTTACCGTTCCTGCCTCGAATTTATGCGGTAAATCGGAATAGATAACCTTGTCCCTTGTAACGGAATCAATCATCTCCCCGCCCGTTAAAAACGGCGGCATTTTTTCAAGAAGGCTTTCTCTACCGTATAATACACCGATTCCGAAGGGTGACATAAGTTTGTGCCCGGAAAATGCAAGAAAATCTACATCAAGCGACTGAACATCAACGGGAATGTGCGGAACGCTCTGTGATGCGTCAAGCACAACAACTGCACCGCATTCCTTTGCAAGCTCTGTGATACGCTTTATGGGAGTTTTGCAACCGAGTACATTTGATATGTGAGTTACTGCCACAAGCCTTGTACGCTCCGAAAAAGCCTGTTTCAGCTGTTCTTCGGTAATTGTGCCGTCAGGGTTGCATTCAATGTACTTTACCGCTGCGCCCGTTTTTTCTGCAACAACTCTCCATGGCAACTGATTGCTGTGGTGTTCCATTACAGTGACAAGAATTTCGTCACCTTTTTTTAGGAAATTCATTCCGTAGCTGTAGGCAACAAGATTGAGGCTCTCAGTTGCATTGCGTGTAAATATTATTTCACGCTCCGACCTTGCATTAATGAACCTTCTGACTGTTTCACGGGATTGCTCATAACACTCGGTTGCTTTGAAACCCAAATCATAAAGTCCACGCAGAGGATTTGCATTGCATTTTTTGTAGAACTCCATTTCCGAATTTATAACTGATTCAGGTCTTTGAGCAGTTGCGGCACTGTCGAGATAGACTACAGGATTTTCTCGCAAAAGCGGAAAATCTTCCTTAAAATTTTTCATTTGCATAGCCTGTAACCTCCTCCAGGCAGGATTTTGCAAGCGTTTCAAGCTCTTCATCACCGATTTTTGAGCATAAAGCGTCAAGTTTTGCACGAGCCATAAGGTTACAAGCCTCTTCTTCGTCAAGACCTCTGCTTGCAAGATAGAAAAGCACATCATCGGACGGTCTGCCGATTGACGCACCGTGGTTGCCATCAACATCCTCTTCCGCACAAAGAATGAGCGGTACGGTCTGATTGATTACATCTTCGCCCAAAATGAGAACATCTTCATTCTCGTCACCTTTTGCACCCGATGAGCCAAGTGGGAAATCAATTGTACCACGGAATAATTTATGTGCTTTATCTCTCAAGACACCTCCGGCATTCATTGAGCTGACGGTCTTTTTGCCGATATGCTCGGCAACATAGTTCATATCAAGCAACTGCTCGTCCTTGCAATAGTATCCGACATTGAGGTCAAGATTGCTCTGCCTGCCCAAAAGCGTTGTCTTTGTGCCTGTATAGGTTTCATTTCCGCCGATGAAAAGCTGTAATATCTCTGCGGCTGCATTATCTTCACATTCTGCACCGACATCGTTTATAAAGCGGAAATTTTGCGAAAGGAGATTAAGCTGTACAAGTCTGATTTTTGCGCCTTTTTCAGCTTTAAATTTCGTTCTTACGGCACAAATACCGTTTGCATTCCACGCAGACTGCATTGTCATAAACACGGTAAGTTCTGTGTTTTCGGGAGCGTAAAGTTCTACATCTGCAAAAGCGTTTTCACCGTTTTTGCAATTAAAAAACAGCTTTTCGCTTTTTGTTTTATCAGCCGATATTCTGATTTTTTCAGACTGTGATATTTTTGAGATTTCGTCAATCTCCTCGCCCATACCTGTCTGAATATTTGCAAATGAATCCCAGATTTTTGAATCTGAAATATTTGTATATTTTTCGATTATTTCTTTTTGAACAGGAATACTGTTCCAACCGTCAACGGGAATATTTCGGATTTTTGCCCGATTCACTCCCAATCGGTTCCAAGTGGGTGACGGAAGAAAGTTCACTGTTAAGTCTTTATTATCAACCATAATGTCCTCCTTATCCGATACTGCCCTTCATCTCAAGCTGAATGAGATTGTTCATTTCAACCGCATATTCAAGCGGAAGTTCCTTTGACACATTGTCTGCAAATCCGCTGACTATCATCGCCCTTGCATCCTCTTCACTAAGACCTCTTGACATGAGGTAGAATACAGCCTCATCGCTGATTCTGCCTATTTTCGCCTCGTGACCGATATCTGCGTGCGGAGTTCTGATATCCATTACAGGAATAGTATCTGAGCGTGACTTTGAATCAAGCATAAGTGACTGACATGAAACGGCAGATTTTGCATTTTCGGCAGATTTATTTACAACAACGGAGCTTCTGAATGTGCTGATTCCGCCGTCTTTTGAAATTGACCTTGTGTTCATAAACGAAGATGTTTCTTTGCCGATATGAACTACTTTTGCGCCTGTATCAAGGTTCTGTCCCTTGCCTGCAAATGTAATGCCCGTAAATTCCATTCTTGAACGGTCGCCTTTTAAAATTGTCATCGGATAAAGGTACGACACATGAGAACCGAATGAACCCGATACCCATTCCATAGTACCGCCATCTTCAACAAGCGCTCTTTTGGTGTTAAGGTTGTACATATTTTTTGACCAGTTTTCAATTGTTGAATATCTGAGCCTTGCATTTTTCTTTACAAAAAGCTCAACGCATCCTGCGTGAAGATTTGCTATGTTATATTTCGGAGCAGAACAACCCTCTATAAAATGCAGGTCTGCACCCTCGTCAACGATAATGAGCGTGTGTTCAAACTGACCTGCACCGGGTGCATTAAGTCTGAAATATGACTGCAACGGAATTTCTACCGATACTCCCGGCGGAACATACACAAACGAACCTCCTGACCATACTGCACCGTGAAGTGCGGCAAATTTGTGGTCATTCGGACGGACAAGTTTCATAAAATATTTTTTTACCATGTCGGCATATTCGCCCTTTAACGCACTCTCCATATCGGTATATACTACGCCCTGTGAGGCAACCTCTTCACGAACATTGTGGTACACAAGCTCGGAATCATACTGTGCTCCGACACCTGCAAGGGACTTTCTCTCTGCCTGAGGAATACCGAGCCTTTCAAATGTATTCTTGATATCTTCGGGGACTTCCGACCATTTTGCGGTCATCCTTGTGTTCGGACGGACATAGGTTGCAATATTGTCCATATTAAGTCCGTCAATGGGCGGTCCCCAGTTAGGAACTTTAAGTTCATTATAAATTTGAAGTGACTGCAAACGGAAATTCTGCATCCACACGGGATCGTTCTTTTCCTTTGAAATTTTTTCTACAATTGAGGCATCAAGACCTGATTTGATACGGTAGGCATCATTTTCTTCGTCTTTGATATCGTAGACACTTCTGTCAACATCATCGACATATGTTCTTTCTTTCATCTTAATACCTCCGTCAGAACTTTTCTGCATAAAGTTCAAGATACTTCTCAAAACCGTGTTCATTGATTTCATCAATCAACGATGCGTCGCCTGTTTTAACTATATGGCCGTTTACCATAATATGGGTATAATCAACTTTGAGAGATTCGAGAATACCTGTGCTGTGTGTGATGATGAGCAATGCACCGTCACGATTTTTCTGATAGTGTTCAACGCCCTTTGAAACTGTGCGAACCGCATCAACATCAAGACCCGAGTCTGTTTCGTCAAGAATTGCAAGCTTTGGATTGAGTAAAAGCATCTGCAAAATTTCTGCTTTTTTCTTTTCACCGCCCGAAAAACCTACATTTAGATCACGCTCGGAATATGACGGATCCATCTGCAAAAGCTCCATTGCCTGTCTGAGCTCTTTTTTAAAGTCCCAAAGGCGGATTCTTTTGCCACGGTTCTTTTCAAGAGCGTTACGAATAAATGATGAAAGTGAAAGCCCCGGAACTTCAAGAGGACTTTGGAATGAAAGAAAAATTCCGTCCTTTGACCTTTTATCGGGTGTTTCATCGTTAATGTTTTTTCCGTTAAAAAGTATTTCGCCTGAATTAAGCGTATATTTAGGACTGCCCATAAGTGCAAATCCAAGCGTTGACTTGCCTGCACCGTTTGGTCCCATAAGCACATGCGTTTCACCTTTGTTTATACTAAGATTTATATCGTGCAGAATTTCCTTTTCCTCTACACTTACAGTCAAACCGTTTACATCAAGTAATTTGTCTGCCATTTCATAATCCCACCTTGTTATATTATCAACCCACCAAAGGAGTGGATAATTAAAATATAACCTTTTCAACCCATTTTGTCAATGGGTTGGTATTGCATTTTTATCATTTTTTGTATATAATCAAGGTATATAAGCAAAACAGGCTTACAAAATATGCAAGCCTTGCCAAAAGGGGATAATTTTATGCTGATTTCAAGTAAAGGTCGTTACACGCTGTATGTACTTGTCGATCTGGCAAAAAACGGGCAGAATAGATATATTCCACTCAAAGAAATTGCAGAAAGACAGAATATTTCCAAAAAATATATGGAAGGCATACTCAAAACCCTTGTTGACCGCAATCTGCTTGAGGGCGTAAAAGGAAAGGGCGGCGGCTATAAGCTGACCAAAGAACCAAAAGATTATTCACTCGGTGAAATTCTCAGGCTTACGGAGGGCGACCTTGCATCTGTTCCCTGCACTTCAAGAACTCACGAACATTGCAATCATATGGAATCGTGTCCCTCACATCCTATCTGGCAACAGCTTGACAATTTAATCAATAATTACCTTGACAGTGTAACTCTTGCAAATTTGCTTAATAATGAATAAAATAAATACGCACAACCTCTTTGCTTTTGTGAAGATAATGTGCTATAATAACAATAGACAGATATAATTTAAGTTATTTTTGCACAAATTAAGCTGTCACTACGAATCTATCAGCAAAAGCAGGTGATTTTATGGCTTTCGATACATTTGACGAGGGTATTAATCCCGGTGGAATGAGAAGCAAAAACGAAATTAAAACCTTGATATGTTATTTGTATAATTCTGTAAAAGAAAATATAGACAAAGGAATTGTCATACAGGCAATTCTAAAGCAGGGACTTGCCAATTATTTTGAAACAAGTTCCGCCTTTGACGACCTTGTTACAAACGGTAACCTTGTGCCTGCCGATGATGAACACAAAACATATGCGCTCACGGAAAACGGTGTTGAAATTGCAAAACAGCTTGACAGCATTCTTGCGTACTCTATCAAAGAAAAGGCATACGCTTGTGCGGTTAAGCTCCTTGCCGTAAAGAAAAATGAGATTGAAAACAAGGTTGATATTGTAAAAAGTTCAAACGGATTTACTGTTAAATGTTCCGTGTCCGGCGGTGATATGGATTTGATGAAGCTTGATGTTTATGCTCCCGAAATGGAACAGGCTCTTATTCTCAAAAAAAATTTTCTTGACAATCCGAAAAAAGCGTACAAAATTATGCTTGCGCTCCTGACCAAAGACAAAGAAACCGTTGGTGAGGCTCTTGAGGAACTTTACGGCATTGTCTAAAATTTCATACAAACAATTAAGGGGCTGTCGATGTGACCGCCCCTTCTGTGATTATTCAGAAAAAAAGATTAAGACCGAGCATAAGCGTTACTCCGGGTATTCCTCCTATTATTGATACCAAAAGCGATAAAAGGCTTATGGGCAAAGTTACGCCCGTAAAAGCTCCCGTCAGATTGACCGCAAACAATGTTGCCGCTCCCAAAGTCATTGAAAGCAGAGAGCGTTTGAACGGGTGCTTGTTTTTGCCGAGAAAGTGCAAGATTGCGAAAGTTATAAATGTTACAAAAATAATCAGACATATTCCCCACCAAGGCATTTTTAACAACTCCATATAAAAAGTAAAACCGCCAGAGGATTGCCCTGACGGTTAATTTTATGCTGATTATTAAGTTAATATGCTTACAGTATACCGAACTTTGAAAGCACATTAAGTGCAATTACAAAAATTACGAATATTGCAGCAAAAACTTTTGTCCAGCGTGAGAGGAACGCATCAATCGAACGAGCCTTATTCTTTGAGAAATAAGAATCGGCAACACCTGTTACAGCACCGATACCCTGCTGATTACCCTCCTGAAGGATAATTACAACGATAATGGCAACAGATACGATTGCGAGCAATACGCCTAAAACAATGCCCCAAATGCTCATTTTTATCTTCCTTTCATTTAATAAATACGAATAAAACAAATTCTGCTTTAATAACTGTTTTATAATACCACATAAACACAGCTTTTTCAAGAGATATTACAAGATTTTTATTAATTTTTTCAAAATCAAATCAGCGAAAGCTGTTCGTCTTTTGAATCATCGTTCACGGGCAACGCACCTCTTGCAGGAAGTGAACCTGTTCTGTAACGCTTTGGATTTGTAAAAGTACCGTCTTTATAGCGTTCTATGCTGAAAAGTCTGTGACCTTTTTTGGGCTTGAGAACAGCAACACCCTGTGTTGAACGGGTTGTTTTGAGAGCGAGTGCACCCGTGTGAACAAGGAGCATATTTCCCGATGACGCCTTGAAGAGTACCTCTTCGTCCTCAGGCATATAGAGAAGTCCGACAAGCGGAGATTTGTCGGAATATGCGCCCGTGAGCTTTTTACGGTTAGTCTTTGTTGCGTAGGATTCAAGCGGAACTTTTGCAGCCTTGCCGTTTTCAAAAGCAAAGATCAGCATACCCTTGTAATCTTTTGTAACAACCATTTTCACAGCATTTTCGCCTTCGTCAAAGCCAAGCTTTGCGGCAACATAATCACCGAGGACGCTTGCCTTTGTCTGTGCAAAATCGTCAGCCTTTGCCTTATACACCTGACACTTGTCTGTAAAGAACAAAAGGTCGCAGTTGTTTGTGAACTCAAGCTCCTGAATGATTTCGTCACCGTCTTTGAGCTTTTGTTCACCGCTCATTCTGAGCGACTGCGGAGTAATCTTCTTGAAATATCCCTCTTTTGTAAAGAAAAGATTAACAGGATAATCGGGAATCTCGACTGTCTCTTCCTCATACCTTGCAACATCGTCATAGATTATGATACTCTTTCTCGGCTGACCGTATTTCTCGGCAATTGATTTGAGTTCTTTGACAATGATTGTCTTGATTCTTGCCTTGCTTTTTAAAATTTCGTCAAGCTCGGCAATCTCTTTTTCAAGGTCTTCAAGGTCTTTTGTACGCTTTAAAATGTATTCACGGTTAAGATGACGAAGTTTTATTTCGGCAACATATTCAGCCTGTATTTTGTCAATTCCGAATCCTATCATAAGGTTTGGCACAACCTCGGATTCTTCATCGGTTTCACGGACAATCTTTACTGCCTTGTCAATATCGAGAAGAATTTTTTCAAGACCTCTTAAAAGATGAAGCTTGCCAGCTTTTTTGTTGCGGTCAAAATATGTTCTTCTTCTGACGCACTCAATTCTGAAAGCAATCCATTCTTCAAGCAACGCCTTTACACCGAGAACTCTCGGAACACCAGCAATAAGCACATTGAAGTTGCAGGCATAGGAATCTTCGAGTGTTGTAAAGCGGTAAAGCTTTGTCATAAGCTTGTCGGCATCAATGCCACGCTTGAGGTCAATTGTAATTTTAAGTCCGTCAATACCTGTTTCGTCACGAATATCGGAAATTTCCTTGACTTTACCCTGCTTTACAAGGTCGATTACCTTTTCAATGATAACCTCACAAGTTGTTGTGGCAGGAATTGAAAGTATATCTATACAGTTTGCAGACTTGTCATAGACATACTTTGCACGGAGTTTGATACTTCCTCTGCCGGTTTCATAGACTTGATTGATGACATTCTCATCATAAATAATCTGACAACCGCCTGTAAAATCAGGAGCCGGCAGAGTTGATTTTATATCATGGTCGGGATCACGGATAAGTGCCGCTGTTGTTTCGCAGATTTCACGCAGATTGAATGAACAGATATTTGACGCCATACCAACGGCAATACCTGTGTTTGCGTTTACAAGTACAGACGGAAATGCAACCGGCAAAAGTGACGGTTCTTTCATTGTATTATCGTAGTTATCTACAAAATCTACGGTATCTTTGTCTATATCACGAAACAGCTCGTTGCAGATTGCGTCAAGCTTTGCCTCAGTATAACGGGATGCCGCCCACGCCATGTCACGGCTGTAGAATTTACCGAAATTACCCTTTGAATCTACATACGGATGCAAAAGTGCCTCATAGCCCCTTGAAAGACGAACCATTGTGTCATAAATTGCATAGTCGCCGTGAGGATTGAGCTTCATTGTTGCACCGACAATGTTTGCCGATTTTGTTCTTCCGCCGTTCAGAAGTCCCATTTTGTACATCATATACAGGAGCTTTCTGTGCGACGGCTTGAATCCGTCAATTTCGGGAATTGCACGGGAGAGAATTACGCTCATTGCATACGGCATATAGTTCTCTCTGATAGTGGAAACGATTGGCTGTTCCACTACTTCACCCGCACCGTTGATTACACCGTGAGTTTTTGACGGTGAAGTTCTGCGGGGAGTCTTTGAAGATTTTTTCGCCATTTATTTCCACCTCCAATCAGCTTACATCAAGCTGGTCAATATATTCGTTGCCGTGTTCTACTATATAATCTTTTCTTCCCTGAAGATTGTCACCGAGAAGAACATCAAAAATTTCCGCTGTCTGTTCTGCATCGGCAGGAAGAACCTTGATAAGTCTGCGTGACTCGGGGTTCATTGTGGTAAGGTTCATCATATCGGGTTCGTTTTCACCAAGACCTTTTGAACGCTGAATTGTGAATTTCTCCTTGCCGAGCTGTTCAATGAACTTATCCTTTTCAACCTCATCATATGCAAAATATACATCGTTTTTGGATGTAATCTCATAAAGAGGCGATTCGGCAATAAACACCTTGCCTTCTTCAATGAGTGTAGGTGTAAGTCTGTAAAGCATGGTAAGTAAAAGTGTTCTGATCTGGAAGCCGTCAACATCGGCATCGGTGCAGAGAATAATTTTGCTCCAGCGAAGTGCGTTCATATCAAAGCTTGAAAGATTTTTGTTTGCTTTTGACTTAACCTCAACACCGCAACCGAGAACCTTGAGCAAATCGGTAATGATTTCGCTCTTAAAAATCTTATCGTAGTCGGCTTTCAGGCAGTTAAGTATTTTACCTCTGATTGGCATAATTGCCTGAAAATCGGGGTTTCTTGCCTGTTTACAGGCACCGAGAGCAGAGTCGCCCTCTACTATGAACAATTCACGCTGTTCCGTGTCTTTACTTCTGCAATCGACAAATTTTGCAACACGGTTTGTTATGTCGAGATTGCCCGAAAGCTTTTTCTTTATGTTAAGTCGTGTTTTCTCAGCATTTTCACGGCTGCGCTTATTGATAAGCACCTGTTCGCAGATTTTTTCTGCCTCAAGCGGATTTTCAATAAAATAGACTTCAAGACTCTGACGGAGAAATGCAGTCATAGCGTCCTGAATACCCTTGTTTGTAACCGCCTTTTTGGTCTGGTTTTCATATGATGAAACACTTGAAAAAGACGAAATAACGCACACAAGGCTGTCCTCAACATCGTCATACTTGATTTTGCTTTCGGTTTTGTTATATTTATTATTTTGTTTTAAGTAGCTGTCAATCTGGTAAACAAAGGCATTACGCACCGCCTTATCGGGAGCGCCGCCGTGTTCAAGCCAGCTTGAGTTGTGGTAGTATTCGGTGAGATGCACTTTATTTGAAAATGCAACCGAGATATCCATTTTGCACTTATATTCGGGCTTATCGTCACGGTCACGGGTTTTAACCTCGGTTTCCCAATGCTGAATTGAGCTGAGTCCGTTTTCACCGACTACCTCGGCAACATGGTCAACAATACCGTTTACATAGTTATAGCTTGTTGTATCAAAGCTTTTGCCGTTTTGATTGCGGAAAACAAATTCAATTCCTGCGTTGACAATAGCCTGTCTTTTCATTATGTCAAGAAAATATTCGGGCTGAATGTCGATATCCGTAAAGACTTCGAGGTCGGGTTTCCAATGAATTTTTGTACCCGTATCCTTTTTGCTGTACGGCTCTTTTTTGAGCTTGCCGACAATCTCGCCTTTTTCAAAACGGAGAGTGTATCGGTAGCCGTCACGGCGGATATCAACATCCATATACTCGGAGCTGTACTGGGTTGAACAAAGACCGAGACCGTTCATACCAAGGGAAAATTCGTAGCTTTCGCCCTCGTTGTTATTATACTTGCCGCCGGCATAGAGTTCGCAGAAAACCAGTTCCCAGTTGTAGCGCTTTTCGTTTTCGTTGTAGTCAACGGGAATTCCTCTGCCGTGATCTTCAACCTCAATTGAGCCGTCGGAATAGCGTGTAACTGTGATTTTTTTACCGTAACCCTCTCTCGCCTCGTCTATTGAGTTTGAAAGAATCTCAAACACGGAGTGCTGACAGCCGTCAATACCGTCCGAGCCGAAAATTACGGCAGGACGCTTACGGACACGGTCGGCACCCTTTAGCGTTGTGATACTGGTATTATCATAATCGGTGGTTTTCTTTCTTGGCATTTTACTCTTCCTTTATCATTTTTCACCACGCAGTTTTTTGATTTTATCACGCAGATATGCGGCGTGTTCAAATTCAAGCAACTTTGCGGCAGCTTTCATTTCCTTTGTCAGTTTTTCTATCAACTGTTGTTTTTGTGCCTTTGAAAGCTTTTTTGTATTTTTAAATTCACTGTCATCGTGAGTAGAAATTTCAAGTATATCGCTGACCTTTTTGACAATAGTCTTTGGAACGATGCCGTGTTCAACATTATATTTATTCTGAATTTCACGGCGGCGCTGTGTTTCGGTTATCGCAACCTTCATTGACGGTGTTACGCTGTCGGCATACATAATAACCGTACCCTCGCTGTTTCGTGCGGCTCTGCCGGCAATCTGAATAAGCGAACGGGTTGAACGGAGAAATCCCTCTTTGTCGGCGTCAAGTACGGCAACAAGAGAAACCTCGGGAATATCAAGTCCTTCACGCAGAAGGTTGATTCCGACAAGAACATCAAATTCTCCGAGTCTTAAATCACGGACAATCTCCATTCTTTCAACGGTGTCAATGTCATGGTGCATATAACGAACCCTGATACCCAGCTTTTCAAGATATGCGGTAAGGTCTTCCGCCATTTTCTTGGTAAGGGTTGTGACAAGTGTTCTTTGATTTTTTGCTGTACGGATATTGATTTCGGACACAAGGTCATCAAGCTGACCTTCGGTTGGTCTTACCGAAATTTCAGGATCAAGAAGTCCTGTAGGTCTGATAATCTGCTCTGCAACAACAGCCGATTTTTCAAGCTCAAAATCGCCCGGTGTTGCGCTTACATAAACAGCCTGATTTATTTTTGAATAGAATTCGTCAAAGTTGAGCGGACGGTTATCAAGTGCAGACGGAAGTCTGAAACCGTAGTCAATAAGGCTCTTTTTTCTTGCATAGTCACCCGCAAACATTCCCCGTACCTGTGGAAGCGTTACATGAGACTCATCGACAAAGAGCAGAAAATCATCGGGGAAATAGCTTAAAAGCGTGTACGGCGATGAGCCCGGCGCTCTGCCCGACATTATTCTTGAATAGTTCTCGATACCCGTACAGAATCCGATTTCCTGCAACATTTCCATATCGTACCTTGTACGCTGTTCAAGTCGTTGTGCCTCAAGGAGCTTTCCGTTTTCACGAAAATATGCAAGCCTTTCCTCAAGCTCCCTGTCAATTTCCGCAAGAGCCTTTTTCATCTTATCTCCCGACACAATGTAGTGTGACGCAGGATAGATTGCGGCATGTTTCAGAACAGCTTTGAGTTCACCCGTAAGCGGATTGATTTCGGAAATTCTGTCAATTTCATCTCCGAAAAATTCGACACGGATTATAGAATCGTTTGATGCGGCAGGGAAAATTTCAACCACATCACCACGAACCCTGAATTTATTACGGGTAAAGCTTACATCATTGCGTTCATACTGCAGTTCAACAAGCTTTTTTACAAGCTCATCACGGGACTTTTCCATTCCCGGACGAAGTGAGATTACCATATTACGGTAGTCAATAGGATCGCCCAGGCTGTATATGCAAGAAACCGAGGCAACAATAATTACATCTCGTCTTTCTGAAAGTGCAAGCGTTGCGCTGTGGCGGAGTTTATCAATCTCGTCATTGATTGAACTGTCTTTTTCAATATAAGTATCCGTCTGTGCAACATATGCCTCAGGCTGATAATAATCGTAGTATGACACAAAATATTCAACCGCATTTTCCGGAAAGAACTCTTTGAACTCACTGCAAAGCTGAGCCGCAAGAGTTTTGTTGTGTGCAAGCACAAGTGTCGGTCTTTGAACCTTCTGAATAACATTTGCCATTGTAAAAGTTTTACCCGAACCCGTTACACCGAGGAGCGTCTGTTCACGGTTGCCTGCATTTATACTGTTTACAAGCTTTTCGATTGTCTGCGGCTGGTCGCCTGTCGGCTGATATTTTGAATGAAGTTTAAATTCCATAATACACATCACATTCCAAATACGAATTTTTTATTATGTTTCCTGTTACAAGGCTCTTTATTACAAAAGTCCTGTAACAGAAAACATATCCGAACAAAATTTCGATTTTAATTATAGAACAGATGTTTTAAATTGTCAAATGTTTCTTTTAAAGAACATTATTACTTTTCATAATAGAAGATGTTCCCCGCAAGCCTGCTTTCACGGAGAGAAACATAATCATCATCGGTTATTATGAAATGGTCGATAAGCTCAACTCCGACAGTTGCAAGCGTACTCTTCAAAACTATTGTTGTGTCAAGGTCGCTTCCCGAAGGCAGAGCCGTTCCGCTGGGATGATTATGTGCTATAAACGCAGTTTTGGCATTGTGACGAAGTGACAAATCAACAATTTTTCTGACGGGCATATCGGATGAATTGAGTGAACCTTTTGAAATTATATCAAAATAAATCATCTTGCCCTTTGCATCACCGAGCATGAGAGCGACACATTCGTTTGTTCGACCGATAAATTTTGCTTTAAATATTTTACCGAGATTTTCATAGTCGATGATATTATCATGCGACATCTTTGATTCGGTATAAAGCCTTGCCATTTCGGGCAACATTTTGAGCAATGCGGCGGCATTTTCAGACAGACCGAATTCCTTCATAAGCTCGTCAATCGGAGCGTCACACACTCCGCCGACAGTGACATAACGGTCAAGCAGACGATGTGCAAGAGGATTTGTGTCCTTTCTCGGAATAGCATAGTAAAGGAACATTTCAAGAGCCTCATGTGTTTCAAACACATCAAAGCCGTTTTCTATGAACTTTTTACGCATTCTTTCACGATGACCGCTGTGTTCGTTATCGGTTGTCCGTGCCATATTATCCCCACCGCAAAATAAGTTTTTTCAAACTTTGGGGGCGGATAAAACCGCCCCGACTGATTAATATTAATAATTAAAAGCTGTTATTCCTTTACACCGTACTGCTCATAGTAAGCGTCAATAGCGGCTTTGAGCTTGTCGTCAATAATAACCTTGCCCTTGTATTCCTTGTTGTAAAGGTGTTCAACAACCTCTGCCATTGTTACGATTGCAGTTGTTTTAAGGCCGTACTTTTCTTCAATCTCGGAAAGTGCGCTCTTTGTACCCTTGCCACGCTCCATACGGTCAACGGAAACAACAAGACCGATTGGGTTTACATCGCCCTGAGCCTTGATAATCGGGAGAGTTTCTTCAATTGAAGTGCCTGCTGTTGTAACATCTTCGATGATAACAACCCTGTCACCGTCATTGATAGGACTGCCGAGAAGAATGCCCTTGTCGCCGTGATCCTTAACTTCTTTTCTGTTTGAGCAATAACGGATATCCTGACCGTATTTTTCACTGATTGCGATAGTTGCGGCAACAGAAAGCGGAATGCCCTTGTATGCAGGTCCGAAAAGAACATCAAAATCAAGACCGAACTTGTTGTTGACAGCCTCTGCATAATACTGACCGAGACGGCGGAGCTGGGCGCCTGTTCTGTAGAAACCTGTGTTTACGAAGAAAGGAGTTTTTCTTCCGCTCTTTGTAACAAAATCGCCAAATTTGAGAACCTGACAATCAACCATAAATTCAATGAATTCCTTTTTGTAAGCTTCCATCAATAAAACCTCCGATACAAAATAGCTTTCGGACAAACATCTGTAATATCCGACACTTTTACATAATTCAACATTGTAAATTCTACCACAATATCTCGTTTTTGTAAATGACAGTTACACAGCTGTAATCAATCGTAATGTTATGTTAAAACAGAAAAAGACTTCGCAACAGAGTACGAAGTCTTTTTTGATATAACTTTAATTACCACTGAGAACAAATCTCCCAGTTATCCAAAGATGTTGCAAAATCGCTTTCATTTTCAACGATTCCACCGGTATAGAAATATACATCTGTATAACCGACAATATATTTTTGTATGGTAGTGCTCTCTTTGACAGTTATGGGAAAGGCATTCCAATTCACTCTTGCTCTCAACTTCTGTGCACAGTTAAAATCAACCTCACCTATTATATATTTTTGAACAAGCGTAGCATCTACTACACTAACAACTCCGTCACCGTTAACATCACCGAGAACAATATTCTGACAGGTCATTGTATTAAAAACTTCCAATAATTCATAGAAACATTCACTTATGTATTTCTGTTGTTTAATAGTATAATCTTTATCTAAAATTCCCTCGCCATACTCTTTAAGTTCAAAATTCGGATTGTTAACACTAAGGGCATTAAAAAGCTTTTCTCTTTTTTCAACAAATGTATTCCAAATTTCGTCAGAGTACCAGTTATTATCGTTTTTCTCATTAACAGCATAATAGCAAGTATAGCCGGCACCACTTGGTCTTATCCACGGATTCTCATAAAAATCCTTTAATTCATCATATTTATTTTGTAATTCTATACTCTCTGTTTCTTCCGATAAAGATAAAATTTCTTCTGCCAACTTATAACTATGGTCATAATAGTAATATGCGTACGGCTTTTTTCCACCGGTAGATGAAATATCCATCTTTACTTTTAACGCATAATTATAAATATACGAATAACTGCGTGACACCGCTGAAACAGAAAAAACGGCGGTGCTTGCAATTAATAATACAGCAAGTAATAATACAGCAAGTAATAAAGCACTTATTTTTTTAATATTCATAACAATTCTCCTATTGAAGTATTATTTGTAACTTTTTAAGAAACATTAAATATCCTTTTCTGCAACTCAGTAGCATCATTTGTATTAATGTTACCGTCCATATCGACATCAGCGGCTACTTTTTGTTCTTCGCTAAATGTTATCAGATTGACTATGTACTTTTGTATCATGGTAGCATCCGTAATAGTTATACTGCCATTTAAATCAACATCTCCTAATATGACAGCTTTTATTGATGTTGGTTCTGAATATACCGTAGTTGGATAAACAACATTTCCATATTTTTTGGCTGTTATCTTCACCCTGATATATCGTCCAAAATCATTATCGGTCACTTCATAGCTTGATTTTACAGCACCGCTTATATCATACCAATTATTACCATTGACTGACGATTGCCACTGATAACTCACATTATATGAATCTTTTATAGGATTGCCAATACAAGTTGCATTTAAAGTTTTTCCAACTATTGGTACTCCATCAATACTAACCTTGCTGATTTTGGATTTTGGATTTATCACAACGGTTTTTACTATATTATTATTAAATCTAAAATATAATTCCTGATATCTACCGTTAAGCGAAGTTAAATATTCTTTTTTTAACGTGACAGTACAATCGTTAATTTCATAATCAGTATCTTGATACAACACTCTATTATCAGAGTTAGATATATTGAACAATTCATAATCAGATACATACGAAACTGCAACATCTTCATCTGTATTAGTTACGGCATTAGGAAAAATAGACACAGAATAATCTTTGCTATCTGTATCTTTCAACACAGGTCTAATACAAAAATTTCCGTAAACATCATTTGCTGCTGCATCCTGCCACTTCAAATTACTTCCGCTATCAAAGCAATAGTAGCTTTCTCCACTTGAAATACCTCTTGCGGCATTATAACTACCCTCATAAGGAATATAAATTTTAGAATTACTACCATTAGGTATTATTTCAACAATTACAGCACATTTATCTCCAGAAGAAAATTCAAAAGGTTTACTTAATGTTACAGTAAAATAACCCTCACCGCTGTAAGTGCCTGATGATAATACTTGGTAATCGTTCACATTAGTCGGAACAGAATTATCTTGTAGCGGAATTATTCTTATGTTGTATGTGCAATCAATAGCTTTTAAATATAGCATCACTTTGTTTATGCAATCATAAGTATCAGTAAAAGATGACACATCATATACATTTGCCAACAATACTCTGTCTTTGAAAATTTTGTCCGACTCGGAATGACTCACAATCGGCAAGTAATCATAAGAAAGCATATACTCACTTTCATCAGCGGGTTGAACACCGGTTGTTACGGAAAAGTAGTTATCGCTAGCCTCCAAAGAACCGTCCTCATAAGAAATCCACATATAACCGCTTCTTATATCCTGATATCCCCAACTGTTTTTCACCAACCACGCACCGTTGCCTTCGGGTTTAAAACCATTTCTAAAATTATCCTTAGAAAAATCATCATCCCAGCCTACAATGGTTATGGAGTGATTAGCATGATTTCTGCTCACATTATTAAGGGTTTGTTCATTACCATTTACATTTTTAACCATATTACTATCATAATGTATGCCTGCACTAACAGCACCATAATTCTGAATAGCATACTTAATATTATCCATATCTTTGGAAATATATCTAAACCCCGTGAGATTAAATAATGATTTTGAATCTGTAAATGCATCTCCGTCATCCTTTATTTCAATCCAGTTATGGTGTTTATTATAAAAGGTTTGCATAATAGATAAAGGATATTCTGCCTCGCTGATATTTGAGCACCACTTATGGACATCGTTATAGAAAATCGGAGTATTCCAATTTGTTATGTACTGTGCAGCTACTGCAGTTGTAGAACCTCTATTAGGGCCAGTTTCATAATAACCCGGTTCAATTTGACTTTTATTTACTTTTTTAATACAGTCAGATAAAGCAACTGCACCATGCAATTCAGAAACATCAAATTTTCTACCGTACCGTGTTGCAATAAATTGTTCTTCTGTGGAAGCAGCGGCATACATCCAACAAATGCCGACATTGCTTTGATTTCTTATATCTGTTAAATGATTACTTTCTCTCGGGTCATATTTTGTAGTCAACGAATACCCGTCATGTTCAAATGGTACTTCCAAACGTTCCGTATCATCTGCAACATAGCCACCATTATCGTTTTCATCATCTACAGACTCTGATGCCAATACACTTTGAGTGGAAAAAATCGACAACAACAATAATGAAACCAACGAAATTATTCTAATTTTTTTCTTCATACTCTTCTCCTTTATAATATTTATATTTGTGTCCCTGATTAACTATTTTTAAATACAACCATTCTACCTTAGTACCAGTTTATCACCTATATAAGTATATGTCAATGTAATTTTAAAAGAAAAATCGTATTTTAGGAATATTTTTAATATCATTGGTATAATTACTTTTAATATACACGACAAAATTACGCTTGACTTTATAGAACAAGTGTTCTATAATTAAATAAAAACAAATGTTCGAGGTGATGCGTTGTGAATATTAATTGTGCCGTTGACAAAAGCAAATATAAAAAGGACAGGGCTATTCTTCACAGCGACTGCAACGGATTTTATGCGAGCGTTGAGTGTTTGCATCATCCCGAAATCAGGAACAAACCTGTTGCCGTGAGCGGTGATGCGGAAAATCGGCACGGAATTATTCTTGCTAAAAATGAGATTGCGAAGAAGTACAATATAAAAACAGGCGAGGCAATCTGGCAGGCAAAGCAGAAATGTCCCGACCTCATAACCGTTCCTCCCCACTTTGATTTATACAAGCGATTTTCAAAAATGGCAAGGAGAATTTACAGTGAATACACCGACAAAATCGAGCCGTTCGGACTTGACGAGGCATGGCTTGATGTTACCGACAATAAGAATATGAGCGGCAAAGAGATTGCACTCGAAATTAATCGCCGTATAAAGCAGGAGCTCGGAATAACCGTAAGCATCGGTGTCAGCTTTAATAAAATTTTTGCCAAATTCGGAAGTGACTATAAAAAGCCTGACGCTATAACGGAAATCACACGGGAAAATTACAGAGATATTGTGTGGAACTGTCCTGCAAAAGACCTTTTGTATGTTGGCAGAGCAACGGGCAGAAAGCTTGAATCTATCGGCATTTATACGATTGGAGATATCGCAACTGCCGATGTTACACTGTTGCGGTCATATCTTGGAAAATGGGGCGACCTAATTTACGGCTTTGCAAACGGATACGACTCTTCCCCTGTTGCCCATATGAACGAAAACAGCGAGGTAAAGTCAATCGGTAACTCAACCACAACTCCGAAAGATATGGTAACCTTTAACGATGTAAAACAGGTTATATTCGTTTTGTGTGACAGCGTTTGCAGAAGAATGCGTGAACAGGGTTTTATGGCAAAAACGGTTTGCATTACGATTCGTGACAACGAGCTGCTGTCATTTAACCGACAGCACACAACGGAAATCCACACAAATCTTACAAAGGATATAACAAATACGGCTATTGAGCTTTTCAAAAAAAGCTATAAAATGGAAAAGCCGCTGAGAAGTATCGGGGTAAGCGTTACGGATTTTATTCACGATGATCAGCCACACCAGATGAGCCTTTTGCGTGATGAAAAGCGACTTATTCAGAACGAACAGCTTGACAAAACACTTGACAGATTAAAAAAGCGATTCGGCAATTATGCTGTTCGCCCTGCCGTTTTGCTTGATGACAAGGAGCTTTCGGATTTTAACCCAAAGGAGGATCATACAATTCATCCTGTCGGATATTTATGATAACGATGCATCTTAGGCAAAAAATTAAAGATGTTTCTCTGATTTTAATGGAGGTAACAAGCTATGAAAAAGTATGTTAAAGTTACTGCCACATTTGATTGTGACGGAGATCTTATCCCCGAATATATTGTGTGGGATGACGGAAGGAGATACCGCATTGACAAAATTTCCGATGTGCGGTATGCGGCGTCTCTCAAAGCAGGCGGTGCGGGAATACGCTACACCTGCCATATTCTCGGCAAAGAACGATACCTGTTTTTGGAGGAAAACAGGTGGTTTGTCGATGCCAAACAATAAACGGAGGATTATATGCATAAGGTCAAAGCAAAGGGAATTTTATCTGCCGCAAACGGCATGAACATTTACAGAGGATGTCAACACGGATGCATTTATTGTGACGCACGCAGTAAATGCTATCAGATGAATCACCGATTTGAAGATATTGAGGTGAAAGAAAATGCCCCGGATTTGCTTGAAAAAGCTTTAAAAAGGAAACGCAGAAAATGTATGATTGGTACGGGTGCGATGAGCGATCCGTACATTCCCCTTGAAAAAGAACTGAAACTGACACGAAGATGTCTTGAAATAATTGACCGCTACGGATTCGGTGTAACCGTACATACAAAGTCGGCATCTGTTATGAGAGATATTGACCTGTTTACGAAAATAAACGATAAAAGCAAGGCTGTGTTACAGATGACGCTTACAACGGCAGACGAAAGCCTTTGCAGAATAATTGAACCGAATGTTTCCGTTACTAAAGAAAGATTTGAAACACTCAAGGCATTTCACGAAAACGGTATTCCGAGTGTTGTGTGGTTTTCTCCGTTTTTACCGTTTATAAATGATACAAAAGAAAATATCGACGGACTTTTAAAGTATTGCATTGACGCAAAGGTTCGTGGAATAATATGCTTTGGTATAGGTCTTACTCTGCGTGACGGTGACAGAGAATATTTTTACAGCCGGCTTGACAAACACTTTCCGAATATGAAGGACCGATACATTTATACATACGGAAATTCATATCAGCTTACGAGCAGTAACAATAATGTTCTGATGAACAGAATTTCAGAAGTTTGCAGAAATCACGGAATTATGTTCGGAGTTGAAAATGTGTTTTCGTATTTGCATAAGTTTGAAAGCAAAACCGAACAGCTAAGTCTGTTTGACGGAATATAGAAAAATAAAAAAGATATACGGCAGAAAATTTTACCGTATATCTTTTATTTTTTAAGTATTCACTGTTTTACAAATGTGATTTCATAGTCGTTATATTTAAGCACAACAGCCGAAATTTTACCGTTCTTTTGTGTGAGTGCAGCGGAAGTATTTGTTCCGTCATCAAATGACAAATTGACTTTGTCCGAAGCTGACACGGTATATTTTCCGCTGTGAGTTCCGTCATCCGGACTTCCCGGCGAAAGCCATAAAGTAAAAGTGCCGTCATCGGAAAATGACATAGAGCCCTGATAAGCGCTGTAATTTGTGTTGTAAACCTCACTCATTTCAACCTCATCACCGCTCGCATTCTTAGCACCTTCGGGAATCCATGCAGATGAGGTAAGCTCGGCGGTTACTGACGGTGAAAGCACATTAACGGCAACGATTGCCGCAATGATAAATATGCAGGCGGCAATAACCGATGAAACAATTGCTGTCGTTTTCTTTTTCTTATTCTTCTTTTTTACAGCCCTGTTAGCCTCAAATTTTGCATAGTCAGGCTTTTTAACAGATTTTTTACTCATTTAATCACCGATATTTTACTTAAAGGATACAATAATTCCGCCGTAGTTTACGGTAATTTCAGCAGGAACATCACCGTTCCATTCGGTTACGGCAGCAATAACATTTTTATCGTTGGAATATGTTATTACAACGGAGTCGCCCTCAACGATGTACGCACCCGAATTTGCCGAGGCACTTGTGATTCCGTCAATAAATGTTCCGTCCTCATTAAAAGTAAATCCGCCGCCTGAATAAGCAGAGCCGAAAAGATCTCTCAAAGAATATTCTTCAGAAGAATTTTCATCCTTTGCATAGTACGGAATAAGAGTTGCACTGAATTTTGGCTTTTGCTTCTCTCCGCTGATTGTCGGAACAACAATTTCATTGTCATTTGAAGATGTTTCGGCTGTGTATCCCTGTTCTGTCGGCTCTTGTGAAGCTTCACCCGATTTGGTTGCAGGCTGTGTGGTTTCGGATACAGAGTTGGAAACATTCTGTGTTGAGTTTGTATTATCGGCGGTTGTCGAAGCAGCCACAGTCGGTACTGTTGTTGCCGAATTATTATTTTTACCCGAAAGATTCATAAACAGGATAACCGCACCTGCAATTACTGCAACAAGTACAACAACACAAATAATTATTATCAATGATTTTTTTGAACTTTTAACTGCGTGTTTACCGCTCATTTTGCGTTCTTCCTTTCTTCAGCCTCTTTTTTTAGCTTTAAAAGATAACTTCTTTTCATCATTTTTCCGTTATAGAAAATAAATTCATCACCGTCAGCCGATTCATCAATTTCGAGATCCGAATAATCTTCTGCAACAGGCTCTTCATCATCACGGAACTGACCTTTGCGTCTGTTCTCCATTTTCTTATCAATTGTCTTGCTCTTTGAATCCCTGTCAACAATCATTGAATACATATTCTTATAAACTGCAGAATTGATTATAAAAGATAAAATTGACGGAACAATGAACAATGCAAGAACAATTGTGAAAATGATGAGCAGTACCGGAGTAAAACTGCACATAAGCACCGTTGCGCAAACAAGGAATAAAATAAAAATTCCGAAAACTGCAAACAGATTGTGTTTAAGCTCACCGATTGTCATAAGTGCGCTGTTTTTGTAAATATCCTTCATCTTGATATCAAAAGTAACCGTCATAGGCGGAACATAGAAGAACATAAACAGAAAGAA
>OLSP01000481.1_pt1 | contig 40011 bp, 29 predicted proteins | sample 1672941 | NCBI WGS metagenome assembly OLSP01 (sample SAMEA3136739, study PRJEB25190) | human gut metagenome | reverse complement strand
CTATCTGGATACGTCCGCCTCCATGGGCTTTGAACCGGAGAAGGGCTTCGCGGCGCTTCGGATGGCCGCCGCGCTGGGCTATCTGTCGGTGTGCAACATGGACAGCGTGTCCTTCCGGCTGCTGTCCGGCACGCGCTGCACAGAGCTGTGCCCCCGAATCAGCGGGCGGGAGTCGTTCCTGCGCGCGGGCGAGAAGCTCGACGCGCTGCAATTCGCGGGGGAGACCGACCTGTATGCGTGCATCCGAAACGATCCGAATCCCGGCGCGGACGACGGCGTGACGTTTATTCTCTCCGATCTGCTGACGGACAGCGACTGGCGGGCGGCGGTCGATCTGCTGCTGAGCCGCCGCCGCGAAGTGATGCTGATTCAGGTGCTCTCGCCGGCGGAGCTCGATCCCCAGCTGAGCGGGAGGCACACCTTCTGCGACGCGGAGGAGACGGGCGCGCGTGTGTCCCGCCTGACGATGGACGTTGACCGCGACACGCTCCGGGCATACCGGGAGACGGTGCGCCAGTTTCTGGCGGAGACCCGCCGCTTCTGCGCGGCGCGCGCGGTGCCCTATATGCTGATGCGCAGCGACGAGCGCGCGGAGGAAGCACTCAGGACGAAGGGCTGCATGGAGGAACTGATCCGATGAGTTTTGTATATCCTGCGGGGCTGTGGGCGCTGCTGGCGCTGGGTGCGTTCGCCGCGGTGTGCCTGATTCGGCATCGCTCGGAGGTGACGCCCGTATCCAGCACATACCTCTGGCGGCTGTCCGAACAGCGGCGCAAGAAAAAGGGCTATTGGCGCACGCTCAAGCGGTCGCTGTTTTTCGCGCTGCAATTTTTGGCGCTGGCGCTTTCGGCGCTGCTGATCGCGCAGCCGATCATGCCCATGCCCGGTTCGGGCGTGAACATAGCGGTGATTCTCGACGCTTCGGCGAGCATGCAGATGGCGGACGGGAGCGGACAGACGCGCTTTGCCCGCGCGGTGGCGGCGGCGGAGCGCGACATGGACAGGCTGCCGTGGGGCGCGAGCGTGACGGTGGTGCTGGCCGGGGACGAGGCGCGCGTTGCGGCGGATCACGTCAGCGGCGGCGCGGAGCTTCGCGCGGCGCTGGAGGGCGTTTCGTGCGGCTGGGGCGCGGGCGACGTGGCGGGCGCGGCGGCGCTGTGCCAGCAGATGCTCGACGAGGGCGGCATTTCGGACGTGCGGCTGTACACGGACGCGTCGTATGCGCAGGCGGAGGGGCTGGAGGTTGTCTCCCTGCGCGGCGGGGACGAGTGGAACGTGAGCCTCGGCGCGCTGGAGACCAGCGGGTCCATCTACGGCACGGCGTTTGAAACCACGGTGCAGAGCTTTGGCCGAAGCGCGGATGTGAGCTTTGAGCTGATCGTTGACGGCAAGGCGCGCGGCACGGAGGAAATCGAACTGCGCGTGAACGGGCAGAAGCAGACCGCGCAGACCGTATACTGCCCGGAGGGCGAGGCGCAAAGCGTGTCCCTGCTGCTGCGGCAAGTATATGATTTTACGGATGTGAGCGTGCGTGTCTGCGCGGAGGACGGCATGACGCAGGATAACGCGGTGCAGCTCAGCCGTCAGGCGGCCTGCCCGGCGCGCGTGCTGCTGGTGGGCGAAAACCCGTATTTCTGGCAGAAGGCGCTGGAGGCCTTCCCGAGGGTGGAGCTGACGACGGCGGAAGACTGGCGCGGCGCGACGCTCGAGGCATACGACGTCTACGCCTTTGACGGCTGCCTGCCGGAGAAGCTGCCGCAGGACGGCGCAGTCTGGCTGCTCAACCCGCCGCGTTCGCCGCGCGAGGTCGGCGTGGTGCTGGGCGAGCGGCTAATGGGCGCTTATGTGAAGGGCGCGCGGACGGATACGGAGCTGGGCGAGCGGCTGACGCGCGGCCTCGTGCTGCGGGATGCGGCCGTCGCGCGGTTCAGGGAGATGACGGCGCAGGGCGGGCTGGAAAATGTTCTGCTGTGCGGCGAAATGCCCGTGATGGCCGCGGGAACCAACGCGAACGGCTGTTTGCAGGCGGTGCTGCCCTTTGATATTCAGGAGAGCAATCTGCCGCTGCTGCCGGATTTCGTCGTGCTGGTCAACAACATGCTGGAGGCGAGCGCGCCGACGCTTTTGGACGCGGAGACGGTGGATTGCGGAACGCGGGTCTATCCGCAGCCGCATCCGCTGTGCAGCAGGCTGTTTTTGCAGACGCCGGATATGCGGCTGGAAGCGCTCGACCCCGCGCGGGCGGCAGACGGCGTTCGCGTGGACAGCCCCGGCAGCTATACGCTCATGCAGGAGGTGCGCGGGCAGCAGCAGGTGGTGCGTTTTGCGGCGCAGGTGCCGCAGGCGGAGAGGACGACGCAGACGCAGCCGGTCGATCAGCCGCTGACGCTGACGGCGGGCGGACAGGCGGAGAACGCCCCGGCGCATGCGCGCGTATTCTATCCGGCGCGCCTGATGGCCTTGGCGCTGCTGGCGCTGCTGCTGGCGGAATGGGGGATGTATCACCGTGAAAAGTATTGATCTGTTCTTTGCGCAGCCGTGGCTTCTGCTGCTGGCCGTTCCGGCCGCGGCGTTTGTGCTGCTGGCGCCGCGCCTGCTGCGCCGGGAAAAGGAAAAGAGTCGGACGGATCGCGCGGCGGCGATTCTGCGCGCAGTGGCCGTGGCGTTGCTGGCGGTCATCGCCGCGGGGCCGGGGGGAACGCGCTACCTGACCGAGCGGCAGACGGTGGTGCTGCTGGATCAATCGGCGAGCATGGAGCCCGTGCGCGCACAAGCGGACGCATGGGCGCAGGAAGCGAAGCAGGACGAGCACACGACGGTTTTGCCGTTTGCCGCGCTGGATGAAGCGGGCGCAATCGCTTCGGACGGGACGGATATCGCGGCGGCCATCGACGAGGCGGCTTCGCGCTTTGCGGGGCCGGGCGGCAGAAGGATCATCCTGATTTCGGACGGCGTGCAGACGCAGGGCGACGCGCTGACTGCGGCGCAGGCCGCGGCACAGGCGGGCGTTCGGCTCGACGCGGTGCAGATGAAGCCCGAGTTCCCCGCGCCGCAGGCGGAGCTGGCGGCGTTTGAGCTGCCCGCCGAGGCGATGGAAGGGCGGCACATGGAGGCGGCGGTGACGGTGCTGGCCGACACGCAGGGCGAGGCCGCACTGCGCATCTGGGACGGCGAAACGCTGCTGCATGAACAGCGCGTGGCGCTGACGGCGGGCAGGCAGACATTTGCCTGCGCCATCGAGGCCGGGGCGGTCGGCGCGCACACGCTGCGCGCGGAAGTGGCGCTGCCGGGCGACACGATTGTGGAAAACGACAGCCTGACGGCGACGATGAACGTCAGCCGAGGGGAAAAGGTTCTGCTGGTGGACGGAACGGGCGCGCAGGCGCAGCAGCTTGAGCAGCTTCTCCGCGCGGAAGGCGTTCAGGTGGCCGTGACCGACCCGAAGAATGTGCCCGAAAGCGTCGATGCGCTGTGCGAATACGGCCTGACGGTGCTGATGAATGTACATGCGGGCGACCTGCCGGAAGGCTGGGACGACGTGCTGCGGCAGGCGGTGGAAGACCACGGGCGGAGCGTGCTGACGACGGGCGGCGAAAACACGTACCTCTACGGCGGCATGAAGGATTCCGGCTACGAGGCGCTGCTTCCGATTCGGATGAGCGTGGAGGAAAAGGAGAGCGTCGATCCGGTGGGGCTGATGCTGGTTATCGACACGACGGATTCCATGACGCGCGAATCCATCGGCGTGCCGATCGACATGGCGAGGCGCGGCGCGATCAAGTGCGTGGACGCGCTCAACGGCAACGACTACGCGGGCGTCATCACGTTTTCAGACGACGCGCAGATGCTTGTGGAAATGACGGCGATGGGGGACAAGAAGCCGGTGCTGGACGCGATCAACAGCATCGAAACCGCTGACCCCAACAAGCTGACGCGATTTACCGGGGCGCTGCGTCTGGCCTGCGACACGCTCAAGGCGTTTGACGGCACAAAGCGCAAGCACGTGATGTTCATCACCGACGGCAGCCCGGCGGACGCGCAGGCGGGCTTTGAGCAGATTGCCAAGGAGATGCGCGCAAACGGCATCACGCTCTCCACGATCGTCGTGGGGCGGCTGGTCAACGTGGTCAACATGCTGGAAAATCTCGCGTATATCGGCGGCGGCCGCTGCTATCTGGTGGAAAGCGGCCGGGACCTGTCGGATATCATGTCGGTGGATTCGGTGCTCTCGCAGGTGGAATACACGGTCAAAGCGCCGTTTAAGCCCGAGCGCGGCGCGTATGACGCGGCCTTCGCCGATGAAGAGGAGATCGTGCAGCTCTTTGGCTATGTGCGTGCGACGGCAAAGGGCGACGCAGATGTGATCCTCAAAACGCCGGAGGGGCGGCCCATCTACGCGGTGCGCAATGCCGGAGCGGGCAAGGCGGCAAGCTGGATGAGCGACCTGAGCGGCGAATGGTCGCGCACGTGGTACGCCAGCGAGCAGGGAAAGCGCATGATTCAGAAGATGATTCACGGCCTGCTGCCGCAGACGCTCTCGGCGGTTGACGAATCGAAGACGCAGACGCGCCCGAGCGAGTACGATCTGCTGGACAGGCCGGACGGCGGCGCGCTGCTGATGGAGATGTGCGCGCGAACGGGCGGCACGGTCTTCTCCTCGTGGGCGGATGCGCAGGCGGTGGAACTGCCGCCGGTGGCGCAGCCGATTGACCCGACGCTGCCGCTGTCCATGCTGGCGATGGCCTGCTTGCTGGCGGATATTCTGCTGCGCAGAACAAAGGCCATGCGGCGATAAAAGAATGGGGAAATAAAGAAAAAGCCGATGCTGCTCCCGCGTGGAGCGGCGTCGGCTTTTTGCGGAGAATTGTTTTTGGCCTGCTTTATTGCAGCCTGGTCTGTTCGGTATTGGAAAGTTTGGACAACACCATCACCGTCTCCACCGCCCCTGTCCAGCAGAACATATCGACGCACTGAACATTTTCGGCGGCGTACCCGCCTTCGGTGAGCAGTTTGGCGTCGCGGGCGAGGGTCGGCGCGCCGCAGGAAACATAGACCACGCGCTTGGGCGCGGCGGCGATAATGGCCTGCAAGACGGCGGGATCGCAGCCCTTGCGCGGGGGATCGAGCACGATCACATCCGGGCGGAGGCCGTTTTCCACCAGCTTGGGCAGCAGCTCCTCGGTTGCGCCGACGTGGAACTCGGCGTTGGCAATGCCGTTGCGCGCGGCGTTTTCATTCGCGTTCTGAATGGCTTCCGGCACGATTTCGATGCCGATGACTTTTTTGGCCTTCTGCGCCAGCAGCAGGGAGATCGTGCCCGCGCCGCAGTACGCATCCACGACGGTTTCGGCGCCGGTCAGGCCGGCGTATTCCAGCGCGAGGCCGTAGAGTCTCTCGGTCTGTTGGGGATTCACTTGGAAGAAGGAGAGCGGCGAAACGGAGAAGCGAAGGCCGCAGAGCGTGTCCTCCATGGCGGCTTTGCCCCAGAGAACGCGGATGTCCGTGCCCAAAATGACGTTGGTGCGGCGACTGTTGACGCTCAGGCAGACGCTGCACAGGCCGGGGACGGCGGCGCGCAGCAGCTCGATCAGCCGACTGGCTTTCGGGATATCCGCGCGGGTGACGACGATGACGACCATCAGCTCGCCGGAGGTCGTCGAGCGGGTCATAATATGGCGGACGAGGCCGCGCCCGGTCTGCTCATCGTAGGCGGGGACGCTGTTTTCGCGCATCCAATTCAGGACGGCCTGCGTGGCCTTGGCGGAATCCTCGCCCTGAATGGCGCACCCGTTTTCGGGCAGGGGGATGAGATCGTGGCTGCGCGGCGCGAAGAAGCCGCAGGCAGGCGCGCCGTCCGTCTGCGCGACGGGGTATGCGCCCTTATTGCGGTAGCCGAAGGGATGCGCCATGCCCCAAACGGGCGGAACCTCGATGGAAAGCCCGCCGACGCGCTGGAGGAGATCCTGCACCTGCTGGCGCTTGAAGGCAAGGGAGGCCTCGTAGGTCATGTGCTGGCAGACGCAGCCGCCGCAGCGTTTGTAGATGGGGCAGAACGGCTCGGCGCGGCTGGGGCTCTTTTCCAGCAGCTTTTCCACGCGGCCAAAGGCATAGCGCTTTTCCGGCTTGACGATGCGCACCAGCGCGCGTTCGCCGGGCAGCAGACCGGGGACAAACACGGCCATGCCCTCGTGGCGGCAGACGCCCTGCGCATCCTGACCGAAGGCGTCGCAGGTCATTTCAAAGCATTGGTTTTTGGCGAGCATGGAGGATTCTCCTTTTCGATAAGAATGGGGCTGTTGCGCATGAACAGCCCCACGAAATGTTGAAATTACAGAGAGTTAATCATGTTGTACAGCGAGAGGTTGAACTCGCGCTTCTGCTTGAGCGCCTCGATGATCGGCAGGTAGTACACACGGCCATCCTTGATGCCGATGACCTGATTGCCGATGCCGTTGCGCAGCAGGTTGACGGCGAGGTTGCCGGCCTCGAAGGCGAACCAGCTGTCGTAGGCGGACGGCGTGCGGCCGCGCTGGGTGTAGCCGAGCACGGTCGGGCGCGCCTCGCACTTGCACTTGTATTTGAGCAGCAAGGCGAGCTTTTCGGTGCTGATCGGGTCGTCCTCGTGGATGCCCTTCGCGCCGTTCTCGATGAGGTAGCGGCGCCAGTCGGCGGGCTGCATGGCGTCCCACGCGCCTTCGGCGACGACGACGGTTGCGCGCGGGTTGCCCATGTCGATCAGGCGGGAGAGGCGGTCGGCGGCCTCCTGAATCGACCACGGCACCTCCGGCACGAGGCAGATTTCCGCGCCGGAACCGGCGGCGGCCTTCAGGGCGATATCGCCGCAGTGACGGCCCATGACCTCCACCACGCCAGGACGGTCGTGGGAACGGCTGGTCGCGCGGATGGCGCGGATATCGTCGATGCAGGAGTTGACGGCGGTGTCATAGCCCAGCGTCATCTCGGTATAGGCGAGGTCGTTGTCAATCGTGCCGGGAATGCCCACGCAGGGGATGCCCAATTCGCACAGTCCCATCGCGCCGTGATAGGAACCGTCGCCGCCGATGACGACGACGCCCTCGATGCCCATCTCGCGGATGTTGTTGGCCGCGTGCACGCGCATTTCCGGTCGTATGAAATCAAGGCAGCGCGCGGTGCGCAGGTAGGTGCCCGGCTGATCGGCGATATCCAGAATGGTATCCAGATCCAGCTCGACCATGTCATCCTCAATATGGTGGCTTCGGCAGAGCGTGCCGTTATAGCCGCGCTTGATGCCGATGAGGGACATGCCGTAATAGCGCGCGGATTTGGCGACCGCCATGACGGCGGCGTTCATGCCCGGGGAATCTCCGCCGGAAGTCAAAACACCGATACGACGCATAAAGAATATGCCTCCTTCATAAATTGGATGAAAAACGCGCGGATGCGCGGAAATCAGCGAGGGATCGCAGGCCGGAACGCCTGCGGCAAAACCCCAATTTGACTTTATTATACGCTGTTTTGGGGCTGGAAGTCAAGAAGGGGGAACAAGAAGGGGGAAAATCATATTAAACCGTAAAAGATGAAGCGTAAAAAACAAATCGAATGCGATTGACAAAGGGATGATAGACAATTATAATGAACACAATAAATGGAATTATAACGAAAAGAGGGGATCAAGCAGTGAGAAACAAAGGGAAACGGGCAATGCTTGCGCTGATCCTGCTTGGCGCGCTATTTCTGCTCTCCGGCTGCGTGCGGGAAGGGGTAAGCATCGTCGGCGTGGAGCCGGGACAGCCGGGCCCCGTGAGCGGGCAGCTGCGGATTTTGTTTGCGATGACAGTGTCGACAGAAACGCCGCCGAAGCCGAATTTAACCATAAAAGAAGTATCGTTGAGTGACGACGTTTCGTTCACAATCACGAATGAGGATACCAAACAGTCGATCGTGGTAAACAATCCGACGATTGATCAGGATCCGGCATTTTCGTATGCACGGTTTAACGAACAGGACATAATGGTGGAACATCAGCTGGGCATCCTGATTCCCTACACGTTAAAGCCGGGGCGTTATCGGGTGACGAAGGTGACAGGCAAAGTATGGTATACGTCAATCGGAGGCGGCAAAAGTTCTGAATCTTTACGCATAGGGGAGGAAGACGATACCAGCTTCACGATTGCGGCTCCCACCCCCGCGCCGACCGCCGTGCCGGATACGTCCAATCTGCCGAAAACGGGCGACGGCTCGTCGCCTGCGCTGTGGCTGGCGGTCTGTCTGGGCTGCGTGGTGGCGGTCGCGCTGCTGCTCAGAAAGCGGAGCGCGCGGTAAAATGGCGGCGAACGAGGCGGAGTTTCGGCGATAAAGTGGGAATATCCGCTTTTTACAGGAAATTCTTCTTGACTTCACCGCGGCCGGTGAAGTATACTATAATCGCTTTCGCATGGAACAACGTGCCGCCTGCCGCGGCGCGATTCTACATTTGTTCAAATTCACCTGATGATAGGAGTGTGTAACAATGGCATCGTCTGTCAGAACTTATCAGCCCAAGAAGCGCCAGCGCGCGAAGGTGCATGGCTTCCGTTCCCGTATGTCCACCAAGAACGGCCGCAAGGTTCTTGCCCGCCGCCGCGCCCGCGGCCGCGCGAAGCTGACCGTTTCCAATCCCGTCTGATTGATTTGACAATCAGCGCCCGCCAATCGGCGGCACCCGTTCCGAGGCTGCTCGGGGCGTTCGGTCCGGCCCGGCAAAGACCGGGAGCGGGCCTTTTTCTTTCATTTGCCGTTTTTGGCGTCAACCGAGGAGAGCGTTGTTAATTTGCAAAGAACTTACAGCCTGAAAAAGAACGCGCAGTTCAAATATGTGTATCGCCGGGGCGCGTCCGCCGGGGCGCGGGAGATGGTGATGCTCTACGTGCGCGGCCCGGTGCTCAAGGTCGGCTTTTCGGTGGGTAAAAAGCTCGGCTGCGCGGTGCAGCGCAACCGCATCAAGCGCCGCCTGCGCGCCGCCTGTGTGCCGCTGCTCCCCCAGATGAAGCCGGGGCTGTATGTGTTCATCGCCCGCCAGCCCGCCGCGGAGGCGGCGTTTGACAAGCTCAGCCGTTCCATGCAGTACCTGCTGCGCAGGCAGAACCTGCTTCTCTCCGACGCACAGAAGAAGCCGAGACCCGCTGAAAAGGCGGCGGATTGCCCGTGATCAAGCGTTTGCTGCTGCTGCTGATCCGCTTTTACCGGCGGTTTATCAGCCCGATGCACGCGCCCTGTTGCCCGTTTACGCCGACCTGCTCGACCTACGCGATGCAGGCTGTCGAGCGGCACGGCGCGCTCTACGGCGGCTATCTGGCCATCCGGCGGCTGCTGCGCTGCCAGCCCTTTTATAAGGGAAGCTTTTACGACCCCGTGCCCCCGAAACGAAGCCGAAAATCGAAAAAAACTGACAAAAAAGTCGTTTATCCCCCGGCGGGGAAGGCCGTTCGCCCAAGCGGACAGGCTGAGGACAATTCTTGACGCAAGGAGGACGTTCCGTCCATGAGTTTTCTCAATTCGCTGCTGCTCACGCTCATCAAAGCGCTGCACACGTTCATCAACAATTACGCGCTGACGATCATCGTCTTCACCATCCTGATCAAGCTGGTGGTCATGCCGCTCAACCTCAAGAGCCGCCGCTCCACCATGCGCATGTCGACCATCCAGCCCAAGGCGGCCGCCCTTCAGGCCAAATACAAGGATGATCAGGAGAAGCTCAACCAGAAGCTCCAGGAGCTGTATCGCAAAGAGGGCGTCAACCCGATGGGCTCCTGCCTGCCGATGCTCATTTCAATGGTCATCCTCTTCGCGATGTTCTACGCGCTGCGCACGTTCGCGAACGAGCAGCTGGTGTCTCAGCTCCTCACCTTCTACCACAACCCGGAGATTGACCCGCACACGCTGGTCGAGCCGTTCCTGTGGATCAAGAACCTGTGGATGCCCGACAGCCCGTTTGCGACCTACATGCCGGATGTGCAGTCCCTCCGTCTGGTGGATTACAAGGTCTGGAACGACGTGAGCGCCAAGCTCGTCGCCGACGGCGTGATCCCGCAGGCGCTCAGCTTTGCCGGCGCCGCCGATCTGACGACCTACATCAACGACGTCGTCACCCCGTTCATCAGCTCCGCGGCCTACGCGCCGTATATCGCGCCGGTGTCGGGTCTGGGCAACCTGAACATCCTCGGCCTGATCCGCTTCTCCATCTATCAGGAGGGCAACGGCTGGTTCCTGCTGCCGATCCTCTCCGTCGTTTCCCAGATCTTCATGCAGAAGCTGACCATGAAGAGCAGCCCGATGGATCCGTCTCAGGCGGGCAGCCAGAAGATGATGATCTACGTGATGACCTTCATGTCCCTCTACTTCTGCGCCAGCTACAACTCCGCGTTCGCCCTGCATTGGGTGGTTTCCAACATCTACGCCATCGTCGAACAGATTTGCTTCAACAAGTACTTTGAGCAGCAGGACCGCAAGGCGGCCAAGGCTGAGGAGGTCGGCATCTGATGAGAATCAAGGAATTCACCGGCAAAACGACGCAGGAGGCCATCGACAACGGTTTGGCCGAGCTGGGCGTCACCATTGCCGACGTGCACGTGGACGTGCTTCAGGAGGGCGCGAAGGGCTTGTTCGGCCTGTTCGGCAGCAAGCCCGCCTGTGTGCGCCTGACCGTGATGGAGGATGAGCGCGAGGACGATCACGGGCTGAGCGATCTGCTGGGCAGCTTCAGCCTGAACGAGCAGAAAAAGAAGTCCGCGCCGAAGTCCGCCGCGCCGAAGGCCGAAGCGCCCAAGCCGGAAGCGAAGCCGGACGCGCCCAAGGCCGAGGCGAAGCCGGAAATGAAGCCGGAGAAGAAGCCGGAGAAGAAGCCGGAGGCCAAGCCCGCCGCGCCGAAGGCCGACGTCAAGCCGGAAGCGCCCAAGGCCGAGCCCAAGCCGGAAAAGAAGCCGGAAGCGCCCAAGCCGCCGCGCGAGCGCAAGCCGCGCCCGGCGCGCCCCGCCCGCGAGGAGAGCGAGAAGCGCGATTTCGCGCCGATGGTTCCCGCCGAGACGTTCGCGCCGACCGAGCCGCCCGTCATCCATCCGGAGGACACCCCGGCGGGACGCGCGCAGAAATTCCTGATGGACGTGACCGACCGCATGGGCGTCAAGGTGGACGTCTATGTGGACGACAGCAAGGCGGATAACCTTTCCATCCACATGATCGGCGACACGCTGGGCATCCTCATTGGCCGCCGCGGCGAGACGCTGGACGCGCTCCAGTATCTCACCAGCCTGCAGGTGAACAAGGGGCGCGAGGGCTATATCCGCGTCACGCTGGATACCGAAAATTACCGCGCCAAGCGCGAGGACAGCCTGCGCCGTCTGGCGCAGCGCATGGCCAACCGCGCGGTCAAGACCGGCCGCAAGGTTGTGCTCGAGCCGATGAATCCCTATGAGCGCCGCGTGCTGCACACCGCGCTGCAAAATCACCCGGCCGTGACCACCCATTCGGAGGGCGAGGAGCCAAACCGCCGCGTGGTCATCATGCTCAAAAACCAGCCGGAGCGCCCTGAAAAGAGCGCCGAGAAGCCGCAGGGCGAAAAGCCGAGCCGCAGCCGCCGCAGCCGCCGCCGCGGCCCGCGCAAGCCGGTGAACCCGGCGGAAAATCAGACTGCGAACGAACCGCAGGAAACCGTTGCCGCGCCGGAAAGCCCGGCTGCCGTCGATGTGCTGGGCGTGGAGGAGTAATCCTCCCCGCCTTTTTTCAAATCAAAAGGATGAGGAAAATTATGTCTGAACAGAAACGAGAAAACGGGCTGCTCGTGCGCGGCCAGAGCCTGATTCGGGATATCATGCTGGCGGTGTTCGGCAATGAAGCGCTGTTCCTGATCGTGACGTTTTTATACGCGACGCTCGGGGATAGCGCCATTGTGGCGTGGTATCGCGAGCCGATGAGCCTGCTGTACGGCTATATCGTCATCCCGTGGGGCGCGGCGCTGTGCCTGCTGCGCTTGCAGCGGCGCGCGTCCTCGCTCGAACCGGCGAGGGCGGACGTGGTGACGCTCTTTGTGCTGTATCTCTGGATTCTGGTGCCGTTTGCGATTCGCTTCGGCTTTACGGGCAAGAACGTGACTGCGTGGCATGGCTACGCGGTGATGTTCTTCGGCATTTATGCGTCGATTTCCGAGAGAAAGCAGCGCGAGCGCGAAATGCTGATGGCGACGATGAGCGTATTGAGCGCGGTCTTCGCCTATGTATTCTGCGGGGCGCTTCTGTTCTGCGCGTGGAGCGGCACGATTTACGCCGCCGATCTGGGGCCGTTCGGCTTCGGCGCGGTCGAGGGATGGCTGTGCTCCGGCGTGCATTACAACATCACGGGCATGATTGTCATCAGCCTGTGCATGATGTGCGTGATGGGCGTGGGCTACCACCGAAACATCCTTCTCAAGCTTTTCTGCCTGATTCCGGCCGTGATGTCGATGGCGGTCATCGTGTTGACCCAGAGCCGCACGTCCCGCTATGCGCTGTTGGCCGTGCTGGCCGCCGCCGCGTTTGACGGCGTTCGCCGTGTGCTCTGCCGCCGGAATGTCGCGGCGGGTCTGCTGGCGGCGGTGCTGGCCGGTGCGGTTGTGCTGGGCGGCGGCTATTGGGGCGCGGACAGGATGACCCGCGCGGCGGTTGCGCACTACAACCAACTGGCGTATGACGCGGCGCTTCAGGCGGCGCTGGCCGAGCAGGCGGAAGCGCAGCAGGCCGAATTGAGTGCCGAAGAAGTGCCGGAAGCGCAGCCGGTCGAACCGAGCGCCGAGGAAACGATGGCGGAAGCGTCGGTCGAGGCGGCTGAACCGCCGGCGCAGGAGGCAGCCGCCGAACCCACAGTGCCGGAAATTCAGGTCAGAAAGATACGGGCGCGCGTGCTGGCCAACACGGATGGCTCGTTCAGCGATCGAACCGATATCTGGCGCGCCGTCTTCATGTTCTGGCGCGATAACCCGAAGATGATGATGATCGGCAACGGCGTCAACCAGACGGGGCACAAAATCGGTCAGTATATTTCCTGGACGGACGGCATAGCCGTTCACAATGCCTACCTGCAGTGGGCGGCCGATTTCGGCCTGATCGGTCTGGTACCGCAGATCGTCTTCCTGGCGATTGCGGTCTGGCAGACGATTCGCGTCTTCTTTGCGCCCAAGCGGCCGCGCGGCGCGCTGGGGCTTTGCATGATGACGTTCGCCAGTTTGCTCATCGGCATGATGGAGAGCGCGACGCTCAGCGCGATGCTGCCCATCAACCTGATGTTCATGTTTGCGCTCGCGCAGCTTTCGGCCATGAGCCGCGACGTTGCGAAAAAATAAGAAAACAACCGCCGACACCCAAAGGGGGCTTTCTCGATGAAACGACAGGCTTGTATGCTGCTGTGCGCCGGGCTGCTTGCGCTGGGCGCGGGCGCGCTCGCGCAGACGGCGACGTATGTTTTTCCCTACGAAGGATTCCGCTACACGCAGCGGGAGGATGAAACCGTGCTCACGCAGACGAATCTGGGCGAGCACGAGGCGCTGCTCAAGTCGCTGGGCACGAGCAGCGAGGCCGTGCTGGCCAGCTATGTGGCCTCGGGCATTGTGATGGAGGTCATCCCGGACGACGGCGGGCAGATTGCCGTCAGCGTGACGGACGCGGGAAAATTCGACGATGTGCAGGATATGGACAAGATGACGCAGGAGCAGCGGCTCGCGTTTCTGGCGCAGTTTGAAATGAGCGGCCTGTATGAAACCTGCGCCTATGTCGATACCGCGCCCGCCTGCGTGCGCCTGACCAGCTCGGCCATGTATGCGTCCATGCCGGTGTACAGCCTGCGCTACGCGACGCTGCATCTGGGCAAACTGTATATGATCGAGCAGACCATCGTGGGCCGCGAACCGGACGAGGCGGACGACGCGCGCATGGAGCAGCTCCTTTCAGGCATGAAGCTGCTTTCCTCGCTCGGGCAGGCGACGCCCACGCCGCAGGCCACGGCCACGATGCAGCCGACCGCCACGCCCGATACTTTTTACTGATTTTTATTCTTCCAAAGAATTCCAGCCTTGTGCTTTTAGTTCGACTTCGCCTCCATCACGACCTACCAAGTAGTTACCGAGATCGGGTTTTGTAATATGACCGATTACTTTAACACCTTTCATTTCAGATACTTTATCATGATCAGTGAGAGGAACAGTGAAAAGTAATTCATAGTCTTCACCACCATTTAAAGCTGCAGTTACCAAATTCATATTAAATTGTTCAGCCATTGCAGCCGTTTGATAATCGATAGGAATTCTATCTTCATATACGCGACATCCGACATTACTTTCTTTTGAAATATGCAAAAGTTCGGAAGACAGACCGTCTGATATGTCCATCATTGCTGTAGGGATAATCCCCGCATGACGAAGCATCTCTATAATATCTTTACGAGCTTCCGGCTTCAATTGACGTTCCAACAGATATTCTTTGCCTGTAAAATCCGGTGTGAAATCTTTTTCACCTTTAAATATCCTTTTTTCGCGTTCTAATAATTGCAATCCCATATAAGCAGCTCCTAAATCCCCGGAAACACATATCAAATCCGTTTCTTGGGCTCCACTGCGAAGAACAACTTTGTCTCTTTCTCCTTCCCCAATACAAGTGATACTGATGCAAAGCCCTGTTAAAGAAGCAGAAGTGTCTCCTCCGACAATATCGACTCCATATACATCACAGGCCAACTTTAGCCCAGCATAAAAATCTTCTACATCCTCAACAGAAAAACGTTTGGAAATACCAAGTGATACAGTGATCTGCTTAGGCTGGCCGTTCATGGCATAAATATCGGAGAAATTTACAACAGCCGATTTATATCCGAGATGTTTTAAAGGTACATAAGTCAAGTCGAAATGAATACCTTCCAATAATAGATCGGTGGTGACAAGCACTTGTCTATCCTCATAGGAGAGGATTGCCGCATCATCGCCTACGCCCTTTATCGTACTATTATTCTTTATTTCAATCCTGTCAGTTAGGTGGCGAATCAAACCGAATTCGCCTAATGTTGATATTTCTGTCCTGTTACTCATATTTGTTTTGTAATATATTATTTTTGGGAAATGTGATAATATGTTTTTTTATTGTCTCATTAAAACTCTGCTCATTGTAAAACCTGATTACAATCGGTAGATAATATAAATATTTCTTCCAACTTTCCGGAACAAGAGGACTGTTTTTTAAACGTGCTGCATCTTTTTCTGTTACTAAAATCAATTTTCCAGGTGAAGTCATCTTTTCGAATATCACATCCAATTTCTTGAAATCTGACTTGCTAAACGTATGATGATCAGGAAAAACGACCGGCAACACTTTATTTGAATACTTTTCTGCCTCACGAATAAATGGAGTGGGAACTGCAATACCTGATATCAACAATATATCATCTTCTTTTCCAATATTTTTATGGTTTAAGAAACGAGCTTCCGAGGGGAATACAGGTTTGACTTCTCCATAAACGATGCTGGTAAAAAAAAGTAACTGGTGAGCCCGCAACTTCATATTTTCTTCAATAATACGAAAATCGATCGGCTTCATATCTTCGTCGCATTTAGTAACAACCACGATATCTGTTCGGTTTATATTACTTATCGGTTCTCTCAGGTGTCCGGTAGGCATTAGTTTATCATTATAAAATAAACGATGGTAGTCACTCAACACGATCGAAAGGGAAGGGTGCACATATCTATGTTGATATGCATCATCTAACAGAATTACTTCAGGTCTGTCTTTTTCAGGGAGGGATAAAAGATTTTGAATCCCCCGGCGGCGATTAGCGTCGACAGCGACAAGTATATCCGGAAATTTATTTTTCATTTGAAAAGGTTCATCTCCGATCTCCAAACTGGAACTTTCAGAATCAGCAAGAATAAACCCCGATGTTTTTCTTTTGTACCCTCGGCTTAATACTGCAATGCGATATTTATCTTTCAGTAAACGTATGATATATTCTGTATGGGGAGTTTTACCCGTTCCTCCTACAGATAAGTTTCCTATGCAGATCACAGGAATAGAATATTGTTCGGAATGTAAAATACCCCAATCAAAAAGTCGATTTCGCAACCATATCCCAATTCCATATAAAAAGGAAAGGGGAGCCAGGTAGGAATTAAGTTTTATTTTGTCATTTTTTTGCATGTAACTTCTTATCTGCTGACAAATATAGTTAACTTATCGGTGGCTGTCTGTTTTTTATTTGTTTATTTCAAAAAGAAGATACAATTTGAATCTCTTTGAAAGATAAGTTTGCGTTTATTCTGAAATATTTTCAGGGAGTTTGTGACTATACACATTTATTGTAGAATTAAGTCAATATCCGGATAAGATATCCGTCGTATCTTTGTTGTCTTCTTGATAATCTCTTGTAAATTATATACTTTTGCATTGTCCCAATTAACATGCTATGCCATGAATGTCAAAATAGAAGAAAGCTGGCGAAAACGCCTTCAGGAAGAATTTGATAAACCATACTTTGAGCAGTTGGTCACATTTGTCAAGAACGAATACAGAAGCGCCCATGTGCTTCCTCCCGGACACCAGATCTTCCATATTTTTAATGCCTGTCCATTCGAGAAAGTGAAGGTTGTTATACTTGGACAAGACCCTTATCCCAATCCGGGGCAATACTACGGAGTCTGCTTCTCCGTCCCGCAAGGAGTTCCCATTCCTGGATCACTGGCCAACATATTCAAAGAAATACACCAAGACTTAGGCAAACCGATCCCCACATCCGGCAATCTGGACCGTTGGGTAGAGCAAGGCGTGTTTCCTATGAACTCGGTCCTGACTGTACGGGCTCACGAAACCGGCTCACATCGGAATATGGGATGGGAAACTTTTACAGATGCAGTGATAAAGAAATTGAGCGATGGACGTGAGAATCTGGTATTCATGCTGTGGGGAAGTTATGCAAAAGAGAAGATCGCCCTTATCGACACCCATAAACACTTGGTGCTGACAACCGTGCATCCGTCTCCACGCTCTGCTGACCATGGTTTCTTCGGCTGTAAACACTTCAGCAAGGCGAATACTTTCCTCCAAAGCAAAGGTATTCAAAAGATTGACTGGTAAGAAGTACGAGTTCCGGACATCCGGGTGTAGCCATTCCGGACATCCGGGTGTGGAGAGCGGTAACATCCGGGTGTAGAAAGGCGGAAGATGGGCATGTTACCAAACTTTTCTGCTTGCTTTTCGTTCTTTTCCTACTTGTTTTAGTAAAAAAGGACCTTTATGTTGAGGGAACTATCTCCACACAGATGTATATCGGCACGGTTCCCTGCGTTTTTGTAAACAATACCGGCTACCCGTTTCAACGGCAGGTAGTGATACAAGTGTGATACAGGAATCCGGTATGTATCACTCCTTGCACACCATGTTTGTCAATGCTTGCAAAACAAAGTGTGATAGAGTGATAGAGAAACTGGATTATTGTGCAAGAGAGAACCGCAAACTGATACCGTAGTTTGAGTTTGAAGTCGGATAAGATGCACTCGATATCAACGGTTCATTGATCTGAATATCATAGAATGCACGGACCGTCAACGCACGGCTCAAACCGTAATCAGCCGAGAAGGAGATTGTCTTTGCGATGTTACCGCTAGTAGCCTGCGTCAGTTGAGTGTCGATTTTACGAATCAACGACTGCATCTTGTTGAACGAGAAATCGAGGCGAACGGTGAGGTCATTGCTGAAATCACGCGTTTTCTTCATCTTCAAAACCTTGTTGAACTCGGCATATTTGTAACCCAAACCGATCGTCACTTTCTTGGAAAGTGCTTCGACCAATTGGTAGGATGTCGTGTTCAGGCTTAAATTGCGGGTAGTCGAATAGTCCGCCCGAACCGTCACGTTATTCAACAGCGTCGCATCTGCACCCAACAAAGGACTAAACGCTTCGGTAAGGCTGACAGACGAAATCGAATAAGGAGACGATGGTGTCGGGTTATCGTTCAGAATCGACTGGATATATCCCAGTCCGTCCTGCCCGGCATCCACCCAATTCAAGAAGGATGTGAAAGCACCTACCGAATAAGAACAACGGTACTGGTGACTCAACGTCAAGCTCTTGAAATATTTCTTGACAGCCGGAATCTTGATCAAGCCGTCGTAAGTAACGCGCCAGTTAGGCAACATGCTCTTCAACGAAGGGAAAGCCGTCAAGCCTACCTTCTTCGGGTCCTTACCGGTATAAGCGGCCAGAAATGCAGGAATCAGGACATCCGCCGAATTCCGGTTGACACCGTTCACATTACCTGTTCCCGGATTATAAGGCATTCCTCCCAAGCTTTTATCATGGATAAAGCCCACATCCGGATATTTCAAGCCGGAATACTTGCTTTCGATACGTTGGGCAATGATCTCGCGGTTTGCCAACAACTTGTCAAAGGCTTTCGAAGAATAGTTATTCATAGCATTGCCACTGCCTCCGAATGCGCTTCCCAGCGCGATTGTCGTCATGGTAAAGTTTCCCCCCATAATCTCCGGCATACCTTCATACATAAATTGTATTTCCGTATTACGCGTATCGTTGCGAAGAGCCGTCAAGTCGATCTTCAATCCAGTGATCGGTTCGAGGTTCGCCCGTATATTCAGATTTTTCGTACTGGTCATGACTGCGGCATTCACGTCTCTCTCGGTATCCGTAATCAACCAGCCTTTTTCATATGCCTCGTCTATATAGCTACGACGCACGTCACCGAACGCAAAACCGATCCCCGGGGAAAGTCCGAATGAAGAACGTCCCTGGCCAAAGATATCACCGATCTCCGGACGGAAACCGGGCAGCATCATACCGGCAGAGTTCGTAAACTGAATATTGAAACGGCGCACCATCATCAAAAAGCGGGCACTATGTTCAACCGCCTTGTAAAGAAAATCCTCAGTAGGGGCCGGTCCCGGTATGATCGTCAACTTCAAGCGCACCGTGTCTTGGTTCAAAATCTTAACCTGTGCGAAGTTGATCGGCTTGAACTTGACTTTGTAGACACGCCCGTCCGTTCTTCTGGCCGTGATTTGCACCTTTTTCGTAAACATTCCATGCTCGACAACCGTAGCGCTGTCCGGACTCAAGACAATTTCTTTTTCCAATTTCGGCTTTTTCTTCTTCTCCGTTTTTTTAGCCGTAGTCCGGGTATTGTTAAACTTCTGGTTGATCTTCTTCAAATATTTGTTTTTGTTGTAGAGAGATAACAGGTTCAAGTTCGCCTGCAAATCGAACTGACGCTGGTTCTTGATCGTATTACCCATCTCGATATCTTCGCTTACCGTCGCTCCACGATCCCAGTTGTAAGTAGCATTGTAGCTCAAAGAAGCATTGGTCCAATCCAGAACCGGGATCAGCTGCAACGGCAACTGCCAGGTCGCCATAAACTGCTGGTCATACTTCATCGGGGTTCCCAGGTCAGCGATGCTCTTCTTCACGGAATCTTTCCATAACTGGTAACCGTCCGGGTTCAGTTCCTTATTCACCTGCACATACGGTTCTTCGATACGGGCATTCGTACCGGAACTGAACGTTATGTTCAGGTTATTCGTAAAAGCCCAGTTCAAACTGAAAGCACGGTCCCAATAGAAGTTCTGGCTGAATGTCACTGGTATATCGTTGGGGACACCTGTTGCCGCTCCTGTCAGGTCGCGTAATTTTATTTCGTAATAATTCCGCATCATGGCCGTCTGGAAGTTGATAGACGGGGCCACATTAAACGCCAGTTGTTTGGCATAGCGCGTATAGCCGTTGTTTTTCTTCAATAACTTATCGAATGGCTTGATCGGCTTGACATAAGGCACATAGCTATAGGCAAAATTAGCACGATAGTCTTTCGTCGTTTCATATTCCGTTTCCGGATTTTTCTTATCATTAATACTGTACGAATATCCGAGTGTAAAGTTTGCCGGATCATAAGGCATCGGATTCTTACTCTTGATATTCACACGCACATTATTAAACGAAACACTCTTGATAACCGTCCTATCTTGAGAATAATCACGGATCGAATCCTTCTCAGCCTTTGTTTCCGCCTTATCGATAGCATCCTTCAGTTTGACATCCTGATCCAGCGGATTGTATTTCGGATCATATGTTTCTTTCGAATAGGCATAATAGAACGGGATGCTGACTTGCGCCTTTTCCGGGAACAGCTTACCCAATTCGATAGAGGTCGCCACGTTATACTGTTTGAAGTCCTCCATCCGGCGTTCATTCAAAGACTGGTCAAGAGCACCAAAGCCGGCCGTTTCGATACGTCCGCCCACATTCACCGTTCCCAAGTCGGAAAGCGCAACATTCAAATTCGCATTAGCAGCCCACCCACCTTCTTCATTGAAGTCGGTCAGGCGCAATTCGTTCACCCAAACTTCCCCGCTCTTCAACTTATTACGCACGTTACGCACACCGATCATGACTGTCTTCACTTCGGAAAGACTCGGATTGCCTTTGACACGGATCGTATTGCCATCGTTGTCCGGATCCCTACCAGAATAGACAGTCTGGAAAGACACTCCATTCGTACCGGACCGTTTTTCCCGGTTACGCTCCAGTTTTAGGTCCGTCAAAATCTCCAAACGGAAATTCAACATGTTTTCTGCCGGCCAAACGATTTTCTGGTGTTCCGAATTGTTATAGTTATACTCCCCGTGCGGAGTCAATTTCAACGGTACTTCATATTCGTAATAGTTATTCTTATAGTCCGATCCCAGGCGGATAAAAACAGCGAGATCGCCATCTGCAAGATCGTTTACATCCAATTTCGGAGCCTCGGCATGTGTAAACAGTTGCAAGCGCTTATACTGCCGCAAATCATAATTCGTATTCTTATACACGGCACGTGCATCTTGAGCGGCAAGGTCCGTTATCTTTAAAGAAAGCGCCTGTTCGTTCTCCTGACGGATCTGAGGCTGGCTTGGATCCAGTACACGGCTGACGCCCGGGGGCAATGTATAGCTGACCGGATCCCTGTCACTGTTTTCCTCGATATTGACAGTCGAGACTTCCAATTTACCCTTCACTGCGGGCGGCATCTTCGGATCGGACAAATCCTGCTCGTAGGATCGCCATTCTCCGCGTACCAATTGCAGAGTACCGAAGCGCAACACGACCGATTCCTTAAATCCTGTCATATACATACGCATGAAACGAATCGTCTTGAAATCATTGATTGCCCCCACACGACGCTGGTATTGTTTTACCGGAATCTTAAATTGATACCAGGTAACGGATTCTGTCGTACCATCCGCCAATCTTACTGATGAAGTACGTTTATCCGCAATGAAGTTTTCACCGACAACCGTATCCTGCGGAGTTATCCTGACTTTGTATTCGAAATATTTTTCATTTTTATTCAGAGTATTGTCCTGATTGATGTCTTCTACATCAGGCACGGTCTTGGAAGAAGTGCTGTAGCGCTCGCCCGAATCGTTGATATCTTTCGAGTTTCCTTCCGTTCCATTATAGCGTTTGTAACGTGTTAAGATATCCACCTCCTGAGAATCATAGTCCGAACCACGAAAATAGTGGAACTTGTCACCGGCCGGATCAAAGAAAGGGGACAGCTGTAACGGATCGTTCTCCATCTCGGTTAGGGTTACCGCATTCAATTTCTGGCGTAATTTATTCAGATAATCCTGGTAAGCCGGATATTCCTTTTCTTCATCCGAGGATAAACCGTTCAGGCCGACATCCTGCAACAGACGTGCACCTGCCGTATTGTCGAAGGCATAAACTGTACTCTGCTGTTTTGGAACCTTACCCCAAACAGTATAATCGACCTTAGACGTATCGCCATCGATTGGCAATCCGTTTTCGAAGAACTTCTTTTCATCCTTCAATATGTCTTCCGATATCTCACCCAAATTAAAATACAGATCCCCCCCTGTTGTCTGACGATCATAAATGAACGGATCGAGCATCCAAAATTCGATATATTCGACATTCGCCGTCTCAAAGTCACTCTGGTCTATCTTTCGCATCATTCCACCGAAACGCTTTTCCGGGTTTTGCAATGTTCCGTCAGGATTAATATTATCGGCATCCAAGTTATACGGTCCGCGTTCCTGCGGATAGTAAGCCATGTTCAGAACTGTCAACGTATTACTTTCACTCATGCTTTGCTGCCGTTGCGGGAACAACTCTCTCGTCTCGATAGCACGGACATAATGGTTGGACAAATCTTTTGTCGTAATATATTTCGGACGCAAAGAAGAATTTTTACGCGTGAACAATCCGTCGATCGTGTACCAAGCGAGCAAAGCACGACTTTTCCCGTAATCGATATTATTGGTCAGCCCGGCTTCCGGGAACAATTGGGGCGTACCATCGTCATAAGGCACACTGGACAACTGCCAGGGATAAGGGTCGGAGAGGTCGAAATTGCTCTGTGTCGACTCGAAGTCATCCAGATACGAATATCCCCCCGTGTTCTTGTTTTCGTAATGCCCGGCAATCAAATGAGCGAACTCCGCATTGAAAGATATCTGGCTGGGTTTGCTTAGGTTCAGCAACGGCAGCTTGTCGAACATATTGGTAAGCCACTGACTCTCGCCCTTATAAGCCATATTGACACCCCAGAGCGTATTCTTTATCGCTTCGTCGCCCATCGTCGTCTTGGTGGTCAACGGCATTTCGGACATGTGCATGATGGTAGCGCCTACCATCAGATTCGGGTTGAACTGATAGTTCAAGTCCAATCCCATCATGGTCTTACGCTGCATGTTATAGGCTGTCTGGTTTTCCAGCGAGACACTGACCGGCGTGCCTGCAGAAATAATACTTTCGTTCAGGATCGTTACCACGCCGGAAGTATAGTCAACAGTATAATCTACATTCTCGGTTAATATCGCTCCGCCAGCCGTTACTTTCACTGAACCTCGCGCTACGTTGGAAGCTCCCAACTGTATCTCGGCACCCGAAGAGGCTTTGTATTCCCCCTCCAGTTTGAACTTATTCTTTTCAGCAATCTGTCTGGCGACAGTCAATGTCGAGTCGTAGAGTTCCTGGAATACATATTTGTCAGCAATCGCATCATTGTTAATCTTTTTACGCAGATAGGAGCCGAATGGTTCCACACTTGGAAAAATAATTTTCCCATTATCGGCAAGGACGGTCACACCTTCAATAAAGTCGTATATACCATCCGGATGCGGCTGATTGTTGGAATCATAGCTATCCAGGTTCAGCACTCGTAACAAGATTTGGTTGGCAATCGCCCCTTCCGGCAAATAGTTGACATACGTACCGGTTGTATCGCTTTGATACATGATATTCAACTTGAACTTCTCTTTTTGGACAGAGTAAGCTCCTAATGAATAGATATTTTTCATCATCAGGTCCCAAAAAGGCATATCAGGCGACATGGTAATTCCTTTCAACAACTTCACATACAGGCAAGAGGCAGCCGATGAAGGATTGTCAGTCGAGAACTCACCAACCTGATAAGTCTTTCCATCCGAATAAGTATAATTGTAAGCGACAGCCAATACCTCATCTGCCTGCAACTGTGTTTTCAGCGAGATATACCCCAACTTCGTATTGACCGTATATTCGGACGCATCCAGCAAACGAGCACTTTCCACTTCTTCATACTCCGTACCGTTAACAAAAGTTCCTCCCAACGCCTGATTTACCGTGCTGATATCACGAGCACCGGTAAATTGCTGGTTAAGGGTATTATATAATGTATTCGTATTATTATAGGGGATAGACAGCGCCCCCGAAGGAGAAACGACCGTCGTATTCGAAATATTATCATGCTCGGCCAGATCAGCAAAAGCGACCACGTTACGCGCCTGGTCATAAGTAGCCCGTTTGTTTGTCACCCAAACTTCCACCTTGCTAATCGTGACGGGAGAGGAAATCGTATTCAGGTTCTTCACCGCCTCATCATAGCGGTCGCGAAAATAGTGTGACAGGAAAAAGTGACGATTCTCGTCATACTGGTCAATCGTCAATTCGAAAGGTTTTGTCTGCACGCCCCCTTTAGAACTGACCGTTTTCGATTCCGACTCCTGCTGTGCAAACAACGCATTGACTCGCAGCTTCCCGAACTGGAGATCCGCTTTCATACCGAACAGGGCTGCTCCTCCGTTGATTAGGGAGTTACTGGTTGTCATACTTACATTTCCGGCTTCCAGCGACTTGATAATTTCATCTTCCTCCCCGGTATAAGCTAATTTCAGTTTTTTGGAGTCGAAATCAAAAGAGGTTTCGGTATTATAGTTCATATCGAAATTCACTTTGCTACCAACCGATGCCTGTACATTCAATTGAACATTCTCATCGAAATTAAAGAAGGTACGGTTACGAGCACGTTCCGGCAAAGAGGGATTTTTGGTTTTATTCTGCTTCAAGCCTAACTCCACTTCGGCCGAACCTTGCGTTTTCACCCGGACACCGCCCGGCCCAAAGATACGTTCCGCCGCACCGATATTGAACTGCATATCAGCTAAGTTGAACTGCTTATTAGCCGCCTTTTGAAATTCTTCCTCGTTTTTCTGGCGATAGTAGGATTGAACGGATTTTTGGAAACTATAATCCTGGTATTCCTCAGGGGTCAACGAAATAGGAGTAGTCAGATCGGCATCACCTAACTTGGTACGGACTACATACGTCCCGGTTCTGATATCATATTCGACCACTGATTTCACGTTATCCGGCGTCTTCAAGTCAGCAGGTGATTGCTTGGTAAGATCCTGATATTCTTCAGGGACCGTCTTAGCTACCGGAAAGCGGGTGCGCACCTTCGGCACCGTATCATCCGGAACGACCGGCTGTTCAGTATCCGGCAACGACATCTCATAGGCCAGAAAATCCGTATTCATAGAATACAGACCTGCACCAAACAGTAGAATTGTTATCCAGAGTATAAATTTCAGTGTCCTTCTCATGTTAATTGACAATTGACAACAGACAATGACAACCGACAATTCCAAATTCTCCTAAATTGCCAATTGCCAATTATCCATTGCTTAAAGCATTCTTAGGGCTGTTTTAATGACCTGCTCGACAGCCAGTGCAGGCGAACCTTTCAATATCAAGTTAACCGCCTTTTGCGAAGCGGCCTTCTGGAATCCAAGCATAACCAATGCCGCCACTGCTTCTTCTGTGACAGCACCACTGGCAGCGACAGAAGAGGAGCCACCTGTCACTGTCATTCCCTCTATCGGCTTTACCTTGTTTTTGAGATCAACTAGAATACGTTGAGCTGTTTTCAATCCGATTCCTTTGACTGACGTCAGAGCTGTTTCGTTCTTATCTGCAATCACCCGGATCAATTCGGATGGTGACAGGGAAGAAAGGATCATCCGGGCAGTATTGGGACCGACTCCCGACACGGAAGTCAACATCAGAAACAGTTCGCGCTCATCTTTTCCTGCAAAGCCAAAAAGCAAATGGGCATCCTCACGTATCACTTCGTACACGTAAATCTTCCCGGTCGGTTTCCCATTATAAAAAGTATATGTATTCAAGGAGATATTCAGTTCATAACCGATTCCGGCACATTCCAAGATCATCCTGGCCGGTGTCAGTTCTACTATCTCTCCCTTGATATATTCTATCATGTATCTTACGTCTTTATGATTCGCACCTATTATAACGCAAAATTAGACAAAAGCGTATATCCGAACTATCTTTTTTGGTATTATTGTTTCCAAAACCCCGGCAACAAGATTGTCAGCACCGTAAAGATCTCCAAACGTCCGACCATCATCAGAAAAGACAAGAACCATTTCGATACCACCGGAACATCAGCATAGTTTCCGACCGGTCCCAGACTACCAAGTCCCGGTCCAACGTTACTGATCGAAGAGATAGTAGCCCCGATCGTCTCCTCAAATCCTACCCCATCGATCATCAGCACCATACAGCTGACAAATATTAAAGCAATATAGGCAAAAGCGAACGCCAATACCCGGTGGACGATATCACCAGAAACAGCATGCCCGTTCATTCGTACCGGAATAATGGCATGTGGATGCGTCTGCTTCTTAAACTCATTAAAGAGGTTCTTGGTCAAAATCACAAAACGGCCCATTTTCAAACCTCCACAAGTAGAGCCAGCACAACCACATACCACCATCAGAACTAGCGCTAACAGCCAGAAAAACGGTCCCCACGGAATATAATCGACCGTTGCAAACCCACATGTAGACACCAATGTCACGACCTGGAATACCGTTTGCCTAAAAGCTGTACCAAAATCGTCCACAATTCCTTTATACATGATCCAGACTGTCGATATTGCCGTAATAATCAGTACGAACCAGAAAAACCAGCGTGTTTCTTCATCCGCAAATAACTTCTTGGGCCTACCGTTAAAAAAGAAATATATCAAAGTAATATTGGTCGCACCGATAAACATAAAAATCGTAATTGTATATTCGATATAGGCAGAGTCCCAGTAAGCGATACTGGCATTTTTCGTGGAATAGCCACCTGTAGAAATACAAGTGAGCGCATGATTGACAGCGTCATACAAGTCCATTGGACCCGCCCATAAAAGACCAATAAGGATAATGGTCAGGAACAAATAAACTCCCCACAGGCGCTTGGCCACCTGGGTAACACGCGGACGGAAACGTTCGTGCGTGATACCCGGAGTCTCGGCATTGAACATCTGGGTAGCCCCACCTCCGATAATAGGCATCAGCGCTACGGTAAACACGATCATTCCAATACCGCCCTGCCATTGCGTAAGGCTCCGCCAAAACAATATCCCGTGCGGAAGAGCTTCGATATCGGTCAATATGGTAGAGCCTGTCGTCGTAAAACCAGACATCGTTTCGAAATAAGCATCCGTCACATTATCTATATAGCCACCTAAATAGAATGGTAACATCCCCAAAAGGGAGAAAAGAGCCCAAGTTAATGTAACAGTCAGCATCCCTTCCCTGCGCCCGGCCGTATGTTCATTGGCTCGTAGTCCGATCAGCATAAAAAGGACTCCCGTTCCGAACATGATACCACTCGACTGAAGAAGCGGATAGAAGTCATTTCCTTCATATAAGAAAGCGACTGCCGTTGCAGCCAGCATAAACAACGTCTCAAGGATGAACATCATCCCTAACATCTTAATTATAAAACGAATGTTCAGCATAATATGCTATTAACAATTGACACATTGAACAGAGAAAAGAGACAACCCAGAGTTGTCCATTGACAATTAATTAAAGTAGTCCTCCAATTTACGCATAGCCGTATCCAAACAGAACACCACAACGTGGTCATAAGCTTGGATATGTGTATCACCCTTGATCATCATAGGCTCACCGTCACGAATCAATCCGCCCAACGTCAAATCTTTCGGAAGATTCAGATCTTTTACCTGCTTACGGGTAATTTTCGAATCGGGACGGGCAACAAGTTCCGCCACATCTGCATTGGCAAAAGTTAAACACTTCACGTTCGACACGTCTGCATCCAACAGGAATTGGTAGATATGGCTGGCAGCAATCAGTTTCTTATTGATAACCGAGCCGATGTCCATGCTCTCCGCTAAAGGTATGTAGTCGATATTTTCGATCTTAGCGATAGTCTTGAATACTCCGGCGCGTTTAGCAGCCAGACAAGCCAAGATGTTCGTACTCGAATTATCCGTCAGTGCGATAAATGCCTGTGCATCTTTGATCCCTTCCTGCATCAACAGATCGGTATCGCGTCCGTCTCCATTGATGATCAAGACATTTCCAGGGACAACCTCAGCTATACGGTGACTCTTTTCTTTGTTAGTCTCGATTACTTTTACACGGATATTGTTCGGAAGGTACTGGCAGGTACGGATCGCAATACGGCTTCCACCCATAATAATGACTTTCTTTACTTCGGGGTCTCGCTTGCCCGCATGCAACCGGACGTCTTCGATATGGCTTTTAGTCGTTGTAAAAAAAACGATATCTCCCGATTCTATACGATCCGTACCACGGGGAATAATGGTCTCGTTCTGCCGTTTGATGGCAACGATATGATAGAGTTTCTGTTCGTTCAGTAATTCGGACAGATGTTTGTTCACAAGTCGGGAATTATCGCGCACCTTTACACCGATCAGAATCAGAGCGCCTCCGAACAACTCCCAGTATTGCCGAGTCCACGGGCGTCTGACAGCCGTAACAATTTCTTTGGCTGCCAGCATTTCCGGGTAAATCATGGAATCGATCCCCATTTTTTCAAACAGTTCCTTGTTTTTAGGGAGCAAATATTCGTAATTGTTGATACGCGCCAACGTCTTATGTGCTCCTAATTTAGAAGCCAGAATGCTGGCTGCCACATTGGTCGTTTCTTCCGGCGTGACACTGACAAACAGGTCGGCCTTTCTGATACCGGCTTCTTCCAGGTCCCGAATGGATGTCGGATTACCCACCATAGGAAGGATCTCCATGCTTGAATTCGTGAAATTCAAACGTTCCTCATTCGGATCCATCAGGATAATATCCTGCTTCTCCTGTGATAACATTTTTGCCAGGTGGGTTCCTACTTCACCGGCTCCGGCTATAATAATTTTCATTTTATATAATAGATTAATTATAAGGATATATTATCCTCTGATAACCATCTTTTTTATTTCTCCTGCAATACTTTTGGCATCCATACCACACAGTTTATACAGTTCGGGAATCGATCCATGTTCGACAAACTCATCCGGCACACCAATCCGTTTTACCTGAGGAGCATATCCGTTATCAGCCATAAATTCCAAAACAGCACTGCCCAGTCCACCTTTGATTACGCCGTTTTCAACAGTGATGACACGACTGAACCTCTTACCGACTTCATGCAGCAGTTCTTCATCCATCGGTTTTAAAAAAATCATATCATAATGGGCAATCGATATACCATCACTTTCAACCTCCTTTATGGCCTTTATCACTTCGTTGCCAATAGGTCCAAGTGACAAGATCGCAATATCATCCCCATCACGAAGTTTCTTGCCTTTCCCGATCGGAAGGATATGCATCTCATTCCTCCAATCTGCCATCTCTCCCTTACCGCGTGGATAACGGATCACAAAAGGGCCGTTACATTCCTTATACCCGGTATACATCAAATTCCTTAAATCCAGTTCGTTCAAAGGAGATGAAATAACCAAGTTCGGGACTGGACGCAGATAAGCGAGGTCGAACACCCCGTGATGGGTCGCCCCGTCTTCGCCTACTAGACCGGCACGGTCCAGACAAATTACCATATGAAGATTCTGAAGTGCAACATCGTGTATCACCATATCGTATGCCCGCTGCATGAAAGAAGAGTAGACATTGCAGAATGGGATCATTCCCTCTTTGGCAAGTCCGGCAGAGAAAGTTACCGAATGCCCTTCGGCAATCCCGACATCAAACGCCCGTTTCGGAAACGCTTTCATCATATAAGTCATAGAACAACCTGTCGGCATAGCAGGAGTGACCCCCACGATCCGTTCGTCCTGTTCAGCCAGCTCGACAAGGGTATGTCCGAAAACATCCTGATAAAGTTGAGGTTCGTTCAACTTATGGACAATGATCCGTTCTCCTGTTTCTTTATTGAACAGCCCTGGTGCATGCCATTCCGTTGCCGACTTTTCAGCAGGCTTGAATCCTTTGCCTTTTTTAGTTTTGATATGTAATAGTTTCGGACCTTCCATATCCTTTATATCATTCAGAACCTTGATCATATAACCGACATCATGCCCGTCGATCGGACCAAAGTAACGGATGCTGAATCCCTCAAACAGATTATGTTGTTGAGTAAGCAATGCTTTCAGACTATTGTTAAAACGAAGGATATTTCCCCGACGGTCATTATTGATCAGTTTCATCTTCCGCAATCCGCGGTACACATCATAACGCATTTTATTATATGCCTGACTGGTTGTGATATCCACCAAATACTGACTCAACCCACCGACCGCATGATCTATTGCCATATCATTATCATTGAGAATGATAAGTAGGTTGTTTGGATTAGCCGACGCATTATTCAGACCTTCGAACGCCAACCCACCCGTCATGGCTCCATCGCCGATCACGGCTATCACGTGTCTGTCTTTTTCTCCTTTTAGAGCAGAAGCGACCGACATACCCATAGCCGCCGAAATGGAATTTGAAGCATGTCCGGCAACAAATGCGTCATAAGGGCTTTCCAGAGGATTAGGAAATCCACTGATTCCTTTAAATTTTCGGAGCGTATGAAAAGCCTCTCGACGTCCAGTCAGTATTTTATGACCATACGCCTGATGCCCCACATCCCATACAATACGATCATAGGGAGTATTAAAAACATAGTGTAGTGCAACCGTCAGCTCTACCGTACCGAGACTTGCCCCAAGATGTCCCGGATTCTCCGATAGTACATCTATTATATATTGACGCAACTCTGCACATACCTCTCCCAATTTATCGGGGGACAACTTGCGCAAATCCTCCGGGTAATCAATGGAATTTAATATGTGTTCATCCTTGCATTCTGTCATAATCGCTATAATTTTGTGGCAAATGTAAAGAATTAACGGGAGATAAAATAGTTTTAGTATGTCATTCTTTAGCAGTATGACACAATTAAACCGCTTCTTCTCCTTTCCCTATAATCAAATTTAATCCTGTTTTGCATTTTCGTATGTAACACAAACAAACTCATTTGCCATAAAAACAAAAAAGCAGTCACAAATAATTGTAACTGCTTGATTTTCAGTGGTGCCACCAGAACCACTTTTTAATTAATCTTATTTTCTTTTACTTTATCATATTTTACTCATATATCTAATATTCAATCATATATCCAATTTGCACAGCCAAGCAAGATAAAATAAAATTAAAATATGCAGTATCAATGTAGCATCAACTGAAAGTTTGTTACATTTGTCATGTAATTGATAAACGTACAAACATCATGGGCAACTATTTTTTACGGACAAAAAAAGAAAAAGGGACGGCAAGCGTCTATCTTCGGGTACAAAAAAGGAATCCTAAGCTGAACATCTTAGTTTGTAGCAAGGTTTCCGTAGATATCCAACAATGGGACAAGGTAACGCAAGACGTCGCCAAATGGAATGATTACTGCAAAACACAAGACGGAAGAAAAGTCAAAGAAACACTGGATTCGATTTCTTCGGCAATAGACAATCTCATTTCGCAGGGTATTTATGACAAGGCAAGGATTGATGAAGTGGTTGAGGATGTCGTTTTCAGGGAAGAAAGAGAGCGACAACGCATTCAAGAAGAAGAAGAGCGACAAGAGCAAGAAAGGCTAAGACAAATCAAGGAACAGGAGGAAGAAGCCAGAAAGGCTGATGTCATTCTTTTCTTGGAAAACTTTCTGGAAGGCATAAAAAATGGCAGGATCAAAAACGGAGCGGAAAACTACACCCTCAATACCTGTAAAGTATGGAGCAACTTTCTTGGCATCCTAAAACGTTTTATCCAAATATATCCTTTTACATGGAAAGATATAAACAAGGCTTTGGCCGACCATTTCGTTTCTTTCATGGAGAAAAACGGCTATATGGTAACATCTATTAATAAATACATTATCTGTTTTAAGGCAATGATTCAAAATGCAATGGACCAGGAACTACATAACAATCTTATTGCATTGAGAGCGTTCAGTAAAAAAAGATACAGGAAACGGATAAAGCCAAAGAAATCTATCTGACCAAAGCAGAGTTACAAGCACTGTATGAAATGCCGTTGGAAGGATTAAAAGACAAGGTACGCGATGTTTTTCTTGTTGGATGCTATACTTGTCAGCGTTTCAGTGATTATGCCCGTTTAGAGCAGGAAAATTTCACCAAGACTGCCAAAGGTACCAAAGTAGTTCGTATCGTTCAGGAAAAGACCGGCAATGATGTCGTGATACCTATTTTGAACGATAATCTACTGCATATAGCGGAAAAATACGGGTATGACATACCAAAAGTTAATGATGTCATATTAAATCGCTATATCAAACAAATATTGAAAGAGCTATCCTCTACCGTTCCATCTTTAGCCAGAAAGGAACGTACTCTCTTGACAATGAAAGAACGTGAAAAGGAAAAACAAGGGCTTGTCTCTTTTGAACGGGATAACAAAGAAAATGTTATCAAACCGCGATACGAATTAGTGAGCAGTCATACGGCAAGACGTAGCGGAATAACGAATCTGTATCTTAGTGGGAATTTTGATACATACCAGATGATGAGCATATCCGGTCACAGAGATGAAAAAACGTTCTATGAGTATATAAAGCTAAGTTCGGATGAGGTGGCAGATAGTATCGCCAAGAAAATGGATGAACGAAAAGAGGCCATAAGCAATGAGAGACTATTCTAATAATATTAACATCAAAAATATACGATATCATGTCAGCACTAAAAAATTATTGTGATAAAATCCATGAGTATATACGCCTATATGGAGAAGACTATATTTGGCATATTGGATGGCAAATTGAACCTATACCCTCAAAACAGGATTATCGACGCGATCACAAACAGGAAACGAAAGAACACAAAGTCTTTAAAGGGGATCCTGAGCGACTTGAACAGATCGGCCAGAAATGTTTTGACGCACGTCAAGAATGTTTCAATGAAATAGGAAAAGACCTCATATTGTGTGGAACCCCTGAGGCTAAAGAAAGATATGCAAAATTGGTCATAGAAGATATGTCGTATATAACACTAAATCATCCAATCGCACAGTATGACAAATTTAAAAGTGTGGTACAACATGATGTATTTGGTCCAATTCTCGGTCTATTTAAGAATGAAAACATAAACATTTCTCCATTTCTTGATATGCACAGGGAATTGGACAAGGACCTGCTTTCATTTTTTATGTCTGATGAGAATGAGATAATAGATTCTGAAAAAAAGCGTGAGCAAACAAACTTTGAGGATATTTTCTTTCCCGAACATAAAGAGCATATTCCAGACTTCATCAAAAGGTTAGAAGATAGGCAAATCATTAAAGACGGCATATTTAATCATCGTAATAAGAACCATTTAGCCAAGTTAATCTGCTATATGCAAGACAAAAAGATCATTAAGAAAGACTGCGATCATATTTCTCTTGCAAGATGCTTCTATGGGTTCTTTGGAAAGGAAGTAGAGGAAAAGGCAGGGAAGAACATAGTAACAATAAGCAATGTGCGAAAAACCTTAAGAACAGGCATAGAGGGACTTTCCGAGGAAGAGAAAAGCGATTTTGACCTTATTTGTTCTATTTTTATTTCCCGAAGGGAATAACGGGAAAAACGGGAATCACGAACTCATGATCTTTGTGGCATGACTTTTAAAAACTAAAGATCATGGATAAAAATGTTTTTTTATGGGGTTTAACCCCTCAAGAGTTTCAAAAAATGCTCATCAATGCATTGGAGCAAGTTATTGAACCTTTAAAGCCTGCTAAAGAGAGTAGGTCAATAGAACTACTCACACGCAAGGAGACAGCAGAACTTTTGCGTATATCCTTGCCTACCTTAGCTAAATGGAGCGAACAAGGCATCATCCACGCTATCTCTATGGGAGGACGGATATATTACTCTCTATCTGAAATTCAGAATATTCTGGAAAAGAAAGGAGGCAAGCATGTATGATACCGTAAAGTTTCGCTTAAATTGTTTGGAAGAGGAGAAAAGATTTCTCCTCTCCAATTTTAATTTCCAACAAAATACACGTGTTCCCTCTAAACGTTGGTCCCATGATTGGTCCTATAAATTGGATAATTTGATAATTAAGATCTACACTTCATACATTACCATAGAAGGAAGCCTTGCCCAATTCTATTATGGAGAAAACTTACATTTGTTGGGAAGAGAAGAGATCAAGCAAGCCATAGACTTACTTAGTGGCATTTTGCAGTTGGATATAAACTCTGCTTATGTTACACGTATAGACATAGCGGCAACATTTGAAATGTCCCATAACGCCAAGTGCTATTTTCCATTTTTAGGAGGCTGCGCTCGACGTAAAAAAAATTTAGGCTACGAAACTACCCGTTATTACAATTCCAAAGGGGGGAAAAATCCCCAATCTTTTCTTTTCTACGATAAGGGTAATCAACTACGGGAGGAAGAAAGTTACTTACTTAGATTCGAATGTAGATGGAACGGCCACCTTCGTCAACAACTGAAATATAATATGCCTATAACAGCAGCAACACTATCTGATCCAGAATTTTATCGAAATATTGTTCTTCTATGGAAGACTAAATATTTCAATATAGAAAAAATAAATATCCCTGTATACGATCCAAATATCTGCAATACCACGAGTAAGGCTCTAAAATTTCTAACAAGCTACCTACTCAAATCTATATCAGAGAAAGAAAGGATGGATATAATAGAATTTCTTCAAAATGGGTTGAATGCGCAAGAAAGGTGTCGTTTTAATAAAAACCTAAAAGAACTTATTGGAGATTCTTCTATGACCAAAGAAGAGCCCTTAATAACAGAACTCAATTATAAGATCAGAATGCATGTCTTGTTAGAATTGGGCATTCTCTAATAATTAAGGTGTAAGTTATTATCAAATATTGATATTGATACATAAGAACACATCTCATATATACATCTCATATATCCCCACATAGGAACTATTTTAAGCTATATCAAAGTCGTATTGGATAAGTTGTAAGACAACTCGACACACATGCTTAAAACAGCCCAAAACAAGGGAAAAATCCAATGTCGGTATATGGAGATCGGTTCTGATGTTGCAGGCAAGTAACGGCGGAAGAGGAAGCAGGAGCATCCAGCCATAGAGGGAACAGGCGGTCGACGAAGGCTGTCCCCTCTGGGCGCCGGGACTGCCTGTTTCTTTCTGGAACGCATGTCGGCTGTTAACGGTACCAGGCAAGAGCATACTTTCATTGTTTGATCATCTTGCATATAACCAAAAGTCAATCCAAAGAGCCAAGCCATAGCAGAACTGTTTTAGCTTGTATTTGCAGGATGTTTGTTTATTTGGGCTTTTGGAATACGATCAGGAGAAAATTTGTTGTTATTGGTACCCCTTTGTCCCGTTTTGAACATAAAAAATCCAGCCAAAAGCCCATAGATATCGCTTACAGAAGGGACACAATCGGCATTCTTTGCCGGTTTTTCTTACCGGTCAAAAATGTTTTTATTTTTCCCCTATTTTTACGCTCTTGTATAGAGAAAAAAACGACTTTTCGTGCAAAAAACAGGGGGAAGTAACCCCAAAAACGGGTAATGGACGGGGGCGGTTCATGGAAGGTAGGTATATACGGACCTTACATAAAAAACTTACCCGATATCCAGTCTATCGTATCTAAATGCAGATAGAAGCGTTATAAGGCTATTTCTTACACCAGAGAAGAAAGGTGTTGCCAATGCAATAAAAAGCCGTCATAGGTAATTAAAACAATAAAATATAAGGTTTTGCATTGCACAGATAATATTAATGCTTTACCTTTGCAGCGTATTAGAAATAACGTAGAAGCGTTTCGATATTATCTTGCATTGAAATCTGGACAATTTCAACTAACCAAGATAGTAACAAAATGACTTCCTGCGCTTATGTTGTTATATATCTACTTGTAAACAGGTGGACTATATACGTGCATAAAGCGTGGGATCATTTTCTATTATTGGTTAGTGGGCAGTCCAGAGCCTCAATGCAGTAGTAGACGATGGTTCCCACGCTTTTTTTATTTATCAATCTTTCTAAAGGGAACAGAAAAAAATAATATTTCGGCTCATGAAAAAATGTATGCTGTCTTTTTTAGTGATATTCATGTTCTCTTGTACAGAGCAAAAGATATCAATACCATTCACAAACGTACCTCATACACAATATTTGAAATTGCGAGGAACTGTTTCTGAGATACAGATTAAGGCTTATAACTGTGATATAACAGACTCTGGTTATGGAGAACCAAGAACTACAGATCTGAAAAGTTGCTTGTATCCCCAATGTAATCCTTGTTTTGATTTTATGTTTCAAGACCTTGCTTTTTCTTATAAAGACGATATAGATATACATTATCAACCAATAGAAAGCATAAAAAACATGTTTGGAAGTATTTTTGACATAACAGATTTGTCTTATACTTTCAATAAAAATGGATTTATAACAAACATATCTTCTTATTATATGGATAACAAAATAGGGAACATGCAAATAAAATACAATGAAGACAATATGGTCAATAATATAAACTACAACTTACCATCAATTAATTTCTCAAAAAAAGGAGTCCAATACAATAAAGGAACCATAGTAAACAATGATTATATTTATAATTCCGATTCAATAAGAAAAATACAACAAAATATATCACCATATAAAGACACTTCCACCTTTGTAGATACATACAAATACATCAACAAAGGTGATTTTATTAAGGGACTTTTTATAAGCGAATTAAAAACAGATTCTTTTCATATATTTATCAACAATAATAAAGTCAATAAGGTTATCTGTTATATAGACAGTTTTTCTTATAAAAGAGGTGATAATTTGTCTCATATAGATAGATCTGAACAAACTGTATTCATTGCAAATGATAAAGTATATTCAATTCTCCCAAAAAACGACAACTTATTAGATAATTTACACCGTATAGAAAATAGCCAGTCAAACATAATAAAATATAATGATTTTATTTTCTATTACAATAAAACAGATGACAGAATAACAAACATAACAAATTCTCATACTTCTATCCAATATACAATTTCTTACATCAACGATAAAAGAGGCAATTGGATAAAAATGACAATAACTCCAAGTAGGGAAACATACGAAAGAATTCTTTATTTAAAAAAAGAGCTTATAAATATAAAACAAGAGTATCAGTCTTGGTCTTCAGCTGATGGAGAATTTAAACTATACAAAATACTTGACAGATTCATAGAAGTAAAAAAAGAACTTGATAATAATTACAAATCAGATGTTATAGAAAACATAGAAAAAATATCAAACAAAATAATCATAGAAAGAAATATTTTTTACTATGATTAATATTTCAATTAGCTCAAGCATACAAGTTTCATTTTATACAAAAAACAACAATATAGTATCATTATCAATATTGATTACATTTTGCTATTATTTAAACAATCAATAAGTTTGATTTTTAATATAAATATATGAAAATAATTTTAGTCACATTTTTTATTTTAATAAGTTTAAATCCATTTTGCCATTCTCAAAAACTGGGAGAGAATAGCACTTTTTCTGCAAAATACGGTTGGATAGAAATCCAAAATTTACGAAATCAGACTAATAAATGTATCCCAGAAGAAACGTTTATTAGTTATAACAGGGAAGGTGGTTATATCACTATCAAATCGTTTGATGATCTAAAAAGTTTTAAAGTGAAAAATTTCAGATTAGAGTATGTTGGGAAAGAACAGCTAAATTGTATGAACGTAGTTCAGTCCAATTTTTTGGGAGCAGAAGAAATTATAGGTGCGATATGGTGGAATAAATCTAAATTTGCACTTGCACCTTTAGGAGGGGACAAGGTGGTTATCTTTTACAACATTAATAACTTTTAAGAATATGTTAGATGAATTTTTCGATAATGATCCTAATACAAATAAAAAGGGGATTATTGTATTATCAGCTTTTATATCTGCAATTGTAGGAATAGCATACTCTTACCATACTTACGAGGAAATAGACTGGTTAGGTGTTATTCTATCAGTGGTAATGTTTACCCCTATTTGGATTTTGATAATACAATCCTTGACAAAAAAGTAGGAATGAAGAGATGAGGCTACTATCCAGTAACAAACAGACACTATTAATCATAGCACAAGAAAGATGTAAAAAATCAATTTTGGGATCAAATCCCATTAATGATAGGTAAAAAAGTTTTTCTGTACATTCTGCTATTGTAGTCGTGTGAAGGGATCTTAACCTTATGATGAGGACAGTTCCAAAGCGTTACGCCCCAATACCAAACTAACGTATTGGGGAAAGAGAGTGTGTTAGAGGTTATAATCGAAGAAATATACAAGTTCTTAATTACAAGTCAGCAATATGGGATTGATGAAATTTTATTATCAACACAAGAAAGCAACAGCCTATCTATTGGGCCTGTTACTATTAGCTAGTTTTTGCTATTTAACAAAAGGCTATAGCGGAAACGAAGAAGACGTTTCAAACGAGTCTTCATTTTCAGGGAAGAAGGATACAGCAACCATTCTCACTTTTATCGAAGAAGGTAAAAAGGGGAATTTGCCAGCTATCGCCAATCTGTTTGTATATCCGATTGAACGTCCATACCCTCTACCTCCCATCAAAGACTCGGCAGAATTTGTTCAATATGGAAAAATCATATTCGATGATTCTATCCGCCAAGTATTATCTGAAACAACCATTGAAGATTGGGAAGAACGGGGTTGGAGAGTTTTTTTTTTGTATAATTACTTTGTTGAAAGTAGTTTTGATGATGGTAAAATGACTTATATCATGTATAAATCCGAAGAAGAAAAAAAACTAAGAAAACAATATATCATAGAAGAGATAAAAAGCCTGCATCCTTCGTTACAGAGAGATATCGATATCCCGATAGGGACTTACCTATCGGCTGATTCGCAATGGATCGGACGACTTGATTTATTAAAATCAGGCATCCATCGTTTTTCGATGTATAAGCAAGGGAGTGATTTATCTGCCTTGCCCTATTTTACAGAAACAGAAAGTATCTATCGAATTGAAGGTTCGCAAGCAAACAAGTATTTTGAATTTGAGAATGACTCGCTAAAAATAGAACTTTTACTCACTTCTTACAGTTCTTCTTCTTGGGGAATTTGGAGAAGAGAAAGGAGTGACATATGTCCGGCTCTTTGGAGAAGTCTTATAAAAGACAGTATCCCAAAGAATCAGCAATTATCGGAATGATGAGAATAATGTTCAATTTATTTAAAGACAGGAGCATACAGAGAATAGAGATAGCCAGTTGGCTAATATGTATATTTTGCTTGGTTGTAGCTAATAGCAGCAATAATAAAATTAGAGGCCCAATTTCCCCTATTTGAGCTATCTTTATGCCTCTTATATCAAGTAGCTATAGGACATTATACGGTCTTATGCCGCCAAAAAACAAGGATTTGGAAAGAGAAATAATGGTTTGGGGGATTATAAGATAGTCGGGGTATAGGAAAGATTACGCAAACAGATTTCCCTAAATTTATAATTGTAGAATATGAAAAAGTTAGTTCAGTGGATTATAATATTGGTTTGTTGGTTTACTTTATCACCGCTTTTTTATTACTTGGCTAAGAAATGGAAATTGTTGAGAACTTTATGGCGAGTGGTATTATTGTTGATCTCGCCTTTATTTTGGCTTCTACACATAATCCTTCTTTCAGTATTGATAAACTTGGCAGATGATATGTACCGTCGTTTTCAATTTAGGGATCATGAAACAATAGCAGAGATAACAAAATCTCCATTTCCTTCTTATATGGTTTTGTATCACTATCCGGAGTACGGTAATTATCGGGTATATGCAGACTCCAAAGATTTTATGTTTTATCGTCTTCCCTCTGATTCTTTTTATCAAGCTATAGATAGTCTAACACTCATAGAGAATTCGGGATGGAGGCTAGAAATTAATAACAAATACACATATGAGAAGTCCCTGCATTGGAATATTGGAATGCCTTTTATAGAGAAATACTTTTATTGTGATGCTTACGTTTTCTATTTGGTAATTAAAATAGAAAAAGGAAATAGATTTGGACATATGCACTATAGAGTTTGTAGAGATTGGTGAGCCTAATCCTCCCCCAGCAGAGAATCCCTTACACGATCCTTTTGTCCAATCGAAGATTTTCTTTATATTTGTACATCCTCATGGCTCATGAGGTTTATCAATTACGAATAAGGCCTTATTTCCGGGATCGGATAATAAGGCCTTTATTTTGTGCAGTATCAAAGTAGTATCAATTTCCAATAGCCGAGATAAAGCAAAATGCTAACCGCCTCATTATCAGCAATTAGCATTTTCACCAAGTGGTGCCACCAGGAATCGAACCGGGGACACAAGGATTTTCAGTCCTTTGCTC